>JACCDO012147692.1_pt1 | contig 10733 bp, 12 predicted proteins | sample 7446101 | NCBI WGS metagenome assembly JACCDO01 (sample SAMN15323440, study PRJNA562643) | freshwater metagenome | isolation source: river surface water | place: USA:Blue River Watershed | collected 2017-08-16
GTGATGAAGGTAAGTTGGGTGGTGTTACCGATCATCTTGAAGTATCCGCGTTGTTGCTCAGCAGTCATGGTGAGTTGGTTCCAGATGTGCATCCAGTCACCATATTGGCGGTCGATGCGTTGACCACCAATCTCAACCTCAACTTGAGCGATGAGCTGTTCTCCGGGGAAATCCAACCAACGGGCATAAACACCAGAGTTGTTGGCGGTGGTGGAATAAGTTCCAACACCCATCAACTGGTTGATCTCGGGAAGAGTCACCTGAAGATAAGTGCGGTAAGCAAGATCACCATTACGGCTGATCGTGCATTGGACACGACGACCGAAATCGGCTTGTCCGTTGAAAGTTTGCTCAATAGATTCAATAGCAAAGTTGGTGTAACGTCTGTAGGTGACCTTCCAGAAGGTAATCTGAGGGTTGCCAGTAAGATATACGTCTTGTGCGCCGTAAGCGACTAGTTGCATGAGTCCGCCTCCCATTTTATAATATGGCTAAAGAAAAAAATTTTTTGAAATTTAATTTAATTCAATATAATTTAATTAAATTCGAATAAATATCGATGTGATAAAAATCACAATCACACTAGAGTTATGACATGAGAACCTTATTGATGTCCATGTTAGATTTCATAAATTTCTGTAAATAAGAGTCTAATAAAATCTCTTTTTTCCCCTCGTGATGTTTTGAAAAAACATAGGCTTCATTTTTTTTAGTCACCGACCAACCTTCTTGTAAAGCATTATAAATGAATGACATTTTTTGAAAAGTCACAATATCTATATTAAGTTGTTTATCATCTATGTTTATAACTAAATCCATTAATAAAAATAAAGAAAAGTTAAATAATATTTGAACATATAGTGCACCTACTATTAGAATAAATGTTATTCTAAAATTAGAAATTAAAAAGTATTGCACTCATCTATAAAGAGAAATGTCAAACGGATTCAAACCTAAAACCACAAAAAAAATTAAAATAAACAAGAGAAGTACCATAACTTTGGATGGAAAGCACCGAGAATATCTAAATGATTTCATTAAAGATGAGAATGATACTATTCCAGAATTGAAAGCAGAACGGGATACTTTGAATCAAAAATTGCTAGATACAACTACCCCACTCACTATTGAAGAACAATTAGATATCAAAGACCGCCTAAAAGAAATCAATAAAATAATTAAAGGTTGTCACAATAAAAAAAAGGAATATTTATTAGATAATTCTAAATATATATTTGATTACTTTGAAAACAAGAAAAATATTTCTAAAGGTGATGATATTATACCCACTTCTAAAAATAAATTGGTGGATAACTTTTTTAAAATTAATAATGAAACAAAGGCCACCAATACTATCAGTAATCATAGCATAGTGCAAAAATATTTGAGCAACATTGACGACACCTTTATTGATGTTGGCCTATATGTGCAGCCGTGCGATATATGTCAGTATTGCCATATTGGAGAATTAATTCCATTAGAAGACGATGGTGTGCTTATATGCAACAAATGTTCCAGACATATTCCATACTTGGTCGAGAATGAAAAGCCGTCTTATAAAGAGCCGCCTAAAGAAGTCTGCTTTTATGCTTATAAAAGGATTAATCATTTCAAAGAAATCATTGCGCAATTTCAAGGCAAGGAGACGACACAGATACCGCCGGAAGTTATTGAAAACATCAAGCTTCAAATTAAAAAGGAGCGTATCACGATTGAACAAATCACAAATAATAAGACCAAGGAAATACTGAAAAAGCTGGGCTATAATAAATATTATGAACATATACCATTTATTAAAGATAAGCTTGGCATTAAACCGCCAGTGATGTCCGCCGAATTTGAGGAGACTTTGTTCAATTTGTTCATGGAATTACAAGCGCCTTATTCGAAATTCTGTCCAGATGACCGCGTAAACTTCTTGAATTACTACTACACGGCATACAAGCTCTGTGAATTGCTGGGAGAAACTCAATACCTAGAACATTTCCCCATGTTGAAAGATAGAGAGAAGCGAATTGACCAGGATAATATTTGGAAGAAAATCTGTCAAGAATTGAATTGGGAGTTTATACCGACTATCTAACTTGACGACGCCGATGCCGAGTCCTACGCATGGTTTTTGAACGTTTGCTGCGTTTGGTTGAATATTTGGCTCTCCTTTTGCGACGAGTCATTTTTTTGCCTCCATCTTGTTCACTTTCATAATCAGTGTCTTCCTCTATATCGGTATCCCCATCACTCAAATAAAAATTTTTGACATGGGATATAACAGATTCAGGGGTAGTAAAACCTTCTTCAATGACATACAAAAGTCCCCATGCATTTATGCTATCAGGACCATATTTTATTTTTACACGATTCAAAAGTTGAATTTGTTCATTTGTGAAACCGATTCTTCTCAATTGATTTTTTTCTCTATTGTCATATGGGTAATAATCACCACCGCGTTGTTTTTTCATCTTATAAATATAATATATCACATTATTATATTTATTTACACAGGGTACCTGTACATATGAGGGAGGGCTTATAGACCACCAGGGAACCCAACCAAGTTGGCACCAATACCAAAGCCAGCACCAGAGCGGGCAGTGACACCCATAACTGGAACATAAGTATCCAAAATGCTAAAGGTGGCGGCAGCGGTTAATGCAATCATGGCAATTTCCTCCAAATTCAAGGACTTCTTGGGGATGGCATAAGCGGCCAAGGCAACCATTAAACCCTCAACAAGGTACTTTATAATCCTCTTTACTAACTCGTTAACGTCGAATACGCGATTCATTATACTAAATAGATAGAAAAAAACAAATAAATATATATAATAATTAAATCACTTAAAATTAATATTTATAAATAAAACATAATGAGTCATTCTAAATTTGAGAGAAAATTACAACCAAATGGCAAACCCAACCCCAAGTACATTGATTTACTTGAAGAAGACAAGCCTTTGGCAGGACAAAAGTTTGTGTGTGTTTCTTTTGTGTCTCCCGAAAAAATCCTAAAACAGAAGGAATTATTCTTTTTCGAAGAGTTTCTAAAGAAGTGGGAATTTAACAAGTCCATGGAGAAGTTTGTCCAGTTTTTGAATTTTGCCTCTTATAAATACAAGCTTACGTTTGACGATGTCATGAAGGATTTTCAGGACTTTATTACGGAAGAGAAGGACAATATCACTGGATCATCCATTAGCGATGATTACAAGACATTTGTGGATAAGAATGAGGAAGACCTAGAAAAGGCGTTTAGCATTGCACATAACTTCCAGACGCATACAAGGGGTATTAAGATTCGTGGATCTTATCCTTCTATTGAAGAGGCGGAGATGCGTTGCAAGATGTTGCGCGAAATTGATCCTCACCATGATGTATATGTTGGACCAGTTGGTATGTGGATGCCTTGGGAGCCGGAGGCCTACAAGACTGGACGTGTGGAATATATGGAGGAGGAGTTGAACAAGTTAATGGGTGAGAAGAGCAAGAATGAAGAGAATGCCAAGAATGCCTTTGAGCAGCGTGTAAAGGAAACGAAGAAGCAAGCAATTCAAGATAATATTAAGAAGGCTGAGAAGAGCGGTAATACCTTGACGCAGACGATTGATGATGCAGGTAATCTTATTGGTGTTGGATTGGCGAACACCCAAGAACAAAACCTTACTGGCAAGGGAGGCGAGATTTCTGTGGCAGACATTCGTAGTGAATTGTTTGAGGGTGAGAACATCGTGGTTGGTAAGACAGATAATGGTCAGAGCGAATTGATTAGCGGTCCATTTGCAACCAAGAAGCAGTAATGTGAGCACCTTTAGACATTTGAGATGGGGGGGGGCAAATATTACCATTATAATATAATATTTTTGTATTGTATTATGAAGCATCAAAGCGTCAGGACGACGCAATAAAATGTATCTATTATTGAATTGCGATAAAAAGCAAAATAAATAATCGTAACTATAAAATATGGAAGAAGTTCCTATAATAATACACCATACTGGCGGAAATCAAGAATATTTCCAAAGTTGTGTACGTGTCAATTCGCAAAAAAACAAGGTGTACTTAATCGGGGATGATGTGAATAAAGACACTTTTAAAGATAATAAGAATGTAGAACACGTACATATAAATGAACTGGATAGTAATGAAATCATCGAATTTAATCAGCATTTTGTAAATTATGGCAGCAATAGTCATATATTCGAGTTGAATTGTTTTCTTCGCGTGTTTTATTTGAAACAATTAATTATGTTGAAAAAATTAACAAGGGTGTTTTATGTGGACAGCGACTGCGTAGTATTAGACAACATAAGTGAAATACTGCATAAATGCCCAGATATAAAGATCGGTTATTCCCTACAAACGTTTACACAAAAAAGTAATCCTTTTCATATGGTAGGATGTATTCATAACTCTGTAATTAACCTGGATTTTTGTAATAAATATGTCGAGTTGTGTTTTGATATTTATAAAACAAAAACAAAATTCCATTTGATTGAGCCCAAGGTTAATCATCATAAAAATGGTGGAATAGGCGTATCTGATATGACCATTGGTTATTTGTGTTATGCGCATAATATATTCAGCGATCCTATAACAGACTTGAATAACATCATAACCATAGATGGTGAGGAATGCACATTTGATCACAATGTATATGAACGCTATGGATATTTGGGTGAAAATACATATCAAGTTGCATGGAATACAGATATAAGCATATGGTGTGAAGTAAAAACCATACACAAAATAAATGATAAATATTATGCCACCACAAAGGACAATAAACGTATCCGTTTGTTATCAATACATTTCCAAGGAGGCGCAAAGGATGGGTTAGCGCGGTTTGAAAATGTAAGATGGCTATAGGCCTTTGGAAATTTATAATTGGTAAAAATTTGTAAAATATAATAAAAAAGATAAATATTTTTATTATATATCTTTGCGCATTACGCTCACATGAAAATACCACTTATAGACAATATCTCACTCATGTTAAATGATTTGATTTGTTCTTGAATAATTCCTTCTTGGCTGCGATAATATTTTCGATAGTTACCAACATCCTGTATTGCTCTGTATAAAAATCACCACTATACACACCTCCTCCATCAACCAAATTCTGGTTGGTATGCATTGCATAGACGATTAAGTCCTCCGTCTCAAATAATACCTCAACAGATCCCTTTTTCTGGTCATTCTTGACTGCTACAAAATAGATTCCAAAAGAGTTGGCGGTTTTCGTTTTTAAATATTCAGTAAATGCGTTGAAATAATTCAACAAAGTGCCATTGGTTACTTGAGTTTCATAATCATTCACACCCATAATCGGGTGCACATACAAATAGAACTTTTGGTGAGGCAATGATAATATCTTTTTGAAACGCTGAATACAACGTTGGAAATATTGGTAGTCTTTTGATGTTCGAATGTCATGATGCGTCATAGCCAATTTCATGCCATATGTTCCAATTTTATTTTCCACTTTAGATTCCGCCATATATTCATCTTCATAATACTTGTTGTATAAAATATTCTCATAGCAAACATGTGTTTTAACATCATCGCATAAATTAAATGTTTCCGTTCTCATATCTAGATAATTTTCCATACGCAAGTATTCTTCAAAATCAGTTTCAATGCAATGAACCAATACGTCTAATTTGGATACAACCCAATCAAATGGATATGTCTCGAACTTTTGTCTCATTTCTTTGATGAGAGACGTGGATGTGCATCGATGTCCAACTGAAAATATAATTGTCTTGTCTGCATATCTCTCAACGCTTAATCCATCGTGTAAGTCGTCAGCCATATTTATAACAACATTAGTAAAAATATTATCACATTTTAACTAATAACTAATAACTAAAATATATTCTACTTTTGAAATTTATAGCATTTTCTTTACCAACCAGTATCCCACTAAAGCACCTAATATTTCCGCTATGTTATATAGAATAAACTCAGCATAACTAATTTGGTTAATAACAACATATACAAAAGCAATTGCCGGATTGAATGCACTACCTGATATACTATTACGTAATAACACCGCAAGTACTAATGCAATACCACCAACAAGATACTTACGAGGCGCAAACACAATAAATGAAATCAATAATGTGCCCAAAAACTCAACTATATACTTGTTCATCTATTATTACCTTATAAAAAATGATTTTCCAGGATCGTATTTGTTTTGTTTTGTTTTGTTTTACCACTTTGTTTTCTTAACACTTATTTTGGGTCCAGCGCCCTTTTTCTTACTATTACCAGGGTCATACTTTTCTTCTTCTTCATCTGAATTCATATCCTTGGAAAGTTCCCAGAACTCCTTGGATCCCAACTTGAAATCATTATGAGAATCGGCTTTATACCAAAAGACCTGGTCTTGCAACTTATTCGATTTTGCATTATTGTTGATTACCAAACACTCATAATTTTCGGTGCATTGATCCATCACCTGACAAAAGGATTCAAAGGTGGGGAACATACCAGCATAATTTTCAAAAATACGCTTACGATTTGCAATATAAGGTTCACGCAAAATAAACACATAATCTATATTTGTTCGAAGTGCCGGAGGAATGCCTAAAGGATATTGCATAGTGATAATTAACATGATTTTCCAGTGACGCCCATTCATAAATAATAAACGCATCATTTTATCTCGTGACCAGGTATTGTCATATAAGCAGTCATCCAAAATAACAAATGCGCGCGGATCAATCGTGCTACGTTTAAAGGTTTCCATTTCCTTTTTGATTTGTTTTAGAACAGAGCGTTGACGCTTTAAAATATTTTCTACTATAGCAGTATTGTACTCATTATGAATAAATAGTTTAGGAACCATTTTACTATAAAATCCGTTGCCTTCTTCTGTGCCCGAAATAACTGTGCCAATAGGGATGTCTTGATGATAATATAGCAGATCACGAACTAAAAAACTTTTACCAGTATCACGTCGTCCAATTAGCACGACAACCGGACCCTTACTTTCATTGGGTTTAAAACTGATGCTTTTCATATCAAATCTTTTTAATTCTAATGTCATTTTTGGTATATATAATGTATTTTAGAAAAAGATATATGGATACAACGCAATCAAACTACCAAAGATCAAAGAATAAAAGAAACAATCTATTTGCGTTGATTTGCCTATACCTTTTCTAAATATCAAGTATATGAACGATACGAACAACATGAACAACATGAATAATTTTGTCAACTACAAGAAGCGTAAAAACAATGAATTATTCAAATGTTTAGAAAAATTTGATTTAGTAAAGAGCCAAAACTATATTCCAATCTATACTAAACACATGTTACTGAATGACACAAATTATAATAGCATTAATTTGAATCATGAATGGTATATTACTAATGTGTTTAACAATATTGATGGGAAACAAAATCTATACAAGTGTAACCTCAAAAATGCAACCGATGACAAGATTAAGGCCAAAACGAAGAATGTGTTTTGTAAAATGGCGCCTTTATTAGACCCCATCAAATTTTTGATTGGTAAATATGATATAACGGACAGCTCTTTGATGAATTTGCCTACTATTAGCTCTACTGCAAATTCGGTGAATTCCAAAATTTTGGACGCTAATAACTCTGCTTATGTTGACAGCTTTTTTTCTTATTTGACCAATCAATTAATGTATACACATGGTTTCATTCATGGCTTGGAATTTTATGGTTCCTTCTTGTCTATCAAGAAAAACTTTAAAATGAATGTTTATGACGATTTGGATTACTTGATTAAATCCGATTTTTTCAACAAGAATAAAAATGTATTGTTTCAGATTGAAGATTATAGTTATCTCTATGAAGACGATACAAGTAAACCAAATATGCCGGCAATTAAGATTCATGTAGACGATAACACGTGTAATTTTCCAATTGAATCCATAGATGATACGATATTTGAAGGCGTGTTTGATTCTTCCTCCACTCAAAACACAGAGAATATATCCATGTTAACAACGGATAACTTGAAAGAAATGAATATGGAGACAATGGCATTGAATGCAAGTAGTTCCAATACGTCTGCTTCTGTAGATTCAGAAGACTCATGTTCTTCTAGAACAAGTCATACTGAGGTAAGTGATCTAAATGAGGGTCTGGATGATTCATCTGGGGAATGGACTGATGAAAATGATGAAGTCGAAACATCCGATAACGAATGTATTAACGTTACCTTTTCAGAATATCCTGTGCAAGTTATCTGCCTGGAGCAGTGCCAGGATACATTGGACAATCTAATTTTGAAAACAAATATGGATGAAATCAAATGGATGTCCGCACTCATGCAGGTTATCATGACCTTGATCACCTATCAAAAGGTATTTGCATTTACGCATAATGATCTGCATACAAATAATATAATGTATGTACCAACAGAGAAAAAATTTATTTATTATTGTTTTAAGAACAAGTATTATCGTGTGCCTACATTTGGCAAGATATTCAAAATCATTGATTTTGGCAGAGCTATTTACAAATATAACGGAAAGATCTTATGCAGTGATAGTTTCAATTTTGGAGGCGACGCAGCAACCCAATATAATATTGAGCCGTATTACAATAGTAAGAAACCGCGCCTAGAACCCAATTATAGCTTTGACTTGTGTCGTTTGGCTTGTTCTATTTTTGATTATTTGGTGGATGATATGGATAGTGTCAAGGATTTAAGTAAATGTGATACTATAACTAGGATCATAGTAGAATGGTGTTTAGACGATAATGGACTTAACGTCTTGTACAAAAATAATGGAACAGACAGATACCCTGATTTCAAGTTATACAAGATGATTGCGCGTTGTGTGCACAAACATACCCCTCAAGCACAATTAGAGCGCAAAGAATTTAACGCGTTCACGTTTCCTAAGAAAAATATTCCTGCAAATGAACAGGTGATTAATATTGACGAATATCCGTCCTATGTTTAAGATACGGAGATGCCTAAATCTGATGTTTAATAGTTGAATAATTATTTTATTTTTTACAAAAATAATTATTTATCTCATATAATATATAATACATTGAAAATGACGTATGGTTTTATAATGACCAGACATGTTAATTCCGAAAAAACAAATAGATACTGGAATCATGCGGTTCGGTGTATACGACGATTTTATCCATTCAGAAAAATAGTGATTATTGACGACAATAGTAATCAAAAATATGTACATGCTGATTATAATTATAAAAATATTCAAGTCGTAAATTCGGAATATCCTGGTAGAGGAGAGTTGCTGCCATATTACTATTTTCATAAATACAAATACTTTGATAATGCGGTTATTTTACATGATAGCGTCTTTTTTCACAAGCGGATTCACTTTGAATTATTCAAAAAAGAGAGAATAATTCCCTTGTGGCATTTTGATTATAACGAAAATATGGAAAATAGTTTACGTTTGGCGAAATATCTTAAAAATGCGGATGAAATACAAACCAGGTTATCAAATGATATTATAGAAACATTGTCATTTAAATCATATGCATGGTATGGTTGTTTCGGTGTGCAAAGTTACATTAATCATGCATTTCTCTCTTCAATAGAAAAGAAATATAACCTTTTTAAGTTGTTGAACCATGTTTTAAATAGAACAGATAGGTGTTCCCTTGAACGTGTTATGGGCGCCATTTTTTATATAGAAATGCCTACGTTATATAAATGTCCTTCTCTCTTGGGAAATATTTGGGATTATCAAAAATGGGGTTATTCTTTTGATACATATTTATCAAACTACAAACATATAGGTAAACCATTGGTCAAAGTTTGGACGGGTCGTTAAACTCACTCTAACACACAAACACTCAAACACTCAAACACTCAAAAATTAGGATTATCAGTAAATGCAATTTGAGTAATCGGTCCAATACCAGATGATTCTTCTATGATTGGTTTCAGTTGGTCTAATACCATAATCGCAATTATCGAGCAAACATAGACCAATAGTGTGTCTTTCATAATAACCTTGAGTGGTTTGCTTTCTCTCTCTATAAAACGCATTTCAATAAATTTTCCTAAAAAATATACAAAGGATATAATACCAGCAATAATATATATATTGTCCATGTATATTTTACATGGACAATCTTTCATAACAATTTTACGCATATTTTCACACATCATGCATTTTAACCAAGAACTTCAATGTCATCTATTAACAAATCGGGGATAATCTCAATACTTTGGGGTTCGATATCATGAACGTCTAAATTATCTAGTTTAACCGCATCATTTGTTATATGAATCCTACTATTTGAGTTATTGTCATCCTCATCGTCATCCGTCTCCAACTTACGCTGTTCATTACGTATATTACTAATGCTCTCCAATCGTTCAATGTCCTTGGGTGCAACAATTTGTTCTTCTTTATTATTCAAGTCGATTGCCATGTCTACATTGTTAAAACTGAGCTTGGATGACATTTGTTGTTGAGCTGGTGCAGCATTACTTTCTACTATATTTTCCACCAATTTATCTTCAGCTATAGGCTCTTCTTTGATTTCTTCAATCACATCATCCTCTGTAGTTTCATCCAAGTAAGCACGCAATATCATGTCAATCGGGATACTTTCTCTCACCGCATTCAATATACACTCTTGAATAATTAATTCCAATTCACGATGATTCTTTTGTGTTTGTAGTGCAGGGATATTCATCTCGTACAAGTATACATTCTTATAAATTTTGCGCGCAACATGTATATACAC
>JACCDO012079180.1_pt1 | contig 10732 bp, 9 predicted proteins | sample 7446101 | NCBI WGS metagenome assembly JACCDO01 (sample SAMN15323440, study PRJNA562643) | freshwater metagenome | isolation source: river surface water | place: USA:Blue River Watershed | collected 2017-08-16
ACTAAAGGTGATAAATCAAAGTTTTTCATCGATTCAGAACGATACATTTTTGTTTTTTCTTCTTTATCTTTTTTGATCATCAATCTTAAATCTTCTTCATTTTCTTTTGGAATACAGCATAATGTACATCCAGCTTTAATAGCACTATTTAGTTTTCATCTAATTCATCAATTGATTCTTCAATAGTTTCTTCAATAAATTCAGTATTTGATAAATTTAATGTTGATAATTGAAAATTAGATAAATCAGTATTTGATAATTCATTTATTTTTTTAATATATTCATCATAAATATTTTCTTCGAAAGATATAAAATGATTTTCAATGGAATTTTTTGATTTAATTTGTTCAATACTTTCTTTTAGGAATTTTTTCCAATCAATTCTATCTCTATATACATCATCTTGAGTTATTCTTATCATTGAAAAATTATTTTTATTAGCACATATCATTTTATAAATATCATTTTTAAATGCTATTTCAGGTGATTTCCAATTAGAAACTTGTTTAAAATGTTGTTCACCATCAATTTCAATTATAATATTATAATTATTTATTAATATATCAAAAAGTAAATAATAATTTGTTTCTAATTTTTTGCACCAATCAAATTTTGCTTGATTTTTTATTGAGTTATATTCATTTTTTAAGAATTCATATACTTTTTTTTCTGTTTTATTTTTACAAACTGGACACCAACTACCTTTGGAAATATCTTCTGGTTTTTTTAAAAATTCGTTATTACAATCAAAACAATTAAATAAAAAAAATTTTTTAGAACCTCTTGATACTTGATATGGATTTAACTGGTTTTTAGAACTCCATGAATTAATAATTTTAATATCATTGTTCGCAAAAGATTTAATAAAACAATAATTACATTCTTTTTTACCACATAGATCAAAATTACATATATTACAATAAGAACATATATTATTTCCATTATATAAGTTCTTCAAATTTTTTTCAAAATAATGATCACATTTTTTACAATAAAAAATATAATTTTCGTTAGCATTTTTTAGTACTTCTCGAGGAGTCATTATATTTTTATCACTCCAATTTTGAACATGTATTGAATTTGCAAATGAACGATTAAAACAAAATTCACAATCATTATTTTTACATAATCTTAAATACTTACATTCATTACAAAAATTACAATTATTTTGATTTGAAATATCATATACACATTTTTCATACTTTTTATCACAAAAATCACAATAAAACTTAAATTTTTTAGGTGAAGATTTAAAGACATTAATTGGATCTTCTTCATTTTCTTTATCCCATATAACAAATTTTTTTATATCAAGAATAGATTTAAAAGTTTTTTCATAACATGTTTTACAATCTTTATTTTCACATAATTTTTGATTAGTACAGTAAGGACACCATCTTTTGTCTTTTCCAGTTATTTTTGCTACCACTGTACTAAATTCATGTGTACATTTATTACATTCAAAAATAAATTTTTTATTAGACGCTTTAAAAACTTCTTCTGGTCTTAATGTATTTTTTTTACTCCAACAACTTAATTTTTCTTTATCATTAAATGACGCAAATGAATTTTCTAAAGTAGGTTTTTTAGACATTTTTTTTTATAAATAAGTTATTATATAATATTATTTATTTTATTTTAAATATTTATTATATTTAATAAAGTAATAAATATTTTTAAAAACATATTTTTATTTATTTTATTTTTCTTAATCTTTATTTTTCCAAATCTTTTGTTATAAAAGAATCATTCCATTTAATATCGTTATCTACTAATGCTACTTTCATAAAATCTATTATATTGTCTACTATATATACTGTCAATTTGTCTTTATAAATAACTTTATTTTCTTCTAATTGATAATCAAAGGATTCGTGTTCTGTTAAGGGTGATAAATCAAAGTTTTTCATCGATTCAGAACGGTACATTTTTGTTTTTTCTTCCTGATCTTTTTTAATAATTAATCTTAAATCTTCTTCATTTTCTTTAGAAATACAAATTAATGTACATCCTGCTTTTATAGCCCCATTTAGCTTAGCCTCCAAACCACCTATCGCAGTAACCTTTCCCATGAGATTGATTTCAGAAGTTCCTGCGAAGTAATTTTTAATAGGAATATTACAAATCAAGCTCACAAACGTGGTAGTTAATACTGCCCCTGCAGATGGTCCACTCTTTTGTCCAGAATCACCACAGTGAACATGAATACTGTAAGGATTTTCCATAACTTTTTTAAGAATATCTTCAGGGATTAAATTGAGAGCTAAAGTAAAAGCATAATGAACACTTTCAATCATATCGTCACCGCAACTTCCTGTTATTTTTTCAATGGATAACTTCTTTTCAGTAGGTAAAAATTTCATCATTTGCATTGGTGTTATTCCACCTATACCGCTACCACTACCAGAAACCGCATACAATCCATTGCATAATCCAACCATAGGTTTATCATGAATAACTTTTCTTTTAATTTTGCGTTTATCTTCCATAAAAGTTTTAATAAAATCGTCATTAACTAAAATAGGGAATTCTTCAATGTTTCCATTAATTTTTTCCAAATTAATTTCTCGAACCATATTGAGGAGAATTTCTTTAATACGACGAGCACCTTCTTCAAAAGTATAATCTTCAATTAAATGACCTAAAGTTTCATTACTAAATATAATTTCATCGGGACCAAATCCAACATTTTTATAAATTTCAGGTAAAATATAATTTTTACAGACTACAATTTTTTCATATTTACTTAAACCTTTAATTTTGATTTCTTGGATTCTGTCTCTTAAAATAGGATCAATATTATCTTTATCATTATATGAAAATACAAATAATACTCTTGATAAGTCAATAGGTACTGAAGCAAAATATCTATCAAAATATTCGTGATTTTGTGTTTCATCAGTAATATGAGTTAAAATAGATGCAATTTCTTTACCATGTTCAGTTTTACTAATTTTATCTAATTCATCAATAAAAATAATAGGATTCATGCATTTTGCTTCCATTAAAGCATCAGCAATTTTACCCCATGTTGAACCCAAATATGTATAATTATGTCCTTCTAAAAATGAACCATTTGAACTACCACCAATTGGAATAAAAATTAAAGGTCTAGAATTACCATCTTCATCAACTAAACATTTTGATAATCCATGTTTTAATAAACTAGTTTTACCAACACCAGGTGGACCTTGTAAACCAATACAACTACCTTTAGCATTATTACCGTTCATCCATTGAGCTATTAAACGTTTCATTTGTTTTTTAGCTTCAAATTGTCCATAAGTACATTTATCGAGAGTATTTTCAACTTGTTTTAAATAATTTTTCTTTTTTTGTTTAAAATCATTCCATTCATCAACATAATTTTTAATTTTCTTTTTATTTTTATAAACAAATTTTTGGAATTCAAATTCAGTAGAATCATTATTTAAGTCATCTTCAGTAAATGAACGAGTAACAATTAATTCTTCTAATTCTTTTAATTTATTATCTAATAATTCAATACTATCTTGAGTTAAATTTGAACTATTTAAAATTTTTTCTTTAAGTTCAATAAATTTATTTAATTCATCTTTACTTTTTTCTAAAGTTGATTCATTGATAATATTTTTTTTAAATAGAATATTATATAAAATTTTTTGGGAATCAAAAGAAAGATTTTTTGAAAGATTATAGAAAATATTTGAATCATTAGTATTTGAAAAATCAAAATTTTTATCATTATTAAATTCCATTAAAGATGGAGAGTCAATATCAACAAATTCAAAATCTGAACTTTTAACTTTATTAAGTTTAATAGGATTATTAATATTTAAATTAAATATATTATTTTCACTATTTGTTTTTTTTAAAAATACATCATGATCTATATCATCTAATTCTTTTAATATTTTATTTAAATATTTTATAAATTGTTCATAAGAATTTTCACTTTTTTCATTAACTGTACCATAAAATTCATTTATTATTGGTGATAATATATCATAGTATTTTTTATGATTTATATTATCATTTTCAATTATATATGATTCAAAATCATAAATCTCAGTTGATAATATTTGAATATAATTTTCTATTTTTTCTTGATACTGTTTAAAAAATTTTAATATCGGTTCTTCACGATAAACACCAAATGGAATTTTTAAAAAACCATCTAACCATTGTTGAGCTTTATTACTATTTTCTTTTGAACCATTAATTTCTTTCATTTTATCCATTGCTTTAGATTTAACAAAATCAGTTGTTTTTAGACTAGCAATTCTTGCTTCATATGGAACATCATTAATCGTTAGATTTTCTATTTTTTTTTTTGAATCTTCGTAAATTTTGAGAGATACTTTAAATATTTTTTGTATTTTCCAATGAAAACTCTTATAAATAATATCGGTTAAAGGTTGTCCTTGAAAAGTTATATTTTGGGATTTAATTAAATCAAAGATCATATTTGCATTAAATTTTGATTCATCATCACCAATTAATAATAATATTAATGTTTTTCGTTGTCTTTCAGTAGGTGATTTTATAAAATCTTTAATAATTAATGATAATGATTTTGATTTCATATTTAAAAAATCTTGATAATCATTTTTAAGATTAGCAGCTAGTTCTCTTGTAGGATAAACAATAAAATCTCTTAATGAAATTTGTTCAGTATATTTTTCTTTAAATTCTTTAGGTACATCGATATATTCTAAATCATCTTTGAATGCATTCTTTTTTTTCTGATAAATTGATGAATTTTTACAAAGATTTAATGAATCTTTTTTAAATAAACCATGACATACAATAATTAAATTTTGATAAGGTATAATAATAGAAGCACCATCAATTTTTTCATTAAGTACTTTACCTTTTGTTAAAAAACTAGTAATTAAATTTTTTACAGATGGTAATTCTAAAGATTCAATATTATATAAATTTTTAAATTTATTTTTTTCATTAGCATCTTGATAAATATTAATATTTAATGTAATAAAATTTTCATTTAAAATATTTATTATATCTTTAAATTCTTCAGTATAAAAATTATTTTCTTCAATATAATTTTGAATAATAATTGATATAATGATATTTAAATCAGGAAAACCATTTGAGATAATAATATTTTTTAATTGAGTAAATAATTCAGGATAATTTTGTTCTAGTAAAATTTTTGTATTTTTCTTAAAATAATTTATTTGATTATTTTCTATATCATTTATTTTATTTAATACTTCATCTAATAAAGATAATTTACTTGTATATTCATCAGGTTCAATATATTTTTGTAAAGATAAATTATATAAATGTTCTGATAGTTTAAAAAGACATTTATGAAAAAAATGCATAAATTTAATATTTTTATTATAAATATTTATGTTTTTTTTTGTATTATTTAATACTTGTTGAACGGGTAAAATATTATTTTGATTTTGTTGTTGAATTAAATCATTTAAAATTAAATTTTTAGTAGAATTTTTTATTTTTTTTGAATCATTTAATTTATTTTTATCACTTTCACTCATTTTTTTATTAATATACTTTATTATTATATTTTATTCGACAAAATAAAATATAAATTTAATAATATATTTTATATTTTTATTTATTCGAAAAAAAAAATAAAATAAATATTATATTTTTCAACTTAAAGAATTTATTTTTATTAAAATATAATTAATATTTTTTTTAATAAAGAATATAAAGAAAAAAGATTAAATTTAAATAAGAAGAATTTTTTATTTTTATATTAAAAAAGATTAAAAAAAGATGAGCGATAATTCTAATAATAATAATAATAATAACAAAAATAAAATAATAAAAAAAGAAAAAAAAAATAATAATTTAAATAATTTAAAAAATAATAATACATCTGATGATAATAAAAATAATGATAATAAAAAAAGAAAATCTGAAGAAGAATGTGATGATTGTGAAGATAAAGATAAAGATAAAGATAAGGCTGATAATAAAAAAAATGAAAATAATGAATCAAATAAGAATGATGGGAGAAAAAGAAGATATAGAAGAAGTGAAGAACAACAACCTCCTCAAGATGATTTTAATGATATTTTTGGTGATGAAGGAGGTATAAATCCTATATTTTCTATTATATTAGGTGGTGGTGGTGGAGGTGGTGGTTCAATATTTTTAAATCAAAATAAAAAGAAAGAAGAAGAGAAAGAGGAAGATGATTTTTATGCATATTTTGAAGAGTCATCCGAATTGCTTCCTATTGATAAAGAAATTAAGACTCTTAAAGATTTAATTGAATTAGGGGAAACATATGACCCATTCGATTCAAAAAGATATGTTATTAATATGAAAGCATTAAATAAATGTGTTGGTGCATTAAAAGATTTAGATAATATGATAGGTATGAAATTGGTAAAAGATATGATATTAGATTTAATATTTTTCAGACTTCAAAATATTAGGGATAAAGAAAAAGATGAAATGTGGCATACAGTTATTCAGGGTTCACCTGGTACTGGTAAAACTGAAATATCTAAAATGTTAGGAAAAATCTTTTATGGATTAGGTATTTGTAAAAAAGATAAATTTAGTGCAGTTAAACGTAGTGATATGATTGGTAAATACTGTGGACATACTGCAAAAATGACTCAGGAAGTTTTTGATAATGCAAAAGGAGGTATATTATTTATTGATGAAGCATATGCATTAGGAAATCCTGAACAAAGAGATACATTTTCTAAGGAATGTATTGATACAATCAATCAAAATTTAACAGAAAATAAAGATACTATTGTTTTTATAGCAGGTTATAAAGAGCAATTAGAGGAATCATTTTTCGCATATAATCCAGGTTTAAATCGTCGTTTTAAATTTAGAATTAATGTTGATAAATATGATGCGGATGATTTAAGATTAATTTATTTAAAAAAAATTAAGGATGATGGATGGGAGATATTTGAGAATGATTCAGATAAACAAGTACCATTAGAATTCTTTAAAAAACATAGAGATGTATTTAAATATAATGGTGGTGATATGGAAAATCTATGGCATTTAACAAAAATAGCACATGCTAGAAGAATATTTGGAAAATCGAATGATTTAAAGAAGAAGATAAATAAAGAAGATATACAAAAAGCATTTGATATATATTTAAATAATGATGAAGTGAAGAATAGAAAAGATGATATGAAAAAATATATAATGGATACTATTTATTGTTAATTTGTTTTAATTTATAATTTTTGTTTTTTTATAAAGTATAAATATTAAATATATTAAATATATATTTAATTTTAAAAAAAGTTTATTTTATTTTAATTTTTTAATTTATTTTATTATATTTTTTGATTATATCATGTTAAAGAACACTTAAATCAATTTCTTCATTGTTATCACCATCAACAGTGATATTATTATCATTACTTGATACAAAATCGAAACCAAGATTTTTAGTTGGATCAGCAACAGATACAGAAACACCATTTTTACTTCTAATTTCATTGTTAATTTCAGCAATTTCACCTGTTTTTTTAAGGAAAATCACTTCATCATCATTATATATATAAATGATATCACCTTTTTCTTCATATTCTCTTAATGAAAAAAGAATATAAGAACCTGCTACAACGTAACCTAATTTTTGTTTACCTTTAGAAAGATGACAAATATAAGTTTTAGAAGCAGCTGTTTTTGTAATAAGTTGAACATTGAATCGACAATCACCAAGAGGGTTTAAAACAATACCTACATGAGAATCATCTTCAATTTCAGGTAATGGGATATCTTCTTTTTTGTTAGGCATTCTAACTTTTTTTCCTTTACGTTGATTTTTACCACCTTTATTTTTTGAACTCATTTTTACGTTATATAATTATTTATTATTTAATATTAATAATTCTTTAAGTTGCATATTATTAAAAAAAAATAATATTCATTTTTTTTTCTATTTAATTAAACGTAAATAAATTAATAAAATTAAAAAATAAAAATAAATAAAAAATATAAAATATAAATAATAATAATTAATAGGATAAAATAGATATGTTATTATTAACAAATTATCAAAAATTAGAATTAATATTTGGTTTTATATTATTTTTACCTTTATTTTATTTTTATTATAAGATTCAAAATATACAAGTAAGTCTTTTTAATATATTTTTTACTGGTATTTGTTTAATTATAATTTTATTAATAAAGAATATAATAATAAATTATTATGAAATGAATGAATTATTAAAAACATAAAAATATCAAAATTTGTTAAAATTATAATAAAAAATATACAATAAGAATAGAAGAATAAATTAATATATAAAATGGAATTTTCAGAAGATATGAATTCGATTTATTTATTTTTAGTGATACAATTTATTTTATTTGTTTTTCAAAATGTTTGTTATTTAAAAATTGAGAACTTTCAATATGTTGAAATGATATCAGGAGCTTTATTAATAATTTTTATATTTGGTTTTATTGGTCAATATATTATTAAAAATGAAGTTAATTTACTTACAAAATCTATATTATTTGCATGTTTTTTTAGTATTTGGTATTATTTTACAAAATATTTTGCAAATGAATTTGTAAGAGATAAGAATGGTATAATTAATTGGAATAATAATTCTCAAAAAAATATTTTACCTATTTAATAATTCTATACCGTCATATAATATATCATATAAATTATAAAATGGATGATATAATGAAATATGATATTCTTTTAAAAATAATGTAAAATACATATTTAATTTATTATTATTATAAAAATAATGAATTTTTTTATTAATAATATTAATAATTGGAATTTTTAATATTATTTTATTAATATTTAAATCAATATTAATATCATTATAATAAGATGTATACTTTGAATTTAAAAAATAATCATTTAAATAATAATTTTTAATTTTATGAATAGATAAAAGAGATAAATCTATATAAATAAAATTAAATGTTTGGTCTGAATAAATAAAAACAGGTAAAAAATCATAATTAATAGAATACATATAAAATCCATTAAGTAATAAAAATTTAAATTCTTTAATAAAAATGTCTTTATAATTTAAAAATTCTTGATTTTTGGTTAAAATATAGTCTAATTGATTTTCAATATCATGAATTTGATTTTTTAATTCTATATCATAAATTAATTTTTTTGTAATCATTATAATTTATATATTTTTTATATTTGTTATATATTTTTTATTTTTTTTATATAAAAATAAATTTTATTTTATTAGAGTAAATAAATGAGTTATAAACCTTTTACAGAAATACAATATTATGAAATTTTTTATTTATTTATATTATTTATTATTTTTATTGGCTTTATAAGAACAATTCTTTTAGAACAAACATTTGATTCAAAAAATATATTTTTCATATCTATATTATTTGCATTATGGTTATTCTTTGTTAAATATTTTACAAATACATATATATATTTTTCTACAATACATAAAATAAATCCTTATAAATATTAAAAATAAAATTAAAATAAAAAATATTTATTAATTATATAAAAAATGGAATATGTTACTATTAAAACTTTTGAAGAATATAAAATAATTATTAAAGAAAAACCAATAACTTTAATACAAATATATGCAGATTGGTGCAAACCTTGTAGTAAAATTAGTATAGATATGGAATTAGATAATAAATGGTTAAATAATAAAGAGGAAGAAATTAAATGGGTAAAAATAAAAGTAGAGGATATTGATGAAGATGAAGAATTAAAAGAATTATTGATATATAATAAAATACCAACATTTTATTTTATTTTAGATAGTATTATAAGAACAGATATAGAAACATCAAATTATGATAAATTATGTGATTTTATAAAAGAATCTATTAATAAACATTATTTTGATTATAATAAATTAATTATTGAAAACTTTGAAAGTTTTTAATTATTAAAAAAAATAAAAAAAAATTAAAAAATAGGAAAACAAAATATAAAAATATTTTTTTTAAGTTGATTTTTTATAAAATAATAAAAAACTTTAAAAATAAATAAGAAGTAAGAAAAGATATTTTTTTTCTTTTTCTGATTTAAGGAAAATACGTCGAAAATGGATAATCTGCAAAATAGTGAGTTTAAAAATAAAAAAAATAGAAATAAGAAAAAAGGACGTCATGAATATGATGATGAAATAGTTGAAGAGATAGAAATATTTAAAACAGAAATTATGTTAGATAGAAAATATTATTTAGGTATGAATTATTTATCTAATAAAGAAAAAGCTGAATTTGAATCTAAATTTTCTAAACCTAAAAATACTGCACAAGAAAAATATATGAGTTTTTTGAAAAATCATAAATCACGAATTATTGTATCAACTGGTCCAAGTGGTACTGGTAAAACTCTTTTAGCAGTTGAACAAGGAATTCGTAATTTTTTAGTAGGAAATGTTGACAAAATTATTTTTACTCGTCCTGTTGTATCTGTAGATGAAGATTTAGGTTTTTTACCAGGAGGTATTGATGAAAAAATGGCTCCATGGATTCGTCCTATACATGATATATTATATCAATTTATACATCCAAAAGAGGTGGAGCGAATGGTAGAAAATAAAGAGATAGAAATATCACCATTAGCATATATGAGAGGAAGAACATTTAAAAATTGTTGGATAGTAGCTGATGAGATGCAAAATTCAACAGTATGCCAAATGAAGATGTTATTAACGAGAGTAGGAGAGAATACAAAATTGGTGATAACAGGTGATTTGGATCAACATGATAGACATGCAGAAACAAATGG
>JACCDO010294543.1_pt1 | contig 10731 bp, 6 predicted proteins | sample 7446101 | NCBI WGS metagenome assembly JACCDO01 (sample SAMN15323440, study PRJNA562643) | freshwater metagenome | isolation source: river surface water | place: USA:Blue River Watershed | collected 2017-08-16
GTTGCAAACTTGATCGCTCAGCGTACACGTCGTGGTGCTGCTAACTGGGCAGTTGTATCTAACCAGGCTCTAACGATCCTTCAGTCTGCTACAACTTCTGCATTTGCACGTACTACAGAAGGTACATTCGAAGCACCTACAAACACCAAGTTTGTTGGTACACTAAACAACAGCATGAAGATCTATGTTGACGCTTACCTAAGCGACACAGATGACAACAACCAGTGTCTAATTGGTTATAAGGGTCCAAGCGAGGCAGATGCCGCAGCTTTCTACTGCCCATATATTCCTCTAATGAGCTCTGGCGTTGTTCTAGATCCAGCAACATTCGAGCCAGTAGTTGGCTTCTTAACACGTTACGGCTATGTTGAGTTAACAAACACAGCATCTAGCTTAGGTAACGCTGCTGACTACCTAGGTAAGGTTGCAATTACATCTGCAAACGTTTCTTTCCGTTAATCCGAAAAGAGAGTTTAAAGAATACAAAACCCGCTTCGGCGGGTTTTTTAAAATCTAAAGGAGATAAAAATGCCAGATTTATATTCACAATTAAGCAGAGGTAGTAGAGTTAAACCTAATGCTATGTTTATTCCTCAGCTAACACCTGTAATCATTAATACTGACGGTGAAGAGTTACCTAGCGGTCAGACAGCTTGGGCAGAAAACGACTCTGACTTAGACAACTACAATATCAATAGCGATTATCAAGCACAACGTGGCGACATTTTTAAAACAATTCAAGCTATACAACAATACTGTGAAGTTTATGAAATAGCCAGTGTTAGTGACACTAATCGTTTAACGGTAATGGTTAGAGATTCTAGTATTCCTTACGATGAAGGCGATACATTTCAAAATCACGGAAATACCATCACTAAACTACAGACAGTAGTTCGAGAGGCACTAGAAGGTGCAGCAGTGTTAGTAACTATTGGTCGTCTCAAAGATGACGATACAGTTGGTTAATTTTTAAATTAAATTAGCTTAAGAAACCCACTTCGGTGGGTTTTTATTAAATATATATCTACAGTTATGCGGTCCCCACCGCGTATGGGCCTAGAACGCCCTGTAGTCAATAAGGAGAAAACAAATGGGACGTCCAATTCAAAAAAAATATTTTGCTAATACCAACGTTAGCAGAGACGGTGAAGGTGTAGGCGGAGAACAATTTAGTGCTATTACTGTTCTTACAACAGGTACTTTATACTCACCAAGTACAAGTTACACATGGTTAGCAAGTGCTCCACAAATTGCTGGCGGACAACGTGCTAGCGGCACATTGACAATTAGACCAGACGGCGGTGTAAGTGCTTTTAACTTTACAGACGGCGGTAGTGGATATACTTCTACTAGTAGTGTTACAGTAACAATAAGTCCGTCTACTACAGGTACAACAGCAACTGTTCACATTGCATTAACAGCAGCAGCTCGCCAAAATGGTTTAGCAATGTACGCTTACATTCCAGCAAGCGGCAGTGCTGGTTATATTAGCGGTGCTGGCGGCAGCAGTCGTTTATTATCTGACGTTATTCGTCAAGCCGGTAATAACAAATATGTTGTTCAAAACGCAGAAGGTGTAGGTGTTGTTCGTTTAGTAGCAGACGGAACCGCAGCAAACGCTGCCGGAGAAGCTGACTTAACAGCTACTGACTGGAATGGTAGTACCTATCGTGTTACAAAACTTCACGCTAAGAAAGCAAAATTAAAGCAAGTTACTTCTAGTACTGCATTCTTAATTGCTGATGGTGCATGGGCCAAGTGGACTATTACCGCAGCAACAGGAACAACTGTTCTATTAGCCAACGCTTAATTAATTTAAGCACACAGGAAAAGGGCTTAGGCCCTTTTCTTATTTGCTGCTAAATACGATAAAGGGAAACTTGCATGACCGTTGATGTAATTCGATATTCTGGCGATTTAAAATTAGCAACTAGACCCGGTGGCATTATAACGCTAGACACCGGTGTGAGTTCCGGAACGGTTATCATTACTGGTAATTTAAATGTTCTTGGAACCGCTACAAATATTGCAACTACTAACACAATTGTAAAAGACAATATTATTACCTTAAATGCCGGAGAGTCTGGCTCAAGTGTTAGTCTCGGAGAACAAAACACTCCATTTTATGGACAATCTGGATTTGTAATCGACAGAGGAAATAGTGCAAGTACAGCAACAAGAGCGTCTATTTTATTTGAAGAAAGGGCGTGGAGTTCCACATCTACTACTGCGACCCAATATCAAGGAATTTGGTCGATCAAGACAGCTAATCGCGGTGCGGCAATCGAAGTGGGTGCTATTAGATTAGCAGGCGGCGGACCAAATAACGACAACAGATTAAACTTGTTAGGTGCTGGAATTAACGGAGTATTGAGTGTTGCTGGGCAAGTAAATTATCATACTCGAGTCGTTGATGACAATGATATTCCTAACAAATACTATGTAGATAATACACCGTTACGTGGTACTGCTACTAGTGCAGTAACCGCATTAGAGTTAAGAAGAAACGATACATATATATCTATTACTGATAATAATATCCAACCTGGATACATTACCACAGTAGTTGATGGTGTTTCTACAATGCTGGTACAACGTCTAGCAGGTGTTCCCACAATAACATTAGGCACAGTAGTTGTTTCTGGAAACAATATAAGAGCACCTTCTGGAAACTTAGGATTACAAACCGTTGGTACAGCAACAGTAGTTGTAGACAACGGAATTAGTGTCGGAGTATCTAATACGCCTCCGCAACCATCACAGGGATATGTGAAAATTTATACAACATCAACAGTAGGTGCAGGTAGTACAGGTATCAAATATGCAGGATTTGAAAGTAACAGTACTTTAATACCTACTTCAGGTGAATTAATTTCTGCAAGAAAAGCTCTAGTGCTTTCTATTATATTTTAAGGATTCAAAATGGCAATTACAAATTCGCAACTTAGCTCGACTGCAAAAACTGAAGTTTTTGTAAGCAACGGCGAAAATGCTATCACTTGCATAATTTTATGCAATACGAGTTTAGTTACCGATACAACAGTTAGCGTTTGGGCAGTGCCGGCATCAGTTGCAGCTGGCGATGCAAATCTTATTCTAAATGAAATTTCTGTACCAGCTGGAGAAACGTTTAGTATGGACACAGAACGATTTATTTTATCAGACGGTGACAGTATTCAAGCTCAAGCAAGTCAAAATTTACTTGTAACTGCAACAGTAAGTTACGTTCAAACTGCATAATATTATGAAATTTTATAAAAGAAAAGCAATAGATTCACATAATCCGCAAGACAATAGTTTTGCAGTTGAAGCTGACGGTAGATTAGTCTCGGACTCTACTCAAAGTTTTAAACTTCCTGGAGGAAATATTGCCCAACGTCCAGCAGATACTACACTAGGACAAATAAGACATAATACACAATTGTTTGATTTAGAAACAAGAGTTAGAACAGCTTGGGAGAGAATTAGAACTGTAAGGCCAGCAAGATTAACAGTACAAAATTTAGGTAGCGGAAATTACTATAGTAATATTTTCGGACCTTTGAATTCTACATATGCACCATCTTATAATCCAGGTGCAGGTGGTGGTGCCCCGAATGTAATGGTATATGTTGATAACGTTTATCAAATACCATTTACAAATTATGATCTTGTAGTTGATCCTAGTCCAGTTACATCAGTAACAACAGGAACAACTAGTGCAACGTCGACTGTACTATACCTTGACAGCGTACAAAACGTACAACCTGGTCAAAGTATTTCAGGTGCTGCTGGAATTTCTACAACTACTACAGTTGTTGGAACAATAACAGGTACATTCAATGTTGTAATAAGCGAGGCTACTACCTTAGCAGTTCCCTCTGGTACAACTTTAACATTTACTTTTAATACTGGAACCTTTTTACAATTCACCGGTGCTGTTCCTGCCAAACCAGTAGTAGCTATATTAGGTTACGACGGTTACTTCCCTCCGGGTTAATAGCCTAACAAGCCCAAATATTCCTTTCACGATAAATATAACGATGCCAGAAATTTGGCAGTCGGTTATACTGTGGTAAACCCGCAATGTAAGGTGGTTAACCGTGAAACACGGGGTATAGGGAGCTAGCATGGCCGTAGGTCGAATTACGGGCCCGCTCTTAGCACAAAACTTGCTAAGAGACGGAGTCGACATAGCAGTTGAAACAGATCTGCTGTACATTGATGTCAAAAATGGCCGTATTGGTATTAAGACTGATACTCCCCGTACCGAGCTCGACGTCAACGGAACACTTACTACCAGAGTTCTAATTGCTGACACTGCTACAATTGGTCTAGTGACTATTGAAAGCAGTACATCTAGCAGCACAATTTCTACACTGTTTGGACCTCTAAACATTTCCCCAAGCGGAAACGAGTGGTTGTATGTTAACACCACTGCAAGTTTTAGAGGAGATGTCTATGCAACAGGAAACTTCTTTGCACAAGGCAATATCAAATTAGGAGATACTACTTCTACTGACGTTATTGAACTACTTGGCGAAGTTCAAAGCGACATCTTACCTTATATCAGTTCGGGAACATTTGAAACTACAGTAACTAACGGACTAACTGTAACTAATTTCATTACCAATACAGAAATAATTTCTGAATATAGTTTAGGTAATACTAGCAGCTACTGGCAAAATGCCTATCTGCAAAATATATACACTAGGAAAATTGATACCGTAGGAACTGAAACTGATGTTCAGTTCTTCCCAGATATTCCTAGACTAGAAAGATTAATTAATAAAAGTGTACAAATTAACGGAGACATCAGAGTCTACGGTGGCAATCCTTTAGGAACCTTCCCAGTTGTTAATAATGTACTCTATGTAAACGAAAACGGAAGTGACGACAACGACGGCCGTGCAATGGATGCAAGCCGTGCATGCCGTACTATCACAGGTGCAACAAGAAGTCCTTATTTTAAACAAGGTACCGTTATTAAAGTAGCAGCTGGATATTATGCTGAAGATAATCCAATTGTTTTAAAACCTTATACATCCGTTGTAGGTGATAGTTTACGTGCAGTATTTGTAGAGCCGTTGAACAAGACTGTAGATTTATTCCATGTAAACTCCGGAGTTTACATCACTGGAATGACAATGTTAAACCTCAGAAGAGGTGAAGTCACTAGATATGAACCAGGCGGTGCTGGAACATATACAACCGGTGCTTATTGTGTTGCCTTTCCTCCTAGTCTAGATAATCCAATTGATCTATTCCACAGCCCATATATTCAAAACTGTACTAACCAATCTGGTCCTTGGCTCTATGATGGTACTATGTTTGTTCCTAACCAAACAGTTCAGTTACCATTAGTTGTTGCAACTTCAACATATTTTGCAAATACCACAACACTTATAGTAAACATTGAGCCTGAAATATCTGCACAGCAATTAGAAATAGGAATGAGTGTCAATGGTACAGGTATTTTAATTGAAGATGATATTCCTGTAGCAACAATCGAAGAAATTGAAAACATTGATATTAATTTTAGAAACGCAAAACAACTTCTAGTATCAAATAAAGGTTTTATCCAAGAAGAAATAATTGCCTACATTAATCAAACATATCCTAGTCTCATGTACGATCAAGACAAATGTCGTAGAGATGCAGGTTATGTTATAGATGCCTTAATTAACGACGCAATCTTAGGCGGCAATTTAAAAATTGTTGAAGCAGGACGTTCTTACTTTTTAGGCAATGCAAATATTTTAGGCAACGAACTTCTGCCAACTGTTGCTGCTTTTGAAAGATTAAAAACTTTTGCAATTGGTGTTATTTCTAATACTGATTTAACATCGTCAGTAAGTCCAGGCAATATTGCTACCCAAACAATTAATTTAAGTTTAACTGGCGGTGAAGTTGCTGAAGATAATATTATTAGTCTAGTAGATTTGCTCAATGACATACTTCTAAATAATGGAGGTTATGAAAATGCGGCTGCATTATTAAATGCAAACCGCGGTTTTATTCAAGCAGAAACTGTAGCATTTGTAAACAAAACTTATGTTGGCCAGCCAATACCTAGCTTTACTTACGATCGTACAAAATGTTTTAGAGATGTTGGGTTTATCATTGATGCTATAGCAAACGATCTATTATACGGTGGTAACGAACAATCTGTAGCCGCAGGCGTTGCATACAACGGCGGAGTAGCAATACCTGGAGAAGTAGACGAAACTATTGCAGGCTTTAACTACCTTGGAATGATCGTTCGAGATGTAATCTTACAAAAAGATGTCACAGACGGATATCAAACTACGGTAACACAAGTTACAAATTTAATTACAGGTACAAATGCCGCAGTTGAGTTAGTAACTAGAAACATTGAAGTAATCAACTCGTACATTGATAGTGGAGATTTTTCTACAACACAGGTAAACAATAGTCCTTCTGCAAGCACTATACCAGGAATAGTTAACAGTTATAATTTAATTATGGCAAATAAGACTTTCATGCAACATGAAGTCGTTAACTATATTGATGTAACTTTTACAAATCTAGATTTTGAATATAATGCCGAAAAGTGTGCTAGAGATACGGGACTAATTCTTGACGGATTAATCTTAGATATGGTCCACAACGGATCAAGTCAAAGTACATTTGCAGGACTTCAATACTGGAATCAAACAAACACAGTAATACCTGGCGAAGAAACAACCACAACTAATGCTTTTGCATATGCAAGAGATATTACCGCAGACATTATTCAAGGAATAACTGTTCCTGTATTAGGAACATTGACTCAATATATTAGCACAGGAACATCTGGAATTGTTGCTAACGAGTTAAGTTCAAAGTTTGACACTGTGATCGAAGTTATCATAGAAGGGACTAGCGGAGTTACTGATTTAATTGTTCCTAACGGAGACATTAATACATCAACACCTTATGCTATTGCTATCGATCTATTAACTGCAAATAAAGAATTTATTAAAGACGAAGTAATTGCTTGGATTAATATTAACAATCCCGAATTTACTTATGATCAAGTCAAATGCAGAAGAGACGTTGGATATGTGTTAGACAGTGTAGCAATGGACCTTATACGCGGCGGAAATCGTCAAAGTATTCAAGCAGGTGTTTACTATTATGGATACACTAGTACCAGTACCGTTCTTGTAAACGAAGTCCCTCAAACAATGGCGGCTTACAAATACATGAAGTCGTTAATTGAAAAAGTTGTCCAAAGAATTCCTGCTACTAAAACTTATCAAACTGTTGAAGTTCAAAATTTAGATTATCTAGGTGCAACTATTAATGAAGCAAGGATCATTGGAGAGAATATTGATCTAATTAGAAATATTATTAAGAAAGGTCCTGCTGTAGCACCAGAACAAGTTCCAATTAGTTTATCTGTCAGTACATCTACAAATATAGATCGTGCTTATACAATACTAAATGCCAACAGAGCATTTATTGTCTCTGAAGTAGTAGAATTTGTTAACAAGACATACATTCAACCTTACGAATTTAATTACAACGAAGAAAAATGTTTTAGAGATGTTGGATTAATTGTAGATGCAATAGCCGGAGACATTATCAAACGTTCTAACACTAGAGCTATTGAAGCCGGTTTAGCCTATTGGGAAGGTGCGGTAAGTGTAATTGAAGGACAGCTTAAAGAAACAGCCGGTGCTATTCAATATGCTAAGAGCATAGCATTAGATGTTATTGCAAATAATCCAGTTACTAGCTTCTATCAAGACTCAGTCGAAACAATTATTCCAGGAACTAGTTCTACCACAATGACTGCTGTTGTAACACAAATCATTAACAGTCAACTAGCAGGCGGAGAAGTGGCTAGAGATTTAGTGGATAGTAATTTTAATGCTATCACTACTATCATTCAAAATGGACCTGCGTATGCACCTTTCAGTACAGAAAGCACTCTTACACAATTTATTATTACACTAAGCACTTCGACAGTAAAATCTGCATCAAATGACATAATGTATTTTGGAGAAACAACAGTCTATCCAATCGAAGATAAAAATCTTCCCGGAGTATGGACTGAGAACGGATTTGCAGATAGAAGGATTGATCCAAATGGATCAGGCGGCGGTGCCTTAGTAGACGGTAACGCACCTAGCAGAAGAAGTCCTATTCAGTCTTTTGTGTTTGATGCGTTTACTCAGATCACTCAAGGCGGTCGAGGCATTCACATTATCAATGAAGGATACGCACAGTTAGTTTCTGTGTTCACAATTTTCTGTAATGTTGCAGTAGAAACCGACAATGGAGGCATTGCTTCTATTACTAACTCTAACAACAACTTCGGAGATTTATGTTTACTATCCAGAGGATATGGTAAGAGAAAGTTCGGCGGCACAGTTTACAACCCAGAAAATATTGCCTATAACGAGTTAACAAACGAATTCGAACCGAATGAATTTTATCCTCAAGGATATTTCCCAAATAGACAACAGGTATGTATTTTTGTACCAGATCCTGCAAACAGACCTCACATCAGTTTAGTTATGGAGATCATACCTCCAGATCAATATGTAAACTATGACGGCGATGTTGTTCCTTATAGAAACGAACAAGGCTATCCAGGATTTTTAACCGCAGTAATTAATACAAGTTCTTTAACCACAGGCAGCTACACAATTTCTGGTATTGACGTAACTGGAGCGAGTGTAGGCCAGGAAATTTTTATTAAAGATCAGTTTGGTTACGAAGCAACAGACAACGGTGACGGCACACGTTACCTAACTTCTGGAACTAAGATTGTAGCTGTTAATTATCAGTCGATCACATTAAGCAATCCAATTGAAACTGGTGGAGGAGAGTATGGAAACCCATTCTACTTCAACTTGTATTGCTGTGGTAATGCTTACTATAACGTTTTAACTAGTATTGTTGCCGAGAGTCCTTACCCAACAGGACAAAGTAAAATACTTGGACAAGAAACCGAAACGATTGATGCTATCAACCACATGAAGAAAATTGTTCAATCAGTTGTTTCGAACGTGGCCTTTACCGGAACATATACCAGCTCTGTAGCTCAAGTTATTAATCCTTCTCAGTATCCAGGCGGTGTTAACACTATACCGTTTATTAATGAACGATTGGATATTATTACAGGAGTAATTTTATCTGGTCCTCAAGCTGCACCAGAGATTCGTAACACAGGAACTAAAGCAAGTTTCTATCAAAGTGCAATTGAACTATTAGAATTGAATAGAATTTTTATTCAGAACGAAACTGTAGGATACGTAGACGATATATTTGGCGGATTTACATACGACGAAGATAAATGCAGAAGAGACGTTGGATTAATCATCGATAGTATCGCTATGGACATGCTGTACGATGATACAACACAAAGTACATTTGCAGGTCTTCAGTACTGGAATCAAACAGATTACGTTGACGGCATTGGAGGACAAATAACCACAACTACTGCGGCCATTGAATATGCAAAATCTCTAGCAGTTTCGATTGCTGGAGGATCTCCCGGAGTAGTAGTCGGACAACGTTTTGATACTATCCTTGAAATTTTAGATCAAGGTACTGTTGGTGTTTCGGATATAATTGTTCCTAACGGATACAAGACTACTGATTCAACTGCACTTGCTGCGTTTGCTGCATTGCAATCAAATAAATCATCAATACAAAGTCAAGTAATAACTTGGATCAATACAAATCATCCCGGATTTACATACGATCAGGTAAAGTGTTCACGAGATGTTGGTTATATTATCGACAGTGTTTGTATAGATCTTGTACACGGCGGCAACAGACAAAGTGTAATGGCAGGAGTTTACTATTACGGATTTGATGAAAGTAATAGTGCAATTCAAGGAGAGATACCTCAAACAACTGCGGCATACAATTTTATAAAAGGCATTGTCGGAGACATTGTTACTGGAACTCCTATTAGTCCACAGTATCAGAATTCAGTATCTCAAGTAACTAATCTAAATCCTGCTACTGGCGACCAGACTTCAACACTCCAATCAAAGATTGATGTTATTACTGACATAATAGAAAATGGACCAACTGTTGCAGAAGAAAGAAGAGCTATTTCTTTAGTAATGAACACTAGTCAAGAAGTTGCTAGAGCATTTGCCCTGTTGAATATCAATAAAGACTTTATCAAAGAAGAAGTTATTGCCTACATTGCTAATGAATTTGGCGGATTCAAATATAATAAACAGAAATGCAGAAGAGACGTTGGATTAATCATTGATGCATTGAAAGCAGACTTAGCCTCTGGAGGAAATTTTAGAGCCGTTGAAGCTGCTAAGACTTATTACAGTAAAGACGGAACTTATCATATTGTTACACTAGAAGACAACGTTAGAAATCCGTTACTGTTCATCGATGGTAGTACTGTAAACTTCTATCAACGAAGTTATCAATCTGCTTCTGGATATCTATTTGAATATTGCGGTGCGGGAACACAATATGGTGCATTACCTCAAGTAGGTAGAGTAGATCCTGTACAGAGCAAGGAAGTTGTTCAGTTAAATAATGGTAAGGTGTTCTTTACTTCAACTGACCAAAACGGAGATTTTAGAATTGGACCGACACTGGTGATTAGTCAAGCAACTGGTGTGCTGTCTGGAAGAACATTTGAAAAGAGTTTATTCGCTCAGATGACACCATTTATCTTAGCGGTTGAAACAGGCGGCACTGACGGATAAGGAGATATAAATGGCATTAATTCCATTAAACACGTTTAAAACAAAAACA
>JACCDO010884160.1_pt1 | contig 10731 bp, 10 predicted proteins | sample 7446101 | NCBI WGS metagenome assembly JACCDO01 (sample SAMN15323440, study PRJNA562643) | freshwater metagenome | isolation source: river surface water | place: USA:Blue River Watershed | collected 2017-08-16
CACTCGTTCAGACCTCTCTCCGCTCTTCGTTCGATTTCGGCTCCATTGAAGCCACAGTTTTTCGTCAGTTGTCCTTCGAACCCAGTGTGAACCCAGAGGACGAGACATGGGGAAGCATTCAGTTTTCTTTTATCTTCTAAAATTTCACTGCGTTGCCCTTCTTCTTCATACTTCTTGCGCCTTTCCAAATGGAGGAAACGAAATTCCCTATTTTCCCCAGGAACCTGAGTCGCGAGGCCCGACGGAAAATTTACCATTTGAGGGAGAGACAGACCTGAGGAGTCAAGCGCGGGCCCTTCTTTTTAGGGGCCCTTCTGCGTGGGAAGCGGAAATCGCGTCACTTGCCGCCGCTCTCAACGAAGCAAAAATTTCGTTTCATGTGCTCGACGCAGATGAAATCAACTCTCTGAGTGATTCGCAGTGGAAAAGTTATCAACTCACTTTAGTCCCGGGAGGCTACGCGCCCGCACTTTCGGCTAGTCTGAGTCAACGGACAAAAGAGCGGATGAGAGCTGCCGTTCAGACCCAAGGGATGAGCTATATCGGATTTTGCGCTGGGGCCTGGCTTGCCATCTCCCCCCCTTTTCCAAGTAGTCGAGAAAGGGACTTTGGGATCGGCTTTATTGACGGTCCTGTGCTTCAAGAGTCCGAGCTTTCTGCTCAAGGCGCTCCATATCTCATCACTCCAGCCTCTCTTTGGAACAACACTCAGAGGTCTCTTCTTTGGTACGGTGGACCCAACACTCCTGAAGCGCCCCAAGGGGTCCTTGCTCGCTACCCCAATGGAAAACCCGCCATTACACAACTCCGTGCAGGTCGGGGAATTCTCTTTCTCTCCGGCTTGCATCCCGCGATTACGCCGACGGTCCTTTACGCCTTGGGCATCCTTCAACCCGAAGCGTACGCTCCAGACTTGACGCAAACGTTGATTCAAGCCGGAATTCAGCAGCGCATGATTCCAATTCAAGATTGAGAGCGGTTTTTTTCTTAATCATTCCAAAGGGCCACAACAAAGCCGCCGCCGCCCGCTCCCGTCAACTTGGTTGCAAGCGCACCCTGCTCGCGCAAACCGCGCTCCAAAATTTTAACGGATTCGGGGATTAGGTCCCACGCTTCAAAGCATTCCCGTGCCAGATTCATGGACTCCGACACTTTCAGGAGGGCTGGTTCTGTTCCAACGCGATCATTTCCGGCGGATGCAGCATCGAATTGCAACAATCCTTCCTCTGCCACTTCGGAGGCACGTCCCATCTGGCGATCCCAGCGTTCGGACTCTTTCACTTGCTCTGCTCTAAAGCTTTCAACTTTCGCTACGCACTCTGAGGTGCGTGCACGCAAACCAGTGTCATGAAACGTAAACCGCGGTAACTTGCTGACTCCCATCGGCTCCGGCCCCTTTGCCATGGAAAACCGAATGACTTCACCTGCTGCTGTCGCAGCGACATCCATTCCACTGGAGCGGCCATGAAACTGATCTTCCAAGGAACGGGCAAACCCAAAAACTTCTTCGTCCGAAATTCCAAAAGCAGGAGCTGCCCATTTGGTCATCGCTACACAAAGCGCTGCCGACGATCCCAACCCTGCTCCGACCGGAATCGAGCTCTCAATCAAGAGACTCCCTGTCGGACGGACAAGCCGACCCTTTCCTTGCGAGCCCTTCAAACTTTCCATTCGAGAGAGAATCTGAAGAACGACAGAAATGGCGCGCTCAGGGAGAATTTTGAGATGAGGCTCGTCTTTTGCCCAGATTTGAGGCTGAAATGTGAGTTCGAGCGCGAACGTCGGATGAGGAATCGCAATCGCCGACGCCCCCTTCAACACGGAATGTTCTCCAGCGAGCACCCATTTTCCGGGAACTCTTACATGATACGAACTCCACATCACTGGTGTTCCTCAACGACGTCCAAGATTTGTGCACCTTCCCCTTGATGGTCTTCCAAGATCTCCGCATCGGGAAGAGCCTCTCGCAAAAACACTTGCAGCGCTCTCCTCAAAGTAGAGGCATCTTGACGCGTGACCAAGCAGTGCAAATTAGGTCCGGCATCCATGGTCACCAGGAGGGGTGAAGTCAGTCCTAAAAGCTCAGGACGTTCGACCCACTTCATGAGTTGTTTCAAAACAGTCATAGACCCTGGCAACCAGTAAGTGAACGGCTGCGAGGAAGTATGGAAGAGACTGTGCATCTCCCACATTTCTAACCAAGACTCAGACGCTAGAGTTTTGAAGTCCCCGTCGTGAATCGCATCACTCACTTTCTTCAAACGATCCGAAACTCTCTCCACTCGCTGGTTCCAAAGAGGAGAGGTCTTCACGCGCAAGTGAGCTTCAGACGACGAAACGTCTTTTGGAGTTTTACCTACGACGACCACTAGGTCGACCATCTCTGGCAAACCGTTTTTCACGCTCTGGGCACGGGTGTTTTCCCACCGAACCCAAGGTCCCTCGAAAGAACGACACGAACTTCCCGAACCTTGACGAGAGAGCTCGGCCAACTCCCGCCTGAACTCGATTTGTTTGTTCCAGCTCGTTTTGAGCTTCATGGGATCTTTCATCAAAATCGAGGTCACGCCTAAGGTCACAGCCGCAAAACTGGACGCACTCGAAGCGATCCCAGATGCGGCGGGAAACGTGTTCCCTGCACAAAACTGAAAGCCCACTTGGGACGGGTCGGCCAGGACCTCAAATCCATGACGAGTCAGAATCGCCGGCACCTTCTCGCGAACCCGAAGAGCATGACGCTCCATTCGGGATCTTCCCTTTTCATCGAGTTTCGGGAGGTCCATCTGTAAACCAGTCGAGTTATCCCGTTGAAATTGCGCGACCAATTCGGCTCCCAAATCGGCAGACCAGCGCACTTCGGAACTCTCTTTTACCCGCTCAAAAAGTGCGTCTGTCGCAAGAGCGTTCAAGGTCAAGGAGAGGCTTCCGTTACTGGGTAAATTCAGCTGTGAATCGACTTTCCCCATGTATTTCACAACAGCAATATTGGAGGGTGCGCGAACTCGCACGCGTAACTCACGGCTCATCAGTTTCTCGTTTCTGGCTGGCCACCGGCCAATCTGTTAATAAGCAGCGCAAATCGTGTTGCTGCGCCCACTCAAGGCAGTGTTCTAAAATTTCAGTCCCACGTTCGCGCTCGACCAAACACACGAGCGCATCCGCCTGCATCGCGCCTGTTCCCTTCGCTCCCAAAACCCCTGGAATCCTCTGAAGTGCGTCGAGTTCCCTACGAGTCAGGGAAAACTCCAACCCGAGTTTTTGAAGCGCGATTGCAAACGCCGAAAGGGACGCCCCAAACGCATTACGATCTTTTCGATCCAGAGCAAGCCAGGCGTGGTCGATCGGGGCCTGCAATGCGCGTCTCAGTTCACCCGACTCCATCAGCGACTTCAGCTTCGGCAAATGTTCGTGGGTCGCAACTTTTCGACCGCTTTGATGAGCAGCCGAAAACAACAAAAGTCGCGTACTGACCCGCAAAAAATCCTCTGTTGTCGAATCGATGACCGAGCACTCAAAAGAGTCAGCACTCGGGGTCGGCGAAGACTGAAACCGAATGATCCGGTCAAGATACTGGAGGACCAGGTCCGCACCACTCGGCGCCACTGTGCCCGCTTCGTGAGTGAGTCTGCGATACAGACTCCAAACTTCCTGCGACTGATTCAATCGAGAGATTTTTGAGAACGGAGCAGAACTCCAGAACGAAGCGGAGAGGGAAGCCAATCCCGCAAACTCCGCTGTGGACCCCCCAAGTCCGCCTTGGCCGGAATAAGGATCCAAGAAGGAGTACGCCTCAAGTACCTTTTGAGCCTCGAGCGGTAGTTCGTTCCACAATTTTCCGGCCGGACTTTGAAGCGCGAACTCGCTCGGAGTCTTTACGGTACCTTCGAAGTTTCGCGGCACGTCCCTCGTCCATTGAAACGCGGGACGGACGGGAAAGAGAAACGCAGGCAATCCGCAAAGGACCCCATATTCTCCAAACAAGAATACTTTTCCTGGAAACTCAAGGTTGCTCGGAGAATCCAACGCCTCTGCCCTTTCGTTCACGCCCCTGAAGGCGCAAGGCGTGTTGCCTCTTCTCTCACCTGCTCCAAAATTTCTTTTGCACGAGTCAAACTGATCGACTTCTCAGACTGAAGAACGAACGCGAGTTTTTCTCGAACAGGCGCAACTTCATGAATTTCAGCACCCGCTGCAATCGCCAGATTTGCGGCATGAAGCTGCATATGCCCTTTCACGATTCCGACTGTGGCAAGGGCTTTGAGGGCACCCAAGTTTTGAACCAAGCCCACTGCGACAGCGATTCGTGCAAGCTCGTCTGCTCTCGTGACACCCAACATCTTCAAAGCCACTTTGGCAGTGGGATGCAAGCGAGTTACCCCCCCTACGGTCCCGACTGCGAGCGGAGCTTCAATGCGACCTCGCAGATCGTTCCCTTCCATCCACCAATCTGTGATCGGTTGATACTTTCCAGTGCGAGAGGCAAAAGCGTGAATTCCCGCTTCAGCGGCACGCCAATCATTTCCTGTCGCAATTAAGACAGGATCAATCCCGTTCATCACGCCTTTATTATGGGTTGCGGCTCGGTATGGATCGGTCTTTGCAAAAACAGCTGCTTCCGCAATCCCCTTTCCGATCACCGGATCAATATTTCGGATGACCACTTCCGCCACTGCGAGCTTGCCGTCCGTCAAATTGGAGAGAATGCAGAGCCCAACTCTCTCATCGGTCAGATGCTCAATTTTTGGTTTGAGAGCTTCACAAACCTGATTGATCAAGTTCGCTCCCATCGCATCGCACGGATCGCACAAGACGTGCAGGACCAACATCCTGCCGTTCCCATCTGAGCGCTCCAGTTCTCGGAAAGCGAGATCTCGAACACCGCCGCCCCGATTCACGAGACCTGGGATGCAGGCGTTTGCGAGACCGATGAGGAGCTCACGATTTTCATGCAGAATCCGCTTTGATCGTTCGACATTTCGGACTTGAGGGAGCTGAATCTGCCCAATGATCAAGTTCCCTTTCGAGTGGGTCGTCAGGCAGCCTTCATTTCGAATCCACTTCGCAGTCGCACTCGATGCCGCGATGATCGAAGTCTCTTCGACCGCCATCGGAATCAAAAGATCTTTCCCATCGATTTGAAAGTTGGTCGCCACTCCGAGTGGGATGGGGAAGTAGCCAATCACGTTTTCGATCAGGTGTTCAGAAATCTCTGGAGGTAGGGCGTCTTCGCCGGAGAGGATCCTTGCATCTCCCTCCGACAGGTCACAAAACTCCTTCACACGGAGGAGTCTCTCCTGCTGAGACAAACGGTGGAATCCATTGAGGGTCGATTGCTTCGGCATATTCTTCGATCTCGTCGAGTCCATTGCTTAGTCCCTTCTTCTGTCACACACCGGCATCCAGGTCTCGCACTGCGAGCGTCCCAGAACTATCCCGTCTCAAACTCTCCGGATGACTATGCCCCGAGCAGAGCAAAGCCACCTTTAATTCAAACTCTTGTTGCTCCATCCACTCGTCCAAGGCCTCTTCACCGAGAAGAGCCGCTTCCAAAGCAGGCTTTGCATACCCGACCATGTGAGCCCCTAGAGCGATGAGCTTTGCCGAGTCCAGCCCAGTGCGGACCCCGCCCGATGCCCAGATTTGTGTGGATGTGGGTAGCACCTGCGATGCTGCACGCACAGAGTCAACCGTAGACTCGCCCCACTCGCCAAAAACCTGTGCGGCACGCGCCAAGCGTCGCGAAAGCGGATCCTGTTGAGACTCTGCGGCACGGGCCCCCTCGATTTTTCCCCAATGGGTGCCCCCCAATCCGCTCACATCTACCGCGGCAACTCCGATTGAGGCCACTTTCTCAAGGGTTTTTCGAGAGAAGCCACATCCCGTCTCTTTCAAGACGACAGAGCGACCTAAAGTTCCGACCAGTTCCCTAATTTTTTGAATGCCCCCTCGGAAGAAAGGCGTGCCTTCCGGTTGCATTGCTTCCTGTAGGACATTGAGATGAATACAGAGTGCCTGCGCTTGCAGGCCATCGACCACTCTTCGGACCTGATCTACGGATACCGAGTGAAGTTGGCTCAGTCCCAAATTGGCAAAAAGTACGAGTTTTGGGCACTCTTTTCGAAGTTCTTGCCAGCGATCTACAGATGCTCGGTCAAGCTCCCGTCGTTGCGACCCCACACCCATCGCCCAGCCTCTGGCCTGTGCAGCACGCGCGAAACGGAGGTTGAGAGCGGGAGCGTCTCCATGCCCGGCCGTCATCCCAGCAAAATAAAACGGGGCTTTGAGCGGGAATCCAAGACAGTTAGACTCAAGACGGATATCGTTCAGATCGAGCTCTGGCAAAGCCTCGTGCCGGAGGCGTACCCGTGAAAGGCCCGACAACCCAGAAGCCTGATTAGAAGCGTCAAGAGCATGACGGATATGATCCCGCTTGCGGCCTTCAAATTGAGCTGTATCCATGGTCTCGACCTACCTTATTCTGAGTATAACAGCGACGGGAAAGTAATTTAAGGATTATTAAACTAATGAGTGAAACTTCTAACGCCACCGGTGTCATCCAAGACCCATCTCCGGCAAGAAATGCTGATACCGGCCCGGCCCCGTCAGGAAAGAAAACTCACCGCCGCGTCGTTAATCCCGTCCTTATTTTACTCACTGGGGCGATCATTCTTTTTCAAGTAATTGGTCTCAGTCCAAAAAACCTTGAACTCGGAACCGAGTCCGACAACGAACCTCTTCTCGACCCCCAAGACCTCACTCTTGCTCAGTCGGCCCTCCACCCCCTCGTTCGAGAGCGAATTCCCGTACATAAAGTCCCCGAGTACACGATTGAACAATTCCAATACACGGCCCTTTTAGACCAAACGAAGGTCTGGCGGATCATGGCGGATCGGTCATCGACCTACCAAAAAGAGAACATCACGCACGCGAGTTCGGTGACGCTTTATATTTTCCCGGACCTCAAGAGCAGTGGAACAAAAACAGGAAAAGCATCTGTAATTACGGCGCAAGAGGCTCTTTACGGCAACCACGCGGGGTCAGAGGAACAAAACATCGAGTTATTTGGAAATGTCGAAGTGACGACTGCTGAAGGCTATATCCTGCGAAGCCCGTATTTTATTTACAGGCCGAACCTCAAAAGAATCCAAGCACCGACTGAGTATCTCGTCGTAGGTCTTGGAAAAGAAGCCCGTCAAAAGGGAGATCTGGGAGAACTGAATTTCACGACTCAAGGGATCGATATCCAGATCGAAAGAGGAATCATCTCCCTTCTTCTCAATCCGGTAGTCACACTTCAGCGCACTGCCGACGGGAGAAATGCTCCGAAAATTCCGGAACAAACGGAGATTGAGTCCCATCACGCAAAGATCGACACCCGAAAAAGAGTGACCGACTTTGAGATTCAAAAAGGATCCACTGATCCAAATGAGTTTGTTCGCATTACGCAACCTCAGCTTTATGCGAGGTCCCGTCGCGCCACTCTCAAGCTTCTCGCGCCCACCACTGCACTCGACTATCTTCATCTCGAAGAAGATGTCCTCATTAAGCAGCGCAAAAGCGCAACGGCATCTGTCACCGCACCGTTGCGATACGCAACGGGCGGAAAAGCGGATTTTAATGCACAAAGCAATCTCATCGTCCTAAAAGAGTACCCGCAAATTTACGAAGATCAGAATACGATGACGGGAGAGACCATCCAGATCTCCAGTGATTTTGATTCGGTCGAAATTGAACATAGTAACGCCTTCGCTACAGAGGACTTTGGAAAACGATCACCATGAACACGCTCACTTCATCTAGCCACAAACACTCCTTGCAAGCGTTTCACCTCGCCAAAGGTTACAAAGGTCGATCCGTTGTCAAAGATGTCAACTTTGAGATTCACTCAGGCGAAGTCGTAGGGCTAATGGGCCCAAACGGCGCTGGAAAGACCACTTCGTTTTACATGACCATCGGCCTAGTGATGCCGGACGAGGGAAAAGTGACCCTGAATGGAGCCGACATCACGGAATGGCCCATTCACAAACGCGCACAAGCCGGCATTGCCTACCTTCCCCAAGAAGCTTCAATCTTTCGCAAGATGAGTGTGACCGACAATATCTTGACGGTCCTTGAGCTTCTCCCCCTGACAGAAGGGGAGCGAAGAGATCGACTGCAACGGCTGATCGATGACTTCCGCCTCAATGGGATTTCAAACTCCAAAGGGTACGCCCTATCGGGAGGCGAACGGCGACGAGTCGAGGTTGCCCGAGCCCTTGCCTTAAATCCGGCATTCCTTTTGCTAGATGAGCCGTTCGCAGGGATCGATCCCCTGGCAGTACGAGATATTCAAGAAATGATCCGTGTCCTAAAGGAAAAGGGAATCGGAGTTCTCATCACCGATCACAATGTAAGGGAAACACTAGCGATTTGCGATCGAGCCTACATTCTCAGCGGTGGGTCAATTCTTGCCCAGGGCACCCCCCAAGAGATCCTCGAAAATAAAGTCGCAAGAGAAACCTATCTTGGAGAGGGGTTTCGGGTTTAAACTCAAATTTAACAAGAGGCTTCGTTAAGAAGACACCATGGCTCTAGACATCAAACTTGGACTAAAACTCAGCCAACAACTCGTAATGACCCCTCAGCTCCAGCAAGCCATTAAGCTGCTGCAGTTGAACCGCATGGAACTCGCGGAGGTGATCACGGCGGAGTTGATGGAAAATCCGATCCTCGAAGAGTCTCCCGAAAGCGCTGAAGGCGAAGCGGCCGGCTCGCAAGAACTTGAGGACCACGTTGAGAACTCTGCAAACCCAGAGAGCGAGCAACAACGCGACGAAGACTCCTTCATCAAGCCCACCCCCAAAGAAGAACAGCTTGTCACGGGCAACGATGACTTCAATTGGGAGAACTATGTAGAGGAATTTAACTCCAATTCCTCTTCCGCTCCTTCCATGAAGGAAGTGAACGATGAACTGCCCAGCTTTGAGAACGTTCTAACGAAGTCGACCTCTCTAGAAGACCATCTCATTTGGCAGCTCTCGATGATTGCCATGAATCAGTCTGAGCAAAAGCTCAGTGAGCTCATCGTCGGTAACTTAACGGACGATGGCTACCTCAACTCCCCACTTGAGGATCTCGCAAAAGAGGCCGAGATTGAACTCGAGGATGCAGAAGAAATCCTCAAAATGGTGCACAATCTGGATCCAGTCGGAGTTGGCTCGCGCTCGCTTCAGGAGTGTCTCCTGATCCAGGCCAGATTCATGAAGCCTCGCCAACCGCTGGTCGAGCAACTCATCGAGAATCACCTGCCGGATCTCGAACGCAAGAATTACACTGCGATCTCAAAAGCACTCGGCGTGCCACTTGAGAAAATCTTAGACGCAACCCGTTTGATCCTGGAATTCGAGCCAAAACCCGGAAGATCGTTCCATACGGCGGATACCCATTACATCACGCCCGACATCTACGTGTACAAGGTGGCGGAAGAGTACGTCATCGTCCTCAATGAGGACGGGATGCCGAAGCTCCGAATCTCGCCCTATTACCGGACCATCCTTTCTTCGGCCGGGAAAGATCAGAGTAAAGAACAGGGCAAAAACACCAAAGAATACGTTCAAGACAAACTCCGTTCGGCAGTTTGGTTGATTCGTTCCATCCACAATCGGCAAAAGACTATTTACAAAGTCACCGAAGCGATCGTCAAAAGACAGCGCGACTTCTTCGAAAAAGGCGTCCAGTTTTTAAAGCCCATGATCTTGAAAGATGTGGCAGCAGACATTGGGATGCACGAGTCCACCATTTCTCGGGTCACCACCAACAAGTATGTCCACACGCCCGTGGGGATCTTTGAACTGAAGTATTTCTTTAACTCCAGTATCAGCTCCGCTGACGGAGGCGACTCGCTCGCAAGCGAAGCGGTTAAAGAAAAGATTAAACAATTGGTTTCAAAGGAAGACGCTCGAAACCCATTGTCGGATCAAAGAATTGTCGAGCTTCTCCGAAACGAGAACATCGACATTGCTCGGCGTACGGTCGCAAAATACCGAGATATGCTGGGTATTCTCTCTTCAGGAAAAAGAAAGAAAATCGTGTAGAATCTAGTTTTGAGACAACCTGATTTTTGCGGAGGCAGGGTCCTGCGGTAATCGGACCGAAGTGCAACCTCGTAGACCCACAAAATGACCGACTCAGGAGTGACACAGTCGGCAGGGAGGCAATAATCATGAACATCCATCTCAGCTTCAAGAATCTCGACTCCAGCCCAGCCATGAAGGCCTATGTCCAAGAGAAGTCCGAGAGACTGAACCGATATTTCCGCGGGAAAGTGACCGTGACTTGGAACTTCTCTTGCGAACGTCAAAACCTGATTGCCCACTGTCACCTGACCGGAAACCACATGGATTACTTCGGCGAAGGCGAAACAAACGACCTCTACGCTTCGGTCGACCTGGCCCTGGAACGAATCGAAAGGCAAATCAAGAAGCACAAAGAGATCGTGAAGAACAAGCTTCACAGACACGATCACCTTGAATCTCTCACGGCTTCTTCCGACCCAGAGTCCCTTTTTAAGACCGGTAGCTGAATTCGAGAGTGCGGAACCCCTCTTTTGAGAGGTTCCGCACTCCCTTCCTTTTTATTTTCGCCGCTGACAAACCGGGCGCGTTTCCCTTATGGTCTTCCTGCTTCCCCAGGAGGAAAACCAGATGACCGCCAATCGTAATCGCACGCACACTTGCGGCGAACTCACTTCTA
>JACCDO010103663.1_pt1 | contig 10730 bp, 10 predicted proteins | sample 7446101 | NCBI WGS metagenome assembly JACCDO01 (sample SAMN15323440, study PRJNA562643) | freshwater metagenome | isolation source: river surface water | place: USA:Blue River Watershed | collected 2017-08-16
CTTTAAGAAATGCTAAAGGCCAAGTATTTGAGTTTGAAGTCATGGACGATGGTGGTGCCATGGTTCGCTTGGTTGCTGCTTATGTCCGCAACCTTGAAAAGCTCGGTATGAAAGTTCAAATTAGAACTACAGATTACGCCTTGTATCAAAAGCGTTTAGAAGAATTTGATTTTGATATGACCACCATGAAATTTCCTGATTCTCAAAGTCCTGGTAATGAATTGTGGGATCGCTACGGTAGTGAATCAGCTGGAACTAAAGGATCTGACAACATCATTGGAGTTAAATCACCAGTTGTGGATGCTTTAATTGCTCATATTGTTAAAGCGCATTCTAGAAAAGATTTGGTCACTGCCACTCGCGCACTAGATCGCGTTCTTACTCATAGTTATTACGTTGTACCCCATTGGTATAGCCCAAGCCATCGTGTGGCATATAAATCAAATTTGGCATTCCCTAACCCACCTTATTACTACCAGGCTGAATCTTGGATTTTGGGAACTTGGTGGCGTCAACCATCTGAAGGGAAGGGAGCTCGATGAATAGCGCCTTATTCAGATACATTTTTAAACGTATTCTTTTAATGATCCCAACTTTATTGGGTGTCATTACTTTGACCTTTGCAGTGATTCAGTTTGTTCCTGGTGGTCCTGTTGAGCAGATGATGTTGGAGATTAAAGGTCGTGGTGAGGCAAGCGTCGGTGCTGGTGAATCATCAGGTGGGGGTGCTAGTGCCACTTACCGTGGTCGCCAAGGTATTGATGAGGAACGATTAAAAGAAATCAAAGAGCTCTATGGCTTTGATAAGCCCCCATTGGAACGCTACTGGCATATGCTCAAACGTTTTGCGTTGTTTGATCTGGGGCAAAGTTATTACCAGCATAAAAGTGTTTGGGAGCTTGTCTTATCCAAAATGCCTGTATCCATCAGCTTGGGTTTGTGGACTTTCTTAATTACGTATCTCATATCCATACCTCTGGGCATCAAAAAAGCAGTTCAAGCGGGCACGCGCTTTGATACAGCAACGAGTGTTTTGATTTTGATTGGTTATGCGATCCCTGGATTTGTTCTTGGTGTTTTATTACTTGTTTTATTTGGCGGCGGGAGCTTCTTCCAATTATTTCCACTCAGAGGTTTGACTTCTGACAATTGGGCTGAGTTAAGTTTGATTGGAAAAGTCTTGGATTATTTCTGGCACTTGGTTTTACCGATCACTGCATCTGTCTTAGGTAACTTTGCAGTCATTACGATTCTGACAAAGAATTCATTTTTAGAAGAGATTCGCAAACAATACGTCATCACTGCTCGCGCTAAAGGCCTCAGTGAAGACAAAGTTCTATGGAAGCATGTCTTTAGAAATGCTTTGATTCCATTGGTTACTGGTTTTCCCTCTGCATTCGTGGGTGCCTTTTTCACAGGCTCTCTATTGATCGAAACGCTATTTTCATTAGATGGTTTAGGTTTGTTGTCCTATGAAGCTGTGATGAAGAGGGACTACCCCGTGGTTTTGGGCACACTTTATTTATTCACATTAATAGGTTTGGTTACTAAGCTCATTTCTGATATTGCCTACGTCTTGGTAGATCCGCGTATTCAATTTGACAAGCAGTCAGGAGGTCATTGATGAGAATGGCCTGGTTGAGCAACTTTCAGCAAAGTGATCAGTGGCAACGATTTAGAAGTAATCGTTTGGGCTATTGGAGCTTATGGATTTTTAGTGCTTTATTTGTATTGAGTTTATTTGCGGAATTAATTGCTAACGATCGACCGCTATTGGTGAGATACCAAGGTGATTTTTATGTGCCGATTGTCAAAGACTATTCAGAAATTACTTTTGGCGGTGACTTCCCAACGCCAACAGACTATTTAGACCCTGACATTAAAAAAACATTTGCTAAGCCTGGTAATTGGGCCATTTATCCGCTGATTACTTATCGTTACGACACCCTCAATTATTTTGCTAAAGAGCCTAATCCGGCCTCACCTTCAAGGGATAATCTTTTGGGAACGGATGATCGAGGTAGGGATGTGGTGGCGCGACTCATATATGGTTTTAGACTCTCAGTTTTATTTGGGTTGTGTCTAACCATTCTGGGTGTTCTGATGGGTGTATTCACCGGTGCTGTGATGGGATATTTCGGTGGAAAAACAGATTTAATCTCGCAGCGTTTGATTGAAATCTGGAGCTCAATGCCTGAACTCTATTTGCTGATCATCTTTGCTTCCATTTTTTCCCCAAGCGTTGGTTTACTCATCATCTTGTTATCTCTGTTTGGTTGGATGGGATTATCTGATTATGTACGCGCAGAGTTTTTTAAAAATAGAGCGCTGGAATATGTCAGAGCTGCAGAGGCTCTTGGCTTGTCCAGCTCACAAATTATGTGGCGACACATCTTGCCGAATAGCTTAACGCCAGTTATCACTTTCCTACCTTTTAGAATGAGTGCTTCGATCTTGGCTCTAACCAGTCTTGATTTCTTGGGTTTAGGTGTGCCACCAGATAAAGCCAGTCTTGGAGAGTTACTGGCTCAAGGCAAGGGCAACTTAGATGCTTGGTGGATTTCTTTATCAACATTCTTGGTATTGGCGATCACGCTGATGCTATTAACTTTTATGGGTGATGCTTTGAGGGATGCTTTTGATAATCGCCGATCTAATGCGGGTGCTAAGTCATGAGTCATCTCAATCAAACGCAAGAGCCGATTCTGATTAATGTTGAAAATCTAACTATTAAGTTTGGTCGCAAAACTGTTGTTCAAGATTTCAGTATTCAAATTGCACAAGGTGAACGCATAGCCATTGTGGGTGAGTCAGGTTCTGGAAAAACTCTGACCGGCTTATCTTTGATTGGATTAATGCCAGATTCTGCGGAAGTATCAGGCAAGATAGAAATGACTTGTGATGGCCGGACTCAAGATATTTTGCAGATGACGCCCTCGCAATTGCAAGCAATGCGTGGCAAAGATATTGCCATGATCTTTCAGGAGCCGATGACTGCTCTCAATCCACTCTACACAGTGGGTAATCAAATCATGGAAGCGGTGCAGTCCCATCATCCGCTACTCAGCTCTCAGTCATGTAAAGAGCGCGCCATTGCTTTATTAGAGAGAACAGGTATTCCTTCACCTGAGCAAAGATTTTCTTTTTATCCTCACCAGTTATCCGGCGGACAAAGACAAAGAGCCATGATTGCTATGGCTCTAGCTTGTCAGCCTAAGTTGCTAATAGCTGATGAACCAACTACGGCGCTTGATCCTAGTTTGCGTTTGCAGATCCTCGATTTACTCAAAGAACTGCAAGAAGATGCCAAGAGTCACGGTGGTATGGCTGTGATTTTGATTACACATGACTTAAATATGGTTCGTCATTTTGCGGACCGAGTTGGTGTGATGCATCAAGGTAAGCTCCTTGAGTGCCGTTCAACAGAATCTGTCTTTCAGCATCCTGAGCATCCTTATACGGAGAGTTTGGTTCACAGTGAACCTGTCAGAAATGTTCTACCACTTGTGCCTATTGCGCCTGTTTTGCTCAAAGCGGAAGGCGTCAGTGTTGCTTACCCTAAAGCCGGAAGCGGTTTTTTAAGTAGCGGGATTAAAAACTTTTTAAGAGGATTCCACTTTTCTGACTTGTGGAAGCGCGAATACGATGAAGTTGTTAAACAAGTAGATTTAGATTTGCGCCAAGGCGAAACACTGGGCTTGATTGGTGAATCTGGTTCGGGTAAATCCACGTTGGCCATGGCCTTATTAGATTTGCTTGGGCAAACTGGTGCCAAAACATCTGGCCGTGTCGAAGTGTTAGGGAATAGCTGGTTTGATTTACCTAAAAAGGAAAAAAGCCAGCTTAGAGCTTCTTTTCAGGTGATATTCCAAGATCCATTTGGATCTTTATCCCCGCGCATGACTGTAGGCCAAATTGTGGGGGAAGGTTTAAAGCTTCATCACCCAGATTTATCTGCTGACGGGATTAAAGCCAAAGTGATTGAAGTCCTCAAAGAGGTTGGTCTGGATCGAACTGCTTTTAGCCGTTACCCCCATGAGTTTTCTGGAGGTCAACGTCAAAGGATCGCTATTGCAAGAGCGCTCATCTTAAAACCCCAAATTTTGGTCTTAGATGAGCCAACGTCTGCCCTAGATGTGACCATTCAGAAGCAAATTTTGGGCTTATTGTCCGATCTACAGCACAAATACAATATGGCCTATTTGCTTATTACCCATGATTTAAGCGTGGTGAGGGCTATGTCCCACAGGGTTATAACCTTGAAAAAAGGTAGAAAAATCAAGCATGAAGACCTCTAACTGGGGTTTTGGCAGCTGGCTGGATTGTCAGGATTTGTTCAGGTTATAATGACCCTTCATGTTCAAAGCTAAACAAACTCTCTTAGCGATCGTTGTGGCAGCCGGCTCTATGCAGGCGCCTCATGTCTTTGCTCAGTCTGCTGAGCAAGATTCGGTTGTGGCGCCAGCCCCAACAACAACAGCTAATCGTTTCTCGTCTGTGGCTAGCCAATTAGCAAACAGCATGAGTACAACCGTGGTTGGCGGAACAGAGACTTTGATTGATAACGCGATGCAATTAATTGGCGTTCGTTACCGTTGGGGTGGCAACACACCTCAGAGCGGACTCGATTGCAGTGGTTTTGTGCGTTATGTTTTTAATGACACTTTTGGATTCTTATTGCCACGCAAATCAGCTCAAATGAGCAAGGTTGGCATGGAAGTTGGAAAAGAAGAATTACGTCCAGGCGATCTCGTGTTCTTCAATACGATGCGCCACGCGTTTTCTCATGTAGGTATTTATGTTGGTGACAACAAATTTATTCATGCACCATCTAGAGGTAAGTCTATTCGTGTTGACGATATGACAAAGGTGTACTGGGAGAAGCGTTACAACGGGGCTCGTCGTATGGAAGGTTTTGATGCCATGACAGAAGAGCAACGTATTCAATTGCTCAACGACTACCAAGAGCGTCTAGATAAGACCGGTCGTCTTTAAGCCTCTCAGTCTCTTAATTGAGACTCTTTCAATAGATCTTTCAGAAAAGCTTCAGCAGTTTTAGTCATCTCTTTTGTTGTGATGGCAATCACTTCAGCATTCATATCTATATTCGATAGTTTTATAAACTCGACATCTGTGCGGTTATTTTCTGCAACTGATCGTCCTACCAGAGTTCCTCCTAAACCTGCTGCAACCAAGCCTAATGCGGTATGAATTTCTTTAGCCTCATGAAGAATGCTTGGCCGAGCACCATTCGATTCTAAGATCTCAATGCATTGTTTTGAGAAAGAGCTATTGGGATCTTTGGGGTAGCTAATAAATGGCAATTGATCAAAGATGGCAGCTGTATTTTTGAGCTTCTTATTTTGTAAATAGTTTTTGGGTAATGCAGCAATCAGGGGGTCGTCGAATAGATGTGTGTAGGTCAATTCTTCTTCTTTGGAATAGTTGCCAATAAATCGTGAGATGCCGATGTGGATCAGTCCTTTGTTCAAATACTCAATTTGATGTTCAGAGAGAATCTCGATGAGATCTAACTGAATGTCAGGGTATTGCTCCCTAAATTTCTGAATCGCTCTGGGTAGGATCGAGTAAATAGTCGATCTAGTAAATCCAATACTTAGCCAGCCTTTTTTCCCGGACGCAATGCCTTTAGCTTCATCAACGAGTTTGGCTGAGTTAGCCAAAATTTCTTTAGCTTTAGGGTAAAAAAACTTGCCAAGAGAGGTGAGCTGCATGGGGCGGCTTTTCCGATCAAACAGCAAATCTCCTAAATGCATTTCTAAATCAGAAATCTGCATGCTGATGGCTGTAGGAGCAATGTGTAATTTCTCGGCAGCCTTCTTTGCGCTACCTTCCTCGACTACTTCACAAAAGTACTTTATTTGTTTTAAGTTCATTTTTATTGATTTTAAGTTCAATTTAAAGATATTGATATATATAAAACTTTACTAGAAACTGAGGCACTTCTTAATATTTATTAAAAAAATGACATCTTTAAGAGATCAAGCCTGGGTTAAAAGTGCCAAAGAGCTATCAACAGCCGAGCTGTCTGATGCTTTGGATTATTTCAAGTTGCCAGGTAGTGTTCTTGGTATCCAGCCGATAGCTGGTCCGAAAAAAATATTTGGTTTTGCATTCACCATGCGATTTGTTCCGATTGATAAAACTAATCCAGGAACAGTTGGTGATTTTATTGACACCATGTTGCCTGGAGATGTCGCTGTTTTAGATAACGGCGGTCGTGTTGATTGCACCGTTTGGGGTGGCATTCTTAGCCAAATAGCAGCTCATCGAAAAATAGCTGGAACAGTTATTTATGGTGTATGTCGAGATACAGCTGAGGCTGATATGGCGGGCTATCCGCTGTATGCATCCGGTCGGTTTATGAGAACAGGAAAAGATCGCGTTCAAGTTCAATCCTACGGTGAGGTCGTTAGCTTGGGGGATGTGCGAGTAGCCCAGGGCGATCTAATTGTTGCTGATCATGATGGCGTGGTTGTTATTCCAGCAGCCCATGCACAAGCTGTGGTTGAGAGAGCCTTAATGACTCGTGAGATAGAGGACAAAATTCTTCAGGCAGCCTTGGCTGGCGAAAAGTTATCAGATGCAAGAAAGAAATACGGTTACCACGTACTACAAAGATCACCAGATCAACTTAATTTGGAGAAGTGAAATGTTGAAACATGTTCCGATGAAATATTCAAAGTTACTTTTAGCTGTTCTTATTAGTTCGACATCTGCTTTGGTATCAGCCCAAGCACAATATCCTTGTCCGACAGTCAAAATCATTTCTCCTTATCCGCCAGGTGGAACAACAGACATTCTTTCTCGAATGATTGCTCCTGGAATGGCTCAGGGTTTAGGAGTCAATGTGATTGTTGAAAACAAAGCGGGTGCAAGTAGCAATATTGGTACTGAGTACGTTTCAAGCTCAGCGCCTGATGGATGCACGATTTTGCTTGGAAACAATACAGGTATTGTTATTAATCGTAATTTATATAAATTACGTATTGATCCAACTAAAGGGCTAAAGCCAGTTGGTGCTGTTGCTTCTGTGCCTCTTGTTTTATATGTCAATGCATCTGTTCCAGCCAATGACATCAACCAGTTAGTTGATTTGATTCAGAAGAATCCGGGTAAATATAGTTATGCATCAGGTGGTAGTGGTAGCCCACAACATCTATTGGGTGAGTTATTAAAGCTCGAGAAGAAGCTAGATATGATTCACGTTCCTTATAAGGGTCAGGGCCCAGCCTTGGCTGATGTCTTAGCAGGTCAAGTGCCAATCGCCTTTGAAACAACCACTGCTATTGCGCCTCACTTAAGCTCTGGTCGAATCAAAGTCTTAGCAACAACTAGCTCTTCACGGATAAAAACGATGGCAGATAAGCCAACCATGAAAGAAGCCGGCTATCCTAACTTTGTAATTGAAAACTGGTATGGTTTGTTTGTCACAGCAAAGACTCCCCCTAATTTGGTAGAGCGTCTTAATCTAGAACTAAATAAAGTTCTTAAGTCGACAGAAGTTGTTGGTCGTTTGGATAAGATGGGTTCAACTGATGTAAGTAGTACAGTGAGTTCCTATGGCAAATTTATTGAAAAAGAAATGCCATATTGGGAATCATTGGTTAAACGTTCAGGTGCGCAAGTAGATTAAAGGGTATTTATGACTTCGGGTATTGAGATTCATCCAAGAAAGAATCTGGCTGCACCACACATCAAAGCATTGGCTGGTTTGCCAACGTCGGTGGTGAGTGATGTTGTGGGAAGATTGCTAGGCACAACGGGGCTTCGCCCCGTTAACAGATCGGCTGTTACTGTTTGTGGAAATGCCGTTACTGTCAAAGTGAGAGCTGGTGATAATTTACTCATTCACAAAGCCTTGCAAATTCTGGAGCCTGGTGATGTTTTGGTTGTTGATGGTGAAGGAGATATCAGCCGCGCCTTAGTTGGTGAAATCATGATGACCGTTGCCAAAACGAATGGCGCAGTTGGTTTTGTCATTGATGGTGCTGTGAGGGATGTCGAAGCTTTTGAGGAGCACCAATTTCCCTGCTGGGCACGTGGCGTGAATCTCAGAGGGCCTTATAAAGATGGTCCAGGTACTATCAATACAGCAATCACGGTTGGTGGTATGTTGGTTAATCCCGGCGATATCATTTTGGGAGACTCTGATGGTGTTGTTGCAATCACACCGTCATTGGCGCAAGAAATTGCTGTATTAGCAAAAAATAAAGTTCAACAAGAACACGTGATGATTCAATCTATTTTGAATCGCTCTTACAACGACAGCTGGGTGGATGAGACATTAAAAATAAAAGGAGTTAAAAATGCGTCAAATTAAGTTTTTATTGCTTTTGGCAGTTCAGGCTATTTTTTGCAGCTCATTAGCAGTAGCTGCCTATCCTGATAAACCTATCAAATTTGTTGTGCCATGGCCTCCTGGTGGCGCAACAGATCAAGTCGCAAGAGCCTTGGCTCAGCCTTTATCTCAAGCCTTGGGTGTTTCTGTCTTTATCGAAAATAAAGGTGGTGCTGGTGGCAATATCGGCACGGCAGCTTTTGTTAAAGATAAAGCGGATGGTTATTCAATCATCATGGCGACAAGTTCTACAAATGCTGCGGGCGTTCATTTATATGCCAATCAAGGATTTGATCCTATTAAGGATTTCACACCTGTAATTTTGATTTGTAATATTCCAAACGTCATGGTGGTTCCAGCAACATCTAAGTGGAACAATTTGCGTGATTTGCTCTCAGACATCAATAAGAACCCAGGCAAGCATACATATGGTTCTGCTGGTATTGGATCATCTCAACATTTAGCCGGGGCTCAATTCAAAGTTGCCACAGGTGCCAATATCAATCACGTTCCTTATAAGGGTAGTGGTCCTGCGGCCATTGATCTTATGGCCGGTCACATTGACATGATGATTGATACTGGTTCAATGGCCAATATCAAAGGCGGTAAGTTGAAGGCTTTGGCAGTTGCTTCTAAAAAGCGTTTAACTGGATTGCCTGATGTTCCGACCATGGAAGAGTTAAAAGTGCCGATGTTGGCATCAGCATGGTATGGCGTGATGTTGCCAGCGAATGCACCGCCAGAGGTTGTGGCTCGTTTAAACACAGAGTTTGCAAAAATTTTAAATACACCTGAGATGCGTCAACGTCTTCAAGCTATTGGCGCTGAGGTTGGCGGCGGATCTTCTCAAGAATTTAAAACTTTTGTTGCTACTGAAATTAATCGATATGAGAGCTTAGTCAAGCTCTCAGGTGCACCAAAAGAATAAATCGAAGGTTCTATTAAAAAAGCCCACTGATGTGGGCTTTTTTATTTGGGTGCTACTAACGCATCCCTAACTTAAACTTAATTTGATCCATTTGTTTGAGAGTCGCTTCTTCGCCAGCTAGTATCGCTGCATTTCTGGATCTGAAATCGGTGCCACGCATGGAGTTCAATTCTGGGCGAATCACAATTTGCGCATGCTCTAGTTCTAATTGATTAATGCTTTGCCCCATGATGGATGTGGTCTGTAATAAAACTCCAAAAGTGCCGCTACTATCTTGCGTACTTGGCTCTGTAGAAATATTGACTGCAATCACAAAGTCAGCACCCATTTGTTTGGCATATCGCACGGGCACCGGTGAAACCAAGCCCCCATCAACATACTCACGACCATTGATGATGGTTGGCTGAAAAATACTTGGTACGCTACAAGAGGCTCTGACGGCTTGCCCCATGTCACCTCTTTGAAATAAAACACCTTGGCCAGTCTTTAAGTCCGTTGCAACAATACCCAAAGGAATAGAAGTATTTTCTATAGATTGATTCTTCACTAGGCGATTCATCATTTGTTGAAGGGCATCACCTTTAATCATTCCACCAAATTTCCCGGAAAACGGCAAAGCCCAGTCTGCGATGGCTGCTTCATCTAAGGAGAGGGCTATCCGATTGAGCTCAGTCCCTTTGTTGCCAGCAGCATATAGTCCTGCAATCACGCTACCTGCGCTTGTACCAACAACTAGATTTGGTTTGATGCCATGAGCTTCTAACGCTTTGATCACGCCAATGTGTGCAAAACCTCTTGCTGCGCCACCGCCCAGAGCTAAACCAATCACCGGTTTTCTTGATCCAAAGGTGCTGCATGCAGATAAACCAGTCAAACTTAATGAACCTACGCTGATTAAGGTCAAGAAGTTCCTTCTTGAAGTGTGGTAATCTACATGAGAATTATTCTCAATAACACTTAATTTGTCTTTTGAAGTGTTATGTGCAGTTTTATCTTTATTGGAGTGTTTGTTCATGTTTTTAACTAAAAAATCCTTGTTGGTAGCTCTTACAACAATAGGTGTCGCTACATCGATGCCTGCATTATCTCAGTCTTCTCAAGTTTTGAATTTGTATTCTGCAAGACATTATCAAACTGATGAGTCACTTTATTCCGAGTTCACAAAGCAAACCGGTATCAAAATCAATCGAATTGAGGCTGATGACAACGCATTGTTTGAACGTTTAAAGAGTGAGGGTAAGAATAGTCCAGCCGATGTGATCTTAATGGTGGATGCTGCGAGACTATGGCGTGCTGAAATTGAAGGCCTGTTCCAGCCCATTAAATCTAAGACCTTAGAGGTAAGAATTCCTAAAAACTTAAGATCGAATGATCAAGGCGAGGGTAGTCAGTGGTTTGGGTTTTCAACACGTGCTCGCATGATTGTTTATAACAAAGCCA
>JACCDO010800569.1_pt1 | contig 10729 bp, 8 predicted proteins | sample 7446101 | NCBI WGS metagenome assembly JACCDO01 (sample SAMN15323440, study PRJNA562643) | freshwater metagenome | isolation source: river surface water | place: USA:Blue River Watershed | collected 2017-08-16
ACCGCCTTCACATCCCAACCGCCATCGCGGAAGCGGACGGCCAGCCAATCCAGCAGCTCCGGGTGCGACGGCGGTTCGCCCTGCGCGCCGAAATCCTCGCTCGTCTTTACCAGCCCCGTGCCGAACAGCATTTGCCAAAACCGGTTCACCGCCACGCGCGCGGTGAGCGGGTTTTCCTTCGCCACCAGCCAGCGGGCCAAAGCCAACCGGTCGGCCTTCACGCCCGCCGGTAGTTCGCCCAACGCGGCCGGCACACCCGCCGTGACGCGCTCGCCCTTACGCCGGAAATCGCCCCGCAGCAGGATGTGGGTCGGGACCGCGTTCGTGCTGTCGGCCATCACGCGCAACTGCGAGCTGCCACGGGCAGCCGCTGAGTGTTTCGCCACCGCGGCCTCCACGAGGATTTGCGCCGCATCAATTTCTGGCATGTGCAGCTCGCGGAAGGTCCGCCGCACCGCGAACAGCTCGTTCGTGTCGCGTTTCGCCGGAGGGATTTCGAACGTGCGCTGCGTTTGATAGCCATCAATCCGCACGCGATGCGCCGCCAGTTCATCGGCTCCGCACACGACCTGGCCCGCGCCCGCTGCCTCCAACCGGAAGAACAGCTGATGCCGGCCGGCTGGGACGCGGACGTTGAAGAACCGGGCCCGTCCGGGCCACTCGGCGTCGCGCCCGGTGAGGTGCATCAGCCGCTCGCCGAGCCATACCCGCACCGTTGCATTTGTGCTCACGTGGCAGCGCACGATACACGGTGCGGAGGCCGTCACCTCGCATTGCACAAACCGCGTCCCGGTGAATTCCGGCAGGCGCACTTCATTCGTGCCCCCATTGGGCAAGGGTCTCCATTTCAGCCCGCGCGCGGCGGCCGGGTTCTCGGGCGCACTCGCTTCTTCCGCGGCCGGGGAAGCGCTGCGCCAGTCACGGAGCCGCGCCGGCGAGAGTTTGGTCTCACGCATCCGCTGCTCCCAAAGCGGCTGCACCTTGTCCCACGCCGCGTGGGGTTCGTAATAGAGTTTCCGCAGCGCGGCCTGTGCGGATCTCATCTCCGCCTCAGCCGCGAGCAGCCGCGCTTCCCCGCCCGGGGGAATGAGCCGGAGAATGGGCTGCGCCTCCGGGCCGTTCGCGAGCGGGTTGCCTGGCACCTGGTTGAAGAAGGCGAACATCCGGTAGTAATCGCGCGTGGTCAGCGGGTCGTATTTGTGGTCGTGGCACTCGGCGCACGCGAGCGAGAGGCCGAGCCAGACGGTCGCCGTCGTGTTCACCCGCTCGGCGGCGTAACGCGCGCGATATTCCTCCGCGTCCGCACCGTTCTCCGAGGTCGTCGGCCCGTTGCGGTTGAAGGCCGTCGCAATCAGCTGCTCGCGCGTCGCGCCAGGCAACAGGTCGCCCGCGAGTTGCTCGAGGGTGAACCGGTCGAAAGGCAGATTCCGGTTGAACGCCGCGATGACGTAATCCCGGTAGCCATGCATCTCGCGCGTGAAGTCATCGTGGTAGCCGTCGGAATCAGCGTAGCGGGCGAGATCGAGCCAGTGCTGCGCCATGCGCTCGCCGAAATGCTTGGACGCCAGCAGGCGATCCACCACGCGTTCGTAGGCTTGCGCCGACTCATCAGCAAGGAAGGCATCCACCTCCACCGGCGTAGGTGGAAGCCCGATGAGATCATAGCTCAAGCGACGTAACAGCGTGACCCGGTCAGCCTCGGGGGCCGGCCGCCATCCGCGGGCTTCGAGTGCAGCGAGGACGAAGCGGTCAATTTCCCCGCGCGGCCAGTTGGCCTGACGGACGGACGGCAGCGCCGGCAATTGCGGCGCGGTCCAGGCCCAACCTGGCGACCACGGCGCACCCTGTTCCACCCAGCGGCGCAGCAAGGCCCGTTGCGCGGTGGTCAGTCCCTTGCCGGTCGCCGGCGGCGGCATGACCTCATCGGCGTTGGCGGACTCGACCCGATTAAGCAACGCGCTCCCGTCCGGCTTGCCCGGTGAGACCAGCGGCCCGCCGCTGCTCGTCTGGCTGAACAACCCTTCGCGGGTGTCGAGCCGCAGGTTCGCCTTGCGCTTGCCGCCGTCCGGCCCATGGCAGGCGAAACAGTGCTGGGAAAGAATGGGGCGGATGTCTCGGTCGAAGTGCACCGAGGGTTCAGCGCCGCGGGCCGTCGCAGCGAGAAGACAGGCTGCCGCCCACCAGACCAGAAGTGAGACGGTGCAGTTCACGATAGGGAGCAGACAACGCGCGGAGTGTAGGGGCGAAGACTGGGCGTCGCAAGCGGGCACCACCCCAAACACGGCGCACATGGCGTAAAAAATGTTCGCCCGCCCTGACCACGCTGCCATAGTCGGGACACATGAAGTCGATGACGGGCTACGGTCGCGGCGAGTGCGCGCGGGACGGCGTCAAGGTCACGGTGGAACTCAGCTCGGTGAACCGGAAATCCGGAGAAATCACGCTGAACCTGCCCCGCGACCTCGAACCCCTTGAAGCGCAAGTCCGCGACGAAATCAACAAACGCATCGCACGCGGACGGCTCAACGTGCGCGTGGCCGTCCATGCCGGCGCGGATGCGGGAACGGCGGCGCAGATCAACACGGCCTTGGCCCGGGCCCACGCGGTGGAGCTGGCCAAGCTGGCCACGGAGCTGAACCTGAGCGGCGGCGTGCGCTTGTCCGATGTGCTGCGCGCGCCCGGCGTGTTGGAGGCGGAAGCGGATCCGGTGGACGCGGAAAGTTTTTGGCCGGCCGTGCAAAACGCATTGCAGCAGGCGCTCGACGCGCTGGTGAAAATGCGCGAGCGCGAAGGCGAGCATCTGGCGGCGGACTTGGCGGCGCGCATTGAGCTGATCCGCGCGGCGGCGGGACGCATCGCGGCACAGGCCCCGCAGGTGCAGGTGCAGTTCCGCGCCCGCCTCCTGGAGCGCATCAAGACGGCGGGCTTGGAGGGCATCGCGCCGGACGACGAGCGGATGCTGAAGGAGGTCGTGCTCTTCGCCGACCGCTCGGACATCACGGAGGAGCTGACGCGGCTGCAAAGCCACTTCAAACAGTTTGCCGACTGCCTGAAGGCCAAAGAACCAGTCGGCCGCACCCTGGATTTCCTCTCCCAGGAGATGAACCGCGAGATCAACACCATCGGCTCGAAGGCCCAGGACGCCGTCATCTCGCGTGAAGTCGTGCAGGTGAAGGCGGAGCTGGAGCGCTTCCGCGAGCAGGTGCAGAACGTGGAGTGACCGATGAGCCAGAGAAACAACTCCCTCCTGATTGTCCTCTCCGCCCCCTCGGGCGGCGGCAAAACGACCTTGTGCGAGCAGATGCTCAGGGACAACCCGAACATCAGCCGGGCGGTGACCTGCACCACGCGGCAGCCCCGCGAGGGCGAGCGCGACGGCGTGGACTACTACTTCCTCACGGCGGAGGATTTCCTCCGGCGCGTGCAGGCGGGGAACTTCCTCGAACACGCGACCGTTTACGGGAACAGCTACGGGACATTGAAGGCCGAGGTGCTGGGCAAACTGCGCGCAGGCAAGGACGTGCTGCTGGCCGTAGATGTGCAGGGCGCGGCCGCCATCCGCACCCAGGCGGCGAGCGACCCCGAACTGGCGCGCGCCCTGGTGCAGGTGTTCCTCACGCCCGAATCCCTCACCGTGCTGGAGCAGCGGCTCAAAAAGCGCGGCAAGGACGCTCCCGAAGCCATCAAGAAACGGCTGGCCGTGGCGCGGCAGGAAATCGCCCAGTGGAAGCATTTCGATTACCTGCTGATCAGCACCAGCGTCCGCGAGGACGTGCGCCGGATGCAGGCCATCTACAACGCAGAGCAGATGCGGCAGGCACGCTCAACGGCCCCCGAGGTGTGAGCACTGTTTCCCAGGCGAATGCCAAGGCAGGCGAGCCCCTGTCTTCGCAGCCGCTGTCTCCCGCGTTTCCGGCCATCCGGGGATAAGTTGCCGCCATGCAGCCGCCCAAGATCCGCATTCTGCTCGCCGACGACCACCGCGTCGTGCGGCACGGCTTCCGCCGCATCCTTGAGGAACAAGCGGACATGGAAGTCGTGGGGGAGGCATCCGACGGACGGCAGGCGATGGAGCTCGCCGAGCAGCTCGCGCCTGATGTGCTGGTGATGGACGTGACCATGCCGCGGCTCAACGGCATCGAAGCCGCCCGCCAGCTCGCGAAATCCTGTCCCCGGCTCCGGGTGCTGGCGCTCTCGATGCAGAAGGACGGGGTGTATGTCCGTGAGATGCTCCGCGCCGGCGCGCGCGGCTACCTGCTCAAGGAATCCACCGAGGCCGACCTGCTCGCCGCCGTCCGCGCCGTGGCCGCCGGCAAGGCCTGGCTGAGCCCCGAAGTCAGCGACGCCGTGCTTGAAGACTATCGGAAGCACGTCACCAACCCGATGGACCTGCTTTCCGCCCGCGAGCGCGAGGTTTTGCAACTCATCGCGGAAGGACGCACCAACAAGGAGATTGCCACGCAGCTCGGACTGAGCGTTTACACCGTGGAAGCGCACCGCGGAAAGCTGATGGAGAAGCTCAACCTGCACTCCGGGAACGAGCTGGTCCGCTTCGCCCTGCGCCACGGTTTGGTGGGGTGACCGCCGTCGACCATGCGCTTCACCTTTCTGAGCATCAGCGGCCGCAATGTCCTACGGGCGCTGACGCTGGGATTCCTGCTCGTGCTCCTGCTGCTGGGTGCGGCGGGCTGGGTGGCCGTGCGGCAAAGCCGGCTCATCCGCGAAGGTGTGGCCGAGCTGGCGCGCGACCAGCTGCTCATCGCGCGGCTGGTGCATGACGTGCAGATGGAGGAGAACGCGATGACCGAGGTGCTGCATCGCGTCGCCCAGCTGACCTCCCAGCCCGCCAGCCCCGCCGTGCTGCTCCGGGAGCTGGACGAGAGCGACCGGCAGCTGACACGTCTGTCCACCGAAGGCCGCGCGGTGGCTGGCACCCGCCAATGGGCCGCGCTGCAGGCGAGTGTGAAGGCGTTCACCGCCGAAGCCCACCGCGCGCTGGAGGGGCCGCAGCCGGTGCCGCGGGAGAAGTTGGAGGAGCTTTTCACCCATCATGACCGCGTCGTTGAGCTGGTAAACGAGCTCGTCCGCGCGAGTTCTTACCGCCTTGCATCGGCTGAACGGGACATCGAGCGACAGTCCGACCAACTGGGCGGGGACGCCGCGCGGCTGCTGGGGGCAAGCCTCGCGCTCGCGCTAGTCTGCGCGCTCATCACCATCGGCTTCGTGCGGCAGAGCATACAGCAACTTCATTGGCAGTCCGGCGAGCTGGACCGGGTGTCGTGGCACATGCTGCAAACCCAGGAACAGGCGGCCCGCCGGTTTTCCCACGAGCTGCACGATGAGCTGGGGCAGTCGCTTGCCGCCGTGCGGTCCAATCTGACCAAGAGTGGCACGGCAAGCCTCGAGGCCATCCGGCACGACTGTCTGCAGCTCGTGGATGAATCCATCGCCAACGTGCGCGAGCTCTCACAACTGCTCCGGCCGGTGATCCTCGACGATTTCGGCCTCGACGCGGGTTTGCGCTGGCTGGTCGAGAAGTTCGCTCAGCGCACCCAGTTGGAAGCCGATTTCACCGCGACCGGCGTAGGGCGTTACGCGGATGAAACGGAGACCCACCTGTTTCGTATCGCTCAGGAGGCTCTGACCAACGTGGCGCGACACTCAGGCGCGAGGCGTGTGCAGGTGAAGCTTGAGGCGGATGCGGACGAAATCCGGCTCGTCATCGAAGACGACGGCCGCGGCTTGCCGCATCCGGATGCAACGAACCTGAATCGCGCCTCGCTGGGAATGGTGGGAATGCGAGCAAGAGCCCGGCAATCAGGGGGAGAGCTGCGCACAGAGAGCGTGGCGCCACACGGGCTGAGGATCGCGGTGAAAGTGCCGGCCAGGAAACGGCCAGAGGAGTAGGTGCGGCCCGCAGCAAGGCCGCAGAGGTCAATCTGTTCGACGGCAAAGTGACCATTAGCCTGATGCGTGGAGGCAACCAGCTACTGCTGGGGTTCAACACATGCGAACAGGCCGGATGAATCGTTTTTGTGTTCGCAGAGAAATTTCAGCCCCCGCACGCGTCTCGCTACCAACCGGACCCTGCGAGCGGTGAGTCGTTTGCCTTGGTGTAACGCCGTGCACATGGACCACCTGGAAGTGCAGTGGAATTCCGCTGCGCTATCTGGCGCCTGTTAATCGCCGGTAAAAAGCTCGGCCAGCAGGGCAGCTGACCCAAGCCACCGCCGCGGACTTGACCGTTAGGTCGAAGGGAATTCCGGGGCAGGATCTCTGGGGAGAGTTCGTTTAGTCGGGGAAAGGGCCGTGACACACTGCCGGCACCTTGCTAATGAACTGGCTAAGTCGTTTGCCGATCCGCCTGACCATGAGCAAATCCTCCTCAACCGCCGCAGGCCGCCCGCCGGTCGTGATCCTCGGCGTCACGGGTTCCATCGCGGCTTACAAGGCGGCGGACGTGTGCAGCCAGCTCGTGAAGGCCGGCTGCGCCGTGCGCGTGGTCATGACCGCTGACGCGCAAAAGTTCATCACCCCCCTGCCCTTCAAGACCCTCTCGCGGCACGCCGTGGTGACGGACCTGTATGACGAGGAGGAAGGCTGGCAGCCCACGCACATACGCCTGGCGGATGAGGCGGACTTGCTGCTCATTGCCCCCGCCACGGCGAACTGCCTCGCGAAGCTGGCGCACGGGTTGGCGGATGACGCGTTGACATGCATCGCGCTGGCGCTGAATCCCAAGGCGAAGCTGCTGATCGCGCCGGCAATGAACGGGAAGATGTGGGGACACCCAGCAACGCAGGCCAACGTCCGCACACTCACGGGGCGCGGCGCGAAGTTTATCGGGCCAGAGGAGGGCTTGTTGTCCTGCGGTTACGAGGGCCTTGGGCGGCTGTGGAATGTGTCTGAGATAGTGGCAGAGGGGTTGCGGCTGTTACGGTGATCGTATGGCAAGCCCGCGTTCCTCCCGAGCCAAGCTGCTGACGAGCCTGTTCAAGGCGCCGGCTGTCTCGCCCGAGCAGCAGGCTGACCGCATCAGGTTCGTCGAGCGGGATGTCTGCCTGACCATCAAAATTGTCGTCCTCGCCGCACTCGCGTATTTCTTCCTTTCCAATTGGTTCGAGGGCGTCTCCACCATCGGTGAGCTGGGCACCGAGACCGTGCGCGGTGCGTTTCGGGCCTACCTGGTGGCCAACATCCTCATCGGCCTGATGCTGCTGGCCATGGACTACCTGCCGGTGGCATGGGTGCAGTGGGGGGTGTTCGTGCTGAACATCGTGGACGGAACGTTTGTGGCGTTGATGGTTCTCATCACCGGCGGTCTGGAGAGCACGACCTACTGGGTCTTCCTGGTGCTGGTCATCCGCAACGCGGTGAGCATCACGCAGGTGCGGCTTCAGATCGCGGTGAACCTCTTCATCATCCTGTGCTATCTGTTCGCCGGCCTGCTCGATTTGACAATGGTGGAACTGAAACAGGCCCAGGATAACGTGGAGAGCGAAATTACCGCGGTCACCTTGCAGCCGATGCCGGCTGTCCCGCCCCCCAAACTCGCCAATCTTCCGACCAATGGGGCAACGGTGTCCACCAATCTGACAGCCGCGGCCAATGTAAAGCCCGGGGGCAACCCCTCCCGGAAACGCGCCGCCCAGCCGGACACCGGAGACGACACGGGTGACCTTGGGCGGGCCGTCTCGCTCGCGATCGCCAACATGACCGAGGGCAAGGCCATGCAATCGCTCTCCCAGCGCGTGCTGCTCCTGCTGTTGCTGGCGTTCTCGTGCTACGGCATCAACGTGCTGGCGGACCTGCAACTTCAGGCCCAGGAGGAGGCACGGGAATTTGCCGTGCGGCAGGAACAGCTGCGCTCCACGGGACGGCTTGCCGCGGAGATCGCGCACCAGCTGAAGAACCCGCTCGCCATCATCAACAATGCCGCGTTCAGCCTTCAAAAATCCCTCGCAGACAGCCGGCCCGCTGCGCTGCAGCAGATTGAGATGATCCGCGAAGAGGTGGTGCGGTCCGACCGCATCATCACCGAACTGATGGGTTACGCCCAACTCGCGGAAGGCCGGGTGGAGCGGTTGGATGTGGCCGAAGAACTGGAGCAGGCGCTCAAACGTGCCTTCCCGCCCGCGCTCCAGCATGAGATAAAAATCAAGGTCACCTGCCCCCCTTCACTCCCCCCTCTGCTGATGCAGCGCGCCCACCTCCGCGAGGCGCTGGTGAACCTGCTCACCAACGCCCGCGATGCGCTGAATGGGACCGGACAGATCGACATCTCGGTGCGGCTCGACGCCCGGAGCGCGATCCACATTGCCATTGCCGACAATGGTCCGGGCATCCCCGACTATCAGCGGGAGCAAATCTTCGAGCCTTACTTTTCCACCAAGGAAAAGGGCACCGGACTGGGGTTGGCCATCGTCCGGCACAATGCCGAGATTTATGGCGGCAAGGTGGCCGTGGAATCCGCACTTGGAAAGGGCAGCACCTTCACCCTAACCTTTCCGGCCAAAGCAACCATGAACGCCGCCGCATGACCCGTCCACTGCCGCCCATCCTTCTCGTGGACGACGAGAAAAACATGCGCCTGTCCCTCTCCGCCCTGCTGGCGGACGACGGCTATGCGGTGGAAACGGTCGAAAGCGCCGAGCAGGGGGAGCAACTCGTCGATAAGCGCGAGTTCCTGATGCTCATCACGGACGCCCATCTTGGCGGCATCAGCGGCTACGAACTGCTCGCACGCGTCCGGAAGCGTCGGCCTGACCTGCCCATGCTGATGATCACGGCCTACGCCACCCCGAAGCTGGCGGCGGAAGCCATCAAGGCCGGGGCCAGCGACTATCTGCCCAAACCCTTTGCCCCGGAGGAGCTCCTCCTGCACGTCAGCCGGTGCGCCGAACGCTATCGCCTGCTCCAGGAAAACGCCGCCCTGCGCGAAAAGGTGACCAGCGGATACTCCCTGGAAAGCATCATCGGCGAGTCACCCAAGATGCGCGAGCAGCGCGAGCTCATCAAAACCGTCGCCCCCACCAACGCCACGGTGCTCATCCTTGGCGAAAGCGGCACGGGCAAGGAACTCATTGCCGGTGCGCTCCACAGCCTGAGCACCCGCGCCCGCAAGCCCTACATCCGGATCAACTGCGCGGCCATTCCCGAAACCCTGCTCGAGAGCGAGCTGTTCGGCCACGAGAAGGGGGCCTTCACCGGCGCGCTCCGGCTCAAGCTGGGACGAGTTGAGGAAGCCGATGGCGGGACCATCTTTCTGGACGAAATCGGCGACATGAGCCGGTCACTCCAAGCCAAGCTGCTGCGTTTCTTGGAGGATGGCTCCTTCACGCGCGTGGGTGGCAATGAGGAGCTCAGGGTGAACGTCCGGCTGCTGGCCGCCACGAACCGGGACATCATTCACGCGATCCAGGAAAATCACTTCCGCGAGGATCTTTACCATCGCCTCAACGTGGTGCAGTTCCGGCCGCCGCCCCTGCGCGAACGCGTTCAGGACGTATGTCTGCTGGCCGAGCATTTCCTCAACCAGTTCTGCGGCGGTCTTGGCAAGCCGGTGATGACCCTCGCCAAACCGGCCGCCACCAAGCTGATGGCACACCACTGGCCCGGTAACGTCCGCGAGCTGCGCAACGTCATCGAGCGCGCCGTCATTTTATCCCCGGGCCCGCAAATCCATCCGCTGCACCTCCCGGATTTCGAACTCGAGACGAAGCTGCGCAAGAGCGATCCCGGCACCGCCGTCCCCGTGCCCGATTCGCTGGATGAAGCGCTGGCCGGCTTCGAGAAGCAGCTCATTCAGGCCGCTTTGGAACGGAACCACTTCAGCATCAACAAGACTGCCGAACGGCTCAAAGTCACGCGCCACTCGCTCCGCTACCGGATGCAGCGGCTCAACATCAGCACTGAATCCAGCCCTGACGGTGACACCGACGTGCTGGAGAAATGACCCTTATGCCCAGCGGTCTCCCCATCATCCTGGCGGCAGAAGCGCTGCCAGTGGAGCTTCCTCAGGCCGGGCTTCCCCGTGCGGGCACCGGGTTGGACAGTCAACTGGTCACCATCAGCGGTGCCGTCCTGCTGGTGGTTGTGCCCTTGCTCCTTTTCCTGACCCTCTCCCGCCGCAAGAAGCGCAAGCGGAAGGTGCGCCTGCCGCGCAACCCCACCCTTGCGGAAACCGGTGGCCTGCCCCCCCGCCGCGCTCCATGAACCTGCCATTTTCGTCGTTGATCGACCCGCGCCGCCACCCGGCCCGAGGCTGCCATGCCCCTTGATTTCATGACCCCTCCTGTCAGCGAGCAGATCACGCAACGCAGCGCCTCGAATCTGGCCCTTGCGTTCATCATGCTGCCGAAGGAAAAGCGGGCCGGCATGAGCGCGCTCTACGCGTTTTGCCGCGAAGTCGACGACGTGGCCGACGAGGAGACCGTGCCCGTCGAACAACGCCGCGCTCGGCTCGCCCAGTGGCGTGAAGACGTCCGGGCCGCTTGCTCCGGCGGGGAACCCAAAATACCGATCAACTGCGAGCTGAAGCCCTACATCGCCGCGCATGGCATGTCGTTTGCGCTGTTTGATGAGCTGATCCGGGGCGTGGAGATGGACCTCGATGTGACCCGCTACGAGACCTGGGCCGAACTCGAGCAATACTGCTACCGCGTCGCTTCCGTCGTGGGCCTGCTGAGCATTGAAATCTTCGGCTACTCCCAGCCGGCGTGCCGCGAAT
>JACCDO010881422.1_pt1 | contig 10729 bp, 7 predicted proteins | sample 7446101 | NCBI WGS metagenome assembly JACCDO01 (sample SAMN15323440, study PRJNA562643) | freshwater metagenome | isolation source: river surface water | place: USA:Blue River Watershed | collected 2017-08-16
GTGCAATTATCTCAGGGGCTTCACTTAGATTGTACTCCGAATCCTTCGTGGCAATTTGAGGCTCGCTTAAAGGTATAGGGATAGGCTCAATCGGAAGCACCTGGTCTCCAGCAGATACTTCGTTGAACGTCTCCAAAGGGGTTTCCGAGTCTGACTCCATGACAGGGAAAAGGGAACTAAGACTGGAGCCAGGCGTATGCGGAATTGACGACGGAGAGGGGATTGGTGGCACAGCAGGCGTGTGTGGAATTAACGACGGCGAAGGGATTGGTGGTCCAGGTGTGCGCGGGATCAACGAAGGTGATGGAATCGGAGGCGGAGGGGATAGGTGAACTTCCTCAGGTTCATCCACCGAATCGAAAAGTTTGCTCATTGCGCTCTTCGCCTGAGGTGTAGTTTGTATTCCTGCTGCGCTCACACTTTCATCGGGAATTGTAGTGGTGGCATCAGTCAAAGTATGAGGATGCAGGGTAGAACGTCGAACGCTATTGCGCATGTCGTCAGGGGAAGTTTGTTGAGGTTCGCTTGTAGTGACAAGCTCCATACTCGACATATTCGGTGCATCCATTGCATCAGGAATAGGCGCATTGTCATGATTGTTCTCGGATTTATCAGAGTCCTCCCCGCTATCATGGGTAATTCGATGTATGGCCATGGATGCTCGTCTAGGCATCATCCAGCCTGCGCTCGCAGCGAAGTCTTGCGCGTTGCTCAACGCGTCAGGATCTAATGCGGCAATCGTAGAGCAGAAAAGCGCAGCTTGCTGTGGACTTTCAAGAATCATGCGAAAATTGCGCCCCCCAAAAGCACTCTTCTTCTTACCTTTACTCTTTTCAGAATCGTCAGAAGGTATGTACATATCCAATGCGATTTCTTTACCAGTTGCCTTCCCACCTAAAGCTTGAGCTATACTCGTTTGCGCATCTGCGCCAAACGTTATAGTTACTTCTCTTAAATCCAGTTCACCCTTATACTTGTCGACATCGTAGTAAATGAGAGTGTTGTTCTCATGTATGTCATATCTTTTGAATGACCAAAACTTGAATTCTCGTCCACATTTATATAATGTGCCATCTAATACAATCTCTCCATGTTTAGCAATATGCGGAGCCCTTGCTTCACGCCTGGCAGCGTCTTTGTTTACTGGTTTAGCAAACCAGGACATCTCGAAAATATATTCAAGCTTTTATTTAGTTGCACGATAAATCAGTGAGATATCTTAAAAAAGGCACTAAATTGTAGTTCGCGAATGTAAAGTAGGTCCGTAGGTTGATACTATTTCCTAACTTGAGGAAGAGAACAACTCATACTTCGGGTCATTTAAAATTTTAATATTAAATTTTACCCATAAATATTAAGAAAAAATTGTTGTGCTAGGCATCGATTATTATATCAGTTAGCATGAATTTTGCTTTTATATGTTTATATATTTTGTTTTTTGTCATTAATATAGCCTATTGTACCAAAGATCAGTTCTATCACATAAGCAAAGAGCAATGGGAAAAAGAATATGCGAAAGGAGAGTGGAATTATCTCGATAGACAAGCTATTGAACGAGCACGCGCTGGCGTTATTATAAATATGTTTTACGACATGTATGGTGGTGGTGCCTTTGGTCCAATCGCTACAACATTAACGAGTTCAGCTGTTATTCAAAGTGAACAACATGTACAGCATCTATTAGATGTTGGATGCGGCCCGGGCACACTTACAGACTATTTAAGAGGCCCCCAGCGAAAGTTTTATGAAGGTATTGATTTATCTACACAAGCTATTGAAACAGCTCGCAAGCTAAGAGCCGATTCGGGCTCTCCTAACAGTAAAATCCACGCTGGTATTCGACCTTTACAAACGGAACAATTTCAACAAGCCGATTGTATGTCGTGGATGCCACCTTTGGAAAAAGACGGACGACCTCGTCAGTATGGCACTATTGTATTTAACGAAATGCTATATTATGTAGATCACAAAAAAGTATTGGAACGTTACCAGAAATTTCTTCGTCCGGGAGGCATTATTGTCATTTCCGTTTGGTTTAACAAAGAAAAATCACTGCGAGACACTATATTTTCTGATGCTCGTAAGATGCTCCAAAGTGTTGATGAAGTGGAATTTACGGGCGTTACTTACACAGGCACAAAGCGCACGAAGATGCCTGTGAGCTTTCATGTAGAAGCCTTTAGAGTAAATGCCTAGAAAAACAAAATGAGCTTTGCAGATTTGAATATTTAAGTAAATTGTGTAATGTTTAACATGTAAATATAATAAAAATGTACAATAGTTGAACTAAGAGAAGGCTGCAAGTTTGGTTAGCCGGGGTGAAGTGAGCGTCGCAAAGGCAGAAGGCTGCTCCCGCTGCAACGCTTGCAGTACAGAAGATATCCTACTTTTAATTTGTGAATCAGATACAATTAACGACGGTGCAGCCATCCATGTTTGCGTTCCCGCGGTAAATTGTTCCATTCGTTGCTGTTCCGATTCCAACGAAACGTGTGCCGCACACAGCGACACGAAAGCCCCACCTGCACGTTTGGAGCTGAGCAAAGCTCGAGGAGCAGCTTCAAGCAAGGAGAGTAATCCAAGCCAAGTATGGCCAAATTCGCTGTCGTGCTCAACCGCAATATCCAGCAAGAGCATCGCAGAGAGCAGACGGTCAATGATCTCTGGCAGCACGGTGGCAACCTGCGTCGGGAAAACCATACCCAGACGTCCTACACAGATTGCAAGGTTTAGAAACGTAAGTTCTGCATCTGTACCTTGCATCTTAGATAGTGTTCGAAAAGCTGTCACCAAAGGGAAAAGCAATCGCGACAGCCGATTCTGCAAAATGGACCGCTCGTCCATCCGGCCCAACCCCCCTACCGCTGAATGTGGCGATGTTGCAATAGCTAGCAATCCTAATAACCAACACACATTGTTAAATGCCATCATACCGGCTTCGCGCTCTCCCTGTTCACAGTCTATGAAAAGTGTCATACCTTCCTCGACCGCTGAGAGCGCTGTTGCCAAACGGTCGCCTTCGGACAGTAGCGCTGGCATCGCTCGAGTGACCTCACCAAGGAAAGAAAGAGCTGCCTGCCTACATGATGGTTCATCAGTATCGCGAGCGCAGTGTAAAGCAACTGCAAGTGCTGAGTCCCAGGAAGGAGATAGCGCGGGCACATTCAGCCCACTAGCACCCTCCGGACCCAATGCTTCCAGTAGGGCTGACAGCAACTCTAGAGCACCAGTGATATTATCTTTAACAGGAAGATCCCACTCGCGCATGCTACTATTTTCTAATTCTGTAAATTGATTTAAATTTGTGACGACAGTACCTCCTGCTACATGGTGGCCCTCCGCTTTCATGAGCGCCTCGGCTTCTACGAATCGCTGCAAATCTCGTTGCGCCATATGCGCACATCGTGTGAAAATACCGCTTGCATAGTGATAAAGAGTATGTCCAAGTACACCGACCACTGCTGCAAGACACTCTGCAGCCACGCTAAATGTCACATCTCCTTCATCAGCGTCATCCTCGTCAGAGAACAGGGTTAGCACGCAAGGAAGCCATCGAGGTATTTCGGCTGCACCACCAGTCTCTTCGCTGCAAAAGTCTTGACCAAAAGCCTGAGCCAATGAGCGAATGAGATCTAACAAGAGTATGCGGTTTTTCACACCATAGCTTGCAAAAGCTTGACCCAAATGCTGCGTAATTTGCATGAGGAGCGACTGTTGATGGCCTTCGCCAAGCAGCAAACTGGGCTCGCATTCACTGAAAAGACGCGTTAAAGCAGTACATGCAGCCTGTTGTACATATGGCAATGGGTCTCGCATGGAAGCCAGCAGACCTTGCAAAAGCAGCAGGCAATGCGAACGACCCCTCGTCGATGCCTCCATAGACGGGTCGCGCACGTCCGCAGTTACCCAATCATGCAGTCGTGTAAGAGTCCAACATGCTATGGCGCGAGTTTCGGGTAGAGAGTCGACGAGCCCAGATAGCAGCAGAGGGTATAAACGCGGTAGTGCTGGCTCCAGTAACAAGTGTGCACCGCTGGCCAGCGCTCCGAGTGCAAGCATCGCACTCTCGCGCAATAGCGAAGCATTGTCTGCGATGTTCATCGTAACATCGATATCAGGAAGAGGATTTGTTCGTAACATATTTTCCGTTACTTCGAGACGCTCTTGAATGAGTGGTATGGCCGTAGCCGTCGTTTCTTTAGGGAATTTTAATGCCAGTCGGTCCAGCAGCAGCGCAGCCCGCTTCCGCACCGTGTATTTAATGTCACTCTCGTCGTCGTCGTCCACACGTCCTCTTTTATAAAAAAACACCCTCTTTTCCCCGGATGCTTGCGCATCCTGTTCTTCTCGATCTGATTGTAGCTGCGCTCTTGTGATGCGAAGCCGTAAAACGCAAATATGTGTCAACGGCACTACATGCTTGTGTAGCGCTTCGAAGGCCAAATCATCTTCTGAATCGGCTAAAGTGAGCCAAAACTCTATCGCTTCTTTGGCAACCTCCTCTGCAGCATCAGATACCGCCCCTTCCATGAAATTGCATACGCTGGGAAGCCCATCGGCGAAGAACTGCAAGGAACCCGTGGCGAGCGCGACCAGGGCGCTGCAAACTGCCCTTCTGATGTCAGGCAAAGGGTCTACAGCCATACTGCTCAATGCAGACAAGAGTGTAGGTATGCAATATGAAAGTGCGCACGCACCTTCATAAACTGTGCGCACTCCTTGACTCTGTTGCATTCTTTTGGGTCGCTCAAAGGCTGGCTCTTCATCGACTGAATAGCAGTGTTCGAGGAGAGGCAGGAGCGCGTTTATTGCCAACAAAGACGATAAGCGAACAGAACTATGTGAACATCCAAGTATGATAATCAGTCGATTCATAAGCTTTTCCAGGCAAAGGTCTGGAGCCCGAGCTATGATGTCGCAAACGTCTTCACAGATAAGGCGTAGGGCATATACACATCCATCCAGTGTTGCGAAATCCAAATCGTTAGACTGCTTTTCCACTCGCTGCATTATCAATAAAAATAGGCTGAACCAGCAAAAATTGTCACAAGAGCGACAAATTTTGCCTACGATAGAACCCGCTGTTCTGCGAATATCCAATTGCTCATCACATATACTTAGCAAAAGTGCCTGCTGGAATTGCGGAGAAATAGGCTCGCTTTGGTTCACCAATAACACCAAGCAAAAATTTTTGATCAAAAGACCCGAAAGCTGTCGAAGATGTGCACCAACACCGTACGATGCACCTTCTGCAAATACTTGTGTCATGACAAGGGCAAAGCTAATCTGGCCAGTACTCACAGCCCTCTCCAAAGTTTCTATCGCCAGAGAATGATCACTTCGAGAAGGGTCGTGTAATGCCTGAAGTAAATTTATACCTGAAGTTAACTGCTGAACATCATACGTCGTCGGATCGTAGGTAGTTCCATGCATTGTGGTGCTTATCCAAAAAGAAAGATTGAAGTTGAAAGTCCTATAGGTATGCGTCTAGCTAAGTTTTGTGTACATAAAGACTATATTACAAAGTTTACAATCTCCCTCTGAATCTATTAAAGAAAAAGTTCAGAGAATCAATTATTCATGCGTCGAACCCACTGTGGGACAATAAAAGGAACCGGCCCAGAAAAACATTGGACGGTTTCGATGAGTTAATTATACCTTTCAATGCTTTACATGTTATCGACTTGATATTGGCAGTATTTTGTTAAATCTTATTGTGCTTTTTGTGTTTTAAACTTCTCATAATCAACTTATATCGTTACTGAACGGGTCAAGTTGCATCTCATCTTTTGACTAAGAAATGCATGATCTTTCTCACATACGTGCAACTTTTCCTGTCAATATGTCAAGTTCTAGTTCTGGGAAAATGGGAGTTGGCTTCGGGGGGATTTTGCCGAATCGTGCTAAGTTATCTTCAGCAGGTAGCACTCTTGGGGGTCTTGGAGTCCCTCGACACGGTAATCTTCATCATGGATTGACTGCAAGTAACATGCCAAATGTGGGCGGAACAAAGTCAGAAAGTGATGTACAAGGAATGACGATATATTACCAACGACGGGCAGGATCGGCGCAAAATCGCCAGCGAGGAAAAGCTGGTGCATTTCGCAATGGTGAAAGACCATCTCTGACAGCAATACAAAACACGGAGAGTTCACTGTTAGCGAATTTGGGTGCCGAGCGTTTGACTTCAATGACACATATACCAGGCGACAGATCAACGGTTTCGCAATCTGTTCCGTTCCTCGAAGCTGCTGTTCCTTTAGTGACGTTGCAGTTGCCTCGAACTTCATCTGCTCCGGGCGCTCCGGGAAGCGGCTTAACCAGCAGTGAAGCAGCGGCAGCCGCTGCTGCTGCTGCCGTACTAACACTTCAACCACCAAAAAGCATTTCACCAGAGCAGGTACCGAGCAACATTTCCACTCGTACTGTGTCTGCGTCGTCATCGGTCACTTCTCGCAAGAAGAGCGTGCGCTGGTCCGAGTCCCTGACAAAATGCTCCCCCGAGAAGTCCGGTCTCGACCCAAGCACGCACATGTACACGTCCATTCTAGCGGTGGGAGGCATGGCGGGGCCACCTATTCGAATGCAGGATTGCGGTGCGAACACCGGCGTAGGGGGGTCGGGTGTCTCAAAGAATGTAGTTTCAACTACGGCTTCAGATCCAACTACTCTAACAAATAATACATTTGGAAATGTGACTGTTTTATCCGTCGTAGCATCTTCCACTCTGGCTCAGATGGAGGTGGCCGACGTTGACCCTGAGCCACCTGCATCAGTTGCCGCCAACATCACCGGGGCAGTCAGTGCTCCGGTAAAAGTTACGACAACACCCATAACATCAATTACAACTGTTAGTGATGCAGCGACGGTGCCACGACATCGTCCTCTGTTAGAAATGAGGCGAAGTGCCAGCGGACCAGTTGGCAGTGCCCCTGTGGACCGCTTGCCAGGCCAGCGACCCTCCCTTTCTGAGCAGCTTGCTGCTATTAGCGCCTCTGCTGGTGCTTTGACAGCAACAATTCGTGCCAATGCTGGTTTGGACAGCGCCGGCGATGTGGCCGATCCGCCGATCTTGGTCTTGCCCGCCAAAGCGTTTAGTGTTGGGACCTTGAGCTGCAGATATCCATCGCCCGCGCGGTTTTATCGGGATCGTATCGAGTATACCTTTCACCACCCTTTTGAGGCAAGTGAGATTCTTATGAACATGCATTACTCGGATATGATTGGGGTGCAGCTGATAGCGGGTAAACTAAAGTTCAAGTTGCCACGTCGTCTGATGCATTTCTCTGCAGACTTTAACCCGAACAACCCCTCACACGCTATCGTGATTGAGCTTGGCACTACAGTGGGGACTAATCTGGTGCGTGACAAGATCATGCCGCTAGTTTCCTCTGGTGGATTACTTCGTCGGTAGATCGTACGCCTTATCAAAGTATTAGCTGTCGAGTTGTGACGCGCTGGGTGACATTCGCCCCTCTTTAGGCAGGCGTGGAGGAAGAACTGGCAGCGATTATCACAGTATTCACAATTGCGATTGAGTTAGAAAGTCTGAAGTATTTAGAGTTTCTCAAATGTATCTTTGTATCAATTATATACTCAGACCTTGCAAAAAATTAACTTTTATTATGTCAATATTTCAACTCCTTCCAAGGTGATTTTCGGGGGAACTGTTTATTGGCTCCCATCATGGGACCCACAAAGACCCTGATCGGCTCCTGGCAAAATTGCCGTGAGTTTTAGCGTGCAAGACAACATTACAATGCAAAGATTCATCAGGAGTCTCAGCACAAAGGCCGCAAAGAGCCATACTCCACCTGTAAAGATTTATGGGCTTGCAGGAAAATACGCAGAGGCCACTTACATCGCTGCGTCCAAGGTAAGTTTCTATTTCTCTCTTATCAATCAGATTGGTGCTTTTTTTCTTAAAAAATGCCAGGTTTTGTGTAGTATTCTACTTGTTTTGGCAATTATCTTGACGACTAGTATAGATACTCTTATAATATGCAATCATGAAGTTATTTGTTTTTTATCTTGGCATTTCCTTTGTTTACTAACCATTTATCGTTCATTCATTGTGTACACGCGCTTTTATCACGCAAAACTACTGCAATATGACGTTTTTTTAAGGCTGGTGCACTGGAGAAGGTTGATAGCGAGTTAAAAGCTTTCAAGAGCGTCTTAAACAAGTCTCCCGATTTTTGCACATTCCTGGAAAACCCGGCTGTAGGGGGAGCCGTCAAAGAGAAGACTGTCATGGACATGTTGCCTGCATCCCAATTTAGCGATATCACTCGCAACCTCATGAGCACCTTATCTGCGAATGGACGTGTTTCTGAGACCGTAAAAGTTATCGGTGCATACGAGGAGCTTATGGCTGCTTCCAAGGGCCAAGTCAATGCGGTCATTATTTCAGCTGAGCCCCTGGACAAAGCTACTTTGGCCAAAGCAACCAAGGCTGTGACTGGTATGCTCGCAGCAAACCAGACCGCTAACGTGACGACTAAAGTTGATCCCACTATTATTGGTGGCTTGCAGGTAAAGATTGGTGACCAGTTCATGGATTTGTCTGTGTCTAGTCGTATCCAAGCAGTCCAGAAGGTATTGGAATCTTCCAACTAAATAGATGAGCGTTGTGTTGGGTAATTATGTTCAATTAAGTAAACATTTCCTTTTTCTGCTAAGGCTAAGGTCTTTTTGTCATTTTTCATTTTTGGAACTTAAACTTGGAAGAAATCCCAAAAGAGTACGTATTCGTTGAACCAAAAGATTTTTAGAATAAAGTAGGCAGTAAAAAAATGCATTCGCTCCTAACATCGATAACGAATTAATTGTTGAAACGTATTTTGTTCGTTTGAAGTAATTTTTAATATCGACCTCACATTTTATGATCTACGAAACATATATATAAAACAAAAACTGAAATAACGACTTAATGATAGTGATAATATTTTGCTTATGTATATTATTCCAAATGTAACGACGGCATATCTAAATTCATACTGGAATGACTTAGAGAAGTCAGAGTTTTTATAATACAGCAGCACCAAAAGGCATTACACGTTAGCCGTGCGATTATTTTCTTTTATTTGAGATAATGTAATCATCCGTTTCAGTCGCATGACTTCTTTAGAGGTAAAATTCTTGTTATCAAACGCCGGGTCATAATATTTATTCAACAATTGTGCCTTGGATGGTAATGGCTTAGCTAACTCAGCAACCCATTCCGGATATGCTGCATTTTCCTTAATGACAGGAGGTTTCTGATCTTTAAGGAAAGCTACGGGTATAGTATCACCTACTTTCCAGCTGAACATTCTCGTAGCGAACATGGTAGGTGCTCGTATTTTATCAACACTGTTAAAGAATGTTAATCTAATTTGATGCATCATATATGAAAATATAGTTTGATTGTTTGTGCGTTTCCTCTATGTAGGGAATTTTTAATGAAATTGAGAAGAAAGTCTTAAGGTAAAGTCTGGGCCATTATCGGACGAGTGAAAATACGGAAGTAGTTTGGGGTAAAGGTCAAGGTGATAAGGTTCTACTTCTAATCAGGTAAGTCAATATATTTGTACTGCATGTTCATTCGTCTCGTTATTGAGTTCAGTAAAAATAATATTAAATCGATCCAAGGTTTTACCTAGAATCAAGAATATCATGGCGAAAGTTGAGCGCATCTCCTACCTTGCGTCATGTACTTAGCATTCTAAACATGCTAAACATGTTGTCGTTTGGTATGATATTCCTAATACAGCGTTTTGAAATTACATCATATTATATTTAGTTTCTATGATTCTGTATTCATTTATCTGGTCAAACCTTCAGGCCACGCATTAACAATTTTCTATCATCTTGTCTTTTGGAATACTTCTTTGTTATTCTTGCTGGTTTTGAAACTTTTCAGTGCCATTGTTTGTTGAGAGATGATTGCAGCTCAAATATCAAAACTGTCTACTCATCCTTGGACGCGGGTACATATGGCGCAGGCAAGCACAATTCTCCGCAACATTCGCCCGAGTGCTGGATTCGTTGTTCCTCTCGCTCTAGTAGGACTTTGGCTTACATACCCTGCCATGAAGCCTGCTACTAGAGAAATGTTTGGGTTGCCATCTGGCAGCTCCGATCTTGCTGCCTTCGGCGCGATTAAATTTGAGGAGTCTGAATTGGACAAGATGCCTGTCGTCAAAGGTTCATAAATTTGGTTCTAAATTAATGATCAAGTAGCTTATACGATGTTCATATGGATGTACGCATGGGGACGTGTTAAATAGCGAGTGCAATGTTTCTTTGTCGTCACCTTTGGCATCGAGAGGATAGGGATTTTTATCTTTAAGTGTGTAAAAAATTAATTCCTATTTTTCTCGCACCTCGGAACATCAGGGACAGCCAAGATAGGATGAAGGAAGTACACCTAGACCGTGTACGGGATCGTTCCAACTCGGATTTATCGGTCGGTCTCAAATTCGCATTTCGATTGACAAAGCACAAAAGAGACTGGAAGCAATGAAAAATTATCTTGCATTTTGTTAGGCTTAGGGTTGTGTTTTGCTATATTGTGGTATTTGGTGCGAAACGTTTAAGTCTTTATACAATTTGTCTGTCATGAATCGATCCGATGATTTTCGAAATAGCTTAGCTCGTTGTTTCAGAGCACTTAGAGCATTAGGTTGCCATTTTTTTGACATCCAATCCGAATTGAATGATGGCCAAGCTCTAGCTTGTATAACAA
>JACCDO011909126.1_pt1 | contig 10729 bp, 11 predicted proteins | sample 7446101 | NCBI WGS metagenome assembly JACCDO01 (sample SAMN15323440, study PRJNA562643) | freshwater metagenome | isolation source: river surface water | place: USA:Blue River Watershed | collected 2017-08-16
AGGACATTGAGACTCTCTTCTATGAGAGAGACCCCGCAGATATTCCACGTGTTCTCTATGAAAATGGCAACGCAATTGTGTATTGTAGTACACATGACGTCGCAAAATCAATGTTTGAGTGGCTCGCTAATAAATATTATAAGGTAGACTGGCATCTTGAAGAGAATGAAGAGATGGATAGTGAAGCTCTCGCAGCGTTCTATAAGGAGTTAGAAGATAATGATTGGGAAGAATATTATAACAGAATTGAAGAAGAGCGAGAGCGGTGGTGTCCTAGACATTGTGGCGGAGAACGGTATGGTTGTATGGAATGTTATTATGAAAGGCGATAAGCGCTGTTAATAAAAATTGACTATATTTTTTTCAGATAGTTTAGTACAAATCAATACCTATCAAAATGAACTTTACAGATGAAGAACTCCAGATGTTTGAGTGCTGCTTTCAAATTGTGGGAGAAGGCTATAGAATGAGTTCAGATATTGAGACTCAGCTCCGCCGCACCTTTTGGTGGATGTCTGCTTCACGCGCATATATAGTTGTAAGAACCTGGATTCGCAACCGAGAAAAAATTGAGGCGCTCCTCGCCGAACGGAATGCACACACCGCCATTAATACAAATGAGCACCACCAACATGGAGAAGCTTGTTCAGCGTCTTCGTGAGGCAGCGCGAGCCTATTATGAGACCTCTACGCCTATCATGAGTGATGCAGAGTATGATAGCCTTATTGAGGAACTCCAGCGTGTGGCGCCCAATCATCCCTTTCTCTCTGAAGTTGGTCACGCTCCTGGCGAGAGTGTTGTCCAGCTCCCTGTTCCAATGCCATCGCTCGACAAGCGCAAGCCAGATACGGTGCGTCCTGATGAACTGTCAAAGGGTCCTTTTGTAATCAATGATAAGCTTGATGGGATTTCTGCCCTCTGGGTCTGTGGCTACAATCAAAAGCCTGCGCTTCTTCTTCGCGGAAATGGTCTCCAAGGCCAGGATGTCAGCCACTGCATTGGAGGCATCCAAGGCCTTGTCAAATGTTCTGCGCCGTCTGTAATGATTCGTGGAGAGCTTATTATGCCAAAGGGTGCTGTCCAAGGAACTCTTGCGCGCAACTGGGTCAATGGTATTCTCCATCAAAAGACGCCGTCCAAAGAGGACCTATCAAAGGTCCGATTTGTCGCCTATCAGGTCTGTGAGCCGCGTACTCTGACGCGCAGCCAACAAATGACCTGGCTCCTTAGCCGCGGGTTTGAGGTCGCTTGGACTGTCCAACGGTCCTCTCTGACTGTGGAGTATCTCCAAGACCTCTTCAAAGGGCGGCGTGAAGAGTCCGCATACGAGTGTGATGGAATTGTCGTTGGTCGTGATACGGTTCCAACGCTTGCCGCTACGAACCCCAAGGATGCCTACGCCTTCAAGATGCCCCTGGACGACCAACGCGCTCAAACAACCGTCAAGGAGGTTGAGTGGGCGAGCTCTCGGACTGGCAATTGGATTCCTCGCATCCGTTTTGAGCCCGTCAAGATTGGAACGGCTATGATTGAGTATTGTACTGGATTCCACGCACAGTATATTCATGACAATGGAATTGGTCCTGGTGCCGTTATTCTTGTCCGACGCTCTGGCGATGTCATTCCAGTCTGCGAGCAGGTCATCAAAGCGGCTCCCAAAGGCTGGTTCCAACCTCCAGAGGGTCGTTGGGCGTGGGACGACTCTGGAGTCCACGCAAAAGATACGAGCACGGAGGCTTCTCCAGAGAAGCTTGCTCTTGAGATGGCGCATCAGATTGTCAGCTTTGGTGTTGAGGGCTTTAGCAAGACAACATGCAAGAAGCTCGTGGAGGGTGGTGTACGGACCATCAAGGATATTCAGATTACAGCAGTTGGACCTCTCCAAGGCCTCATTGGAAAGGTCAATGGCGAAAAGCTAAAGACGGGTCTGCGCGTGGCGATGGATACCGCTTCTGACTCGCAGTGGATTCGCGCCTTTCTTGGATGGCCCAAGGGATTTGGTGAGACGCGCATTGAAGCGACACTTGCCGCGGAGCCTACTGTTGCTAAGTGGCCACAGCTCGCTCGGCCTCCAAAGGGTCAGAGTGCCGAGGCATTTGCTGAAATTTGCAAAGCAGTCCCCGCATATCTTACATGGCGTGCCTCTTTCGGTATTGCGGTGGCGGCTGTGGTGGCGGCTCCGAAAACAGCACCAATTGCAGAAGTTCCCACAAAGGGCTTCTATGTAATGAGCGGCTTCCGTGATGCCGATCTCCAGAACCGCCTCGCCACCGCTGGCTGGAAACTTCAGGACCGTATCGTAAAAACCACAACAGCACTCCTTGTACCTGATGACGCAAATGAGACTACAAAGGTTAAGGCAGCCCGCGAGGCAGGAATTCGTATCATCCCGCGTAGTCAAGTCAATGGACTTTTCTAAACAGCGAATTTAGAGAGGATCGTCATGGACAAGATTAATGCTGTCAATCGTCTTGCAGCAAAGACAGTCACTACAACAATAAACCCACAGGTTATTCAATATCTTAAAATCTTTTTAATTTTTGCTAGTATATGTACTATAATTGGGTTAGCAATCTATGCTATTACTACAAGAAGAAGTCTTTCAAATCCTGAAAATATAAAAAGGGTTCAAAATGCACAACTTGATATTCTGAATGCACGATGGGGCGGAATCACACAAGGCAACACTGGTCTAGATGCTGCCAGTGGAAATATACCCTCAGACCAGCGGCTGCTCATTAATACAAATGTTCTCGGCACTCGCCTCGTTGGTTACTTGGGACCCTATAATTCTGGAGCCTTTGATGAAGATTCTGCGACCCGTCTTGCTCTCAGCACTGGAGCGCGCTGCCTTGTCCTTGAAATTGACCACGAGCAACGATCCCAAGAACCGCTCCTTATCTATCGCGACGCATGGGGATTTAAACAGTCCTTAAACACTGGCAGTCTCTTGAAAGTCGCCAGGAGTATCGCAGGGCGCGCCTTTTCCCCGTCCAATGACAGCGCACCCGCAGCTGTAGCATCAGACCCCTTGTTTGTAGTTGTCTACTTTGTTCGTACACCAAATCCTGCCACAGAACCTCGCAACTATATTCGCTTCCTTGGAAAAGTTGCAGAGCAACTCCAGCCACTCGCCGCGCTCGGCCTCAGTCAAACACCCCAAGGAGACTTTCGCCGCCAAGCTCTAGAATCCCAAATGTTTTTTATGCCAACACAACTCTTCTCCAAGCGTATTATTCTTATGACAAATGCGGATACAACGCCCTTCCGTCGCCTTGGACCGATTGGTCTCGCAGGTGAAATTGGTGCCAAACAGGACTTGGACTTGCTCGTCCATGCCCGTCTCTATAGTCGTGAGTCGCCTTCTGGTCTCGGTATCACAAGCTCCCCAACAAGTTCTACAAAACCCGCAGCGGTCATAACAACTCCCCAATATTGGCTTACAACACCCCCCGATCGTCTTGCAGATGCTGTCGCAAATACCAAACAGGCTTGGACACTTGTCATGACACCTACTGCAGACCAATTGTCCATTGACACCGCAAAATTCAAAAAACTTCTGGAAATGTACGGTGTTCATTGTGTCCCCATAACTGTGTTTGACACTCCTCAAATGACGGATGTATTTATGGGTCGTAATGGAGGACCCTACAATAAATCGTCATGGGTCTACAAGCCAGAACTTATACGTTTCATCCCACCCAAACCAATTACAATTGCAAAACCCAACCCTCTTACAAACGCTGGTGGTGGTGCTATTGTTGCCCCGAAGTTTTAGACCATGAACCGGTTTAATAGCTGTTAATCTAAACTGAGTATCAAATAGGATGGAGGTTGATCTCCGTAATATTCAGTCTGCGTCACTGAAAAAGAAAAGTGTTCAAGATGTGTTAAAGGAATTAGCAGATGTTGTAGAGGATGCTGCAGATGCCCGAGATATGGAACTTGTGCGCGATGCTGAATTGCGCAAGGCACTTAATATTGTAGAAGAATTCTTACGTGATAAACATCGTATTTGCTATGGTGGTATGGCTATCAATGCCCATTTACCGAAAGACCAAAAATTCTATGATTTTAATAAGACGCTTCCTGACTATGACTTCTTTACACCTGAACCTGCTCGTGATGTTGAAGAACTTGTAAAACGGCTAAAAAGTGCTGGATTTACAGACGTTTCTGCTCGTGAAGGAATGCATGAAGGTACTAAAAAAATATTCGTTAATTATACGGGAGTTGCAGATATTACTGAAATTCCCCATTGGATGTACAATGTGATCTTAAAACGTTCAATCAAAGATGATGGAATCCAGTTCGCCGATGCGGATTTTTTGCGTATGAATATGTACTTGGAACTCTCTAGACCTCGTGGTGAAGTAGAGCGATGGGATAAGGTCTATAAACGTCTTATACTCTTGAATATTGCCAAAAAACCTTCTATAGACCATTGTGAGAAGAAACGGACAGGTCTTACACGAATTAGACCCGATATTCATAGAAAACTTATTGATTATATATGTGATAAAGAGTTGATTTTTACGGGTGCCGAATTACAACGAATTTATAACACACCAACCCATGCAAGTGCTAAATTTGTAATGAAAAGCCAGAGCCCTATTATTGCATTTGCTCAAACCCCTGAACATCATTTGGCCGTTCTTCGTCAAATCCTCCATACTATGGACAGTAGTGCAAAGATTGATATTGTTCATTGGAAAAGCCGCGGTGACTTTATTCCTGAGCTCTATGGAATTAAAAAAGATGGGAGATTGGTAGTATTGCTCGTAACGCAAAATGCATGCAATGCATACAATACTGTTGAAATATCGGATGGCAAGAAACTTAGAATTGCTGCGCTAGATACTGCAATCACACTGTTTTATACACTGACATTTGTACGAGGAATAGATGGAATTGTACCCAAGTCCGTCCATTGCTTTGCCGATAGTCTTGTGGATATAAGTATGCGCACACGTGATCGCGGTGAGGGTGGTATTTTCCCTCTTTTTGTGGAGAGCTGCGAGGGGCATCAGCCAAGTAAGGCATCCCTGATAAAAGCAAAAGTGGAGCGTATCAAAGCAATGAAGACGCGGAAGCACTCTTCTAGTAAGCGTTCATCTGGTAAGCGCGGCTCTACTAAAAAACATTACTAATTTACAGTGGACAATTGGGTACCAATTCACCAGCAAGAGCGCGCTTCTTGAGACTTTTTGCCTCCTCTGTACCCTGTTTAATCTTCGCGAGTTGCTGTGCAACTTCCTTCTGTGTCAAAAGACGTGCAAGAGCATCTGCTCTTCTTTTGAGAATTTCCATACGCTGTTCTGGTGTTACATCTTGGGGTGCTACACACTCTTTTGCAGCGGAGGCAGCGGCAGCCTCTTCTACAGTCTGCTTTTTCAGAGCAAGTTGGTCTGCTGAACAAATATCCTGGAAATGCTCATAATAGGAAAGACTGTTTTCTCGGTTGGCGGCTGTAAATCCCTCCGTTGGACAATCCAGCGATTCTTGTACCTTTTTCATCATTGTCTCAATTTCTGTCTGGAAATATTTGATGGTTGTCTGAATTCTGGAATCTATGTTGGGTGGAACTGCGAGAGGGTCTGATGGCGGTGGGCAAGGAAAGAGCGCACCCCCTGCCGCCTTTGTCATATCCTTGAGAGCGGCTGCTTTCTTCTCATCTTCAGAACCCTGTTTTTCTCGTGCCATTTCCTCTTGAATAAAATCATATGTGGGGCAGAGAATTTCACTTGTTGCTGTCATAAAGGTTGTAATTTGTTCAGAATATACATCGCCTATTGTCTCAAAGGGCTCTATTGTATTTGAGGCAGGGGCGGCTATAAATGAATACAGTAAGTGAAGGGATAGAATTCCTAAAATTAGCCAGACGATTGTTTTATACTTCATTGCTGTGAGACTCCTACTAAGTAGTAGCGCTTTCTTTTGGGACTTTTGAAGAAGAGCCGCATAAATAGGAGTGATAGAATGTCTTGTTGTCCAAGTGGAAACCCCGGGACCCCGACATTTAGTAGTGGTTTGACAGCGCGGCGTGTGGCAGAAGCTGTACGAGCCGACCAATCACGACTTTTAGCAAGTCTTCGTGTCGGCTCCGACTGCTGCCCGCCACCCAGACCAAATCCAAATTCAGCTGTATATTCAAGCGTTCTTACTCAAGACCAAGCGACACGATGCCAACCACCAGCCGCTGTACAAGCTCTCACATATCCAAAAGTAGGCGTGCCAGAGAGTGTTCGTATTCAAAAACTTACTACAGAAACTGTTGAATGCGGATATGACCCGTATAATCCTGAAACAAGATTCAATGGATATGTCCGATTTGTCCCCCAGGCCCCCTGCCCTGCTCCAACGGCGGCCCAGCTCAATAGTACAAATGCAAAGCCAACGTTCTGGCCAGGATGCACTCCTCAACGGTTTATTAAATAAATCTGGGTATCACGGTTAGAAGAGATGCCTACTGGAAATTATGATTCTAGTCTTTTGACTCAGCGCAAGCGCAACTATACTATCTACACATGGAATCGCTTGAACAATGCGGCCGTAGTAAATGGCACATCTGTTCGTCGCGAGCAACCCGATACCCAACTCGCAACTGTCGTAACCTACCGCAACCAAGTCAGCGCCAATACGCTCCCTGAAGCCCCATGCCCTTGTGCAGAAGCAGTTGACAGAAATCCTGGTGGAGATATGTCTGCCAATGTACAATAAACTATTGGCCTAGTATAGAAAGAAATGGCCAAGTCTCGTCGTGTATCTCGCAAGGCATCCCGCCAATCTCGCAAGGCTGAGCGCAAGGCGTCCCGAAAGACCCGCCGCGGTCGCGGCCTCTCCCCTTGGAATGAAGCCGTCATGCGCGTCTACAAGGAAATGAAGGCGAAAGACAAGAATGTTAAATTCGGTGCTGCGCTCAAGGAGGCCAGTCGCCGCAAGAAGGCGGGCAACCTCTAAACAGGTTAATTAACCATTCATATTATTTTTATATGAGATTTATAATCCCACATAAAAAAATTGATACTTTTTCCGCCGCTTCAAGAAAGCAATGACATTGTACTCCTTCCGAAGTTCAATGGCTTCAATTGAAGCACACAATAATACAGTTCTAGCAACCCTGAGAAATCCGAGTTCTGTGTATCTCCCCTATCGGTTTGTGGTGTATCGCCATAGACAAAATGATACAACTGTACCTACAGAACATAAATACAATGCAGTACTTATTACAACAAAACGTGTCCGTGTTCAGGGCCATCCATACGTCTGGGAAATGAACATGTGTGAATCCCCAATTGAACTCTTGAATGAAGGCGTTCTACTTCCCCACTCTGAACATGACGCTTGGCTTGGAGGAATCTCTCATACAATCGTGATAAAACGCGCTAGCCAAAACTTTCTGAAAAATGGTAAATACTATACAACAGACATTGCATTTGCGGGGTCGTATATTCTTATGGGTTCAAATGGAGATAGAATTCCTGTGATGAATATGACAAGTCCGTGGATATGTTTGTCTTCCAAGTTCAAACGACTTGACCAGCCAGAGTATGAGCGGTGGCGCGTCAAAGTTCAGCCCTTTGTGCCGATTCTCTCGCCGAACCACCTTCACCACCACCAATGGCGGCAAGAGCCACTCTTTCATGAACGAGGACCTGAACCCACCCCTCCTATCGCAATTGTAACCCCACGGCCAATGGAAGCTCCTAGACCTACTGTTGAGGTGTCTCCTTGGCCTAGAACTCTTCCTACTCCTACTCCTACAGCAACACCTGTTATGCCACAGCACATTGTTAATGCATACATTGACACTCTTATTGGTCGTGGCGATACATGCCCCATTTCAATGAATCCTCTTACGCGCGAGGCGGCTTGCTTGACCCCATGTGGCCATGCAGTTTCACGTCACGAAGCGACACGTTGGATACAAGATGCGCATTCCTGTCCGGTTTGTCGGTCACAATGCTCTGTTGAGGCGCTTCTATCCTGGAGGCAGTAATTGCATACCACTCTAAAATCTGCTGTTTTTCATACACAAACAACTGTTTTTTACAGAACCATTGCTGACCATCATGTACAGTATCAAGTGGGGGTGGAAGAGAAAATGGTTTGGAGCGCATATTCAAAGGTCTCATATTTCCAGGAATTGAATCTGTATTTGGCTTGGGGGTTTCTATGGATGTTATAGCAACATACTTGGACTTACTTTCCAAAAATTTCTGGAAAAAATGCAGAATTTGCTGGAAATTCAGTACGCTGCAAAAATCACGGGCGAGCCAGAGGTCGGCAGTCTCTGGAGGGTCCTGTAAAATATCCAGTTGCTGGAAATTTACAGTATCTGCTGTAAACTTCTCTTGACAGGCTGTAATTATAGGGTCTACAATGTCTGCACCCATGTACTGGATTCCAGTAAGATTTACAGTCTTCATCCAATTCCAGTCACCGCAGCCACAATCCAGCACAGACTGAACTTTCAGTCGCTGGAAAAGTTTGGGGAGACCTTCACGAATTTCAGCCGTGCGCTGAATGCTTGATGCAGGGCCCGATCTGGATTCTTCGTTGCCCCACGTATTTTGTCTGTAAATTTCTGTAAAAATGTCTTTGAGAGACATTCGTTTGTCTTAACATAGTTGAGCCAGGATTCTTTAGCCTTCTCTGTATTTTAACATATATACTATAGATAAGACAGTGTATAATGCCTTGGACATCTATACATACCAAAATTTATAACGCATATCGTGTGCGTGATATGCCCCTATTTAAGAGTGAAATTAAAAATCTAATACAAAGTAAAGAATCTATTAATGCACTAAATGCTGAAAAAAATACATTAGTAAATCAAATATTATTATATTTAAAGGATAGTGACAATATCAACGATGTAGTTCAATATTTACAGATTCTCGTTGATAATGGCGCGAATATAAATATTCTTGCGGCATCTGATATGCCTGCCCTAATGATTGCAGCGCATTATAAATGGACCCCTATTGTAAAATGGTTACTTGATAATAATGTAAATATATATATGAAAATGCTGAGGAATAAAATGTCAGCAGTAGATTATGCAAAGGGCGGTAAATATACACCCGAAATAACAAAAATGATTCTTGACCATGATAAAAAATTTGCACCTTTAAACAGTAACAAAAGAAACTATACCATTTTAGGAGAAGGTTCATATGGTGCAGTTTTACAGCCCGCGTTTAACAATATAAATGCGAATGGAAATCCCGTACCATTTCCAGGGAAGGTTGTAAAACTGTATACAGATAAAAACGATTATAATAAGTCCATGACTGATTATAAATTACTAAAAGAAAAAGTACCAAATTTGGCAATTAATCAACAGATATATACTCGTAAATTTAAAGGCAACACTATAAAGTCACTTCGCGCTACATTTGATAAAGATCCAGCTATTGCTAAAATTGGAAATTTAAATTTAATAAAGGGTGTTGAAAATACAAATGAAGTTTATACAATCCGTATGCCAAATTTGGGGGATTCAATATTTGATGTGTATAAAAGTCCTGAAAAATCTGTAGAATATTCTAAGCATGTACCCAAAGTATTTCTAGAGCAAATTTATAAACTTATGAATCATGTTAAACGTACAAAAGATGCTGGGTATATTCATGGAGATATACGTCAAACAAATATTATGGCAAATCTAGACACTGGTGTACTTACAATTATTGATTTTGATTGGTTTAGTACACGGGATAAATTTATATCTGATTATCCTCGTCCATTTTATTCAATGCCACCAGAAATATGTCTGTTTCTTGAATATATGAATCAAGGGTTTGATCGGTTGTCTACGCCTTTAAGCGAGATAGATACTAGAATTACAAATATACTAGATAAATATTATAATTCTAATCCTAATGTATATCCATATTCTATACTATTTAAAATTGCGGGTGCTAATGCTACAAAACAATATGATAACTTTAAGGCAGAGGCTACATCTGGTATTAAAAAAATTTATGATGATTATAATAAGGCAGATACCGAGGATGATAAAACCAAAATACTATATAGATATAAAAATAATTCGTTGGATACAATTGATTCTTTTGGCCTTGGAGTTACGCTAAGTTTCTTAGCAGAGAAAGCAATTCCAGAAACAAAACACACCAGATTGTTGAAACCCACCTTACTAAACTTATTTAGAGATATGGCACAACCAGATATTAATAAACGCATCACAATTGAAGAGGCTATAGAAATGATTACAGAGTATATAACAAATCATCATTATGATATTGATTTGGCTACTATTTTACCTCCTCCATCTGAAGCTGCCATTGCAGGTGCTGCAGCTAGAGCGGAAGCATCTTTTAGAGAAGCATCTGAAAGTACTCTTGCAAAGAGTATTAGAGCTGCGATGGCTGCTTCTGCTAACAACACTTCTGGAGCAGCGGGTGGTACAACTGCGGGTGGAAGAAGACGGGCTAGAAAAACACGTTGCGGTGTGCGAAAACACGCTAAAAAGAGCCGAGGAAAGAGTCGCAAAAATTGAAGCGACCGTGTGCAACTCTTTTACACAATCCTAGTATAGAGAAATGGTACTAACCACTAATAGTAAACTTCTAATATCTGAATTTAATAGACAGCGTTGTATTCAAAAAAATGAAGTTAAAGAGATTCTGATGCGAATGAAATATGAAAAAGATTCCTTTACTGCTTCTGAAGTCGCTCCGAGCGAACCTGATACGACTG
>JACCDO012196157.1_pt1 | contig 10729 bp, 20 predicted proteins | sample 7446101 | NCBI WGS metagenome assembly JACCDO01 (sample SAMN15323440, study PRJNA562643) | freshwater metagenome | isolation source: river surface water | place: USA:Blue River Watershed | collected 2017-08-16
GATTTTCATACTGGGATGGTATGAATTTAAATTGGAGATATGGTGGTGGATCAACTAGCAGTACTTCCCGCGCTGATTATATTCCACAAAGAATTACTGGAAAAGTTTATTTTGAAACTACAGTTCACTGGACTGGTTCTGGTGCATGGGCTGATTACAGAATTGCTGGACTTTCTGATGAAGGAAATGCAAATATCAATTCATTCTATCTTCCATTTGATGGTTCTGCACCAATCGGACAAGACCGTTCAAATAATGTTGGCATCGCTTGGACCGCAGTAAACTTTGGCGGTTCTAATACGATTGAAAAAGCAACAGGAGCACTACCAATCCTGAATACTGATGGTGGTGGTAAAGTCGCAAGAGTTGGTGTAAGAACTGATAGTAATTTTTCAAACTTAAAACTTGCAGTTCCTTTTGTTGGTGTTGCGACAGACGTAGTGCAGCAGATAAATGGGAACTCTGCATCTATGACTAGTTTTACTGCAAATAATGCAACATTTGCAGTTCATCCTACTGATGGTGCTCCTTATGGAACTGGATTATATCTTAATAGTGTAAGTGATTATCCAAATATTAACTATGCGGCAGGAGCTTTTAACTTCTTACATAATCGAACTGGAAGTGGAACAGTAGAGTTTTGGATGTATAATGGTGCTTATAATACAGAAGCAGTTATGCTTACAAGTATTGCAGGAAGTCCTGATATTGGTATTGCAATACAAATGGCATCTTCCACAACTCTTCAAGCAGTTATTGCCAGAGGAGTTACTGGTAGTTCTCGCACTAGCGGAACAGCAAGCATACCTCAAAATGCTTGGTCTCATATTGCAGTTACAAAAACAATAAATGGAAGTAATGCTGAACTCAAACTTTATGTAAATGGTGTTCTCTCTGCATCAAACACAAGTATTACTGCATCTGACTTATCAAACTCAAACTCTACTTATTCTTATTTTAGAATAGGTCAAAATATTGGTGATGAAACTGGTAGAGGTTGGACCAACTATTATATGAATGATTTGAGGATATATGACACAGTAAAATACACCCAAAACTTCATACCAGCATCAACTGACCCAGATATTCTCCCAGATACACCATCAGGAGTTTCTTATAGTTCTAATGTAGAATTAGTTCCAAGTACTGATGGTGGATCAATTGCTCTTAATGGACGTGGAGATTATCTTAAAACTGTAAGTGCTAGTTCTGACTTTGCGATGGGAACTGGAAACTTTACTATTGAAATGTTCATCTATCCACAGACAATTGCCGTATCTAGTCCAGGTATTCTTTCTTGGAGTTCTACTGAGGGAACCACTACTGACTATACGAATGCTGGATTTATTGCGTATGGATCTAATGGAACAATAGATGTATTATTAGGAACTAATAGTAGCTATGCATCAATATCAACACCAACGTCCGGACCACTATTGAAATTTAATTCATGGAACCATATTGCGATTGTTAGAGATACTGGAAATACGTTTAGAGTATTTGTGAATGGAGAATTGGCAGTTACAGATACATCTACACTTGCGAGCACGAACATCACGGCTCAGTATATGAATTTTGGTGCATATTATACAGGTACTAATTACATGGTTAGAGGTTTTATCTCTAATGTTCATGTAGTTAAGGGAACTGCTCTTTATTCATCAAACTTTACTCCTCCAGTTGTTGGAATTGCTTCAACAACGAACACAAAACTTCTATTTGCTAAGTCTGGTATTTCAACGACTACAGCAGAAGTTATTCCATCAGGTGTTACGATTGGAATAGCAGGAACTGCAAGAGTAACCAACTTCAATCCTTTCACTGCGAATATTAATACACAAAGAGGGCAAGAGAGTGGTTATGCTACTTTAAATCCTGTTCGTGGTTACTTACAAACTTTAAGTAATGGAAACTTAACGGGTCAGACTGCAGGTGGATGGGTTGGTTCAACTATAGATGTATCTTCCGGTAAGTATTATGTAGAATTTACGCCCACAGAAAATACAGTTCAAATGTTTGGTATTTGTTCCTCCGAACATACAACATCTGCATATCCTTGGCAGACTGCTGCATCAAAGGATGTTACTTATTATGTTGCTGATGGAAGAATTTATGTAGATGCGGGTAATACCGGAACAACATCAGGAGCAGCGATAGGAGATACCATCTCATTTGCTTTTGATGCTAACTCAAGAGAAGTAAAGATTTATAAAAATAATGTTCTTTTAAGCACTAAAACGATTTCACAATCTTCTTCATATATGTTCTATCTTTCTGATGGTGGAGCAACTTCATCGGCAAATGTAAACTTCGGTCAAAAACCCTTCAAGTTCCCACCACCAGCAGGTTTCCAACCATTAGCACTTGCAAATACTCCAAGACCTACCATTGCACGTCCAGATCAGTATGTTGGTATTATTACTTGGGTAGGAGATGGAACAACCACAAATAATGGGATAAGAAGTTTTTCTGGATTAAATTTTGGATCTGTTCCCGATCTTGTATGGGTAAAAAATAGAACTGGTGGTTTTTATCATGTTCTTACAGATACAGTCCGTGGTGCGGGTGGTAATAAATCATTATCAACAAATGATGTTACTATTGCAGAAGGGCAATTTGGATCTGGAAATCTCCAATCTTTTGATTATAATGGGTTTACTATGATTAAAGGATCTGATGCAACTGCATCCGACGCAATTAGAAACTACAATACTAATGGTTCAAACTATGTTGCATGGTGTTGGAAAGCTGGCGGAAATAAAAACACATTTAACGTTAATGACATAGGATACTCAACTGCTTCTGCTGCTGGACTAACCGCTGGTACGATTACTCCTACTGGTGCTTCTGTGAATACTAAGAGTGGTTTTAGTATTATCAAATATACTGGAACTGGTAGTGCTGCAACCGTTTCTCATGGACTTCAAAATACTCCACAATTTTTAATAGTTAAACGTACTGATGCTACCGATAGATATTGGATGGTTTATCATACTTCCACAGGTAATACAAATCGTCTTGTTCTTAATGATACATTTTCTGTTAACGCAAATTCTCTTTGGTGGAACAACACATCACCAACTTCTTCCGTTTTTAGTTTAGGTGCAGATCCAGGAAACTTCTCCAATTCAACTAATGCTTCTGGTGGCACTTATATAGCTTATCTATGGGCAGAAATCCCCGGATTTAGTAAATTTGGCAGTTATTCCGGAAATTCAAGTAGCGATGGTCCTGTGATAGTGACCGGATTCAAACCTAGGTGGATAATGATAAAGAGTTCAACTAGCACATATGGTTGGTATATGTATGATACCGCTAGAGATCCTTATAATATTTCAGGAAAAGAAATACTGGCAAATGAAGCATCTGCAGAAGTGAGTGATAGTGATATTGACATTTTATCAAATGGTTTTAAACTTCGTCGTTCTTCATTGGCATTTAATACATCATCAAATACATTCATCTACGCAGCCTTCGCAGAAGCACCAAGTTTCAACCTTTATGGTGGTCAAGCAAACGCCCGATAGGACACTTTAAAAACTGGCACACCCCACCCCGCAGCGACCCTGTGGGGGTTTATAGTAGGTGGAGACACGCAAAGGCCGATGAGGTACTCCACACTGGACAGACTGATTTTTGTCACATCCTTCGTCTGGATGATCCACTGGGGTGTTAAAGTATCTGAGGTAGCAATCCAAGCACTATTCTGATGCTTACATTATACACCAGCGGGTACAATTACAGCAAGCGTCGCTGTCAAGATGCTGTAAATTGGTTCATTCAAAAGTATCTCCCACGACACAAACTGGAGATCACTATCAATCATCGTGGTCTTGCGCGAGAAGGTGTTTATGGTTGGTGTACTGTAATGGACTGTAACTGGAGACCCAGAGAGTTTGAGATTGAACTTCACAACCAGATGAACTCTGATTTATATCTCCAGACCCTCTTCCACGAACTCTACCACGTTTATCAGCACGTTATGGGTAATCTGAAGGATAAGCACAACAAACGCCTCTGGAGGGGCACAGACCACACGGAGACGGACTATGAAGACCAACCCTGGGAGATTGAAGCAAGACTAATGGAAGAACAACTCTATAACGAGTATCTGGGAATTGATGACTTCATCTATTTCCCTAACCGCTTGACACAACGCTGAAAACTCTTTACAATGACCTTTGTGGAGGTTAAAAAAACTATGATCACTATGAAAGCTCCCAAGACCAAAAAGAAATTTGTGAATGTAACTCCTCTGAGTTCCAAAGCGAAGAACCGCTTTGTGAATATTATGGGTTCTTTTCACTCCTGTGAGGTAGAGCAGGAGACCGATGATAAACTCTTTCTGGTTTCTTTAAATCGTCAATACTGCTTTTGGGTACAGAAAACTGGTAACGAACACTGGAAGATTGAAAAATGATTGGATTGATTGCTAGTCTTGTTTGTGGTGTATCTACATACTATGGAGTTGGTGACGGATTTCATGGAAAAGTTACGGCAAATGGTGAGCGGTTTGATGCTTATCGTTGGACTGCAGCTCATCCTTATCTACCTATGGGTTCAAAAATACGGGTAACAAATCAAGATAATGGCAAACAAGTTATCGTGAGAGTAAATGATCGTGGTCCGTATTCACATGCTGATTTAGATCTTTCTTATGCTGCTTTTGCTCACATTCAATCTGTAAAAAAAGGTAACGCTGTCGTTTGTTGGAGGGTAATTGGATGAAAAAACTAATCTTTCTTGCTGCGCTTCTGTTCTCTTCCCCTGTCTTTGCTCAGGAAACTAAAACTTATCGTCCATTCCGATATGAAACTCCATGTATTCTAGAGGCAGGTATTCAAACTTATCCTGATGTCTGTGTGGTGATTGAAACCCGCGAAAAAGGTGGAGCACTTCGCACTCGCAATATCTATTCCAACAAGCATGGGTTGACTATTAAAGGTCGTTTTGATAAAGAGAAAGGATACATGACTTGGGATAGTCATAATAAGTTTGAGTATAAGTGGGAATATAAAGTTGGTGGTATTCAAGAACTTGGGGCATGGACATACGTAATGCCTGGGTTCCTTGTGCAAAATGTAAGTTGGGATTGATTATTAAAATTTTATAAACTGCCTTAAATAGTATCAGAATAGGAAAAAACTATGGTTGTTCTACTTGCATCAACCATTATTTCTTGCAGTGATGCACTGAATGTTATTCAACGTGTATCTAACGTTGTTGGACTATCTGAAATTCAAAAAACTGAAATCATAAGAGAAATCCGCAAAGTTATCCCCTCTTGCCCTATCAAAGTAGTAAACAAATGACTGAAGAAACTCAAATTGACAAGTGGAATCGCGGATTAACACTCTTTGAAGAAAGTGTATTAAAACCAGATCCTGAACTTCGTAATTGTGCCCACAATCAAAAGTGTTACAACGAACTTATGGCAGTTCGTGAGCAGGTTTTGAATTATCTCAAAACTCTAAGACAATGAACTCTTATACAATCTGGTTTATATTATTTGCTTTTGCTGCATACTTCATCGCAACAGATGAAAGTGTGGCAAAGGCAGTTTTCTATATCTCAAAGATTATAAAAAATAAGTTTGAAATTTTTAAGTGGTGGTTAATTCATAATCCTCAAACTCCATGGGCACGATATGCGATGTGGAAACGTTCTAATCAACTTGCGAAAGAGTTGATGAAAGAAATGAATGAAAGATTAAAATAAATACCTAAAAGAAAAAAAGTATAACATCTTTCAATGGGCATTTATTCTAAAGCATTACGTCATATTGATATGAAGGATGTTAAAAGAAAACATCAGCAGAAACTTATTGAGCAGAAAATCAAAGAAGAGAAAAAACAGGAAGAAAAAGAATTTATCTCTTCTGTGATGGAAAGTAAAAAATATGATTGGAGAAAAGAACTAAATGAACAGATGACAACATCTGATGTATTTTTTACAACTCTCAATCCACCAGAAAATACATATGATAATCCTATAGTTACATCACCGACTGCATCTATCAGTTATGTAAATGCAATCAATTCAAACACTAGATTGATTACTCTTGGAACGTTTGATTTGTCCTCAATAGATCAATTTGAAGTAAATGCCACCAGACTTGGATCTGGTGGAGATAGTTATGCGTGGGTTTTGCAGGCAAATGGAATAGTTATTGCTGCTGGTGGAGCAAATGACCCAATCAGAGTTGCAGATGCATCTGAACTTTCTCTTTTCAAATCTGGTAATACTACACTTACTATAAGACAAAGTACAAGTAGTGGTGAAGCATCTAATCCAGCAATTACTGGTTGGACTATTAATAATGTAAGATTTTATAGAACTGTTCCTACAAATGTTTTTGTTTCCCTTGATAGTCCAGAAGCAACATCTTTTGTAAGAACAGGTAGTGGTGATTTGTCACCTCAAGAAAAGCAAAAGAAATTGAAAGAAATGCTTGAGGCATCTGATGAGTATGTTGCAAAAATGTTGGGATTAGATTTCCCTGGAACTGGTGCTGTTGCTCCTGGTGAGTATGATCCATTTGCACAAGCATCTCCAGGTGAAGCTGGTGATACTCCTGGTGTTGAAATTGCACAAGTACAACCAATAGAACCTGCTCAACAAAGAAAAGGAACTACTGGCGTTGGTGTTCCTGATACTAAGGATAATTTTATTGGACCAAAAGAATATCAAAAAATGAATTATCCAAAGGAATGGTTGCCTAAACAAGCAAAACAATCAGTTATGCCGATGGTTGCATCATACGAACCAGAAGGGCAAGTAATTTCAGAAAAAAGAAAATTAAAGTCCCCTCAGGAACTTCTAAACAAGATACCAGGTTATTATGATGGTAAACCAGCACCATTAGGATTTCCCGAAACTCCTCCGCCTGAGATGGTAAATGGTATGCATCCAGATTTAGTTGATGGTAAAAATGTTGCTAATAGATTTAATCGTTTAGATCCAATTAGTGCAAATGCGATGCCACTTACTGGAAATCCTCATATTGACAAAAAGGTCAAAGCAGCGAGAAAGAAACCAAAATAAAGTTATATTAAGTAATCCTCACAATCCTCCTAGATAGTGGTAGAATAGTAAGGTCATAAAAATGAACTGAAAATTATTTGTTATGATATTCTTTGTGCGTGGAGGTCATTATGCACAATTTAATTTCTTACAATCAACTTGCTGGGTGGAAAAAAATAGGTAATACGCTAGATGAGTTTATAGACCAGCATGAAATTATGAATTCCTACTTTGAATGTCTAACTGAATGCGATGAAAGTACACAGAGTTGTAGAAGAATATGTAGAAAACTTTTGACTACATAGACCAGTTCAAAATCCGTCCATTAACCCTTGACTTTCGCGGTCAGGGGTTTTATAGTAGGTGCATACAAATCCAGAACGATGACCTACAAAGCACGTCTCAAAGTTTCTTTTGATACCGAATGGACACCCACTTATGGTGGTTCTGGTATCTATGATGATGAAACTCTTCCTGAGGAACACTATACCTTTGAGATCCCTTGTGAAGATCTTAATACTATTCAACTGTTCCGTTTCTTTGGAACTGTGGCGCGGGCGATGGGACATACTGAAGATGGAATTATGAAAGGTGCTTGTTCACTTGCGTTCAACGATATGCGTAGTGAAAAAGATATGCGTAAGGTTGCTGAAGAGTTTGATATGAAACTTGCGGAGGATTATGCTAAAGAGTTTCGTAAGTTGGAAGATGAGATTTATGATCTGAAAGCAAAACTGTCACGCTGTCAGCAACCTGAAAATCCACAATATACTGATGAGGAAATGGATGCGATGACTCATCAGGAATGGAATGGTGTTGTTCCTGGGTCTCCTGAAGCAGTTGAGAAAGGTTGTAAGTGTCCTGTAATGGATAATGAAGAGATGCCTGAAGAACGCAAGTGGGTTAATGCTGATTGTCCTATTCACGGTAAAGCAAAATGAATCTGATTAACTTTAAGCATCGTGAAGATTTTGGACACGAATGGTATGTTCAGATTCTGAATGTAAAAGGTTGGAGTTTACTTCAAGCATCTGTAAGTTGGAATGATTATCCATCTTGGCCTTATATTCAAATCAAATCAGGTACTGGTTCTACTTTGAGTATTCTGTTCTGGGCATATAAGTTTGGTTTTGATATTGGCATCCTTGAACGCACTTGGAGGTGGAATTTTGATGATCAAAATGAGGATGAAGAGCAATGAGCGGCGGACACTTTGGTGATTGTGGCTATGATTACTACAAGGTAGCACAGTTTGCTGATGAGTTGGAAGTAGAAATCCAAAACAATAACAAACCAGATGAGTATGAGTATGCTCCTCCCAACTTCTCACCAGAAACTATCAATTATTTGAGGAAGCAACTTCGTCTGATGCGTTATGTAGCAGAGATTATGCGCCATATTGATTATCTGTATTCTGGTGATCATGGTGAAGATACTTTTATGGTGCGTGTGAAAGAAGTAGAGAAACACCACGAAGAGATTGAAGAGATAGTTACACGCATGGATAATCATCCAGATAGATGGCAAGAAACTGGAGATGGAGTATGAGTGTGGAAAAAGTAAAATTCACACAAGTTACAAGAACTATTTGTCCTAAGACAGGAGTACATTACTTGGATGCTATTGATACTGAAGGACAGCACTGGATGGCAGAAATGAGAAGTGATGTGGAGAAATGGTTAGTATTCACCCGAGTATGGCACAAAGACGCACAAGTTCCTTATGACTGACATCAAACTCTGTAAGGATTGTAATCACTACAAGAAAGATTGGTTTGAGCATCTTACTGGTGGTGGAGACCGATTTGATATGTGCTACAATCCAGTAGTGAGTGAAAATCTGGTGACTGGAAAAGTTAAAGATCGTTTTTGTGATATGATGAGAATGGAATGGGGTAAATGTGGTCCATATGGTAAGTATTGGGAGGCACGGAAATAATGAAAGTATATGATTACCGAATTGTAGAAGACCTCAATTTGAAAACTTTGAAACCTTATTTTTTTATTCAATGTTATAGTATTAAGGACCAAAAGTATTTCCTTTATTCAGATGCTACATTCCAAACACTTGAAGAAGCACAAGATGCAATACGACTACTGAGAAAATACAAAGAACCTTTATATCATTATGTGGAGTGATTGAAAAATGATTGAAACTAAACCAATTACGAATAGAAGACCAACAAAAGAAGATGCTAATGGATTTGGATTGGTTCAGTATTATCGTAATGATTTTGGTGTGTGGGGATATGATTACTGGTATAATGTAAAAACGGATGGTTGGGCACACACATCAAATTGGAGACCTCAAAATGATTGAAGTTCAGAAGCAGTATAAACTCACACTCACAGAAGACCAAGCACGACAACTTTATGAACTTCTACGAACTGAAAAGGATTGTGGTGGATTGGGAAGTGATGGAAGATTGTCTGATTTGAGAACAATACATAATGAACTGAGACCACTTTTTGATAATGGAATACGATGACTGACCCTGATTATAAACTTCAAGAACTTTTTGTAGAGTTTGATAATGTTTATGGAGGTAGCACCTCTTACTCTTTGGACTATTTCCCTGTGATTTATGATGATGTGTTAGAATTGTGTGAGGAACTGAAATGACTGAAAGATTAAATCATAATCTTAATGTAGATGCAATCAAAACAATTAAAGATGTGAAGAATGTCTTTTATACTATGGATTTGGTTGCTTCTATGGATGAAGATAATCCAAAATATGAAGTTGCAAAGGAATACTTTACCATTCCTTATGTTCCACCTGAACTTGAATTCCCAATACCACGCAAGAGTATTGAAGAAATCCAACAAGAGTTTGATGAGAAGATTGATAAACTGATTGAGACAACAAAGTGGAATTTTGCCGTATCCAAAGAGAGATCTGAATATCATTACGACAAAAAGTTTAGTAGGATTATTCAGGACTTTGAGTATGCAAAAGAGAATGGAAACTTCCCACTCAAACTAAACCTTGCTTATACAACATCTGGATTGACTGCTTATGCTGGTCCTTATACTGAAACCTCTTTTGTAATCAAACAGGGAAATAATCATAAAGGTTATTATACGATTGGAAATCAACGATATTTCAGGTATTATATGCCTGATAAACCTAATCGTTTGATAAGGTTCTTTATGAGAACTTGTTTGGGATTTGTATGGATTGATGAGTGAGACACTTGAAGAACTGGCACACTCCTCCTTATGGTGGGGTGTGTTTGGTCGTATAATAACCTCATAAGCAACCAACCGATGACTTACACAATCACCAAAGAAATCAAAATCCACCACGATGAATATGGTTGGTTTTTTGAATTCTCACCTGATGAATATGGGACTGTTTCTGTGAAGGACAGTGCTAGTCCAAACATTCAATTTCTTCACATTCCCAAAGATTGTATTCAACACTTTATTGATGTTCTTGAGCAATTCAAATGACTAATAAAGAAATCCTTGAACTTGCTAAATCCTGTGGGTTTGAAAATTGGACTCGTGATAAAGGTGATTGCTGGGAATGTTTGGAAGAACAACTTATAGAGTTTGCTTGGGAAATCTATAGAAACTTTTGCGATGAAAAATGACTGACGAACAGAAACTCACACTTCTTATCGGAGTTCTCAAAACATACGCAGAACAAAAACACTGCTATAATAAGTATGGTGATGATTTCAATCCAAATGATTATACTA
>JACCDO012388703.1_pt1 | contig 10728 bp, 10 predicted proteins | sample 7446101 | NCBI WGS metagenome assembly JACCDO01 (sample SAMN15323440, study PRJNA562643) | freshwater metagenome | isolation source: river surface water | place: USA:Blue River Watershed | collected 2017-08-16
CGATCGTCTCGCCCGGCCCGAAGCTGAAGTCGATGCCGCGCAGGATGTGGCTGGCGCCGTAATAGGTGTGGATGCCGTGGGCGTGGATCAGGGTGTCGCTCATGTCAATGTTCCCCCAGATAAGCCGCCTGCACGCCACGGTCCGCGCGCACGGCGGCTGGGGTGTCGCTGGCAATGACTTGTCCGTTGACCATCACCGTCAGGTGGTCGGCCAGGGCAAAGATGGCGTCCATGTCGTGCTCGACCAGCATCATGGCGTGGTCCTGCTTGAGCCGCAGCAGCAGTTCGACCATGCGCTCGGCTTCCATCGCGCCCATGCCGGCCAGGGGTTCGTCGAGCAGCAGCACGGCCGGTTCGGTGGCCAGTGTCATGGCGATTTCGAGCTGGCGCTGCTCGCCGTGGCTGGCGGCCCCGGCAAGGGTGTGACGGCGCTGCTGCAGGCCGGCCAGTTCGATGGCCCGCTCGGCGCGGGCGTTCACCGCCGCCATGCGGTCGGCCTGGCCAAGCCAGCCCAGCGGGTTGAAGGGCATGGGCTGCGCACGCGACTGGGCGGCCAGGCGCACGTTGTCCCAGACGGTGAAGGTGCGGAAGATGTTGGTCTTCTGGTAGCTGCGGCCGAGCCGGTGGCGCGAGATTTTCTCGGGGCTCCAGCCGGTGATGTCATGGCCCTCGAGGGTGATGGTGCCGCTGGTGGGTGGCAGATCACCGGAGAGCAAGTTGGCCAGCGTGGACTTGCCGGCGCCGTTGGGGCCGATCACCGCCACGCGTTCGCCTGGGCGGACCTGCAGGTCCACGCCACGGATGATCTCGGTCTTGCCAAACTTCTTGGTCACGCCGCGCAATTCAAGGGCGTAGTCGCTCATACGGTCATCTCCCGGCGCTTGATTTCCTTCTCGATCTCTTCCTGGATCTCGCCCCATTCGTGCACATATTGGCGACGCGCCAACTCAAACAGGCCCAGGCCGGTGAGCATGACAAAGGCGGCGCCAAACCAGCTGTCCAGGCCCCGCGCATTGAGCGTCATGCCCATGAATCGCACCTGATCGCCCAAGGCCGAATTGAGCTGCAGGTGGTAGACCATCTCGATCATGGCGCCGGCCCCGGCCAGCATCACCAGCGCGGTCAGGCCCAAGCCCAGGTAGCTGGTCCAGATCTGGCGCAGCTTGCCGTACTTGGCCACCCGCAGGTTCATCATGATCAGGCTGGCAATGCCCCCCGGGGCGTACATCACCATGAACAGGAAGATCAGGCCCAGGTACAAGAGCCAGGCCTTGGTCAGCTCGGACAGCAGCACAAAGGCGATGACCATCAGGATGCCGCCGATGATGGGGCCAAAGAAGAAGGTCGCGCCGCCCAGGAAGGTGAAGAGCAGGTAGCCGCCCGAGCGCGCTGCGCCCACCACCTCGGCCGTGACGATCTCGAAGTTGATGGTGGCCAGGCCGCCCGAGATGCCGGCAAAAAAGCCCGCAATGATGAAGGCCAGGTAGCGCACCCGCTGGGTGTTGTACCCAATGAACTCCACCCGCTCGGGGTTGTCGCGCACCGCGTTCAGGATCCGCCCAAGCGGCGTCTGGGTGAGCGCGTACATGGCGGCCACCGACACAAAGGTGTAGACGGCGATCAGGTAATAAACCTGGATTTGCGGACCGTAGGTGATGCCAAAGAAGGGTTGGCCCACCACCCGGTTGCCCGAAATGCCGGCCTCGCCGCCAAAGAACTCCGAGAACATGAGCGACATGGCAAACACCAGCTCGGCCACGCCCAGCGTGATCATGGCAAAGGGCGTGCCCGATTTGCGGGTGGTGACATAGCCCAGCAGCACGGCAAAGCCCATGCCCGCCACGCCCCCCACCAGCGGCAGCAGGGACACCGGAATGGCCAGGGTGCCCGCGGTGGCGGCATTGAGCGCATGCATGGCCACATAGGCCCCAAGGCCGGTGTACACCGCATGCCCAAAGCTGAGCATGCCGCCCTGCCCCAGCAGGATGTTGTAGGACAGGCAGGCGATGATGGCAATGCCCATCTGCGCCAGCATGGTCACCGACAGGTTGCTGGTGAACAGCATGGGCGCCACCAGCATCAGGAGCGCAAACAGGCTCCAGATGACCCAGCGGCCCACATTGATCGGCTTGAAACGATAAACAGCTTGGCTCATGACATCAGCCCTCGCGTGTGCCGAGCAGGCCCTTGGGCCGCACGATCAAAATCAGCACCAGGAACAGGTAAGGCAGGATGGGCGCCACCTGCGACACCGTGAGCTTGGCCAGGGTGTTGGCTTGTGCCGCTGCCGACAAGGTCCAGCCCATGTCGCGTGCCAGGGTCAGGAAGGAGTAGTCGATGGCCACGGCAAAGGTCTGGATCACACCGATCAGCACCGAGGCCAGGAAGGCCCCCGAGAGCGAGCCCATGCCGCCCACCACCACCACCACAAAAATCACCGATCCCACCGTGGCCGCCATGGACGGCTCGGTCACGAAGGTGCTGCCACCGATCACGCCGGCCAGGCCGGCCAGGCCGGTGCCTGCGCCAAAGACCAGCATCAGCACCCGCGGCACGTTGTGCCCCAGGGCCTGGGCCATGTCGGGATGCGTGAGCGAGGCCTGAATCACCAGACCAATGCGGGTGCGCGTGAGCAGCAGCCACAGTGAGACCAGCATCAGGAGCGCGATCACCATCATGAAGGCGCGGGTGGCGGGGAACGGCGAGCAGACGATCCGCACCGCTGCGTCGGCCGTCTGGCACATGGCCGCAGGCGCCGCGCCCAGGACCCAGTCCATGCCTTGCTGCGAATGGGTCACCAGGGTGAAGGCCGGTCCGCGCAGCATGTCGGGCGGCACGAACTCGACGGCGGTGCGTCCCCAGACCAGCTGCACGAGTTCCAGCACCACATAGGACAGGCCAAAGGTGACCAGCAGCTCGGGCACATGTCCGTAGACATGCACCTTGCGCAGGCTCAGGCGCTCAAACAGCGCGCCCAGCAGGCCCACCAGCACCGGCGCCAGCACCAGGGCCGGCCAAAAACCAAGAAACTGATTGAGCGTGTAACCGAAGTAGGCGCCAATCATGTAAAAGCTGGCGTGCGCGAAGTTGAGCACGCCCATCATGCTGAAGATCAGCGTGAGCCCGGAGCTGAGCATGAACAGCAACAGCCCATAGCTCAAGCCATTGAGCATGGAGATGATGAAAAACTCCATCGGAACAGAACTCCTGATGCAGACCAAAACGGGAACATGGTGCCCATGTCCGCAAGACATGGTGCCACCAAGGACAAGCCCACGCGTGGCCTCCCGCCGACGCGTTGACCCATCGCAAAAAAAACAGGCCCGGCTGGATCAGCGCGGGCCTGTGGGCGGCCGTTCCTGGATCAGGAAGGACGCTTCATCTGGCAGCTGGTGGGCGTGCTCGAGACGTAGTTCGGATATTCCTTGACAGGCGCCAAGGTCATGCCGGTGTTCTCAGGGCCGTAGCTGAACTTCTTGTCGGTCTTTTGCCAGACCGTCATGTACAGCGGCTGCTGCAGCTGGTGGTCGGCGCGGCGCATTTCCATCTCGCCGTTGAAGGACTTGAACTTCAGACCCGAGAGGGCCGCAGCGACCTTGGCTGGGTCGGTCGACTTGGCCTTGGCCATGGCTTCGCCCAGGGCTTCGTAAATCCGAACCACCGACTGGGTGTAGAAGTCGTCGTTGAAACGCTTCTTGAAGTCGTCGCGCCACTTGTCCATCTGGCCACCCATGTTGTAGTGGCTGTAGGCAATCTGGAACACGCGGCCCTCACCGCCCTGGCCCAGCGCGGTGGGCGTGCCGGTCACGCCGGTGTAGTAGGTGTAGAACTTGCCGGTGTAGCCGCCTTCGTTGGCGGCCTTGATCAGCAGCGCCAGGTCAGAGCCCCAGTTGCCGGTGATCACGGTGTCGGCGCCCGAGGCCTTGATCTTGGCGATGTAGGGCGAGAAGTCGCGCACCTGGGCCAGCGGGTGCAGGTCCTCACCGACGATTTGCACATCGGGACGCTTGCGCGCCAGGTTCTCTTTGGCGTACTTGGCGACCTGGTGGCCGTGCGAGTAGTTCTGGTTGAGGAGGTAGACCTTCTTGACGTCGGGCTTGTCCTTCATGAAGGTCGTCATGGCCTCCATCTTCATGGACGTGTCGGCGTCAAAACGGAAGTGCCAGTAACTGCACTTGCTGTTGGTGAAATCGGGGTCGACGGCCGAGTGGTTCAGGAACAGGATTTCCTTGCCGGGGTTGCGCTCGTTGTGCTTGTTGACCGCATCGATCAGCGCACCCGCCACGGCCGAGCCGTTGCCCTGGGTGATGTAGCGCACACCCTGGTCCATGGCGGCCTTGAGCGCGTTCAGGCTTTCGGCGGGGCTCAGCTTGTTGTCGATGCCAATCACCTCGAACTTCACGCCAGCCGGGTTGGTCTTGCTGAAGACTTCGGCAAAGTACTGGAAGCTCTTGAGCTGGTTGTTGCCCACCGGGCCCATCAGGCCCGACAAGGGGTCGATCCAGGCAATTTTCACCGTCTCGCCCTTTTGGGCGAAAGCACCCGTGGCGGCGGCGGCGAGCGTGGCCACGCTCAGGGCACGAATCACAAACTTCATGAGGTTCTCCTGCGTTGATGGGCTGACCGACACACTGTGTCAGCAAGTTGTCAGCGTAAACGCGAACGACCGTTCGTTTCCTCGTGGTTTTCACTAGTTGAAGAGAGAACCGAGGGAAAAACCCGATGGGGTAAATCCCCCGGTCCGCGCCTCAAGCGGGCAGTCGGTAGTCGGCCAGTTGCTCGCGCAGGCGGGTCTTGAGCATCTTGCCGGTGGCCCCCAGCGGAATGGCATCGACGAACACCACATCATCGGGGATCTGCCACTTGGCAATCTTGCCCTCGTAGAAGGCCAGCAAGGCCTCGCGCGTGACCTCGGCGCCGGGCTTGCGCACCACGCACACGATCGGGCGCTCGTCCCACTTCGGGTGACGCACGCCAATGCAGGCGGCCATGGCCACGGCCGGATGCGCCATGGCGATGTTCTCGACGTCGATCGAGCTGATCCACTCGCCGCCCGACTTGATCACGTCCTTGCTGCGGTCGGTGATCTGCATGAACCCATCGGGGTCGATGGTGGCCACGTCGCCGGTCGGGAACCAGCCGTCCACCAGGGGCGAGCCGCCCTCTTGCCGGTAGTACTCGCTCACCACCCAGGGGCCACGGACCAGCAGGTCGCCGGCGCTCTTGCCGTCGTGCGGCAATTCCTGGCCCTGGTCGTCAACAATCTTCATGTCGATGCCGAAAATGCAACGGCCCTGCTTCATGCGCAGCTTGAGCTGCTCCTCGGCGGGCAGCTTGGTGTGCTTGTTCTTGAGCGTGCACAGGGTGCCCAGCGGGCTGAGCTCGGTCATGCCCCAGGCGTGCAGCACGTCCACCCCGTATTGGTCGCGGAAGGTGTTGATCATGGCCGGCGGGCAGGCCGAGCCGCCAATGACGGTGCGCGTGAGGGTGCTGAACTTCAGGCCGGCGGGGGCCATGTGGCCCAGCAGCATCTGCCAGACCGTGGGCACGCCCGCGGCAAAGGTCACGCCCTCGGCCTCCATCAGCTCGTAGACCGACTTGCCATCGAGCGCCGGGCCCGGGAAGACCAGCTTGGCGCCGGTCATGGCGGCGCTGTAGGGAATGCCCCAGGCATTGACGTGGAACATGGGCACCACCGGCAGCACCGAGTCGCGCGCCGAGATGCACATCACATCGGGCAAGGCCGCGGCGTAGGCGTGCAAAATCGTCGAGCGGTGGCTGTACAGCGCGGCCTTGGGGTTGCCGGTCGTGCCGCTGGTGTAGCACATGCTGGAGGCGGTGTTCTCGTCGAGCTGCGGCCAGGTGTAGCGGTCGCTGCAGCCACCGATCCATTGCTCGTAGCTGACCAGGTTGGGAATGCCGCTGTCGGCGGGCAGCCGGTCGGCGTCGCACAGCGCCACCCACTGGCGCACGGTGGGGCAGCGCGCATGCACCGCTTGCACGATGGGCAAGAAGGTCATGTCAAAGCACAGCACCGCGTCTTCGGCATGGTTGATGATCCAGACCACCTGGTCGGGGTGCAGTCGCGGGTTGAGGGTGTGCAGGACGCGGCCCGAGCCGCTCACGCCAAAGTACAGCTCCAGGTGCCGATAACCGTTCCAGGCCAGGGTGGCCACCCGCTCCGACAAGCCCAGGTTCAGTCCGTCCAGCGCATTGGCCGCCTGGCGCGCGCGCCGCGCCACATCGGCCCAGGTGTAGCGGTGAAGATCACCCTCCACCCGTCGGGAGACGATCTCGCCATCGCCATGGTGCCGCTCGGCAAAATCGATCAAGGACGAAATCAAGAGACTTTGGGATTGCATCAGACCCAGCATGGAAACGCTCCTGTCATTCAAGTGATGGGGAGCGCACATTGTGCACGCACCGGCGCCATGAAATGGCCTTGCGGGGCGCAGGTCCAAGTCCCAGGGGGGACAATTCGGGGCATGACCGATTTGTCTTCTGCGCCCGCCGCAACCGGCCCCTTGGCATGGGGCCGCCGACTGCAGGCCCTGGGCGCGCCCCTGGTGCGCCCCGTGATGCCCGAGCCCATGGCCCCCGCCCAGTGGGTGCACCGCAACTCCGCCTTGGCCGAGTCGCTGGGCTGGCAGGCCCTGCTGCACGACGACTGGTGCCAGGCCCTGGCGGGCAACGCCCTGCTGCCCGGCAGCACGCCAGCGGCCACGGTGTACAGCGGCCATCAGTTTGGCGTGTGGGCCGGCCAGTTGGGGGACGGCCGGGCGCTGCTGCTGGGCGAGGCCGCGTCTGACGCCGGCCTGCAGGAATTGCAGCTCAAGGGCGCCGGCCGCACCCCCTACTCCCGCATGGGCGATGGGCGTGCGGTGCTGCGCTCGAGCGTGCGCGAGTACCTGGCCAGCGAGGCCATGCATGGCCTGCGCATCCCGACCACGCGCGCGCTCAGCCTGACGGCCAGCCCCGAGCCGGTCTGGCGCGAGACGCAGGAAAGCGCCGCCGTGGTCAGCCGGGTGGCCGAGAGTTTTCTGCGCTTTGGTCACTTTGAACACTTTGCCGCCAATGGCGACCTGGCCACCTTGCAAGCCTTGGCCGACCACGCCATCGCGCACCACCTGCCGCAAGCGCGCGAACGCGCCGAAGGCCTGTCAGGCAATGTGTACGCAGGCCTGCTGCAGGAGGTGCAAGCGCGCACCATGCAACTGATGGCGGCGTGGCAGGCGGTGGGCTTTTGCCACGGGGTGATGAACACCGACAACATGAGCCTGCTGGGCCTGACCCTGGACTACGGCCCCTTCCAGTTCATGGACGTGTACGACCCAGGCCACATCTGCAACCGCTCAGACGCCACTGGCCGCTATGCCTTCGAGCGCCAGCCTGGCGTGGCGCAGTGGAACCTGCACCGCCTGGCCGCTGCCCTCCTGCCGCTGCTGCCCAACCATGAACTGGCGCTGCAGGTGCTTGATGGCGTGCCGCAAGACTTTGCCCAGGCCTGGCTCAAGGCACACCGCGACAAGCTGGGCCTGCAGGCCAGCGACCCCGAAGCGGATGCCCGCGCCGACCATGCGCTGCTGCAGGACCTGCTGAACCTGCTGGCCGAGCAGCGCATCGACTGGACCATTTTCTGGCGTCGCCTGTCGCGGGCCATGGCGCACAGCACCCCCGCCTGGGATCTCGAGCATGCCGACTGGGTGGCGCTGCGTGCGCTGTGGGCCGATGAGACCGCGCTGCGCGCCTGGCTGCAGCGCTATCAGGCGCGCTGCCAGGGCCTCGCCCCGCAGGCCATGGGCCAGGCCATGCTGCAGGTCAACCCGGCCTATGTGCTGCGCAACCACCTGGCCGAGCAGGCCATTGCGCAGGCCCAGGCGGGCGATCCGTCCGAGGTCGCGGTGCTGATGCGCCTGTTGCAGTCGCCGTTTGACGAGCACCCGGGTTTTGAATCACGGGCGGGTTTTGCGCCAGAATGGGCGCGTCATCTTCAGATTTCCTGTTCCTCATGAGCGACCTTCCCCAAACCGACGACGACTGGCGTGCCTGGCTGCGCGCCCGGGGCGCCGAGCCCACCGCGTTTGCCGTGACCCGGCAAGCCGCCACCGAACGGCCCTTTACCGGCCGCTACGAGCAGCACTGGGCCGCCGGACGCTACCACTGCATCTGCTGCGGCGCCCTGCTGTTTGAGAGCGGCACCAAGTTCGATGCGGGCTGCGGCTGGCCCAGCTTCTGGCAAAGCGCCGAACCTGGGGCCATTCGAGAAATCGTCGACCGCAGCCATGGCATGATCCGCACCGAAACCCGTTGCGCGCGCTGTGACGCCCACCTGGGCCATGTCTTTGAAGACGGCCCAGCGCCCACCGGCCTGCGCTACTGCATGAACTCTGCTGCCCTGGATTTCTCACCCGAATGAAGCTGCTGATCGACTTCTTTCCGCTGCTGCTCTTTTTTGCGGCCTACAAGCTCGACGGCATCTTCACCGCCACGGCGGTGATGATGGTGGCCACGGTCTTGCAGACCTGGCTCATCTACCGCATGGACGGGCGCCTGCAAACCCTGCACAAGGTCACCCTGGTGCTGGTGCTGGGCTTTGGCGCGCTGACCCTGGGCTTGCACGACGAGCGCTTCATCAAGTGGAAGCCCACCGTGCTGTATCTGGGCATTGCCCTGGCCTTGCTGGTGGCACAGTTTGGGTTTCGGCGCAATGCGCTCACCTTGCTGCTGGGCGAGCAATTGCGGCTGGCCCCATCGGTGTGGGCGCGCCTGAACCTGGCCTGGGTGCTGTATGCCGTTTTCATGGCGGCCCTGAACGCCTACGTGGCCCATTTCTTCAGCACCGAGTTCTGGGTGTCGTTCAAGCTCTGGGGCTATGTGTTCCCGCTGGTCTTCATCCTGGGTCAGGCCTTCTACATTGCCCGCCACCTCCCGCGCGAGGATCGCTCATGAGCCATGCCCTGACCCTCGCGGCCATGCGCGCCAGCCTGCAGGAAAAGCTCGCGCCAACCCACCTGGAGCTGATCGATGAGAGCGCTGCCCATGCGGGCCACAGCGGCGCGCGCGATGACGGACACCCGAGCCATGTGCGGGTGCGGGTGGCCAGTCCCCTTTTTGCCGGTCGCTCCCGCGTGGCCTGCCATCGGCTTGTGTATGATGCGCTGCAAGCATCGCTGGACCAGGGTTTGCACGCCGTGGCCATCGATCTGGTTTGAACTTTGGTTGTTATTTTTTCCTTTTCCCAGGATCCCTCATGAAGAAGCTGACCCTCACGGCGCTGGCCGTGTTGTCCATGGCCGGTGCCATGGCGCAAAACGTGGCCGTGGTCAACGGCAAGCCGGTGCCCACCGCACGAGTTGAAGCGCTCAAGCAGCAGGTCGAACGTTCGGGCCGCCCGGTCACGCCCGACATGATGCAGCAGATCAAGGAAGAGGTCGTGACCCGCGAAATCTTCATGCAGGAAGCGCGCCGCCTGGGCCTCGAGTCCCGCGCCGATTACCGCAACCAGCTGGAGCTGGCCCGCCAAACGCTGTTGATCCGCGAGCTGTTTGCCGAGTTCCAGAAAAAGAACCCGGTGACCGACGCCGAGGTCAAGGCCGAGTACGACAAATTCGTGGCGGCCAATGGCGGCAAGGAATACCGTGCCCGCCACATCCTGGTCGAAAAAGAAGACGAGGCCAAGGCCTTGATCGAGCAGATCAAGAAGGGCGCCAAGTTCGAGGACCTGGCCAAGAAGAACTCCAAGGACCCGGGGTCGGGCGCCAATGGCGGCGACCTGGACTGGGCCAATGCCGGCAGCTATGTGCCCGAGTTCTCGCAAGCCATGGTCAAGCTGGCCAAAGGCCAGTTGGGTGAGACCCCTGTCAAGAGCCAGTTTGGCTTCCACATCATCCGCGTGGACGATATCCGCGATGCCCAGCTGCCCAAGCTCGAAGAGCTCAAGCCGCAAATCGCCCAGCAGCTGCAACAGGACAAGCTCAGCCGCTTCCAGGACGAGCTGCGCAGCAAGGCCCGCATTCAGTGATGCGCGCTGGCGCCCGGACCCATGCTGCCCCATCAACTTGAGCTGCTGAGTCCGGCCCGCACCGCCGACATCGGCATCGCGGCCATCGACCACGGTGCCGATGCCGTCTACATTGGCGGGCCCTCGTTTGGCGCCCGCTCCTCGGCCGAGAACGCGGTCGCCGACATCGAGCGGCTGGTGCGCCATGCGCACCACTACCACAGCCGCATCTTCGTCACCCTCAACACCATCCTGCGCGACGACGAGCTCGAACCTGCGCGGCGCCTGATCTGGCAGCTGTACGAGGCCGGGGTGGACGCGCTCATCATCCAGGACATGGGCCTGCTGGAGCTGGACCTGCCGCCGCTGCAATTGCACGCCAGCACCCAGACCGATATCCGCACCCCCGAGAAAGCGCGCTTTTTGCAGGATGCTGGCTTGTCGCAGCTGGTGCTCGCACGCGAGCTGACGCTGCCGCAGATTGCCGAGATCCGAGCGGCCCTGCGGCCCGAGACCATTGTCGAGTTCTTTGTTCATGGCGCGCTGTGCGTGGCCTACTCGGGCCAGTGCTTCATCAGCCATGCGCACACCGGCCGCAGCGCCAACCGGGGCGATTGCTCGCAGGCCTGTCGCCTGCCCTACGAGGTGCGCGATGCGCAAGGCCGCATCGTGGCGCACGACAAGCACGTGCTGTCCATGAAGGACAACAACCAGAGCCTGAACCTGCG
>JACCDO010484265.1_pt1 | contig 10726 bp, 11 predicted proteins | sample 7446101 | NCBI WGS metagenome assembly JACCDO01 (sample SAMN15323440, study PRJNA562643) | freshwater metagenome | isolation source: river surface water | place: USA:Blue River Watershed | collected 2017-08-16
CAGCCTCGACTCCGTGCTGCCAATCTGAAGAGAGCACGATGGTGAAGAGCTCACGATGCACGCGATCCATCTCCGAGTCTTCCTCGGCAATGCCGGTGGCGAGGCTGACGTCCTGGCTCGTGATCACTGCAGCCGTCTTATTGATGATGCCCTCGGCCAGTGCGCCCATGTGGGCGAAGGTAGGAGCGAGCTCCTCGGGAACGGCCGTATTCGGGAAGCGCAGCCGGGCCTGCTTGGCCACGTGGCGAGCGAGATCGCCCATCCGCTCGAGGCTGGCGGCAATGCGCAGGGCGCCGATCGCGATACGGAGGTCACGACCCGTCGGGGCCTCATTGGCGATGATCTCGATGCAACGCTCCTCCACGGCAGAGGTACGCACATCGATCTCGTCATCATTGGCGATGACCTCCTGGGCGATGCCGAGGTCGGCGTTCAGCAGGGCGGAGGTGGCCCGATTCATGGCGGCACCGACCAGCCGGGCGATCTCGACCAGCTCGTCGTTGACCGCCAGGAGCTCGTCGTGGGGGGCATGGCTCATGCGGGGCATCCGTTCCAGGCTATCTGCAAGCTGGATCCTCGACATGGGAGCCGAGGGTTAACAGCAGGTGTACGGGTTCCAGGCTAATGGGCGAAAGTGGCTCCCCGCGGCATCGGCGTGAACGGATTTCTCCTCGTAGGTGAACAACAGGTGTCGAAGGTGAACCCTTGTCCAACTCTCGGCGTCAGGAGCCCTTTCGAGGCTGAGGTCGCGATTTTGGGCCCATATCCTTCTCGTGTGGCCCCCTTCAGGCAGGTAGACGCGGTACCCGCGGCCATCGACCACGAGTTCGATGGGCTACCGGGCGTGCCCGAGGAGGTAGCCCGAGTTCTGTCGGTGCTCCCCTCGGCTTCCATGATCGTCACCGCTGAGGGAACCGTGCTTCGGGCGTCATCTCGGGCGGTCGCACTCGGACTCGTGAACCGTTCCCAGGTCACCATCCCCGAATTGGTCGATCTGGCCGCCGAAGCCGCCGCAGGAGCGGAGCCGAGGGAGCAAGAGCTCATGGTGCGCCGACCCCCGCTGGGGCGTGAGCTCCTGGAGGTACGAGCCCGCGCGGCGGTCATCGGGGCCGGCTCGATCTTGATCCTGGTCGATGATCTCTCCGAGGACCGTCGCGTCGATGCCGTGCGCCGAGACTTCGTTGCCAATGTCTCCCACGAGCTCAAGACTCCGGTAGGTGCCCTCTCATTGCTCGCCGAGGCAATAGCCACTTCTCCGGACGATGTCGAACAGGTGCGTCACTTCGCTGAGCGCATGCAGCTCGAAGCATCTCGACTCGGTCACTTGATTCAGGACGTCATCGATCTCTCTCGATTGCAGGGCGACGACCCTGTCCTTCGAGCGGAGATCGTTCCGGTCGAGGAGATCGTGGTGCGCGCCATCGATGAGCTTCGTACTGCGGCAAACGCAGCATCCATTGAGTTCGTGCGCGGGGAGCCCTGCGAAGCACTCATCTACGGCGATCGCAACCAATTGCTCACTGCGCTACGCAACCTGCTCGCCAACGCGGTCACGTATTCACCTGCGAACACGCGTATCGCCATCGACTGTCGAGTGAACAGTGATCTTGTCGAGATCACAGTGACTGATCAGGGGGTTGGTATCCCTGCCTCCGAACTCGAGCGCATTTTCGAGCGGTTCTATCGTGTTGACCCTGCACGATCGCGAGTTACGGGCGGCACAGGTCTGGGGCTGTCGATCGTGAAGCATGTCTGCCAGAACCATGGCGGCGAGTGCACAGTGTGGTCAGAGGTTGGAGTCGGCTCGACCTTCACGCTGCGCCTCCCGACTTATCAGGAGACCGTTGCCGGCGCCGGCCACTCACATGAGTTCATGGTGGACTCGGTCTTCGTTCCCGAAGACAGCCAGACCATGGACTCGGTCTTCGTTCCCGAAGACAGCCAGGCCATCGACTCGCACTCTGATCCCATCACCAACGATTCAGTAGAGGTAACCCAGTGACCCGAATCCTGGTCGTCGAGGACGAAGAGTCCTTCTCCGACGCACTCTCCTTCATGCTCAAGCGCGAGGGCTTCGAAGTGACGGTGGCCGCCGATGGCAATGTCGCTGTCAGCGAATTCGATGCGAACGGTGCTGACCTCGTCCTTCTCGACCTCATGCTGCCGGGTATCTCCGGCACCGAGGTATGCAAGAACATTCGCAGCAAGTCGAATGTGCCGATCATCATGGTGTCGGCGAAGGATGGCGAAATCGACAAGGTTCTCGGCCTCGAACTCGGTGCCGATGACTACGTGACCAAGCCATTCAGCTCGCGCGAGCTGCTGGCTCGCGTGCGTGCAGTGCTGCGTCGTCATGGTGAAGTCGATGATCTCGTGCCGCTGGTCGTCGAAGCGGGCCCGGTGCGGATGGATGTCGACCGTCATGTGGTCACCGTGCGCGGCACCTCAGTGCCGATGCCGCTCAAGGAGTTCGATCTTCTCGAGATGCTCGTGCGCAACTCCGGTCGCGTCATGACTCGCGGTCAGCTGATTGATCGCGTGTGGGGAGCCGACTACGTCGGAGACACGAAGACCCTTGATGTTCACGTGAAGCGCCTGCGCGCGAAGATCGAGGAAGACCCTGCGAATCCGGTGCATCTGGTTACTGTGCGCGGCCTCGGGTACAAGTACGAGGCGTAATACACGAGCCTCGGATACAAATACGAGGCGTAGACGTCCGAGCTCTAAGGATCACGTCTAAGGCCTCGCTTGAACGAGCGTGGCCTAGACGCGTGTGGAGCGGGTTCTAAAGAATTTGCTTGACTGCTGCTGGCTCGGATGCAGCGGGGCTGGCGACCGGTGCCGGCGGGAAGCTCGGGGTGATGCCCTCGTAGATGCCGGTGGCGGGCACGGTCAGCACGCTGGTCTCGACAGTGCCGTTGACCTCGAAGGCGATAGCGATCGGCACGTAGGTGCTGACTGCAGCATCGAGGTTCTTGACGGAAATGGACTCGTCGGAGTCGAAGCCGAACCCGATCGACTGGCCGGGAAGAACTTGGCCGAGTCCCGAGGTCACGGCAACGTCGCCGGTCATCATGGTCTTGCCGCCGATAGTCACCCCACGCAGGAACTCGGTCTCGGTGCCGACATTGGTGAAGCGGCCGACGAGGGTGGCCTGGCCCGGCGTGGTGGGGTCGAGCACCAGGGTGAGGCCCTGGGCCTTGAGGTTGCCCACCTGGACCTGGACTCCGTCGCCGCTGTTCATCGTGGCCTGGGCAGAGGTGGTGGCCTGCTGGCCCTGGAAGCACCCGCCCAGGAGGGGGGAGACGGCCACGAGGGCCACGGCCAGGGCTGCTGAGGTAAGGGCTGATCGCTTCACGGGCACAGGCTATAGGGGAGCCCTAGGGGGATTCTCGGCGGCACTCGATCGGGAATTGGGGCGTTCATCACGTGGTAAAGTTGGCCCTCCTGGAAAGGGGTCCATCTTCATGGCGTTTAACGTGGGCGACACGGTCGTCTACCCGCATCACGGGGCAGCAGTCATCGAATCCGTTGAGATTCGCAAGGTCAAGGGCGAGGATCGCGAGTACCTGGTACTCCGTGTGGCTCAGGGTGACCTGACCGTTCGCGTGCCCTCCGACAATGTCGATCTCGTGGGCGTGCGTGATGTCGTGAACGCCGACGGCCTCGAGCGCGTGTTCAATGTCCTGCGCCAGCCGTACACGGAGGAGCCCACCAACTGGTCGCGTCGCTACAAGGCCAACCTCGAGAAGCTCGCCTCAGGCGATGTCATCAAGGTGGCCGAGGTCGTTCGTGACCTGTGGCGTCGTGAGCGCGAGCGCGGCCTGTCGGCCGGCGAGAAGCGCATGCTCGCCAAGGCACGCCAGATTCTCGTCAGCGAGCTCGCACTTGCCGAGAAGACCGATGAGGTCAAGGCTGAGTCGATTCTCGACGAGGTACTCGCCTCCTAGTTCGTTCCCTGGCCTTCGCGCGGAGTTGTCCGCGCGAGCCTGAGATCTCGTCCCGAGGGGAGCACCCGTGACCACTGCGGCACTTGTTCCCGCTGCAGGCAAGGGCGAACGTCTTGGCGCGGGCACACCGAAGGCACTCCGCGAGGTGGGTGGCATCCCGCTACTCGTGCATGCGGTGCGCGGACTCGCCGCCTCGCGTGTCATCGATCTCATCGTGGTAGCCGCACCCGTCGACTTCGTCGATGACGTTCGTGCACTTCTCGGTGAGCTCGATGTCGTCTGCGATATCGAGGTGCTCGCCGGTGGCGAGAGTCGTCAGGAATCCGTGGCACGCGCGTTGATCGCACTGCCTGCCGATGTCGACATCGTGCTCGTTCACGATGCGGCGCGCGCCCTCACTCCGCCCGAGCTCATTGCCTCAGTTGTCGCATCCGTGTCGGCAGGCCATGAGGCCGTGGTGCCCGGCCTTCCGGTCGCTGACACCCTGAAGCAGGTCAATGCAGCGTCCGATGTGATGGCCACTCCAGATCGTGCGACTCTTAGGGCTGTTCAGACCCCGCAGGGTTTCGTACGGTCGGTTCTTCAAGCAGCGCATGCCGGTGTCGATCCCTCTGAGCCGATTGCCACTGACGATGCCGGCCTTGTCGAGCGCAATGGCATCACGGTGCACGTGATTCCCGGCCACGAAGAGGCCTTCAAGGTCACTCGGCCGATCGACCTCATCCTCGCCGAAGCGGTACTGGCGAAGCGAAGGGCTAGCGGCAATGTCAGCTGATACGCCGCGCGCGGTGCTCACCGGCATCGGCACTGACGTCCATGCCTTCGAACCCGGTCGTCCGATGTGGATGGCGGGGCTGCTGTGGCCTGGCGAGACCGGTCTTGCCGGCCATTCCGACGCCGATGCTGCCTCACATGCACTCTGCGATGCGCTGCTCTCCGCCGCAGGTCTTGGTGATCTCGGCTCGGTATTCGGCACCTCCGATCCGCAGTGGGCCTCAGCCTCGGGAGTCACGCTGCTCGCGCATGTCGCGATGCTCGTGCGCGAAGCCGGCTTCTCGATTGTCAACGGAAGCGTGCAAGTCATCGGCAACTCTCCTCGAGTCGGCACACGTCGCGAGGAGGCGCAGGATGTTCTCTCCGCCGCAATCGGCGCCCCGGTGCGCGTCTCCGGCACCACTACCGATGGTCTCGGACTCACGGGTCGCGGCGAGGGCGTTGCGGCCATTGCGATTGCCGGAGTCCTTTCGACCTGATTCCTGTGTCCCGAGCTTTACCTATTGAAGGAGATCACCATGGCAACGCTTCCCGAAGCAGCGAAGGCACTCTTCGATGCCGCCGAGTTCGTCGCGCTAGCGACAGTGCAGCCTGATGGTCAGCCGCAGCTGTCGGTCGTCTGGGTCGAGCGCGAGGGCGATGACCTGCTGATGTCGACCACCACGAATCGCCAGAAGCACCGCAATCTGGTGCGCGACCCTCGCGCGAGCGTCCTTCTCTACCCCAAGGACAACCCGTACTCATATGTCGAGGTGCGGGGCAATGTCAGCATGACCGAGGAGGGCGGCCGCGAGCTCATCGATCGCCTCAACCAGAAGTACACGGGCACTCCGCGCTACACGTGGGATGACGGCACCGACAACGTTCGCGTGGTCATCCGATTGAGCCCCACGAAGGTGAATTTCCAGTAGTCACCGCCTGGCACGATCTCCGAAAGCCCCCGACCTTTCGGGGATCGGTCGTATCGGGCCTCTGGGCTCGTGGCATGAAGGGGCTCTCGGAGTCGGTACCCTTGTCCCGTGCCCCTTTCCTTCTATGACACAGCCACGCGTGCCACCCGGGAATTCGTCCCGATCGTGCCGGGCAAGGTCGGCATTTACCTGTGTGGCGCCACGGTGCAGGCTCCCCCGCATGTCGGGCACATCCGCTCGTCAGTCGCCTTCGACGTGCTCCGCCGGTGGCTGATCGCCAAGGGGTATGACGTCACCTTCATCCGCAATGTGACCGACATCGACGACAAGATCATCCACAACGCCGGCCACGAGGACGTTCCCTACTGGGTCGTCGCGATGCGCAATGAGCGCAACTTCACCCGCGCCTACGACACCCTCGGCTGCATCCCGCCCACATACGAGCCCCGAGCCACCGGCCACATCCCCGAGATGGTCGAGATGATGCAGCGCCTCATCGAAGCGGGCTATGGGTATGCGATGAACGGCGATGTGTATTTCGACGTGCGCAAGTTCGCGGGCTACGGCTCGCTCAGCGGCCAGAAGATCGACGACATGCTGGCCTCGCCGGACTCCGAGGCGCAGGTCAAGCGCGACCCCCGCGACTTCGCGATGTGGAAGGGCGCCAAGCCCGATGAGCCGTACTGGGATACCCCGTGGGGCCCCGGCCGTCCGGGCTGGCACATTGAATGCTCGGCGATGGCACACAAGTACCTCGGTGCGCAGTTCGACATTCACGGTGGCGGTCTTGACCTTGTTTTCCCGCACCACGAGAACGAGATCGCGCAGTCGAAGGCTGCCGGTGATGGCTTCGCCAACTTCTGGCTGCATAACGCCTGGGTCACCACTGCCGGCGAGAAGATGAGCAAGTCACTGGGCAACTCACTACTGGTCGACGAGATCGTGCAGCGCGTGCGCCCGGTCGAGCTGCGTTACTACTTGGTCGGCGCTCATTACCGCTCGATGCTCGAGTACTCCGATGAGTCGGTGAAGGAGGCCGGTCAGGGCTACCGTCGGATCGAGGGCTTCCTGCAGCGGGCCTTCGAGACCCTCGGCTCTGACCAATCCTTGCTCGACGTGACGGCTTCCTCGAACGGAACCGGGCCCTCACTTCGTCCCACCGCGTTCGATGCGGCAATGGACGATGACCTCTCGGTACCGGCAGCCATGGCAGTTCTTCACGAGGTGGTGCGCGAGGGCAATGCGGCCCTCACAGCCGGCGACGCCGTTGCCGTGCGTCATGCGTTCGTCTCGGTACTCGCCATGGTCGACGTTCTTGGCGTGAACCCGTGGGCCTGGTCAGCGTCGTCCACTGACTCTGATGCCTCGCGTTCAACTATCGATGCGCTCGTGCGCGTCGCTCTCGATCAGCGCCAGGAGGCGCGTGCTCGCAAGGACTTTGCCGCAGCGGATGCCATTCGCGACGGCCTTGATGCCATCGGCATCAAGATCGAGGACACCGCCACTGGTGTCCGCTGGAATCTGGAGGCGTAATGGCAGGCAACTCACAGCGCAAGGGAGCCATGCGCAATCCGGGCACCAAGAAGGGTCCGACCGTCGGCACTGGCGGCGCTCGCCGCAAGGGCCTGCAGCCCAAGGGGCCGACCCCGAAGGCCACTGAGCGTCCGCATCATCCCGCTGCGCGCCGCGAGCGCGCCGCCGCGCGTCGTGCCGAGGAGGCCGCGGGCAAGAAGATCAATAAGCGCACCGGCGTTGCTGCCGCTGGGCGTTCCACTGGTCCGCGCAAGCGCCCTACTGCTGACGGTGGCGGCTTCCTCATGGGCCGCAACTCCGTGGTCGAGGCACTGCGCGCGAAGATCCCGGCCAAGGCTCTCTATGTGCAGAGCAAGATGGAAGCTGATGATCGCTGGCGTGAGGCACTCAAGCTCGCTACGGCCTTCCGCATTCCGATCATGGAGGTCACGCGCACCGATCTCGATCGCATGACCGATGGCGGCGTTCACCAGGGTCTGGTGCTCTCGGTACCTGCGTACGAATACACCGAACTTGATGAGCTGAAGACTGCGAATGTGCTCGTTGCACTCGACGGAGTCACTGATCCGCGAAACCTCGGCGCCATTGCTCGTTCCGCGGCCGCCTTCGGTGCCGGGGGCATCGTGATTCCGTCACGCCGCTCCACGGGCGTCACGCCCGGAGCCTGGAAGACCTCGGCCGGTGCACTCTCACGCGTGCCCGTGGCCCAGGTCACCAACCTGACCCGTGCACTTCAAGGTCTGCAGAAGGCCGGTTACACGGTGATCGGACTCGCGGCGAACTCCGGAACGTCACTGCAGGATCTCGACCCCTCGGTGATCGGCGGCAGCATTGTCATCGTGGTCGGCTCGGAGGGACAGGGCCTTGGTCGCCTCGTGAGCGAAACCTGTGACTGGCTTGTCGGCATCGACATGGAGAGCAGCACCGAGTCGCTCAATGCCGCCGTGGCCACCAGCATTGCGCTGCACGCCGCTGCGCTCGCGCGCGCCTGACCTAGGCAGTCGCTGAAGCAGAATCGGCATCGACCGAGTGCTTGATGCGCTTGCTGAGGATCGATGACGTCAGCGGGAATACCAGCACGGTGAGGGCACCTGCTCCGACGAGAGCCGCAGCGCTAGAAGTCTTCATCTGACCTGCGCTCACTTCGATGGACGTGATGGCGACGATGATTGGTAGTGCCGTACCGACGAGTAGTGAGAACGATGCGCGCTCGGCGCGATCAGGGATGGCCTTGCGATAGATCACGAACTGTGGCGCTGCACGCACCAGGAAGAGTGCGACGAATGCGATCAGCATGGGTGCGGGGTTCGCGATGATCGAGTCGATATCGAGGTTAGCGCCGGATACTATGAAGAAGATCGGTATGAAGAAGCCGAAGGCAACGGCCTCGACGCGCAGTTCGAGTGGTGACTCCTCATCCCGCGGCACGATGCGCCTGGCAAGGATGCCGGCAACGAAGGCACCGAGCACTGCATCGAAGCCGAAGTCGAGTGCGAGACCCAGGAAGAGCACGATGATGAGCATCGCCAGACGCACCCCGGTCTGTGAGCTCGTGTTGTAGCCACCCAGCACCACTGTGCGAATGCGCTCGGTGTTCAGCACGTTCGAGAGCGCACCAATGATGAGGGCGACGGCGAAGAAAATGAGGAGGGCAATGAGTGCGGCCAACGACGAACGCGTGCTGAGGAATACCGCGATCGAGATGATCGGACCAAGTTCGCCCCAGGCGCCAGCACCCATGAAGTAGGTACCGAACCGCCCGCCCAGGCTTCCGTTATCGCGAAGGATGGGGAGCAGGGTGCCCAATGCCGTGGAAGTCAGGGCAATCGCGAAGCCGGCGAAGTCCTGGATCGCCCCGCTCATGGCCAGCAGTGCGCTGACGCCGAGGGCCAGCAGTATCGAGGTGACCCAGCCGGTCGCCGCGAGCCGCCCACTGCGGCCGCGCATCGAACGTCCCTCGAGTTCCATGCCGGCGAGGAAGAACAGCAATCCGAGACCCAACTCAGAGAGAAGGGAGATGGAGTCATCAATCGTGATCAGGCCGAGCATGCTCGGGCCGAAGATGATGCCGCCTACCAGGAGCAAGACCACCTGGGCCACCTTGATGCGCAGCACGCCTACCAGGATGGGCACGATTGCCGCGATTGCGACGATGATTACCAGCGAGCTGAGTTCCGACTTCATGTACGGATTCCTCCACAACAAGGCATGTGTGCACCCTTTCATACGGCGTGGGAACTAGTGGAACGCGATCCGAGTCCCAAACCGTCGGTGGGTACAGTGAGGTCATGTCGGAGACACCCTCGCCGAAGGCCACCTTGGCCCTCATCGCTGAGCAAGCCGGGGTCAGCGAGGCGACGGTTTCCCGGGTACTCAATGGGCGCCCTGGCGCTTCCGATGCCACCCGACAGTCGGTGCTCACGGCACTCGATGTGCTCGGATATGAGCGTCCCTCGAAGCTGCGTGCCCGTGCTGGACTGGTCGGGCTGATCGTGCCTGAGCTCGAGAACCCGATCTTCCCGATGCTTGCCCAGGGCATGGAGACCCAGCTTGCCCAGCTGGGTTACACGCCGGTGCTGTGCACGCAGACACCTGGGGGCGTGAGCGAGGAGGAGTACGTCGATCTTCTCCTCGAGCGCGGGGTCGCCGGCATCATCTTCGTCAGTGGCGGCCATGCTGATGTCTCCGCCGACATGTCGCGTTACCGGGCTCTCGTGGAGCGCAAGCTACCCGTGGTTTATGTCAACGGTTTCGCCGAGGGAATTGATGCCCCCTTTATCTCCGACGATGACTACGCCGCGATGGATCTCGCTGTCGGGCATCTTGCCTCCATGGGGCATCGCCGCATCGGGCTGGCTGTCGGGCCGGATCGATTCGTGCCGGTCGTGCGCAAGCGCGCGGGCTTCATCGACGCGATGCAGCGGCACGCGGGAATCTCAAGCGACGAGGCTGCCGGGCTTGTCAACCACTCGCTGTTCACGGTCGAGGGTGGGCAAGCCGCAGCCCATCACCTGCTTGCTGCCGGCTGCACCGCCATCGTCTGCGGGTCAGATCTCATGGCCCTGGGAGTCGTGCGCACTGTTCGCCAGCGAGGCATGAGCGTGCCGGGCGATGTCTCGGTGATCGGATACGACGACTCGATGCTCATGGCCTTCACCGACCCGCCTCTCACCACCCTGCGTCAGTCAGTGCATGCGATGGGTACCGCTGCGGTGCAGGCGTTGATGGACGAGATCAATGGCACCCCGGCGCCACGTGATGAGTTCATGTTCCGGCCGGAGCTCATCGTGCGAAACTCAACCGGTGCCGCGCCCCAGCGCTGAGCCATCACTACCAAGGAGATCACGTGTCGCGTCCTGTCATCGGCGTCAGCACCTACCTCGAGCCCGCAAAGTGGGGCGCTTGGGATGTCACGGCATCCACGCTCCCGCACTGGTACCTCGATCTCTTCCAGGAGTCCGGTGCTCGAGTCGTGCTGCTCCCGCCGGATGTCGACCCCGATGTGTCAGTGCTCGATCGACTCGACGGTCTCGTGATCGTCGGCGGCGCCGATGTCGA
>JACCDO012030730.1_pt1 | contig 10726 bp, 11 predicted proteins | sample 7446101 | NCBI WGS metagenome assembly JACCDO01 (sample SAMN15323440, study PRJNA562643) | freshwater metagenome | isolation source: river surface water | place: USA:Blue River Watershed | collected 2017-08-16
AGGGTTCCTAACAGACGCGGTCGGCCAGCCGACATGGATGTCCGTTTAAACGGATGAAATGCTCGGATTCCGAGCAGTGAGGAGTGAATCTGGAGGTAAGGCCTGGTTTGGCGGCCTTGCGAGTAGCGGGCTAGCCGGTTATCGAGTTTGTTGCTAGCGGGGAAATGTAAGTATTGAACATTTTTACCCCCTTAGTTTCTGTGTTGGAGCAATTATACCAAGAGTGACTGACAAGTTACTTCAAGTTGCTGATGGACGAGATCTTCTCTACTTCAGATCTGACTTTCTGAGCGATCTGAGCAAGTCGAGTGGCGACTATTTTATTGTTTTTATAATCGGCATATGTTGCAATCTGATGATTATCAAAGCCAGCTGCTGCCAGAATCAAAAGTTCTTTCTCTTTCTCGTTTAATACTTTGAGAACTTGATCTACCTGGTCCTTGATGGCCACCATAATCGAAGGTGACCCAAATGCATGAGAAACCATTTCCTGCTCCCAACGTTCATCGCTCCATTCACGTAAGGAAATGCCACCTCTAGCCTCAATTTTTCTAAATCTGTCTATATATTGATTCTTAATTGTCAGCCGTAACCAGGCTTCGACATTGGCTGGACGATTCTTTTGCTCCAGTAACTTCTCAATGGCTTGCGCGGCATAGTCTTCGGGCCCCAAAGATGTGTGCAGTTTCTTCGACTTCGCGGCCTTTCTAGCAATTTCTTGCCAATCCTCCCATTCCGCTGGAGTCACAGAATCACGCCAACTCACGGTGACCCCTAACTCTCTGCGCCTTGCTTAGAAGTTTCATCAGTGAACCACTTCCAAAGCTGATCGCAATCTTCGTAGAAATTCATATGCTTCTCGAGTAAACCGTTCTGGCCGAACTCATAGAACGCATACCCCAGCGCCTTACTTAGAAGTCCATAGAAATACAGAACTACTTCAGGTCCTACGGAGAGAGATTGCATAGATTTCGGAATTCCATATAAAGCTAAGGCGGCTTTCTTGTCGGCAGCAACATCACTAAGTGCAATCGAGACGCATTCGCCGATGTCTACCCCCCATTCAAGCTCAAAGCTTTCTCTCAATTTTTCTTCCAACGAGTGGGAGAACCCAAAGAGTCCAGCCATTTTGTCGTATTGATCTGGACCTATCAGACGAGGGCAGAGTTCTATTCCGTTAAATTCAATTACGACCGGGAACTCGGCTAAGGCGCCGCGCTCATTGAATATCAAAGGTTTATATTTTGATGAGTTTGGGCCCAGCGAAGCAAAAGACCACTGTGGGGATGAGCGGTGTTGCCATTCGACTTTAGACATTGCTGCCGAAAGCACTTGCGCCAAATCTTCATCAAGTTCATCCATGTAGTCCATGGTCCAAATTGCTTCTGAATAGTCTGCCTGTTGCTTGAAGTAGCTCTTAAAAGCATCTGAAAACTCTTTACTTGCCATGTCTCCTCCTCACCTGACTGTGATTGAGTCTTTCATTCTTCTGATTTCGCAGCAAGAGCGGCGAATAGGAATACCGCACTTACTGCGAGCCCCACCTGAACATTCATTAGGCTGCAATGGTCTCTTCGATGGTCTTGATGCGTTCAAGACGAGCTTGGGCTTCTTCTGCGCGATCTAAGGCAGTCAGGGCTTTCGCCAGATCCTTATTAATCGCGACGATATCTTCCCAATCCTTATCCTCTTCTAGGGTAAGAAGTTCAAGTGATCGGAGTAGATGCTTTTCTGCTTCTTCGTACTCATCACAGAGTAGGTGCGCTGTACCTAAGCGGTAACGTGCGTAGCCTTCCATTCCGAGATCCTCAGCTACCTGGCTGTAGTTGAAGTAATGCTGTGCGTGGTATCGAGCTTCTGGGCCGTTGTTAAGGGCGATGTATGCCAGTGCTAAATAGTTATCGCACCAGTTAACGAATTCGGGGTTCTTTGCCTCTTTGCAGAGGGAGCGAGCGCATAAGTAACTATCTACTGCATCTTGGTAGTTCTTAAGCTTCGCTAGTGCCATTCCGATGTTGAGGTTATCAACGCCCATCGTCATGGTTGTAATCTCTGGATAAGTAATCGCTTTAGCAGCGAGGTGGTTTTCGAGCGACTTTCGCCATTCTTCAACTTTGTACCAAGCGCGACCTGCTGCACGCAGTTCCTCTGCTTGGCCTTCTGAATCATCATCAAGGTTTTTCATCTTTGCGAGTTCTTCATGTACTTCTGCAGCTTCTGCATGCCGCTTCAGATTTTCAAAGCAATGGACTTTGCCATGGTAGAGATGCATGATCTCTTTGAGGTAGATATCTAATCCACCTTGCTTAAAGTAGATATCAATTGATGTATCTACCAAATGCAAACACTCTATGTAGTTATCTCGCTTGTAAGCAATGTGGCTGAGTTCATCTAAAACCTCAGCTCGTTCTGTCCCTTCGGACGTGCTGATGCGTTCCCAGAGTTCCTGCTCTTGGGTTTCATTCTCGTTTTTTTCGGCGCTCACCGTTTCCCTTCATATAGATACTGGAGCTTCTGACAGTTGGAGAAGTTACAGACAGTCACTGACATCTTCGCTCGGGCCTGGGGGTTACGCCTGAGCGGTGTTTTTGGGGGAAGCGGAGAGTAACATATAATTCGAACAGGTGTTCTAGTTATGTATGAATTTCATACGAGGATTGAGCGTGAGTTGACCCCTGCCTACTACCATCGGGGCATGGCCAAGGATGATCTAGCAGCAGTTGCTAAGCGGGTGGATGACCTCTTGAGCCGTGTGGCCGGAGATGAAGAGCTCTATTACGACGACCTCGCCTCTGAACTTGGCGGAGATGAAGAACTTCAGATGGCTTTGCTGGCAACCGCTATTACCCAAGGTCTCATCGAGCCTACTGATGCACTACTACCCATCTTGCAAGAGATTGAGGAGAAGTTGATTGAGATTGCGGAAGCATGACCACAGCTACCTCATGGGAGATTGATCCCTACCTAGAACTTTTGCGTGAGTCCGATATCGAAACGTACTTGCAGTACCTAAAGGATTTGGTTCTAGACATTAACTCTGCAAGATTTCTGATTTCTTATGAGTTAACCCCGACTGACATTTTGCAAGACGTTGCCAAAAAACACGAAAAGCTTCGCTATGGTGTTCTTCAGCATCAAAATTGCCCACGCGAATTAATTCAATGGGCAATCAACGAGGGGTCAGAGGAAACCTTTAGAGCGCTGATTAGTACTCCTTTGCAGATTTCGGGGCAAGATATTGCAGCCATCTGGTCAAAGAGCGAAATAGCTCAAAAGGTTGCTCTCACAGCAAGGCAAGATTGTCCAACAGATATTTTGATGGATACGTGGAACTTAGATTTTTCTCAAGATTCTCTCTTCGAAAATAATCGTGAGGATGCATTTAAGAACATTGCCTCACATCCAAATATCCCCAAAAAGCTCATTGTCGAGTTCATGAAGTATCCGCTTGAAACTATAATTGATGGAAATCTCACATTAGGTCAATTGTTGCTTCAGAATCCTTCACTCACAGACGAAACCAAGGCTTTACTGGTCCTACGTGGAGTTGAGAAGAAGAGTCAGGAAACTCAAGGTGATCCAACTGGGCACTTGTATTGGTGGCCTAGTAATTATGCATATGAAGCCAGAAGCAAATATCAGAGCCTCAGGGAATTCTTTAGCGAAGCCGGGCACCCTGAAAGCATTCTCGACACAAGAGAATCCTTATCTTCTTCTGAATACAGTCCAAAAACCGCACTGCAGTACTGGCTCAGTGATAATAAGAGCCGGATCTATAAGTGCCTCTGGCCAGATCTCACAAAGAACCCCAAGGTTAATTTTTTCTACAAGTTAAGTAGTTGGGATGGCGCCTACGCCTATGTGGGTGTGGCTGGAGATTTGGATTTAAACGATGATGACTTCAAGAATAAGGTCCATGAGATTGAGAAATGGATCATTTCTAGCAATACCTTGAGTTTCGAAGATGTAGTGGGCGAAATTTCAGATAGAGGCTTTGTGGACCTACTTGAAAGCGACCCACACGAAGAAATTATTGTCGCGGCGGCTATTGTAGAAAATACTTCAGGAGGGCTTTTCACAATTACCGAAAAGGGGAAGAAATACATTCAGGAGGCTGGTAACGATTGGTTTGAAGACGAAGTTACCTATCTTGCTGACGTAACTTCAGATCCCTCACAAAAAATTTGGAGTGAACTTGGCTCTGATCGCCAGCGGGTAATTCTTAGTGTTATCCGAGGGAATCTAATCGAAAAGGAGAACGAGAACTTTAATTTTGCAGAGTACCTCGGAGCTCTCATTGCACTGAATCCGTCAAATACTTCTGAGGTGCTCGACGAACTACGAAGCTTGCCGTCTGAATTGATCAAGAAGGCACTCAATGTTTGATGTAGAGAAAATTAAAGAGGGTCACTTTGCGAGAGGGCTTATTTATCTCCAACGCCAGGATCCGACCTCTGCAAAGAAGGCATTCATCGAAGCAAGCGATTTTCCTAACGCTCGCAGGCGGCTCCCTTTTATTCTCAAAGACCTAGGCGCTCCCCATGCTGAAATTATTGCGGCTCTCATCAGCGCGTTAGATTCTGGAGATTTGCAGGCCCTTCCTTGGCTCGTGAAGTTCGATAAAGAATTTAAATATGGGCACCCTGACATTAAATTGCTTAAGAAAGACCTTGATAAGGCCGTCAAAGAAGAGAATCAATCAGTGCTACTTGGTCTCATGCGCATAGCGCGTGAAGAGGAAGATGTTAAGGAATATATAAATCTCATCGTTAAATTGACAGCGCTAGGTAATCCAAATGCTCGCTGTGAACTTGTTAATTTGATTATGCAAGCCCCTGCATTCCCTAAGGAATATGCACTCCTACGAAAGCAGCAAGGAAAGTTGCCTGTGATTAGCGGCCTGAAGCCTGCATTCAAGGAAATCCCTGAGCAGAAGGACGATTTCGCTGCCTGGGAGTCGGAGGAACAGACGCCGAACTTCCTCAATGAAGAGGATTACTTTTATCTAAGCGCACTTTTGGACCAAGGGGACGATGCTAAGAGTTCTGGTGCCAACACCCTTAAGTACTTCCTTGATATGACTGTACGTCGATATCAAACCTTCGAGGAATACATCCAGGAACTCATAGATGCGGCTGATTCGCGCTGGGAAGATCCTCACTATTTATTGGTTTTTGCTACCGAATTGCGAACTTATGCACCTAATCATGATTTGAGATTATTCAGAAAATCTCTAGAGCCATATGAACTATCTGATTTCTTAGATGAACTCCTCGAGGAAATCCAGGCACCAATTCCTGAGACCCTGTTCGAAGATGAAGGGGCAAATACAATCGAGAGAACAGCGGCAAATATCTCGCCGGAGAAAGCGTTCGCATATTTTGAAAAGTATGAAACGCCACTATTTAGCGAATTCTTGGCGAGCTTTAAAATGAGTCCTGTGGCTGCGAATAAGAAGTATGTTGAATTTATGTCTCAGGCAATGGCGGGAAAAGCTGACTACTTTGGTCCCACAGCTTCAGCTCTTGAATTTATTGACCGTGGCTATTACGACTTTGATCTAGTGGATCCGATGCTTCACGGGTTAGTCATGCGCAAATTGCCATCACTTATTGAATCCACGAATAATTTCTCCAGTGATTTTCTTGAGTATCTCTACACGTTTGAGGGCGGAGAGGCCTACTTCCTTGATGACATACGCCGTAGGGTGGCTAATCACCCTAATACTCCCGCGGCAGTCAAGGAACATTTCAATTCACTAGATCAGCTTGGTTGATTCAATCTCTTTAATTAGAGAATTAAATTTTTCTCTCATTTTTTCAGGAAATCCAGGATTGGTCAGAAGTGGGTTATCAACATAAGTTCCGCCTTCAAGCAAGCTTTTTAGGTCATACTCAAACATCTCATCTTTGCAACGGTGCAAGTTAGCCTGCGCAAAAACATAAAGTCGTTCTACATGTGCAGGCTTTATCTTTGGGTTTCCTGCAACTCTCCAAAGGGTGGATAGGGAGCTCTCAACGTAGTCGTTTCTCGACTCGATAAGTGCAATCTCTTCCTCAATTATTTGAGAGATAAGTTCCGACGGAGCAAATTCGCTCTTTGCAACTGACGCACGAGGAGATCTAGTCGTAAACCAAGTATCAGTGTTGTTTATGTCAGAACCTAACTGGCAATCATCTTTTGCTAATTCGGCGATGAGGTCTTTACCAATTGCCATTTCAGCGGCTACTTCACGTGCTACGTGGACATTTACCGCAATCGGGGAATCTTCATAAAGTTCCTTGGGAACCCTTGGCAAGGCAGCAAATATCTTCCAGGACTTCTCGTGTGGCTCAAATTCGAAGTCATCTTCAATTAGTTGCCATAGTGGGTATCCCCCACCTTCATTAAAGAATCCTAGAATTTCTAGAGTGAGAAGCTGCAAGATCTCAGCAATTGCCCGAGACGGTGACTCCTCATACAGTTCTAGGCTCTCTTCATACCATCCATCATGTCTATCCTCGTCAACGGCAATTGGGCCTTCGCTTGCTAGATAGTTGAAAACTTTAAGTTCGACTGGACCGCCTTCATTGGCGGCAATGAATACAGGAATCGCGCTGTGCTCATATTTCTGTAACTTCTTCGCTAATTTTTCATCTACAGACGGATTCAAAGCAGCTACGAAGGCAAACTTTTTAAAGTTCGAACCAATAAAATCAAGATCCGCTAAGCCGTTCGCTGAGGCCGCTGCCGCCACCAAAGGTCGCTGATCCTGCTGGAACTTAAGTACCTGCTCTTTATCATTGCTTAGGAAGGCGCGAAGTACATCTGCAAAATGTGAATAATCCGGATTTCCCTCAATAGCTTGTAAATTCCTTTTCAAGGTCTCTACAGAGAGACCATTGAGAGTTTCTCTTAGATTAATCTTCATAAATATCAAGCTCCTCCATGAATTCTGCTGCGATTACTCTCGCCCTTTGAGCAGTTTCGCAAGATTCATAGAGCGCAGCTGGGAACGCGGGGATTCTTGCAAAGGCACTCAACACTTGAGATAAGTTTTTGGATTCGTGCTTTCCTTCTTCAAATAGTGGCCAAAATTCACCGTCCGTGGCGCCAGGTGCCTGTATTAACCCCAAGAGGTAGAGATAGAAAAGGCCCTCCAGAGTGACTGCATCTACATCATGTCTAACATCACCATAACCTTCAAATATTGCTTCAAAGAAATAAGCTTCGCATTCTGATTCATACTCATCATCTAAATTACCAAAATCGGTTATAGCCCTAAATACCTGGAACTCTTTGCTTGCATTCTTGTGAGTGTGGATTACCTCAGGGATGACAGGATTCACTGCGGTCTTATTGAGTCCTATGTGATCCAGAATTTCAGTTGATGTCGAGGGGTTATGAATTGCGGCATATTTGATTAAAGGATCAGTATCAATATCGCTCTGAACGGGCACTGTTAGTGGATTCACGAAGGCAGCAAAGCGCACAGAAGCTGACTCATGGTTTCGAAATTGCTGAAGCTTGGACTCGTCAGTGGTGATTGCTGCTTCAAACATCGACGCAATTTCAATGTAGCGAGGTCCAGCCTCTTGAGCCAATTTCAGGCGCTCTTGTATCTCCATCCGTTGAGAATACTATTTAGCCATGACAAGCAAAATACCCGCTAGGTCGCTGAACTACAGTGTTGTCTTGGCGGAACTGATGGATGCCATGCGGGAATTCCGACCTCATATGTTTGAAGGATTCTTCTACACATCAAATGCAAGTGCCTTTGCAATTGCTACGGATATTCGCTCAGGCATATTGACTGATCCCAAGGAGGAATGGCTTGAAGCTCTCAATCAAGCAATGGAGGACTTATTGGCCGTCACTTCAAGCGGTAGAAAGAGCGCTAAGACGTTGGCGGACTTCGGCGTCACATTGAATTCGATACTTGAAGATATCGAGATGTATGACAACTTGCCGTCTCAAGGTTGACCTGCTTCTCAGTTATTCTCAATAACGATTTTTTCCGCCCAATGAGGAGCACTCTCCTGGCTTGAACTTTCAGTGAGGCAGATAATTACTCGATCAATTCTTGGATTAATTGACTCTGGCCAAGGAGTGAATCCATCCGTGAGGACGATAATGATTCTGGGTATTGGCTTTAGCTCGCTTGCCGCATGAATTGCAACTCCCATGTCTGTGCCTCCTCCACCTGGAAGTAAGAGTTCGGAAATTGAGCCTCTTGACCTCAATTTCTGTATTGGACCAACTTCAGCGTCGCAAGGAATGACGGTCAGTCCTTGACTAACCCCATTGGCTCGTGCGATTCCATCTACCTCAGAGAGAAACTCAGTAATCATCTCCCTAGAAATACTTCCGCTGGTATCAATGATTATCGCAACAGGTGGTGGTGCAGGTTTTCGCATTGCAGGAAGAATTAATTCCGTTTCACCGACACGCATGGCGCTCTGTCGCCGCGAAGGCCGGGTATATAAATAATCGCGACGTCCCGTAATTGTGGCGAGTGACGAGCGGAAAGACCCAGCTAGCTGTCGTCGCCAATCTACTTTCGGGTTGAGGAGCTCCTCTGCCCAACGCAGGAGTCCGCCAGGAATGGTTCCTGGGAATTTCCGAGAATGATCGAGGATGTCCTGAGCAGTTCGATCTCGGAGAACATCTTGCTGCTCTTTCTTTATCCCTGAATGTTCTTTGTCATTTGCTGGTAATTCGTAACCTCGCGGTTCTCCCCCGATGATGCTTCCGCAATCCCAAACAAGAGTTCCATCTTCAGGGTGATCTTCCAAATGATTAAGGATTGCAAAATAGATCTGCTCAGTAGACATGTTGATCGTGATATTGAAATTAGAAAGGTCTGAGAATCGAAGCGGCGTGAACTTCCCCCAGTTCATTCGAGCATCATCAAGGGTTCTATTTATTCCTACGTCTCCGGCTATATTCCAATTGGGGTGCAGCACGTAGGGCTGATTAATCGCCTTAAATCTTGGAGAGTGTTGTAATAGGCAGTGCATCACTTCATGCAGAACCATGGTCGCTAATTCATCAGGCTCGTGTTCCAAAACAAATGAAGGAGAGAAATACATTCGCCAACCATCGTCGACAGCTAATGTTTTTACTTCAGAAGATTCGACCAACTTAAGACTGAAGAGAATGGTGGATGCATAAGGCCATCGTGATTGAGCAATGATTCGAGCTGCCATAACTCGCAGCTTTGCGTCTTGACTCAATGTTTGAGTTGAGTCCATAACTCCTACTTACCGTCCTTAAATCATTTGAGCTTCGGTGAGAAGTGGGACTAGAGATCTCAAAAGTCCCTTATCCGGCGTTGCATCATGTGGTCTGATGCGAATCCAATCGCGGGCAAATGTCACCGCTAAATCTGGATGTCCCGACTTAGCAATCATTTCAAGTACTGTGCCAACAGAGTTCCACCGATCGAGCGTGGTGTTGTTGCGCAGGACAGCCATGAGAGAGGCGCCAATTACGTAAATCTTGTCCGTGCGCTCAGGTAATTTGAAGTCTTTTACGTTAGCAAGAATTTCTTCGGGGTTCGGTAAATCAGTATTCTCTCGATAGGTCATGTATTCAGCAGCGGCACCTGGACCTACGCAGCCTAAAACCGCAATTCGGCGAACTCCAGAACCTAAATTCGCTGCTGTTATCCAACCTGAAAGTTTTGCAACTGTTTCCCATGATCGTGGTGTTGGGAAAGCGCGACCTTGCTCAACGGCTGACTTGGGTAAGACTGTCGTTAAGTCTGGACGAGAAGTTAGAAATCCTGCCAATACTGCGCTTTCAGCAATCGTAGCTTCTTCAACTAATTTCTTACTTGGTGATGGAACTGAGTAACTAACCCAGTTGCCTGCCAAACCATCACGGACAACCTCTGTTGGGAGATCCCAATTCAGGTGGCAGAAACGATTTGCGAGAGGTGGTGCTAAATCCCAACCATCGGCAGCGAGTTCTGGTGGGTTCGCTGCAGCTACAACACTTGTGTCATCGCCTAGATGGCAATCTCCGGCAACTTTATCCAGGCAAACTCTCAGCAGCGCTGCTTGCACACTTGGCGGCGCTGTGTTTACTTCGTCAGTAAAGAGAATTCCATCCTGGCAATCTGCAAGGCGTTGCGCCCAATCAGGTGGCTTAATAGTTGCGACGCCATTAGAGAGCATGGGCAATCCAGCAAAATCTTGGGGTTCACGAATGCTAGCCAAAATAATTTCAAGGCTTCTTCCTTGATCACTGGCAATCTTCTTTATTACAGATGTCTTGCCTTGACCGGGTGGTCCCCAAATAATGACTGGAATTCTTGCCGCAATACACACAACAAGTGTCTTGTAGGTTGCCTCATACTCATCAACTGTTGCCATGAGTAAACCTTAAAGGGTTCCGTCGTCAATGAGGTAGGCACCTGGCTGATTCGAACGCATGTGTTCAATAATCCAGTGATCGCGCTTGGTTAGATTGGCCGCTTCCTGCTTCTCGATGAGATCTACGAGTTCAAGGGCAATGACTTGCTTTCCTCTAATTCTCAGTGAGTCTGCGACGGATAGTCGAGCACCAGGAAGCATGTCGAACTCCAGAACTTCTTTAAAGAATGCATCTTTGTCGTTCTCAACAGCCAATTGATAAGACCATGAGACAGATTTGAAGTTTTGGGTTGGATCTTCTTGGTTATAGAAACTCGCATTGATTTGAGCGTAATGTTCTTGGTTATTGCCCATGCGGGCCATGACTG
>JACCDO010039673.1_pt1 | contig 10725 bp, 9 predicted proteins | sample 7446101 | NCBI WGS metagenome assembly JACCDO01 (sample SAMN15323440, study PRJNA562643) | freshwater metagenome | isolation source: river surface water | place: USA:Blue River Watershed | collected 2017-08-16
AATTACTGGCGTTTCTTCTAAGAAGAACATTTCTTGGCGTCCTGAAGAAGGTCAAGATTACCAAGTGCGTCTCCTCTCCTTTCCAAACAATGAAGGTCAACCTTTTAAAGAATTAATGTTCTATTACAACATTGGTAATAACGCTGGTTTACTCGCTCCTTATCAATTTGGCAAGCCTGATCCAATCCAAGAATTAATCAACAAGCTTCGTGATGATGGTTCTAAAGAGTCTTATGAATTGGCCAAGAAGTTATATCCAAAAATGCGTTGTTATGCACCTGTGGTAGTACGTGGTGAAGAAGAAAAAGGTGTGCGTATTTGGTCCTTTGGTAAGACCTTATATCAAAATCTCCTTAATATCATGTTAGATGAAGATTATGGTGATATTACCGATGTCACCTAAGGTCGTGATTTAAAAGTCTCATGTGCTAAGTTGCCAGGTAAGCAATTTGCTGATACTACTGTGAGCCCTCGCCCTAAGCAATCTGCCTTGGCTGACAAGCCTGATCAAATTAAGAAGTATCTGGACAATGTACCTGATGTGAATGATTTGTTTGAGTTGAAATCTTATGCTGAATTGGAAAAGATTTTGAATGATTGGTTGAATGGTGATGAGGCTGAGAAGAGTGATGGGACTGTGAAGGGTGGGAGTGCGGCAGCGGCGGCTCCTTTAGATGAAGAAGAGATTGTGGTTAAGAAGTCAACAGTGACTGCCAAAGCCCCGGCGACTGACACAAAGTCATCTAAATATGCTAACTTGGATGATGCCTTCGCTGATTTGGAGTGAAGAGATATTTTTTAAATCCTCTTGTAAAGACAGGATTTTTTTTTATAATCAATTATCTAAAATTTAATATTAAAGGATTTTTAAATGGCGGTTTCTAAAAAGAAAAATTCTTCGGAATTGCAATCCGATGTGATTACTGATGACTTTACTAGTGATTTAATTAAATCGTTGAACAAAGAAAGAGGCATGCGAATTGCTTATAACCTCTCTTCAGATGACTCACCAACCCATGTTAAGCGTTGGATTAGTACAGGTTCAGTACAATTAGATTACATTATTGCAAATCGTAAAAATGGTGGTTTACCAGAAGGTCGTATTATTGAAATCTTTGGACCACCGTCCATTGGTAAATCACATATTGCTTCTCAAATCGCTAAATCTACGCAAAGAGCTGGTGGCATTGTAGTCTATATTGACACAGAAAATGCTGTCAGCATTGAAAATCTAAAAACCCTAGGCGTTGACATCTCCAAACGTTTTGTTTATGTAGATACTCATTGTACTGAGGAAGTCTTTAGTATTGCTGAAAGTACTATCATGAAATCTAAAGCGATGCAAAAAGACGTACCTGTGACGATTATCTGGGACTCTGTTGCTGCTACCTCACCTAAAGCTGAATTGGCAGGTGAATATGATAAAGATAGTATTGGTTTACAAGCTCGTGCCATTTCAAAAGGTATGAGAAAAATCACAGGTATTATTGCTAATCAAAACATTCTCTTTGTGTGCCTTAATCAAATTAGAACTAAGATGGGTGTAATGTATGGCGACCCTACTACTACTCCTGGCGGTGTGGCCATTCCTTTTCATTCAAGCGTTAGAATTAAATTAGGCGCCGGGAGTGCAATTGAAGGTCCAGACAAAGAACCTATCGGCATTAATGTCTCAGCTAAAATCATCAAAAATAAAGTTTCAGCCCCTTTCCGTAAAGCTGAATTTCAAATCATCTTTGGTAAAGGTATTTTTGAACATGAAGAGATCTTTGATAATTTACGTAAGTTAGGTGAATTTGAATATAACGGCAAGAAGATTTGTATTGATGGGGCTGGGGCTTGGAAAACCTTATTAGTGACAACTATGAGTGGTGCGATTGAAATTGAAAAGAAGTTTTATAAAGCTGATTTCGATAAGATTATGTTTGATCCACTTTATAAAGAATATGTTGATGCTGCCATTGATAAGGCTTATACCAAGAGTGCGTCAGATATTATGGCTGAAGATATTGACCCCGATTCTTATATTGAGAATGAAGCGGCAGCGATGGCATTGGTAGAAAATGATTATTTAGCAGGGGATGATTGATGCATACAGAATTATTGATAGATGGTTTAAATAATTTTATTCGACACTTTTCCACTAATCCTAAGATGTCTTTGCATAATGAACCGTGTGGGGCTATTGCAGGTGTTTTAGGCACAATTTACCGGGGTATTGAGAAATATAAACCTGATAAGGTCACGGTCGCTTGGGAAGGCGGAGGTAGTGCTCGAAGGCGGGCCTTATATCCTGATTACAAAGCTGGACGTAAGCCTTTAAGTTTAAATCGTCCTTATGCTGAATATGAACAGCAAAGTCCAAATGAACGTGATAATTGGGATTGGCAGTTACGTACCTTAATTCATCTGTTACCGATGTTAAAGATTGGTCAGATTTATGTGGATGATTGTGAAGCTGATGATGTGATTGCGTATTTGTGTCGGACTAAATGTAAAGATGATGTGAAGATTATCGTTAGCACCGATCATGATTATCTACAATTGGTAGATGATAAGACTCGGGTGTGGGCTCCGAGGAAGCATCAGAATTTATATGACTCGGCTGAGGTCAAGTCAGTGTTTAATATCCCACCCCAGAATTTATGTGTAGCCAGATGTTTCGTTGGAGATACGTCTGATAACATCCAGGGCATTCGGGGGATAAGTTATAAGTATCTAACTAAATTTGCAACGCGAATCACTGGAGATGTTCCTGTGACAATCGAAGAAGTGTATGACGAGGTAATTCCAAAATTTCATGAATTGAAAAAAGGCGGTTATCCTATCACACAAATTCAGAAGATTGTGAATTATCCGATAACTGAGGCGAAGTTAAATTGGCAGTTGATGAATTTAGAATTCCCGCAATTGTCAGGTACCCAAATTCAACAGTTGGTATATCAACACGATTTACCTCGGAAGATGGCACCGAAGTTGGAGGTGAGGAAGTTTATGTTGCAGCAGGGGTTGAATAATATTGATGTGGATGAGTTTGGGATGATGGCCCATAATACACTTTTGATGTCATAATTGGAAAATTAAATTTTCTTTTAGCTGTAAAAAGTGCTTTTCTTGAGTAATATAAGTAATCTATATTATTATTTTTTTTAATTTGACAGGATTTTATATGAGTAATACTGAAAAAAATTTTTCAAAATACGGTAAGAATTTTCAGGAAAAGGTTTTTCAAAGTATGTTATCGGATCGGACTTGGGCCGCTCAAATGATTGAGGTGATGGACCCAAGCTTTTTTGATGTGAAGTATTTAGGTTTTTTATGTGAGAGTTATTTTGCATATTATGAAAAATATAAATGTTTTCCAACCTTACAGTTGTTGATTACGATTGTAAAAGAGAAATTTCAAAACAATACTGATACTATTTTACGTGACCAAATTATTGAATATCTGACCCGTATGAAAACTAACCCTGATTTAGGGGATATTGAATATGTGAAGGATAAAAGTTTAGAATTTTGTAAACGCCAGGTCTTTAAAGAAGCTTTAGAGAAGTCTGTACAAATGATTCAAACTGAAAACTATGACTCTGTCTTAGGTATTATGAAAGATGCTATCGCAGCTGGTTTACCTGCTTCCCAAGGCCACGATTTCTTTGAAGATATGGAAGCTCGTTTTGTCAAGATCAATCGTCAGGCCTGTCCGACAGGTTTGTCACGCTTAGATGAAAAGGATATTTTACGTGGTGGTTTAGGTCGTGGCGAAATTGGTGTCTTAACAGCTCCTACTGGTGTCGGTAAATCACACTTCTTGGTGGCTATGGGTGCTAATGCGATGCGAGCTGGTAAAAATGTAGTACATTATACTTTTGAATTAACAGAGACTGATGTTGGATTAAGATATGATTCCAACCTCTGTGATATCCCTTCAAATGAAGTCTTAGACAAGAAAGAAGAAGTGATTGAAAAATACAAAGGTATGGATTTAGGTCGCTTGGTGATTAAGGAATATCCTACAGGTAGTGCCACTGTGAACACAATTCGTACACATATTGAAAAACTCTCTTTAAAAGGTTTTGTACCTTCATTAGTTGTAGTTGATTATGCTGATGTGATGAGATCCAGTCGTAAAATGGAAAGCTTACGTCATGAATTAAAATTAGTGTATGAAGAATTACGTAATTTAGCGATGGATTTAGGGGTACCAATTTGGACTGCTTCCCAAGCTAATCGTGATGCTTCGAATTCAGACGTAGTAGGTTTAGAGAATATGTCAGAAGCGTATGGTAAAGCGATGGTAGCTGACGTGGTCTTGTCTCTGAGTCGTAAACCTACTGAAAAGGCATTAGGCACAGGTCGTTTGTTTGTGGCCAAAAATCGCGCCGGTCGTGATGGTATCTTATTCCCAATCAATATTGACACAGCCAAATCTAAATTCTTTATCTTAGATGAAACTGAGTTAACATTACAGGAAGTGATTACCCAAGACAAGATGGACTTAAAAGAGCAATTAAGAAAAAAATGGAATGAAATACAGAATAAGGATGAATAATGATTAAAGTCTATACCAATAGTAAATTAAAAGAAGTATTAGCTAATAAACAGATTGAAAAATATACCCCAGCATATTCAGGTGAAAGTGTCGGTTTAGATCTGTACGCCACCAAACGTGTACAAATTGACCCTGCCACTACCTATGAAGGTGAAAAAGGTGCTACTATTCCTACTGGCCTACATATTGCCTTACCTAATTCACATGCTGGTTTAATCTTAGAACGTGGTTCTGTCACTAAAACACCTTTAAAAATTAGAGCTGGGGTAATTGATCCAGGTTATACTGGAGAAATATTTATCAATGCAGTAAATGTGTCGGACACTTCTTATATTATTAAAGAAGGCGATAAATTGCCTTTTCAAATTGTGGTTGTAAAATGTGATCACGATTTTCAGGTTATTGAAGAAGACGAATACTTAGAGATTACTAAGTCGTCGTTGCGTCAGAGCGGTCAAGTTGGCAGCTCAGATAAAAGATAGAAGGTTTTTATGAATTATTTTGGTATAGCAATTAACACACAATATGATAGTAATCTCAATGAACAAGCGTATGCCTTGCTCAAAGATTATTATATGTTAGAAGGAGAAACTACTCCACAACAAAGTTATGCACGAGCTGCTTTGGCTTTTAGTGCTGGGGATTTAGGATTAGCGCAACGTATTTATGAATATGCGGCACAAAATTGGTTTATGTTCAGTTCTCCTATTTTATCTAACGCTCCTACGCCTGATGGTCGTAATACTAAAGGTTTACCTATCAGTTGTTTTTTGACTTATGTGGATGATAGTTTAGAAGGCTTGATGGAACATAGTAATGAATTACGTTGGATGTCAGTCAAAGGTGGTGGAGTCGGTGGACATTGGTCCTCAGTGAGAGCTAACAGTGAAATCTCTCCTGGGCCTATTCCTTTTCTAAAGACTGTTGATGCTGATATGACAGCTTATCGTCAAGGAAAAACTAGAAAAGGCAGTTATGCGGCTTATATCGATATCTCCCATCCTGACGTTATAGAATTTTTAAATATTCGTGTGCCAACTGGCGGTGATAGTCATCGTAAATGCTTTAACTTAAACAACGCTATTAATATTACTGATGACTTTATGCATGCAGTTGTAGATAATGCAGATTGGCATTTAATTGATCCTAAGATTAAGAGCGTGAGAGATACAATTAATGCGCGTGAGTTATGGCAACGTATTTTAGAAGTACGTTTCAGAACAGGAGAACCTTATCTCAATTTTATTGATGAAGCTAATCGTAAGCTCCCACAATACATGCAAGAAAAAGGCTTAAAAATTCATGGTAGTAATTTATGTAATGAAATTCATTTAGCGACTGATAAAGATAGAAGTGCTGTATGTTGCTTGTCGTCTTTGAATTTGGAGAAATTTGAAGAATGGAAGAATACTACTATTGTAGAAGACTGTATTACATTTTTAGATAATGTTTTGCAGTATTTCGTAGATCATGCAACTGATGTCGGTTTAAAGAAAGCTCGTTTTAGTGCAATTCAGGAACGTTCTTTAGGTTTAGGAGCCATGGGTTTCCACGCTTACCTACAATCCAAGAATATTCCATGGGAAAGCGCGTTAGCTAAGGCTCAAAATATGAAGATTTTTACCTTAATTAAGGAACGTGCTTTGAAACAAACACAGTTATTAGCTCAGTTACGTGGTGAAGCTCCTGATGCTGTGGGTTATGGGGTTAGAAATACTCATCTGCTGGCGATTGCACCTAATGCTAATAGTTCAATTATTGCTAATACATCACCTTCAATTGAACCTTATAAGAGCAACGCTTATACCCATAGAACTAGAGCCGGGGCGCATTTAGTTAAGAATAGATATTTGGAAGCGATTTTATTACAAAAGGCAGAGTCTGTATCTGAAGAGGAGAGACAGACTTGGTTAAATGAAACATGGACATCTATTATTACTCATGATGGGTCGGTGCAGCATCTGGAATGTCTGAATGAATGGGAAAAGAATGTCTTTAAGACAGCCTTTGAGTTGGATCAACGTTGGATTATTGATCATGCAGGTGATAGACAGGAATTTTTATGTCAAGGACAAAGTGTTAATCTCTTTTTTCCTGCCGGGACAGATAAAGCGATTGTGAATGCAGTGCATTTAAGGGCTTGGAAGAATAAGTTAAAAGGTTTATATTATCTCAGAACTAATGCAGGGGCTAAAGCTGAAACTGTGAGTGAGAAAGTACGAACCGAGAAGTTGAAAGATTTTAAAGATACTGAATGTTTAAGTTGTCAAGGATAAATTTTAGTGCAAGAGACTGGGCGAAATTTTATAATTAGTAATACTAACAAAAGAATAAGAGAATAAAAATGAGTTTAACAGAGAGTAATATTACCTATAAGCCTTTTCAATACCCATGGGCTATGGAAATGGCTGAATCCCACGAAAAGATTCACTGGGGTAGTTGGGAAGCCAAGTTACAAGAGGACGTTAATCAATGGAAAAGTGGTAAGATTTCACAATCTGAAAAAAATCATATCACCCAGATCTTGCGACTCTTTACCCAATCTGACGTAGCTGTTGGGGGTAATTACTGCGATTTATTTATCCCTAAATTTAAGAACAATGAGATTCGTTCGATGCTACTTTCTTTCGCAAATCGTGAAGGCACCCATCAACGTAGTTATGCATTATTGAATGACACCTTAGGTTTACCTGAAGAAGAATATTCAGCCTTTCTTGCCTATCATGAATTAAAAGAAAAAATTGAATTTATGCAAAAGGCAGACGTCTCAACTAAAAAAGGTTTAGCCTGTGCCTTAGCGCAATCTGCCTGTAATGAAGGTATGTCATTATTCAGCGCTTTCGTGATGTTGTTAAATTATCAAAGATATGGTAAGATGCGTGGGATGTGTGAGATTGTGGAATGGAGTATTCGTGATGAAACTATGCACGTACAAGGCATGACACAGTTATTTAGGGAATATGTGAAGGAAAATCCGAGGATTGTGAATGATGAATTAAAGTCAGAAATTTATCGGATGTTTACTTATGCGGTTGATCTGGAAGATAAGGTAATTGATTTGGCGTATGATATGGGAGGAACTGAGGGATTAGTGGCAGATGAAGTGAAACAGTATATTAGATATATTGCGGATAGAAGATTAATTCAGTTAGGTTTGAAACCTGTTTTTAATATTAAGACAAATCCTTTACCTTGGTTGGATTGGATTATTAATGGGGATAGTTTTAAAAACTTTTTTGAAGGGGTAGTGACTGATTATAATGCGGATGGGATGTCAGGACAGGATTGGGGTTGGAGTGAATTACTATAATTTATTTATTAGCAATAATTTCATCAACATTAATATTAATAAAATAAGTAGCTTTCCAAGCTTCTTTAGGGTTTGATTTAAATTTATCTGCGTTAGGATATATTTTTTTAAGAGACGCAGCAATTTGATTTGGATTAAGACCATTTAATTTATCACTGACGGCTTTTTTCTCATCTGGATTTTTATTAATAAAACCATAATCATTAGGTGCAGAATTATTCAATAAATATTCTGCGATTTTAAGTCTATAGTCATCTGGAGTTGCTACTCCTGTAATTTTATCAGCAGGATATAATTTAAAATTATCTGTATGTTTATTATTATTTTTAAAGCAATCTTTTGTTGTAGCAGTTGTAGAGGTATCTGCAGACTGTGATGTCGATGCAGTTGTCGTTTGTACTTGTGCAGCTTGTGCAGCTTCTGATGTATCAGCGATATCATATTTCTCTATTTTAAACTCTGATAATGCGTTAGAAGCACTTTTAATGTCTGCTTCTAACGCCAAATACTTTAATTTAATGTAATTAATAAAATTATAATCTATTGTAATATATTTTCCTGCAATCGGTTCATCATTAAAATATTGAGATATTAAAGTTGCAAGAGTTCCAACATTTGACACATCTTCATTACTGATGTCTAATCCTGTTTGTAATTGTGTTTCATATGAATCATTAAGATTATCTTTACATTCTAGAAAAAAATCATTAATTTTTTTAATTATCGCTTGTTCTAATTTAATTAATGTATCTTTTCCATCTTTTTTTATTAAAATAGTATTGTTTATTAATTCATCAAAAATCTCAATATTATTTTTATTTTCAACGGCAGTTATAATATACTTTTGTGAATCTTCAAATTGTTGTAAAAAATATGATGCAAACAAACAATATGAAATTCTCCTAAAAATATTATTTTTTGCTCCATTACTCATTTTTTGAAAAGAACGTCTGTCAGAAGGTTTAAAATATTGAGATATTATTTTTTTGAAGTCAATTTTATTAAATTTAAAAGTAATTTTTACATTTTTTTGTTTTTCCAATAATGTCTTAATTGTAACAGCGTCGGCTTCTTGTGTTAATTTTTCCTGTTGTTCAAGTGATAATTGTTCTATTGTCTTTTCAGCTTTGTTTGACAAGGCATCTACATTTTTTAAAGTAAAAGCCAATAATAATTGTTGATATTTTTGTTTTTCAGCTTCAGTATTAGTTCTTTCATTTGCAATTTGACCTATCCTTCTACCTAATTTTTTCATTTGTCGTTGGCTTAAATTTAAAAGATTTTTAATTCTAGAAAAAGCAGTGTTTGTTGCTCTTATAGCACTTGTAGTGGATTGTTGATTATTATTATTTTGAGACGATTTTTCAGAAACATTTTGTTCTAAATCATTAAATAATTTAGGTAAAGCTTCAAGTAAAGATTTAGATATTTCTGTTTGTATAGTCGAATATTTTATAAAATCTCCTTCATATACAGGATTTATAATAATTTCAACTTTTTTATCATTATTTTTAAAAGTTGCAGCGCCTGATGTACTTTTAACCTTGTTAAGATCAAGTTCACTGGTTAATAAAGTAGGGTCTTTTAAAATTAATTTTAAAAAATCAGGTATTAATTCTGTGTTTATTTGTTTTATTTCGTTTTTAATTTTTAAAATTTCGCTATTAAATTTTTCAATAGCGAAATTTTGATTTGTCTTAAGATTCATATTTGCAAAAAAATTTTTAATAATTCCAGAAAATTTATTTTTAATTTCATTATCTATTTGTACATTTTGAGTTATTAAATATTCTTTTATATTAACATTGTTTAATAATTCATATAAACACACTAAAACTAAAGATGTACGTAATGAACCATATCTGCTTCTGTCTGCATCTGATAAACCTTCAGATGAAAAAATAGTGCTGGAATCATCTGGCAAAATAGTATCAAGATTTGAAAATAAATCATCTGTTCCTGTGTCTTGATTTTCAAAAATTAAATTAATTTTTTTTTTATAATTTTCTAATAATTTTTCTTTAATTAATTTTTTAATAATGTGTTCTGAAATTACTTTCATTCGGACCGACCTTTTTAGATATAATTAGTGATTTTTATTATAAATATTGATATATATGAAATAAAATTGGGAAAATAAAACATGATAAGAGTTTCAGAGCAAGAGCTGTCTTATATTATTGGAGAGAGCTTAAGATTAATGCAACGAGGGGAATTTTCCAATGATAAGTATCTGACTGTTTTAAATGAAACTGTATCAATGTGGATTGATCCGGATACTGATAGTCGAATTGATGATCGAGCTGATGCTGTTAATATGCCACCTGGGTCATTAGCAGCTGTGTATCGTAAGGGATTAGCGGATTGGATTGAACATAATCGTTATGGCAAGGGAAAAGAACAACACAACTATGCTTTAAATGACGTGGAATCATTTATTCATAATCGACATGATATTCGTTCACAATTCCCAGTGGAATGGAATCGCGTGAAAAAGTATCGTTTGAAGCAGAAGCAAAAAGAGTATCGTAAAGAGTTGGCTAAAAAGAGAAAAGCTTATGAACGTGAGGAAAAACGTAAACAAAAGGCACGGGAAGAGGCGAGAGAAGCCGATTAATTTTAATTTCTTGTATAAATTACTTTCTACTGATATAATTGAAGTATCTATTTTAAATTAAGAAAGATTTACTATGAATTGTATTTATAATGTATCTCCCAATTTAAAAGTTGTGGAATTACGTCAAGACCCAGTGATGATTAACATTACAAATATTGACGAAGAAACTGCAGCTGAGTTTCGGGAGGCAATGTCAATGGCCCATAATTCAGGGCAAGATGTGATTCCTATTATTATTGACAGCTATGG
>JACCDO011622201.1_pt1 | contig 10725 bp, 15 predicted proteins | sample 7446101 | NCBI WGS metagenome assembly JACCDO01 (sample SAMN15323440, study PRJNA562643) | freshwater metagenome | isolation source: river surface water | place: USA:Blue River Watershed | collected 2017-08-16
AGCGCCCAAGGGCCTATAGCTCAGTTGGTTAGAGCAGAGGACTCATAATCCTTTGGTCCCAGGTTCAAGTCCTGGTGGGCCCACCACATTGAAAGCCACTGATTTTTTAAGTCAGTGGCTTTTTTCATTTCAGGTGTTCAGTAAGATTGAAAAATGTTAAACCTATCCAACTATTCCGGTCCACTGACATTTGTTGGACTCTTGATGCTGTCCAATGTCTTCATGACTTTCGCTTGGTATGCACATCTCAAAAATTTGTCTGCTCACCCGTGGTGGATTGCGGTGTTGGTGAGCTGGGGTATAGCTTTACTTGAATATGTTTTTCAAGTCCCGGCAAATCGAATAGGGTTTGAATATTTTTCCCTAGGCCAGCTTAAGATTGCACAAGAAGTTATCACCTTGAGTGTGTTCATTCCATTTGCTGTTTTTTATATGGGAGAGCCATTTAAAACGGATTACATTTGGGCAGGTTTGTGTTTATTGGGTGCTGTTTATTTCATGTTCCGGAGTTAGGTATTGACCATGGCAACCATCAGTCCGCATATCCATTTCAATGGAAACGCCGAAGAGGCTTTTGAATTTTATCGGTCCGTTTTCGGCGGTCAATTTTCAAGAGTGATGCGATTTAAAGACTTGTCTAATGCTGGCTTCAGCTTCCCCGATGATGAATTACAAAAGATCATGTTGATTCGTCTTCCCATTCTTGGCGCTGGCGTTCTATCTGGTAGCGATGTCCCCAATTTCTTAGGCCAAGTCAATGAGGCTGAGAACCGCAGCAAGATCACTATTACCTCATATAGTAAAGAAGAAGCGGATGCGATTTTCAATGGCCTATCTGCGGGTGGAATAGTAGAAATGCCTTTAGATACGGGTCCATGGGGCACCCATTTGGGCGGTTTCCGCGATAAATATGGTATCGAATGGATGGTGGAATATGCTGCGTAATTTCTAATCTTGCTGGGCCCAAAACTAAAAAAGGCTACTCATTCGAGTAGCTTTTTTCTTGTCGTAATGTTGTGGATCAGTGATGACGAATCAGTCAATCACAATCTTTCTATCTTTGATTACACGTCCCCAAAGTGCGACTTGCTGTTCAATAAATTTTTGAGATTGTTCTGGGTTGCTTTTTTGAATTTCGCCACCTAACTGCAAAATTCGAGCTTTGACATCGGGTGCGTCAAGTGCTTGCTGAAATGCTGCATTTAATTTATTCGTAATGGGCTCTGGCGTATTGGCCGGAACAAAAATTGCATTCCATTCGTAAATTTCTGTACCCTTGAGGCCGGATTCCGATAGGGTAGGGACGTCTGGCAAGATGGCAGACCGCTTTGCAGAGGTCACTGCAAGTGCTCTAAGTTTGCCTGATTGAACATGTTGCAAGGTTGAAGCCAAGTTGCCAAAAAATAGTGGCACCTGACCGCCGATGACATCATTCAGAGCAGGACCACCCCCTTTATAGGGAACGTGCACCATGTCAACTTTAGCGGCAGATTCAAATAAAGCGCCAGCTAGATGCTGTGCAGATCCGTTACCGGATGATGCGTAAGAAACGGATTCTTTTGCTTTCCCAGCCGTTGCGATCAGATCGTTCACATTTTTAGCTGAAAAATTTGAATTGACTAAAACAACATTTGGAAACAAAGCCACCACGCCAATCGGTTTGAACGCTTTGAGGCTGTCGTAGGGCAACTTGCTGTAGAGGGACGGATTCACCGCGAAAGACGACGCATCTAACATCAATGTGTAACCATCTGGCGCCGACTTTGCAACGGCTGCAGCACCAATCTGCCCGCTGGCACCTGGCTTATTTTCTACAACAATAGACTGTCCAAGAGCCTCCCCCATTTTGGGAGCGATGAGCCTGGCCATGGCATCTGCACCGCCGCCTGGCGGGTAGGTTACAACCAAGGTAATTGGTTTGCTTGGGTAGGCAGGTTGAGCGATAGCAGACATTTGCACAACACAAACAGCAATGGTTGTGAGTGCGAGAGAGTATTTGAATTTCTTGCTGATAAAAGGTGAGTCCATTTTTGTCTCCTATCAATTGTTTACTGAATCTGTGAGGTGTATTTGAAGGCAAACGCATCACCACGAGTGGTCCTGAGTTCTACACATCTTCCACTCATGTCATAAGCTTGACGTTCAACCAATACGCAGGGATGCAAAGCGGGAAGGTTCAGCCTCTTCGCATGTACTGAGTTCAATTGCGAAAAACTAAGGTGGTCTTGCGTTTTATGAATGACAACGCCACAGCGTTCTTGATACATGGGATACAGAAGGTCATCCCAAGTGTGTGTGTCTGAATCAGCTAAATTTCCAAATAATGGCAGTGGCAGGGCGATGCTCTCTAATAGGCATGGCTCATTGCCAAGGCTTCTGAGTCTTTCTAGGCTCAGAATTTGTCCTGAGTCAGATAGTCTGAAATACTGAATTTCTTTCTTTGTAGCGTTTCTAATTCGATTTGAAAGAATGAAGGACTGTGGTGTCACTGTCTCATCATCATCGATCCCTCTGAATCTAAAAAAACGCATCATCGATGCGCCATTTAACCCTTTTTTGACCAAAGTACCTTTGCCTTGTTGTCGCTGCAAAAGGCCATCTTCAACCAAGATGGCAATGGCTTGCCTGATGGTTCCAAGTGCAACTCCATACGTTTGGGCTAAGCTTGATTCAGCAGGAATGAAAGTGCCTGGCAACCATTCGTGCCTAACAATGCGTTCGCGTAAAGCGAGTGCCAGTTTGCCGTATTGGCTTTGTCCGGGTAATTCACGGAGGTTAAAATTGAGATCGCTCATATCATGTAGTCATCTAGAGGACTAGAATATATCCTATGAATAATTCGATGTCAAAAAACTGGGTTGATTGTCATTTTCATTTGTTTCATGCTGGCATAGCGTTTCCGGAGGCGAGGTACATCCCGCAATACAACGCCTTGTTTGAAGACTGGAGAACTCAATCCCTGAAAGTTGGGATTCAACGAGGCGTGATGGTGCAGCCTAGTTTTTTAGCCACAAACAACGACCTCTTACTCGGTTGTTTAAAAACAAACCCGGATGAATTAAGAGGTGTGGTTGTGGTTTCGCCGGAAATCACCTTCAACGAGTTACAGCAAATGGACCAATTAGGCGTGCGTGGCATTCGTTTGAATTTGGTTGGAACTGCTCATCAAATTCCGCAATGGACTGCTGCGGACTTATTGTGGGAAAACATGTGTCTATTGGGCTGGCATTTGGAAGTCCATACTGATCCTGGTGCGTTACCTCATGTTTTGCAACAGTTGCCTACAACGGTTCCTCTTGTAGTTGATCACATGGCCAAGCCCTTAGATGCAAATGCAAGTGATCCCAGTATCGCTGCACTTTTGAAGCGATCAAAAAGCGCTGCGGTCTATGTCAAACTAAGCGGTGCTTACCGTTTGGGTCAATTAAGCGCTACAAAGACTGCCGAGGTATTAATCGATGTACTGGGTCCAAATTCTTTTTTGTGGGGCAGCGATTGGCCTTGCACTAACTATGAAAAATTCGCAGATTTTGGGCAGTTGATCGAGGATTGCTATCAGTGGATAGGCGACAAAAATATTCACACAATCTTGAATGAAAATCCAACCAAGTTGTATTGGAATGGGTGCGAAATCGACACCGACTCATAAGCTATTCTTTTAACAGTCCTCAGCTTGGTCAGATTACGTGAATGTGGCTTCCACAATTGCTTCTACACGGCCTTAAAACTCTTGTAACTTATTAATTTACAAAAGGTTTTATTTCTCAAAGCTGCTCTTCATCCTTGGGTCCCAGGTTCAAGTCCTGCTGTGCCCGGCAACCTTAAATTGTCTTCTGACATGAGTAGATTTTTTGCCATTGATACTCAATGGTTGTGATGTGAAATTCCACGTTGAATGCGTCACTGGCGCTGCACGTTGATTTGATGCGCTGCGAGGTGCAAAAGCGGCGCTTGACGACTTGAACCTCAGTTCAAAGACGACAAAAACTGCTGCAATTCAGGTGTCTTGGGGTGGGCAAACAGCTCGGCGGGAGTCCCTTGCTCATGCACCAAGCCTTGGTGCATGAAGATCACGCGGTCGCTGACTTTGCGGGCAAAGTTCATCTCGTGAGTGACCATCAAGAGCGTCATACCTTCTTGCGCGAGCGATTCCACCACCGACAGTACTTCGCCCACCAACTCAGGGTCCAGCGCCGAGGTAATTTCATCGCACAACAAGATGCCTGGGGACATGGCCAGGGCGCGGGCAATGGCCACGCGTTGTTGCTGGCCGCCCGACAGTTGATCAGGAAAGGCGTCAAACTTTTCGGCCAAGCCCACACGTGCCAGCAGGCGGCGCGCTGCATCTTCGGTTTCTGTGGCTGACAACTGTTTGACCAAGCCCGGAGCCAGTTGGATGTTCTTTCCCACCGTGAGGTGCGGGAACAGGTTAAACGACTGGAAAATCATCCCGACTTGCTGGCGCAGGCGTCGCATCGCGGCGGGGTCTGAGTAAACCAGGGGTTGGCCTTGCACTGTCAGATGGCCATGCTGAAAGACCTCCAGCCCGTTGATGCATCGCAGCAGCGTGCTTTTGCCTGAGCCGCTTTTGCCGATGATGGCGATCACCTCGCCAGGCTGCACCTGCAGGTCGATGCCCTTCAGGACTTCGTTGCTGCCGTAGGACTTTCGCAACCCTGATATGGCGACGGCGGCGGGTGCAAAAGATTCAGTGTTTGACATGGAATTTGCCTTCGAGAGAGCGTGCATAAAGGCTGATCGGATAGCAGATCAGGAAATACAAAACAGCCACACAGCTGTAGACCACAAAAGGTTTGAAGGTGGCGTTGGTGATCATGGTGCCTGCCTTGGTCAGCTCGACAAAACCAATGACCGAAGCCAGTGCGGTGCCTTTGACCACCTGCACCAAAAATCCCACAGTCGGTGCGACCGCAATGCGGGCCGCTTGCGGCAAGATCACGTAACGCAGTTGTTCACCAAAATTGAGGGCCAGGCTTTGCGCAGCTTCCCATTGGCCCTTGCCAACCGATTTGACGCAGCCGTGCCAGATTTCAGTGAGAAAGGCGCTGCTGTAAAGCGTCAAGGCCACGGCCGCAGCAGTCCAGGCTGAGGTCTCGACCCCTAGCATGGCCATGCCGAAATAAGCTAGAAACAGCTGCATCAGCAAAGGGGTTCCCTGAAAAACCTGCACATAGAGCGCCACAGCTTGTTGCAGGCTGCGACTAGGTGTGGTGCGGACCACCAGCAGGGCCAGGCCGACCAAGCCGCCGCCGACAAAAGCGATCAGCGACAGCACCAATGTCCAGCGTGCGGCCAGCAACAGGTTGCTGACGATGTCCCAAAAAGAAAACTCAACCACGGCGGCCTCCGAACAAGAAGCGTTGGCCGAACCAGTTCAGGGTCGCGCGGGTGGCGATCGACAGCAACAGGTAAATGGCGGTGGCGACGATGAAGGCCTCAAAGGCACGGAAGTTTCGGCTCTGGATCAGGTTGGCGGCAAAGCTCAATTCTTCGGTCGAAATTTGCCCGCACACGGCCGATCCCAACATCACGATGATGATTTGACTCACCAAGGCTGGCCATACGCGCTGCAGTGCCGGCGGGAGCACCACCCAGATGAAAGTCTGCATGCGTGAGAGCGCCAAGCTCATGGCCGCTTCGATCTGTCCGGCGGGTGTGGTCTGGATGCCAGCCCGCACGATCTCGGCCGAATAGGCCCCGAGGTTGATCACCATGGCGATCACCGATGACCACTCGGGGCTGAGCCGAACGCCCATGGCGGGCAAACCAAAAAAGATGAAAAAGAGCTGAACAATGAAGGGCGTGTTGCGGATCAATTCCACATAAGCCGCCACAACGAGACGGCTCCAGCCGGGCCCTTGAGTGCGCACCCAGGCGCAGCCAATGCCTAGCAACACGCCAAGTACCGCAGACACGGCGGTGAGGCCCAGTGTCCACGCTACACCTTTGACCAACAAGGGCCATTCGGTCAAAACCGCTGCAAAGTCCAGCTCAATCGCCATAGGTTCGCCTGCAGGGGTTTATTCAGGCAACTGGCCAGCAGGACGGCCCAGCCATTTTTGTGCCATCTTGTCGATGTCGCCCGATTTTTTGGCCTCGGCAATGATGTCGTTGACTTTGGCGCGCAGCGCGTCTTCACCCTTTGCCACACCAATGAAGTTGGGGCTGTCCTTAAGCAAAAGTTTGTATTCGGTGTTGAGCTGAGGGTTCTTTTGCATCATCACGCCAGCCACCGACACGCCCGTGGCCAGCAACTGGGTTTGCCCGGCGACGAAAGCCGAGACGGTTGCATTGTTGTCTTCAAAGCGTTTGATCTCAGTGCCCGCAGGGGCCACTTTGGTCAATTCTTGGTCTTCCAAAGCGCCGCGCGTTGCCGCAACGGTTTTGCCAGCCAAGTCAGCCATGGATTTAACGCTGATATTTTTAGGACCATAAATACCTTGGAAGAAGGGCGAATAGGCGGCGGTGAAGTCGATGACTTTTTCGCGCTCGGCGTTTTTGCCCAAAGTGGAGATGACCAGATCGGCCTTCTTGGTTTGCAAGTAAGCAATGCGGTTGGCACTGGTCACGGGCATCAATTCGATTTTCACCCCCATTTTGGCGGCGATGAAGTTGGCCATATCGATGTCCAAGCCCTGGGGCTTGAGGTCAATGCCCACAAAACCATAAGGCGGAAAGTCGGTCGGGATCGCGATTTTGATCAACTTGGCTTTTTGGATGTTGTCCAGCGCCGTTTGGGCGTGGCTGGTCCCTGCCAGGGTCAACAAGCTGGCGACAGCGGCAGCAGACAGCACAAGGCGTTTCGAAAGTTTCATAGCAAGGCTCCTAGGTAAGTGGAAGTTGAAAGGGAGGGGGAAGATGAGTTCAATGTGGCAGATGTCCGGTTTTTGGAGGCCACACCCTCTGTGCGCAAAGGGGCCAATGCCAAGCGTAGTTCGGCTAGGGGGTCCGCGGGTGAGGCATTGATTTGCAAGGCGGATTGCACTTGGCCAATGTGCTCAGCCATCAGTTGTTCGGCCTTTTCTTTGTCGCCATGTTCGAGGGCGTGCACGATGTCGATGTGTTCTTGACAAGACTTCACAGCGTCGTGGCCAGATTGGTAAAGCATCGCGATCAGTGTGGTGCGCGCCGTGAAGTCTCGCAACGTGTCGGCCAGCAACTGGTTGCCCAAACATTCGGCCAAACACACATGAAAGTCGCCCAGCAAAAAGCTGCGACGCCCCACGTCGTCTTGTTTAAGCGCGGATTTTTCTTGTTGGATGTGTTGCTTGAGCCGTTTGAGTGTGGCTTTGTCCATGACCCCGGCACTGCGGATCAGTCCGGTCTCGATCACCTTGCGGGCTTCGAAGGCCTCGCGGGCCTCGGCCTTGGAGGGTTGCACCACATACCAGCCTCGACGTGAGCTGACCTGCACGATGCCGCGTGCTGCCAATTGCATCAGCGCCTCACGCACCAGGGTGCGGCTGCAATCAAACAGCATCGACAAAGCCTGCTCGCCCAGGCGAGTACCGGGCATTAGCTTTTGGGCAAGGATCGCTTCCACGATCCGGTCGGCAATGTCTTTGGAGTTCACTTGCGAGGGATTCCTTTGCTTGAACGATTAGCGAATAGCATGCCACTTGTTTTTGTGGCTTGTATGCAAGATTTGTGCATCATAGATGTGCGCAAATCATTGCTGGATCATGGATTTCCCTTGCTTGGTGCGAGGCTATGCACCAATTTGCACAGTGCCGTAGATTTGAAAGTAAATAGTCTGACAGACGAACATCAGTCAGGCTCACGATTAAACTGCGTAAAACTAATCAACGCATCCATGCATATCAACGCCGATTACAGTCAGAGGGTCGTGATCAATCACCATGACTTGCCATGGATTGCCAGTCCTGAGTTTGGGGTCGAAAGGCGCATGCTTGAAAGACAAGGCGATGAGGTGGCAAAAGCTACTTCAATTGTTCGTTATCAACCGGGATCCAAGTTTCAAATGCACACCCATGAATTGGGTGAAGAAATATTGGTCTTGGATGGCACTTTCAGTGATGAGACAGGACATTATTCTGCAGGGTCATACATCATGAATCCGCCCGGTTCTTCTCATGCACCCTTTAGTGAACTTGGGTGCACACTGTTTGTAAAGTTGCGGCACCTTGGGCCCGATCAAGTTGCGCGCGAGGTCATCGATACGAATACAGCTGTTTGGCACCAAGGCATGGTGCCTGGCCTCCAAGTCATGCCGTTGATGCAACAAGGGAGTGGCTCCACTTTGGTTCGTTGGGCACCTCAAACTTATTTCAATCCTCACAGGCATTACGGTGGCGAGGAAATTTTTGTGGTGGCGGGTGTTTTTGAAGATGAGCACGGACGTTATCCAGCAGGATCTTGGATTAGAAGTCCGCACATGAGTTTGCACAAACCTTTCAGTCAAGAGGGTTGTACTATTTTTGTTAAAACTGGACATCTACTAAGCTAGACGTCATTCCAAATTCAATCATTTCACAAAGGAAAAATATGTTCAGTCACGTCATGGTCGGTGCAAATGACCTAGAAGCATCCAGAAAGTTTTATGACGCTGTTTTGCCTACTTTGGGCATTCCTGTTGGCGTCATCAACAACGGTACGCGTTATTTCTATCGCACGTCAAAAGGCTCTTTCTCAATCACCAAACCAATCGATGGTCAGCCTGCAACCCATGCCAATGGTGGCACCATAGGATTTCTTGCCGAGACAGCAGAGCAGGTATTGGCATTTCATGCCGCTGGCATTGCAAATGGTGGAACGCCCTGTGAAGATGCGCCAGGGCTTAGAGAGGGACCCTTTGGTGCATTGAACCTGGCTTATCTTCGCGACCCAAGTGGCAATAAGATTTGCGCTTTGCATCGCCCAAAGCCAGCCCAATAAACGGGCTGAGTTCAATCTGAATTAAAGCGCATTCAAAGGAATCTTGAGGTAAGACACACCGTTAGATTCCTTGGGTGGCAGTTCACCCGCGCGAATATTGATTTGTACAGCCGGCAAGATTAAGACAGGCATGTCCAATGTTGCGTCGCGTTTTGTGCGCATTTCAACAAACTGAGCCTCAGTAATGCCATCGTGAACATGGATGTTGTTGGCGCGTTGTTCTGCCACGGTGGTCTCGAATGCAATGTCACGATCGTTGGGTGGATAGTCGTGACACATGAAGAGTCGCGTTTCGGGTGGCAAGCTCAAAATTTTTCGCGTTGATGCATACAAGGCATGCGCGTCGCCGCCAGGAAAATCGCATCGCGCTGTTCCAACATCGGGCATAAACAGGGTGTCGCCCACAAAGACAGCATCGCCAAATTGGTATGCCACGCACGCGGGTGTGTGACCTGGCACAAATAAAACTTTTCCAATCAATTCTCCTACTTTGAATTCTTCATCGCTGTCTAGCAACTGATCAAATTGGGAGCCGTCTTCCTTGAAGGATGTTTCTAAATTGAAAATACCTTTGAAGACTTTCTGCACCTGGGTAATGCGTGTGCCGATGGCCGTTTTTCCACCTAGATGTTTTTTGAGATAGGGCGCAGCACTGACATGGTCTGCGTGTGCGTGGGTCTCAAGAATCCAGGCCACTTGCAGTTGATTGGCTTGAACATATGCCACTACTTTGTCAGCAGAGGTGGTGCTGGTTCTGCCTGATTTAGGGTCGTAGTCGAGCACAGAGTCGATGATGGCGCAGGGCGTTCCAACGCCACTGTGAACAATGTAAGTCACAGTCCATGTGGCTTTGTCAAAAATGCCATGGACGATTGCTTGGGTGTTGTGAGTGGTCATCTGAAGCTTTCAATTAATTTTTTTATAGTATATTAAAAAATAGATTAAAAATAAATATAATATTAAAAAATTAATTCAACGGAGTATTCCATGGGTGCTGTATCTCTAGAGTTAGAGCAAATGCACAGTTCTGCCGAACAAGCGTGCAAGCTCTTGAAAGTACTTTCTAACCCCGACCGCTTAATGATCCTTTGTCAATTGTCCAAGGGTGAGCTCAGGGTGGGAGAAATCGAGGAAACGCTTGGCATTGGGCAGCCCACGCTGTCTCAACAACTCACAGTGCTGCGCGACGAAGAACTCGTCACAACGCGGCGCGAAGGCAAAAGCATCTATTACCAAGTGACAAGCCCGCGCGCTTTGGCTGTGATCGGTACTTTGTACGAACAATTTTGCAAACCTTAAAGGCACATATGACCATCGATTGGATTCATTTCACACCTTGGCTGTCGTTGGCCGGCGGTATTCTGCTGGGGCTGGCTTCAGCTGCCTTCATCTTGCTCAATGGCCGTATCTTGGGCATCAGCGGTATCTTGGGTGGATTGCTGCTACCGCGCTCAGGCGATATCGGATGGCGCATTGCTTTTTTATTGGGCATGGCCGCATCACCTTTTGTGGCTTCCTTGATATTCCCAGAAGGGTTGATCGAAGCACCTCGCATTGATGCAGGCTATGCAGCCATTGCCATTGCAGGTTTGTTGGTTGGCTTTGGAACACGATATGGATCGGGCTGTACCAGCGGACATGGCGTATGCGGACTGTCGCGATTGTCGCCGCGCTCTTTGGTATCCACTCTCACATTCATGGGCCTGGGCTTTGCCGTGGTTTATGTCATTCGTCACCTCATTTAAAAAGTATTTGTATGCAACACAGAATCAGTGAATTTTTAGTGGGTCTGATATTTGGCTTGGGACT
>JACCDO010098633.1_pt1 | contig 10724 bp, 15 predicted proteins | sample 7446101 | NCBI WGS metagenome assembly JACCDO01 (sample SAMN15323440, study PRJNA562643) | freshwater metagenome | isolation source: river surface water | place: USA:Blue River Watershed | collected 2017-08-16
AAATTGATGAAAATGTATCAAGTGGAACTTTCTTAGACTTAGAATCAGGCATAAAAACTTTATTTCCAGATAACTTAGGTTTATTACTATGTATATCTTCTTTTCTAAAATTATTATCACTACTTCTATTAATGACAATATTATTATTACCAACCGGAACAGAATCTACTACACCATTTTTAAAGTTTGATTCTCTGTTTATATTGAATATGTTCTCCATTAATATTTAATTTATAAATAAATTTAAAAAATATTACGCAAACTTTAATATTTTCTTATAATTATATATAAATAATTACTTTATATTATTTTCTTTTAAGTATTTTTTAATAATATGCTGAGCTTTATTAAAATCTTCTTCTGTAATTTTATTATTAATATCATTTTTATATAAACAAAAAGTACTTTTTTCATTAATAAAAAATTTTATAATAATTAAAAATAATAATAGCAATAATATTGACATTTTTATATCACGAGTTGCCATAAAAAATACTGAAAACATTACTAATAATCTTAAAATAAAATAATTAGAAAATAAAAAGTCAATATTAGTTGGCATGTCTAAAGCAATATATTTTCCACCTAAATTTGTAATTAATATAATTAATCCATTAAATATTTTACTTGAAGCAACACTATTTAATATTAAATCCATCTTAATATTTTATAATATTTTTTATTTAATCTAAATTTATTTAATCTAATTTATTAATTTCTAATTTTATGCTATCATATAATTCTTTAATTTCTTGAACACTTAATTTAAATGGTTCAATCGTTTCTTTATTATCATTTAAGGTATCAAATGATTCCTTAACAACATTATTAACAGAATTATTTACATTTTTATCATTATTTAAAATATCTTCTTTTATTTCATTTTTTTGTAAATTATTAGATTGTAAATTATTAGATTTTATATTATTTTCCTCTACATATGGTTTAATATCATATTCATATGGTTTAACATCATATTCATCATTTTCATTACTAAAATTTTCTATAAAAGTTTCAACTAAAGAACCATTATAAAAATTAGAAAGTATTTTATTATTTTTTAGCTTATGTTTTAAATTTGAATTATAATAAATAAAAATTAAAAATATTATTATTAAAAATAATACATTAACATTATTATATAAACAAAAAATCATAAATATTAAAAATAAATATTGAAAATGTTTATTATTTGAATATTTATTCATTTTATCATCATTTGAAATAAAAAATATTAAAAAAATTATCAATAATACAACTATTATTTTTTGATACATTATATTATTATATAGTAAAAGTTTAATACGAAAATACGCAATTAATTATATAATTAAATAAATAATTAAACAAATAATTATAAAAAATTAAAAATATTTATTTTTTATCTAATTTATATTTAGTATTTTATAATGTCTCGAATTACATATTGTTCTTTAGAAGAGGCGTGGGGAGATAATTATATTAAAAAAGAAAATCCACCGCCCGAAAAAGCATCAAGAGAGAATGTTAATAATCAAATATATAAAAATAAATATGACTTATTAGATGAAAAATCTAATAATGACAGAAATGAAGTAATAAATAATATGAATAATATTGAAAGAAATATAAAAAATAATAATGTTAAAACTGAAGATTATAATAAATATAGAAATAATCCAGATAATATTGTTAAAAAAAATGATTACGAAACTTCTTATACACCATATAAGGAATCTTTTGAAAAAAAAGCATTACAAGACAAGTTATTATTTTTAGAAAGACAAATGGCTTATTATAAAGATTTTATTACTAAAGGTAATAATAATAACAATGAAAACATAGAACATTTTGATAATAAAATTGAATCTAATTTTAAAACACGAAGTAATGATATGATTGATTTAATTATTCTTATTATTATTGGATTACTTATTATTTTTGTTATGGATTTTGTATTTAAAATGGGTAAGCAAATTGGTGCTAAGAAAGGTTAGTTAAGAAGAGTTTCTTATTTATTATTTTAATTTTTTATTCTTATTTAATAATTTTATAAAAATAATTATTAATAATATAATGGTTGAATATTTAAAAAATATTAAAAAAAATATTAAAAAATTAATGTTAAATAAAAAATATAATGAAAAAAATAATTTATTATTTGAAATATATATTAATATATATTTAATATTAATTAAAAAAAGAAATATAGCACAGGTTATTGTTGAAATTGAAAATAATAAAGCAATTAAAAAAATACTTGATAAAAATTATCCTTATTATAAATTTTATTATCGACAATTAATTTTATATAAACCTACTTATAGAATTAATAACCTAAATACAACATTCACAAAAACATATGGAAAACAATTAGGAAATTTTTATAAATGTTCTGGAAATCTAAATAAAATATATAAAAAACACAAATTTTTATTTCGCCCTGTAATTCAAGTTTCTTATAAAAATATATTTAATTTTGAACTTTTCGCTCAAATGTGTCCAGTTTCACTATTCTTAAAAAATATTAATTTTTTTAAAAAAATTCAAAATAAATATAAATTAATACTACAAAAAATTAATAAAAATATAAATGTTGAATTTGTTATAGATAATTGGTATAAATAATTTAAAAATAAAAATTATAATTTCCTAAACAAAAAGTTATTATCAGACTTATAATTCTCAATTGGTTTATATTTTAATGTATTCATTGTTTGTGAAACAGATGACTCTCGCGGTGCTTCAATCATTTTGAAATTATTTTTAGGAAAATTCCATGTAATATATACTAAAAATGGATCAACATATCGTGCACTAAATCCTTTATCTTTTAATGTATTTAAAATATATAATAAACATTCTGTCATATTATATAATGGCATTCCAGCAATATATTCGGGCATTTCAAAAAAACAAAAAGTATCTTCTTTAGATGATGATACTTTAATTTTTTCTAAACATCTTGTTAAAATTTTATCATATATTTGTAATCTTCTTCGCTCTTTTTCTTTTTGTGTTTTATGTATTTCATTAATTGAAAAACTTGATTTATCAACACCATTATTGTAATTACCATAATAATCATATTTTAAGAAATTCATATTATAATTATTATACATAAAAAAATATTTAAAAATAAATTATTACTATATTTAGTTTATAACTTAGTTTATACTTAAAATAAATTATTTGAAATATATTTATGGACAAAAATTATAAATTAGATGAATTAATAATTTGCGCGGGTGGCATTAAAGCAATATATATTATTGGATGTTTAAATAACTTAAATCAAATTCATCCTTTAGAATTATTCAATTATTATACTGGTTGTTCTTCTGGTTCAATTATATGTTTATTATTAAATATTGGATATAGTATTGACGATATTGAAAATATTATTAGTATTGATTTCAAAACATTTCAAGAAGTTAAAATTACAAATTTGATTAATTATGGTGGATTTGATAATGGTATTAAAATAAATAATTTGTTTAAAGCATTTCTTCTTAATAGAAATTATGATATTAATATAACATTTAAAGAATTATATGAAAAAACTGGTAAAGTTTTAACATTTACAACAACAAATATAACAACTGGAAAAGTTGAATATCATAATCATATTACTCAACCAAATATGCAAATATTATTATCATTACGGATGTCTATAAATATACCTATTGTATATTCTCCAATACAATATAATAATAATTATTATGTAGATGGTGCATTATTAGATTGTTATCCGTATAATTATAATAAAAATTTAAAAAAAATTGGAATATTTTTAATAAATAGAAATGAATATTTATTTTTAAAAAATAAAGATTCAGTATTTGTAAATAATATTGACGATACAATTACATATTTAAAAAATTTATTATCAATAATGTATTTAAATAATTTAAAAAATAATTTAAAAAAAAAAAATAAGAATACTATTAACATAATTACTGATTCAAATATTGAATTATACGACTTTAATTTAGATGAAAATAATAAAAAAAAGATGATTAACTTGGGGAAAGTATCATTTAACAAATATTTTAAAAAAATATATTTAATACGGCGAAAAAGATTTTTAATGAATAAATATTATTATTTATGGAAAAGTAAATCATTATTAAAGTAATAAATTTATTAACTTATTATTTATTAAACTAAATAATATTAATTATAATTATAATGAATAAACAAAGAAAATTAATTTTAAGTTATTCAAAAGATTTAATAAAAAAGAAAAATAATTTTTTATTAAAATATAAAAAATACAAAAATGATTTAACAAAGCGTAAAGTGTGTTTAATTATAAAAAAAGATAATACTAGAGCTGAACTTTTTAATATTTCATTATATGGTTACGATGGTAAATTAAAATATGTTTCAAATAAAATAACTTGTATTCCACATATTATAAAATTAATAGATAATATGCCTTATGGTAAAATGGAAAAAATTAAATCAATTGAGTTATATACAGATGCTCATCCTAAAACTACAATTAAAGGTACTGGATATAAAAATAAAAAAACAGCATTGAATACATTAGAATTAATAAAAGATAAACCTTTAAAGAAACAATTTTTAATTGTAAATGTATTATATCAAAGAGCAAAATATCATAAAAATCAAACAAAAAATATGATTGAAGCAATGAATGTTTTTGAAGCATGGTTGAAAAAATATAAAACTATGAAAAGTGGTGGTGGTGGAAGCGTGGTTAATAAAAAATTACCTTATTTACCATTAGCACTAGTAAATTCATATGAGAAATTAGCAGATTATTATAATGTATCTCGTAAAGCACGAGGTTTAGAAAAACCAACTACTAGTAATGAAGGTTTCTTGGTTGTTTATCGTAAAGTTAAAGGTAATGGACGTTTAATGAAAAATATTCCATGTAGAAAAAATAAAGTAAATGGAGTTAATTGGGAAAGAAAGCGAGCTATTGAAGTATATGGAAAGTTAGGACAAGCACAACGTATGAAATTAGATTTTTTTCATAAATCTGGTATTCTAAAAGGTTTACCAACAAAAATTCATATAAATATGATTATGTGGGCTTATAGTCCATATGGAAGTAAGTTAAAAAAATTATTACCTTTATTAAATTCTATAAAACTAAAATAAGTTTTATGAAAATGATTTTAATGAAATAATTAAAAAAATATTATTTATGAAAATAATATTTTTTATTGAAAATAGTTTAATCAATAAATTGAAAATACATTTAAAAATATATATTAAAATATTTAATCACTGTTGTTAACGGGAGCAGCATTATCAGGAGCAATTGCAAGAACACCTTGAACTTTAGAAACATATTCCTTAAAATCATCAGCAGTTCTTCCACCATTGTATTCAGTATATTGTCCATCTAATCCATCGGGATAATATCTAATAGTAGGGAATCCTTTAATTTCTTGTTTAGAAGTGAGTTCTTTATTTTGGTCATCATCACAATCAATAGAGATTATTTTAATGGGTCCTTTATAAGATTGTTTGAATTTATCAAATTCGGGTTTAGTTGTTTTGCAATGTCCACACCAAGGAGCATAAAATAATACAAAACAAGCATTTGAATTGCTTTGATTATCAAAAGCTTCAATTTGGAAAGAACCTCTTAAACTTCCAATATGGGCATTAAATCCAAGACCCATTGTTAAAAAAGGTGAAACACTTCTAAAAATTGCTAAGAAGATGATAATAACTAAAACAAACATTAACATAATAAACAAAGGATTTCCTGAAATATCAGAACTTAAAGCTTTACTCATTTTACTCATTTATATAATATTTATATATATTTATTTTATTCATAATTTATTAAAAAATCATATAAAATTTATTTTATTAATAATTTATTAAAAAAATTATTAATTTATATATAAAAAAATAATAATAACATAAATTATAATATTTACAATAAATTTTATTAAAAATGATAGACCAATATTATTTTTTAACAACGTCTTTATTATCAAAAATAGAAACAGATAATTCTTTAATAAAGTTTATATTATCAAGTTTATTAATGTTGATTATAAGTGAGATTATAAAAAATAAATATATATATTATGAATATTTTCAAAATATATTAAATAAAATTATTAAAAAAAATGAAAATTATGTAGAAATTATTATTGAATCAAATGAAAATAATTATACAGATAGAAATGGAAATAAAAATACAAGAACATCATATTCTGAATATTTTCAAGCAATTTCTTATTACATAAAAATAAATAAAATAAATGGTATTAAATCAAAAATAGAACCTAAAAAAAATGAATCACATCAAAAATCATTTTTTGATATATTTATACCAAATCAATGTGAATCATTTATTATTTGTCCAAAAAATAATATAAATTGTATAATGAAATATATTAAAAAAAATATAAATAATGATAAAGAAAATAATATATTATATATACACCAAATAACTATTTTTAGTAATCATGTTGATATTTTTTGTATTGAATCTTTCTTAGATGAAATATTAAAAATATATAATAATTATAAAAGAGATAGAAGTATTGATAAGCAAAGTTATTTTTATTATGATTATTCAACAGATGAAGGTGAAATATTAAATTATACAATAAAAGAATTCGGTACAAACAAAACATTTAATACAGTTTTTTTTGAACAAAAGAGTATGTATTTGAATCAGTTAAATTTCTTTTTGAATAATGAATTATGGTATAAAAATAAGGGGATTCCTCACCATTTAGGAATTTTATTACACGGAAATCCAGGATGTGGTAAAACGAGTATTATAAAAGCTACTTTAGAATATACAAAAAGACATGCTTTTGTAATACCATTAAATAGAGTAAAAACGTGTGGAGAATTAGAAAATATATTTTATTCTGAAAATGTTGATGATATAAATATACCAATAAATAAAAGAATATATATATTTGAAGATGTAGATTGTATATCAAATATTGTATTTGATAGAAAAAATAAAAAAAATAATGATGATTATGATTCAGATAATAATGATGAAGATAATGTTTTATTATCAAATAATTTAAATAAAGATATTATAAATTTAATAAAAAATAATAAAAAAACATCATTTAAATCAACAGATAAATTAAATTTAAGTTGTTTATTAAATATATTAGATGGTATTATTGAAACACCAGGACGAATAATAATAATGACAACAAATTATCCGGAAAAATTAGATAAAGCATTATTACGAGAAGGAAGAATAGACATAAATACAGAATTAAAATTATTTAATAAATTAATGATTAAAGATTTATTAATATTTTTTTATGAAGTATCAAATGATTATTTTGAAAATAATGATTTATTTAATAAAATAATTGATTATAAAATATCACCAGCACAAATAATTAATATTTGTCAAAAAAATATTGATAATATTGATAATACTATTAATGAAATAATAAAAAATATTAGTTAATGAATAATTACAAACACCTAAATAACACTATTTTCTTTTAAATATTTTTTTATTCCAACTGTTTGTCGATAAGCCCAATAAACTGATCCTGATATAATTAAGAAAAAATTCGGTAAATAAATTATATTTTCAAATGTAAATGGTTCAAATAAATAAAATCTTGCAATTAATATTGGAAGCATTAATAATCTAAATGAAACAAAACAAAGTAAATGAATAATCCATGACATACAAGTAATAGAATAATGAAAATTTAATTCTTTTAATAAGAATCCAATATTAAGTAATACTGTATTAGATTCTAATAAAAAAATATTATACATTGCGTAATATCCAATATTTCTTTTAAGATGAAATGAATATATAACATTTGATAATAATATGATCGATGCAATATGATGTAATATAAATAAATATTTTTTATTATATATACATTTCAGTAAATCTATTACAAAATACGAAAAACATATAGACACAGTTAAATATTGCATTTGATTATCGGGTTGTAATAAATTATTTGTTTTAAAGTTAAAGTCGAATATAGATGAATTAAGAGAAATAATAGCAAGCGTTGAAGATAATGTTCCATGAATAGAAGAATAAATCCATTCGTTTATTTTGTCTTTTTTTTCAATTTTTTTAATAATATTTATTTTTTCATCATTTTTTAAATAAACATCATATAAATAATTAGAATAATAATCTGAAAAAACAAATATAGAATGAACTATTAAAGCAGACCCCCATAAATAAGTAAAAATATTTAAATACATTCAATATATTTTATATAAATATATTTATGTTTTATATATATTTTTAAATCAAATCATTTTTTTAAGTTAAATAAAATTATAATAATAAAATAATAAAATATTTTATTATTATATATTATAAATGAAATCATATCATTATTTTTTTTACATATTAAAACTTTTAATATTAATAGCGATATTATTAATGAGATTAGGACTTGTTCCTATTAATGGTAAATATTATACTATAATTGAATCACTTTTTAAATTTTCATTGGGATTATTTATTATAATATATTTTTCAAATAAAAAATTAAATGTTGATAGACATGATAGAATATTATTTTATATTGCAGGTGTTGTTTTAATAGCAATGGTTAATTATAAAGCATTAAATGAAGCTATAAAATCAGATTATAGACTTATAAAATAAAATTATATAATAGACTTATAAAATAAATAAAATAAAAAAATATATATATAAATAATATATGATTTTTGATAGATTTTATATTTTTTCTATTATTCTTATGTTTATAATATTATTTTATTCTTATTATTATTTTTTTAGAAATCCAAAATTTAAAAAAATATTTGAAAATATATCAAGTAATAAAATTAATTTATATATCATATCATTGATAATATGTTACCTAAGTTTCTTTATATTTATTTATTATATTTATATAAAGAATGATTTTTCAAAAGAAGAAATTTTTACTATATTTATGTTTTCAAAGATGATAATATTTTTTACTATTTTTCTAATACCATCTTATATTTTATATTACCACAATAATAACAAAAATATGAAGTATTTAATATTTTTAATAATGATTGTAATATCATTATCTTGTATTGGATTATTATACACAATATATAATATAAATGATGATACTTTATTAAAAATATTCGTTGTTATTGGATTAATTTACATATTATTTCATAAATTTATAATGGATTTTATAATTTATATTTATAACTTTGTAATAAATTAATATTTATATGGACTATAATAATTTTCATCATTTTGATAAGTTTCTTCATATTCTTCTCTTTTTCGTTCTTCTTCTTCTAATGATTCTATATATGATTCGTTTTCTTTATTAATATTTTTAACAACATCAATATAATTATTACTACAATATTTCATAAAATTATAAAAATTATATTTTGAACTATTATATTGATTATTGAAGAAAAACTTATAGTCATAATTTTTTCGAACAAATTCTAAAAAATTAACTTTAATATCAATAATTTTCATATCATACTCTTTTTCAAATTCTGCATCAGCATTTTTAATATTTATATCATCATCGTATTCTTCATTATCTATATTATTAATTTCTTTTTTAGGTTCAGTAACTATTACTTCATTTTTAACGACTTTATCTTTATTTAATCTAGCTATTTCTAAAAATGATAACTTTTTTTCAGACATTTTTTATATTGTTTATATAATACGAATATGTGATTATTCTTTATATATAAATTTATAAGGTTTATAAATTTATAAGATTATTTTTAAGAATAAATATTAGTATTTGGATTCATTATACATCATAATAATAAAACTATTAAAATTTTCATCATTATCATCTATAAAAATATCATTTAATTCACTAATATTTAAAAGTTCAATAAATAAATCTTTTATTCTATTTTCATTATTTAAATACCAATTAATAAAATTATTATCAATATTATATTTTCCAAAAACCGAATCTACAACTATTTCTGAATTACCAATTCTATCTTTTTGAATAGAATTATTCATTATACTTTATTAAATTATTGTATTATCTTTAAATCAAAATACGATAAATATATTTTGGATTTCAATAATTTATTTCAATTATTTATTTTTAACATCAGTTATTTTAATAGTTGTTTTATAATCACTTGCTCTATCTTTGTATATATATTCAGTAGCTTCTGTTGCCGATTTTTCTGATTGAAAATAATTTCTCAACTTTTCATATATTAATTTTTTTGTAATACCTTCTGTATTTTTTGTTCTAATATATTTTATCTTTTTATCACCATATATAATATCTTTTGTTGTTATATTATTTGTTTCCATAAATGAAACTAAATTATCATTTAATTTATCTTTTTGTTCTTTTATTCTATTTAATGTATCTTTTAACTGTTTTTCCTCATTTTCCAAATCAATTATTCTTTTAATATTTCTTTTAAAAACTTCTTGTGAATTATTTTCCATTTTTACTATTTTTTAGAAATATTAAATTTTATAATTTTAAATTAATTATTATAAATTAATTATTATAAATTAATTATTATAAATAATATTATTAAATTAATAATATTTTATTATCAAAAAATCATATTTATTTAAATAAATATTAAACCTTGTCTGTAAGCTCTACATGGGCCAAAAAGTTCTTTCTACAACAATAATTAGTAAGTTGAAGTTCATCCAAAACAGTGCCTTCATATGACTTGTTTATGTCCTTTTTAACATCTATAAATCTTTCTTTTCTCATATTATCGACCCCATCATTTGAATATTTTAATTG
>JACCDO011923529.1_pt1 | contig 10723 bp, 9 predicted proteins | sample 7446101 | NCBI WGS metagenome assembly JACCDO01 (sample SAMN15323440, study PRJNA562643) | freshwater metagenome | isolation source: river surface water | place: USA:Blue River Watershed | collected 2017-08-16
GTTCAACAGGTTTTGGTTGTTCAACAGGTTTTGCTGGTTCAACAGGTTTTGGTTGTTCAACAGGTGTTGCTGGTTCAACAGGTTTTGGTTGTTCAACAGGTTTTGCTGGTTCAACAGGTTTTGGTTGTTCAACAGGTGTTGCTGGTTCAACAGGTTTTGATTGTTCAACTGGTTTTATTGGTGAAGGAGTAAACAGCGTGTTTTGTTTTGTCACGTAATTAAAAAATGTTTTATACAATTCTGATGTTTTATCCATTTTATTCAATTCCTTTTTTGCCTCTAATTCATATAATTTATTATCAACTATGTCATTTTCTCGATGAATCCTATTTTCAAATTCAAATATTTTATTAAACGCTTCATGAAATCCTCTAAAAGAAGCATTGTTTCTTGATTTAAACAAATTATAAATTTGGTCGGTAGTTATTTTTGTACCATAGATAAGTTCATAAAACTGCTCCAACTTGTTACAAACAATTTTAGCATAACCACGTGCAATTGATACTAATTGAGCCGGAGTTACTTTGTTAATTACTTTATCAATCAGTTCACTACTAGACATTGCAGGATTTCTCAAAACTAATTCAATAAAAAATAGCATCCAAATAGTGCAATATCCCTCTGGTTCCAGTGCTGATTTTGGCATTTTTTGCTGTTCCATTGATTGTATATTTTGAACACCATGTAAATATGGACAAACCATGTCCGGTGGCATGTATTTTATAGGCGAATGTTTCTTATTAATATGTTTTAATTGAAAATTTAATAACTCAATAGATTTTTTTAAATTATTGGTTATAATTTTATTGTGCAGTTGCTTTGCAATACTATAATACTTTCCATGTGGCTCATAATGTTCAATGGTATTGGTTGAACGCCTATAAACCAGCACATTAACATGTCCTGAATTACTATTTTCCTTAAACAGCACAATGGGAATAAACACTACTGGATCCTTTTTATTCAAAATACAATTCGATAACTTATTAACAAAGTTAATTTGCTCTTGTTCTGTTGATTTTCGATTAACATTTATTGCCAACTGTTTGTTTGAATGTTTAGTATTATCTATGTAATCATATATGCTCATAGTTTCTAAGCACGTCATCTTATATTTTTTTATCAAATACATGTGATACACACCTGTAAAAAAAGTATAGCCAGAATATGCACTAGTCATTGGTTTGCTGCCCTCTTCAATGTACTTGTTTAGCATATCATCTATTTGGTCATTTGTAAAACTGGTTTTTACGTTTAATGGCTGTGGTATGTTTATAGACATATATAACAAAAGTTTAGATTTTTATTTTATTGCACCGCTTCGTCTTTGGATTCATCACTTTTCCAGGTGGACACGTTTTGATTTTAAGTGTTTTACAACGATTCGTCTTTGGATTCAATAATTTTCCAGGTGGACACGGAGTTTTCTCCTTTTTACCAGTGCTTTCAGGTGGTGTAACAAACGTATGCTGGTTTGTGTAATAATTATACAAATACTTTTGTATGCGTCTATCCAATTCAGAGTATTTTTCAGGATGGTCAACCATTTGTTTAAGTGCATTTATTTGATGTTCAATGTGCTGTTGATATAATTTGTCCGTTATGTGCGTACCCAAGTTAATTATTTCTAAATGACGCTCAGTGTCCACAATTTGATTAAGTGCACCATTAATTGCTCTCTGTGTCAAGTTGTCATCGCCATCATTGAATAAATATGACGCAATAACCGCTGTTGTAGTCATCTTTCTCCCAAGCATCGCACTATAATACTGCTGCAACTTATTACACACGGTTATCATATAGCCTCTCGCAATATTCACCATATCAGTTGCAGATACCTTGTCTAATACACCCATAACTAGGTCTTTACTAGGAACATGTGGATTCTTCAACACCAATTCTATGAAAAACAAGCCCCAAATAGTGCAAAATCCAGCAGGTTCATACTCTGTTCGCACCTTCTTCTTTTTTAGTATAAGAAGTGGGCGACCTTGTTCTTCTCTCGATTGCATTCCGTGCAATACTGGACAAATATCGCTGGAAATCAGAAACTTTATAGGGTCCATTCCAAAATCATCAGCCAACATTTTATTCAATGCATCCATATATTTATCTAAATTACGCCAGATCACAGACGACTTATCAAAATCACTCTTGTACATTGCACCGTGTGGCTCAAACAACTCCATCTGATGTTCTTTGCGGCGATATACCAATACATTAAAGTGTGTTTCTTGTGACTTTGGGTCTTCTGATATTATAAGGGGTATAACAACAACTTCATTCTTTTTCTCAACAATGCAGCGGAATGTTATGTCAATAAAGTCCAATTTTTCTTCATCTGTTGGAACCAATTTTGGATCAGTGTAAATGACTGGTGTTATTAACACTCCATTAGGTAATCTAGCCCCTGATATGGAATAACAAGTGTATTTGTACTTTTTAAGAAGATACAGAATGTACAAGTCGTGAAAGAACACATAGCCACTGTATTTCTGTGTAATCTCTTCTGTTCTTCCGATGTTTATATACTTGTCCACCATTTCATCAATTTGTTTTCGAGAGAAATCTGTGTCTTCTCTCACTACATCAGGAACCTTAATTTTTTGTTTTACCTTTTTCTCTTTAATGCACCGGTTTGTAACTAAATTCAATACTTTGCCTGGAGGGCATTCTTTTGTAGTGGATTTCTCTTTAATGCATCGGTTTGTCTTTTGATTCAACACTTTTCCAGGTGGACATTCCTTACTGGTTTGTTTCTCTCTAATACAACGGTTTGTCTTTTGATTCAACACTTTTCCAGGTGGACACTCTTTCATTTCAAGTATATTATATAAAGATACATTAATATAATTATAAATCATGGGCAATTGCTTTGCAAAGAGAGAAAACTATAAATCATCAATTACAATAAACTCGCTATGGTATTATTTAACGAACAATAACGCACGACATCAAGTATATCTATTAAATACCCGCAGTATTGAGCGGTATGAGATTAAACGCGTGTATAATCAACTTGTAATGGTTGACCTGTTCAAAGGTATCCAATACAACCTTGACATTGTTCACTTGACAATGACTGATTGCACTCTTTCAGGTAAGTATTTCGACGACAATGTCACCCATAGACGCAAGTTCAGTTTTAAGTTGCTTGATGACTTTGCAAGAAACAAGAATACATTTGGATGGCGAACTAAAGTCACTGTTATGGAGAGAAATCAAGTAATCGAGTACTTGGGGTTGTTTTGAGTGGTTCTTTAAGTTGTTTTGTAATATATATTATTCCCGAATTCCTCCAAACTTTTAAAAATAATTTTCTCTATAGACATTAAGGTTTTCGATTTTGGACATTTTTGAAATGTCCAAAATTGAGAAGTCCCTTGTTCTTCCCGAAAAAACACCTCATTTTTGAATTGTTACCATTATGGTAAGGGTGTTTTTAGGGTGTTTTAAGGTTTGTGACGTAAAAGTTCGCCAGTCTCATGTCATTCTGCTCGTTTTTGTTTCCATCAATTTGTCGCAAAAATGAGCAACAATTTCATTATCCACATATTCGCACACAATTAAGTGTCAATGTCATGCACCTGTCCGACAATTTGTGACGATGTTGAGAAATGGAAACAAATGGAAACATCATGGAAACCGAATATCGCATCTAGATGTCATGGTAACAAATGCATCAACAACCACCATAATTGTTCTCTAGATAAACATATCCAACAAATTCACACTGTTTTTGCGTGTGAATTTGTTGTTGACAAACACATATTTGTTACTCAAAAAGTTTTATTTCCCATTTTCGGGGAGAACCTGGATTGTAAAGGTCTACTTTGTACAAGTTCCAAAAGTATCTTGCTCTTTGAAAGAAATTACCCTGCATTTCAGTTGTTGGTATTTCCATTATAGATTATGTTTATAAGATAAAGTTCTTTAAGTTGTTTTGTAATATATATTATTCCCGAATTCCTCCAAACTTTTTAAAATAATTTTCTCTATAGACATTAAGGTTTTCGATTTTGGACATTTTTGAAATGTCCAAAATTGAGAAGTCCCTTGTTCTTTCCGAAAAAACACCTCATTTTTGAATTGTTACCATTATGGTAAGGGTGATTTTAGGGTGTTTTCAGGTTTGTGACGCAAAAGTTCGCCAGTCTCGCGGTGTTTTGCGATTTTTTGTTTCCGTCCCTATGTTAAGAAATGTCGCAAAAAATCGCAAAAGAATATGTTTGTGAAATCTGTGATTATACAACGAGCAACTCTTTCGATATGAACAAACATCTATCCACCCGTATTCATCGAAGGAAACAAATGGAAACAAACAGGAAACATTTCGTCGCAAACCCGTGTCTATGGTGCGAAACCTGCGATATCCATTACAAGTCTCGTGCGGGTCTCTGGAAACATAACAAAACGCATCATTCGACCAAAAATCCGCCCGAATCCCAGTCACAACCAGAGCAATCAACCGCAGATTTACGAGCAGAAATGATGGGTATGATGAAACTCATCCTCGAACGCCTCGGTAATAACATAAACAATAGTTACAACAACACGACAAACAATAACAACACAACGAACAATAATCTCACAGTCAACTTCTTCCTCAATGAAACATGCAAAAATGCAATCAATATGTCCGAGTTCATGGCAAAGTTCATTCCAAGCATAGACCAAGTATTCGCAATTACAGACACAACTTATGCAAAACACACAGCAAACTTGTTTATTGACATGCTCAAAGACCTCGATCCAACTGAACGGCCAATACATTGTAGTGATTTGAAGAGAAATCACTATTATGTTAAGAATAATGACATGTGGATGAAAGACGATAGTGGAGAGAAACTCGAGAAAGCATTCACTCAAATGGAATCAAAACAAATCCAACAACTCAAAGAATGGGAAAAAGAAAACCCTGATTGGATTGATGACGATAAGAAGTCAATCCAATATATGAAAACGCTCAACCAGATCCTAGGCGGAAATGACGAGAAGGACTATGAGAAAAACAAGAAAGAGGCTGCACGCATTATTAACGAGAATATCTCTTTGAAGACCGCGATGAACGAGTCCGTTTAGTCTTTTTGCTGCGACGAACACGACGCCGCCTCTGTTTTCGTGTCTTCTTTTTACTAGAACCACCCAGATGCCCGTGATGAATCATCAATCCAACAAGTCTATTATAACCGGGCATAATACCACATCGTATTCTGCTTCTATAAATATTTTTAGTAACAACTTCGGCTTCTTTTTCATTGCCTTCAGAAGGTTCCATTTTAGCAAATCTTAAAGAAGGGTCTTCCTCATAATCGTCTTTCGAATAGTACGTCCCTATGTTACCTGATAAAAAGTACTTGTTAAAAAACTCACTAATGTATTCCTCGTCGGTATTAGGATAATTAATAGCCCTTACAAACCTTATAAATTCATCGGGCACGAGTGGAGTCGTGTATTGATTAACACATACATAATCAGACCCATATGACGAATTCAGATAATATTCACCTGTTGCAGTTTGAATTACGGTGAAATAATGAAGAATTGATCTACTAACACCTTCTATATAAACACACATATAATTGTTTCCTAGTTCGAGCGACATGCTTTCTGGGTCATAGTTCTCAATTGCACCACGAACAAACTGGTTTAAATAGATAAGCGAATTTAATATGCGATTGTCTTGTATGTTGTCTAACACTACACTAATATTTGCGATTAATGCATTATATTCATCAGTTCCATAACCAGCCGTTATTAACTCCTTTATTCCATGTCCATTTGATTCTAAGTTGTCTAAAATAGCCAAAATAAGTTGCCACATGCGACACGATGATGTGGCTGCCTGAACTTGTGATCTAGTTTTTACACCAAACTCAGAATGATAAGTGATTATATCATTGCTTACTTGAGTCAACGCATCTGTATTTGAAAGTAAAAAATCAATATCCATTAATTTTATGATATATGTGCATAAAATTAATTTAATCTAGAGCATCTGGAAAGAACTTGGCAAAATCGCGTTCCAGCCGTCGCTGACAAACCACATTCCCCGGGTCACTCGTCGTCCTGAGCCACCATTGCTGAATCTTGTAAGCGGCCATGTATTCGCGGCGTCTTCTCTCCAAAAATGCTGCTTTCTCTGCCGTGAATTTGTTGACACTTACATTACCCAAGTATTCAACACCATCACATATAGTCGGATTCTCTAGCATGAAATCAAATGTCAACGATGCGTTCTCTCCAAAGTTCTCGTATTCCCACGGTATGTCTGGATTTTCCATGATGTCTTCATATGTAAACACACTGTTTGTTATGGGATAGTACACAAGACTTCTCTCACAGTTTAGTTCAATATCATATAGTTCTCTCAAATAGTCAATTGTCATGTTTGGATTTAAAGTAGCGTATGCAACATAATGCCAATTCACTTGAGGATTCTCTTGCAAATGCCGTGGAAATATGTTTTTGCTAATATTTACATTGTTTTGCGTTGTCCACATAGTCCTGTTGTCAATTACATCGATGTACTCTTCAATGGTAATGTCATCATTTACTGCTGGTCGCGGAGGCGGCCCAATTTCTCTCAAATCTGCGTTTAATTCATAGTCTTTCTTATAGTTCTTTGAACTCATGCGAAACATAATTAATGCGTCTCTGTTGCCACTAAGACCAAGTGTTTTCAAAAAGTCCCATGTGAGATTGGGGTTTTCTAAAATACCGACATTTGACCATTCATATTCAGGATGATTTTTAATAGTTTGGAGAGAATTGTTCGGATTCGCTGAAAATTCTTCAGGATCCAGACAAAACAGCCACCCATCATTGCCAGTCATAAAGTCAAAGTAGTATTCACTCCATTCTTGTTCGAGGTTTGCCTCAAACGCAGCAGTTCGCAATTGTCTTGGTGTATGCATTTGAGATGTTTGAGAGAAACTTTGTTGGCCCATTTAATTTCAATTTTGCAAAACAATTTAAACCAATAATGACAATTATTGTTATTGACCATAAAAAATGACGATTCTTGGGTTCAAGGTTGATTTTAGTGGAATGAGCGCTGGACAGTTTATTGAGGAGTACCTTTATTACACAACAGATATCAACGAGGATGATGACGCATTCTGGGATTATTACGCCGAAATGCGAGAGAAAAACGATGAATTCGTCGAGGATTATACGCGATCCAACCAACATTACCCGAAATTGCGTAATTTGACGCGTACCTCCGAAGAGGCCTATAATTCTCTCCCTGAAGATAGACAAATGAAGGCGTCTTGGTTGTGGATTGGACAAATGAATGCGTCTTGGATGTGGATTGACTGTGCAGCCCATTAAAGTTCTACTTCGACAGTCTCTATTTCAACCAAATAAGCGGGTTCCTCATAATCGTAGTACTTTTTCATAAACAGATCGTTGCGACCAGAATAATTGAAATTGGCCTGCAATTCATCGGGGGTGAATTTCGACAATTCTTTTTCATCATAATCGCTTAGGATATATCCGGGTTCTTCCTTGTCTTCTTCGTAAAATTCTGTGAAATACTTATTTATTACCTCACAGAATTTAGCCGGATTTGCGTAAAATTGTGTCTCAATTGTGGTATTAAGTGTCATACTCATCCCAATACGAGATGAAACCAGTCGCCATGCAATAACGCTAGACATGTTGAGATAGATGATTTGTAAAAAATAAATTCACTTTATTTCAGTTCAATTTTTGTAAAAACAAATGTTCCGTATGGGATTCGAACCCATGACCCTTCGCGTGTAAAGCGAATGCGATAACCGACTACGCCAACAGAACACACAAGAGTTAATAGTGAACTTTTTATATTTAAATGCAGCAGCAATAACAATAAGCATTTCATCATTCGGCAGCAATAAGAACTTTATTCACTAAGAATTCTTCTCCATCACCTTCGAATACGCTGGAATATCACTGCCATCTTCCTTCTCTCGAGCCTTCATACTCCTAAGATAAATCGTATTCCTGTCTTCAACATGCAAATGAAAATCATCCTTTGTAAATACGTCGAACCCACGCTTCTCTGCATAATGTCGCACTTCTTCAACGACTCTCGACTGACGAAAGTCTTCTTCCAGCAAAGCATAAATAATCGAAAACATATACTTACGCATTTTGCGACTATGTTTAATTAATTGCATTAGTGGCTCGATGTCGGGCATAGGTGCATTGTAGTTTATTTTAGAAGTGTCTGGAACAGGCGGATTTGTTGGGTCATACATCTCCATCGCATATACTTGCGAATGATACTGTTCATCGTCTGTATACATTTTACGTTTGCGATCAATAAATCGATTCACCATAGTTTCGAGGTCGACTGGTTCATCACTTTCACCTGACGCACATTTTGCACAATTACACTTCTTTTTCTCCTGTTCCTGTTCTTGCGAAACAACATTAATACTTACGTTCACATTCTCTTCAGATGGTTCTTCTTCATCCGGTTCGTTAACATCTTGCTTTGGTGGTGGTTTCTTCTTGCATGCATTATTCATATGAACGCACAATTTACTCATGAATGCATATTCTTTTTTACAATAAGGACACTTGTATTTCACACTCTTATCACGCGGTGTTCCACCAGTCTTCTTAATATGAGACGCTAATTCAGTGTGCCTCTGCCATTGCAGTGGAATATTAGTCGAGAATTTACAAGTCTCGCAGTTGAAAGCAGGTTCGCTCATCTTTATAAGTGGCAATAAATAGTAATTAACTGATTGCGTTTATATGCTTTGGACTAATTATTAATTTTTGAGGCATGAACAACAAGAAAATTGAAAAAGGTATTAGAGAGAAATCAAGGTCAAATCCTATATAACGAAAATGCCGACCACCGAAGAACTTCTCATGAATTATGCAAAAAACGGTACATTCAACTTAAATATGAAAGAATCCGTGTGTTCAGACATGCTGCGACTTGCTTCAAAGCATTACTACAATGCAACACCAATTCTCTCTGATGCCGCATTTGACGAACTGAAAGACTTTATTGCATCCAGATGGCCTAACGCGGCAGTTCTCTCCGAAATCGGTGCTCCACCACCAGCCTCCCGCAATCGTGTGAAGTTGCCTCATTTCATGGGGTCTATGGATAAAATCAAGGATGACGTTGGTCTCTCCAAATGGTCGGCTAAATACACTGCTCCTTACGTTGTTTCCGCTAAACTCGACGGCGTTTCCGGCATGATTGACTTTGACCGCAAGAAAATGTATACACGCGGCGACGGAAGCATTGGTCAAGATGTTTCACCACTTCTCTCGCTTGTTAACATTGGAACCCCGACCAATACCAGCGGTCTATGTGTTCGCGGTGAATTCATCATGAAACCAGTGACATTTGAGAGAAAATACAAGCCTCTTGGTGCCAGCAATCCCCGCAATTTCGTGAGTGGTGTCGTCAATTCCAAGACTATGGAGCCAGAGAAATGTGCTGATGTGGATTTCATCTGTTACGAGGTTATCTCGCCGACAGGTCTCACCCAGAGTGAACAACTCGACCTGCTGGCTTCTCGAGGACTCAACGTAGTTTATAACAATACATCGATTGTTCGCTCACAATTGACCGCCGAATTCTTGACAAATATGTTGCTTACTTGGAGAGAATGTGTGGTTGAATATGAAATTGATGGCATTATTATTACCTGTGATGCGATTGCTTTTCCTCACAAATCCGGTGGAAATCCAGAGCATTCCTTTGCATTCAAGACGGCATCCGGGGGGCAAGAAGCCGAGGTTCGCGTGGTAGACGTTATTTGGACACCTAGCCAGGACGGCTACCTGAAACCTCGTGTTCGCATTGAGCCGACTTCAATTGGCGGAGTGGTAGTCGAGTATGCAACTGGTTTTAACGGGGCGTTCATTCGTGACAGCGGAATCGGACCCGATGCGATTGTTCGCCTGATTCGCAGTGGTGACGTTATTCCGTATATTACTGAGACAATCATGCCTGTTGCACCGAAAATGCCTGATGACGTTGAATACGTGTGGACTTCGACTGGTGTCGACTTGGTTCTTGTGAATCCTGAGAATAGCGATGTTGTTAGAGAGAAAAACATCACGGGGTTCTTCACTTCTCTTGGAGTAGATGGTCTCAGTGCCGGCAATGTAAAGCGACTCATAACCGCTGGATATGACAGCATCAAGAAAATACTTGACATGACCCCAGGCGATTTCCTCAAAGTCGACGGTTTCAAGGACAAGATGGCTGCAAAGTTGCACACTAACATCCAAGAGAAATTCAATGCCGCCACTATTCAACAGATTCTAGTCGGTTCCAATTTGATTGGCCGGGGATTCGGCGAGAAGAAAGTCGCCAAAATCTTTCAAGAATATCCAAATGTTCTAGAGGAGAGAAATGTCGCCAAACTCGCAGCCATCCAAGGGTTCTCTCAAAAAACCGCCGCCGAATTCATGCAAAATGTGCCGAGATTTATGGCGTTTTTGGGGGAGATTGGGTGGGAGGGTGGCATGGCAGGTGTAGTTACTCAAACTCCGGCGGTTGTGGGTGGCATGGCAGGCCAGAAGTTGGCCGGGAAAAACGTGGTTCTCACTGGATTCCGCGATAAGGAGTTGGAGGCGGCGATTGTGGCAATGGGCGGCAATGTTGCAGGTGCTGTAAGTAAGAACACATTTGCGTTGATAGTAAAGAATAAGGAGAATTGCAGTAGCAGTAAGTATGTTACGGCAATCAAATTAGGAA
>JACCDO012287052.1_pt1 | contig 10723 bp, 7 predicted proteins | sample 7446101 | NCBI WGS metagenome assembly JACCDO01 (sample SAMN15323440, study PRJNA562643) | freshwater metagenome | isolation source: river surface water | place: USA:Blue River Watershed | collected 2017-08-16
CAAGCCCTCTGGTGGTGAAGCCAGAGGAGCCAGTGGTACTGATCTTGGAACTGCACATCATTTATTTGGAAGTACCGGAATCGGCCGCCTTGTTGTAGAGGAATTGACCAATGAGATTTTCCAACACCACGGCCGACTGGGTTGAGGTGATGGTTTCTCCGGCTTGCAGGTTCTGGTCAGAGGATCCTGCCTCCAAGCCCACATACTGCTCGCCGAGCAATCCGCTGGTGAGGATTTTCAGCGAAGAATCCTTGGGAAAGCGGTAGCGCTCATCCAACTGGATCATCACCGAAGCTTGGAAAGTCTGATCGTCAAAACCGATGGAGGCAACCCGGCCCACCACCACACCCGCGCTTTTGACCGCAGCCTGGGGCTTGAGACCACCAATGTTGTCAAAACGGGCCTTGACGGTGTAGGTCGACGACCAATTCATGCTGAGCAAGTTGGCCGATTTCAGGGCCAAAAAGACGATGGCCAAAAAGCCCAACAAGACAAACAAGCCCACCCACACATCCACTTTAGAGCGTTGCATCGTCGCCCCCCTTCTCAAAGACTGAACATCCAGGCGGTGAGGATGAAATCCAAACCCAACACCGCCAACGAAGCCATCACCACCGTGCGCGTGGTTGCCCGCGACACTCCTTCAGGTGTGGGCTGGGCCACATAACCCTGCAAGAGCGCCACAAACGACACGGTGAACCCAAACACCACGCTTTTGATCACGCCGTTGCCCACGTCCTTCCAGACGTCGACACCGCTTTGCATCTGGCTCCAAAAAGAGCCCGAATCCACACCAATCATGACCACACCGACCAGCCAGCCGCCAAGAATGCCCACAGCGCTGAAGAGCGCTGCAAGCAAGGGCAATGTGATCACGCCCGCCCAAAAGCGCGGAGCCAGGATGCGCCTGACCGGATCAACGGCCATCATCTCCATTGCGGTCAATTGCTCGCCCGCTTTCATCAATCCGATTTCGGCGGTGAGGGAAGTGCCCGCACGGCCCGCAAACAACAAGGCGCTCACCACAGGGCCGAGTTCGCGCACCAGACTCAAGGCCACCAGCAGACCCAAGGCTTCGGCTGAGCCGTAGCGTTGCAGGGTGTAGTAGCCCTGAAGGCCCAATACAAAGCCCACGAACAACCCAGACACGCCAATGATGGCCAAGGAATGGTTGCCCAAGAAATGGATTTGATCGCGCACCAAACCAAAACGGCCCAGCGCCGCCCCCAGCAGGCCAAGCAGCCGCATGAAAAGTCGTGCGCCCACGCCCAAGGCCGACAGCCAGCGCATGAAAGCCGAGCCGAGTTGGGCAAGGCGAGCGAGTTGAGTCTGAACAAATGTCATGGCCGCAACCCCAAATCTTCAGCAAGATCAGGCGCTGGGTGATGAAAGCGAACCGGCCCATCGGCTGAGGCACTGACGAATTGCCGCACCAGCGGATCGCTGCTTTGTCGGACTTCGTCGGGCGTGCCTTGTGCGGCGACCCGACCATTGGCCAGCACGATGACTTGATCAGCGATGCCAAAGGTTTCGTCCAAATCGTGGGAGACCACGATGCTGGTCAGCCCCAGCGCTTCGTTGAGGCGACGGATCAGCCGCGCCGCCGTGCCCAAAGAGATGGGGTCTAGGCCAGCGAAAGGCTCGTCGTACATGATGAGCTCGGGGTCCAGTGCAATCGCACGGGCCAAGGCCACACGGCGCGCCATGCCGCCCGAAATTTCGCTGGGCATGAGGTCGCGCGCACCACGCAGGCCCACGGCTTCGAGTTTCATCAGCACGATATCGCGCACCAACTCGTCTGGCAAGTCGGTGTGTTCGCGCAAAGGGAAGGCCACGTTGTCAAACACCGTCAAGTCGGTGAACAAGGCGCCAAACTGAAACAACATGCCCATGCGCCGGCGAATGCGATAAAGCGATTGAGGGTCCAAATCCGCAATGGACTCACCGTCAAAACGCAATTGACCCGAGTTGGGTTTGTATTGCCCGCCGATCAGCCGCAAGACGGTGGTTTTGCCGCCGCCCGAAGCACCCATGAGGGCCGTGACCTTGCCTTTGGGCACTTCAAAGGAAATGCCGTCCAGCACAAGCCTGTCCCCATAGCCAAAGCTCAGGTTCTCGCAGGTGATCAAGGCGTCGTTAAGGGGCATTACAAAAGGGCGCAACCCGCTTCAAAGCGGGTTTTCAAGCGCGATGCGAATCTTAACGGAGCGGGGTGAACACCCGTGTGCACCCCGCAATGGCCACAAGGCTTTATCGGGGCAGATCGGAGTTGCCCATGAGGAACTGATCCACCGCACGGGCCGCCTGACGGCCCTCACGGATGGCCCAGACCACCAAGGATTGACCACGGCGCACATCGCCAGCGGCAAAGACCTTGGGCACGTTGGTGGCATAGCCACCCACTTCTTCGGTGCCAGCTTGGGCATTGCCACGGGCATCTTTTTGCACGCCAAAGGCATCCAGCACGGTGGGCACGGGATTCACAAAACCCATGGCCAGCAGCACGAGGTCGGCCTCAAAGGTTTGCTCGGTGCCAGGCACTTCGACCAGCTTGCCGTCTTTGAAGGTCACGCCCACGGTCTTGAGACCGGTGAGCTTGCCGTTTTTGCCGATGAATTCCTTGGTTGAAATCGCAAATTCGCGGTCCAACAACTTGAGCTCACCGCTCTCGTCATGGCTGGAGCTGGTTCTGAGCTTGAGCGGCCAGTACGGCCACACCAGGGGTTTGTTTTCTTCCTCGGGTGGCTTGGGCATGACTTCGAACTGGGTGACCTTGACCGCGCCGTGGCGGGTACTGGTGCCCACGCAATCGCTGCCGGTGTCGCCACCGCCGATGACGATGACTTTTTTGCCATCGGCACGCAACTGGCCCTTGACCTTGTCGCCTGCATTGACCTTGTTTTGCTGGGGCAAGAACTCCATGGCGAAGTGAACGCCATCGAGGTCACGTCCAGGCACAGGCAAGTCGCGCGACTGTTCGGAGCCCGCAGCCAGCAACACGGCGTCAAAAGACTTCATCAATTCAGCCGGCGTCACACTCTCTTTGGCCCAGTTGGTGACTTTGGTGTCTTTGGGCATGTCGCCCACCAACACGCCAGTGCGGAAAGTCACGCCCTCGGCTTCCATTTGCTCGACACGGCGGTCGATGTGGACCTTGTCCATCTTGAAGTCGGGAATGCCGTAACGCAAAAGCCCACCGATGCGGTCGTTCTTTTCGAAAACAGTCACATCGTGACCCACACGCGCAAGCTGCTGGGCAGCGGCAAGGCCTGCAGGTCCGGAGCCAATCACGGCAACTTTTTTGCCCGTCTTGCGCGCCGGAGGTTGAGGCTTGACCCAACCTTCGCTCCAGGCGCGATCGATGATGGCATGCTCGATGGACTTGATGCCCACAGCGTCGTTGTTGACATTGAGCGTGCAGGCGGCCTCGCAAGGAGCGGGGCAAATCCGACCCGTGAAGTCGGGGAAGTTGTTGGTGGAGTGCAAGACTTCAATGGCCGCTTGCCATTGGCCGGTGTACACCAAGTCGTTGAAGTCAGGAATGATGTTGTTGACGGGGCAACCGTTGTTGCAAAAGGGCGTGCCGCAGTCCATGCAGCGAGCGCCCTGCTGCTTGGCCTGTTTGTCGTCAAGGCCGATCACGAATTCCTTGTAGTGTTTGACGCGCTCGGTCACCGGCGAATAGCCCTCTTCGAGGCGTTCAAACTCTAAAAATCCAGTGGCTTTTCCCATGATCTCTCCTTCACTTGGCGGCAGCAGCCGACTTGGTTTTGGACTTGGCCGCAGCCACAGGCTGAGCAGCGTTTTCTGACATCTCGCCCAGTGCCCGCTTGTATTCATTCGGGAAGACTTTGACAAAGCGCGAACGCACATTGGCCCAGTTGTCGAGCAACTCGCGAGCGCGCTTGGAACCCGTCCAGACGTGGTGCTGTTCCAGCAGATGACGCAGTTGGTCTTCGTCGGTCTGGCCGCGATGCCACAACGATTGGGGGATCTGCGCTTTTTGCTCCGCCGCAGTGAGCACAGGTTCAAGCGCAACCATGGCGGTGTTGCAACGCTGCGCAAACTGACCGTCCTCGTCGAAGACATAGGCCACGCCGCCGCTCATGCCGGCTGCAAAGTTGCGACCCGTGTTGCCCAGCACGGCCACAGTGCCACCCGTCATGTATTCACAACCGTGGTCACCCGTGCCTTCGACCACCGCAACGGCGCCCGAGAGGCGAACTGCAAAACGCTCGCCCGCAACGCCTGCAAAAAAGGCTTCACCACGGGTTGCACCGTACAGCACGGTGTTGCCCACGATGATGTTGTGCACGGCCTCGCCACGGAAATCCAGGCTGGGCCTGATCACCACACGACCACCCGAAAGGCCCTTGCCGGTGTAGTCGTTGGCGTCACCGATCAGGTAAAGGGTGATGCCTTTGGCCAGGAAGGCGCCAAACGATTGGCCGCCTGTGCCTTCGAGTTGAATTCGCAAGGTGTCGTCGGGCAAACCTTCGGGGTGGTGCTGGGTCAGCACACCCGACAACATCGCCCCCACAGAACGGTTGACGTTGCGCGTGGTTTCCATGAAGGACACCTTCTCGCCTCGCTCGATGGCGGCGCGTGATTTTTCGATCAGCGTCACATCCAGCGCTTTGCCCAGACCGTGGTCTTGGAATTCGGTATGGAAATAGCCCACACCTTCGGGCACGGTTGGGCGCGCGAGCAAGCGTGAGAAATCCAGGCCTTGGGCTTTCCAGTGCGACACGCCTTGGCGCATGTCGAGCAAATCGCTGCGGCCAATCAGGTCATCAAATCGGGCAATGCCCAGCTGAGCCATGATCTGACGAACCTCTTCGGCGACAAAGAAGAAGAAGTTCACCACGTGCTCGGGCTGACCCGTGAACTTCTTGCGCAGCACAGGGTCTTGCGTGGCCACGCCAACTGGGCAGGTGTTGAGGTGACACTTGCGCATCATGATGCAGCCTTCGACGACCAGGGGTGCTGTTGCGAAACCAAATTCGTCGGCGCCCAACAAAGCACCAATCACCACGTCACGGCCGGTCTTCATCTGACCGTCAACCTGAACCCGGATGCGGCTGCGAAGGCGGTTGAGCACCAGGGTTTGCTGGGTCTCGGCCAGGCCGATTTCCCAAGGGCTACCCGCATGCTTGATCGACGACAAGGGCGACGCGCCAGTGCCACCGTCGTGACCCGCGATCACCACATGATCGGCCTTGCACTTGGCCACGCCAGCGGCAATCGTGCCCACGCCCACCTCGGACACCAGCTTGACGCTGATTGAGGACTTGGGGTTGACGTTCTTGAGGTCGTGGATGAGTTGGGCCAAATCCTCGATGGAGTAGATGTCGTGGTGAGGCGGGGGAGAAATCAAACCAACGCCTGGCACCGAGTAGCGCAAGAAGCCGATGTACTCGGACACCTTGCCGCCCGGCAACTGACCACCCTCGCCGGGCTTGGCGCCTTGGGCCATCTTGATCTGGATTTGATCGGCACTCACCAGGTATTCGGCATTGACGCCAAAACGGCCAGAAGCGACCTGCTTGATGCGACTGCGCAGGCTGTCGCCTTCACGCAAGGCAATGTCGACTTCGACTTGTTTCTCGCCGATGACGCTCTTGAGCGATTCGCCCGACTTGATGGGAATGCCCTTGAGCTCGTTGCGGTAACGCGCTGGGTCTTCGCCGCCCTCGCCGGTGTTGCTCTTGCCACCGATGCGGTTCATGGCCACAGCCAAGGTGGCATGCGCCTCGGTGGAAATCGAACCCAGCGACATGGCCCCAGTGGCAAAGCGCTTGACGATTTCGGCAGCCGACTCAACTTGCTCAAGAGGAATGGCTTGGGCGGGATCAACCTTGAACTCAAACAAACCACGCAAGGTCATGTGACGCTTGCTTTGGTCGTTGATGATCTGGGCGTATTCCTTGTAGGTGTTGAAGTTGTTCGCGCGCGTGCTGTGCTGCAACTTGGCGATGGCGTCCGGCGTCCACATGTGCTCTTCGCCGCGTGCGCGCCAAGCGTACTCGCCGCCGGTTTCGAGCATTTGAGCCAGGATGGGGTCTTGGCCAAATGCGGCCTTGTGCGTGCGGATGGCCTCTTCAGCAATTTCAAACACGCTGATGCCTTCCACACGGCTGGGGGTACCGGTGAAGTATTTGTCGATGGTGGCCGAATCCAGACCAATGGCCTCGAAGAGCTGTGCCCCGCAGTAGCTCATGTAGGTCGATACGCCCATCTTTGACATGATCTTGGACAGGCCCTTGCCAATCGCCTTGATGTAGTTGTAGATGGCTTTCTCGGCCGACAAATCGCCGCTCAGATCTTTGTGCAGATCGGCCAGCGTTTCCAGCGCGAGGTAGGGGTGGATGGCTTCTGCGCCAAAGCCGGCGAGGACTGCAAAGTGATGCACCTCACGGGCGCTGCCGGTTTCGACCACCAAACCGGTGGCCGTGCGCAGGCCCTCGCGCACCAAGTGCTGGTGAATCGCGGACAAAGCCAGCAAAGCAGGGATGGCCATTTGCGTGGGCGACATCGCACGGTCAGTCACGATGAGGATGTTGTGACCGCTGCGGATCGCGTCCACAGCTTCGGCACACAGCGATGCCAGCTTGGCTTCAATGCCCTCTTTGCCCCAAGAGAGCGGATAGGTGATGTCCAACTCGGCACTCTTGAATTTGTTTTGCGTGGCCTGACCGATGTGGCGCAGCTTGGCCATGTCCGAGAAATCGAGCACGGGCTGGCTGACCTCAAGGCGCATGGGGGGGTTGACCTGGTTGATGTCCAACAAATTGGGTTTGGGCCCAATGAAGGACACCAAGGACATCACGATGGCCTCGCGAATCGGGTCGATGGGCGGGTTGGTCACTTGCGCGAACAACTGCTTGAAGTAGTTGGGCAAAGGCTTGTTCTTGCTGGACAACACAGCCAGCGGGCTGTCGTTGCCCATGGAGCCCACGGCTTCTTCGCCGTTCTTGGCCATGGGCGCCAACAGGAACTTGAGGTCTTCTTGGGTGAAGCCAAAGGCCTGCTGGCGATCGAGCAAGGGCAAGGCATTGGGTTGGGCATGGCCGTGGGCCTTGCCCTCTTCCACATCGTCCAGACGGATGCGCAGGTTCTCGATCCACTGCTTGTAGGGCTTGGCATTGGCGAGGTTGGCCTTGAGCTCCTCGTCGTTGATCATGCGCCCCTGTTCCAAATCGATGAGGAACATCTTGCCGGGCTGCAGACGCCACTTGCGAACGATCTTGCGCTCAGGCACAGGCAGCACGCCCGACTCGGAACCCATGATCACCATGTCGTCGTCGGTGATGCAGTAACGCGAGGGGCGAAGACCATTGCGGTCCAGGGTGGCACCAATCTGTCTGCCATCGGTGAAGACGATGGATGCGGGTCCATCCCAAGGCTCCAGCATGGCCGCGTGGTACTCGTAGAACGCACGGCGACGAGGGTCCATGGTGCTGTGCTGTTCCCAAGGTTCGGGAATCATCATCATCACAGCTTGGCTAATGGGATAGCCCGCCATGGTCAGCAGCTCCAGGCAGTTGTCAAAGGTGGCGGTGTCGGATTGACCTGCAAAGCTGATGGGATAGAGCTTGCTGAGGTCTTGGCCCAAAACAGGTGAGGACATCACGCCTTCGCGGGCACGCATCCAGTTGTAATTGCCCTTGACTGTGTTGATCTCACCGTTGTGGGCGACATAGCGGTAAGGGTGAGCCAGCGGCCACTCGGGGAAAGTGTTGGTCGAGAAACGCTGGTGCACCAGACCCAGCGCCGAGACACAACGCTCGTCTTGCAAATCCAAATAGTAAGGGCCCACCTGATCGGCCAAAAGCAAGCCCTTGTAAATCACAGTGCGGCTGGACATGCTGGGCACGTAATACTCTTTACCGTGCTTGAGGTTCAGATGCGAGATTGCGGCACTGGCGGTTTTGCGAATCACATACAGCTTGCGCTCCAAGGCATCTTGAACGATGACGTCGTTGCCACGGCCAATGAAGACCTGACGGATCACCGGCTCTTTGTCGCGCACGGTGGGCGACATGGGCATCTCGCGGTTGACCGGCACATCGCGCCAACCCAGCAGCACCTGACCTTCTGCACGGATGGCGCGCTCGAGCTCTTGTTCGCAAGCCAGGCGTGAAGCGTGTTCCTTGGGCAGAAAAATCATGCCCACGCCGTACTCGCCGGGCGGGGGCAATGACACGCCTTGCTTGGCCAGGTCTTCGCGGTACAGCGCATCGGGCATCTGAATCAGAATGCCGGCGCCGTCGCCCATGAGCTTGTCGGCCCCCACAGCGCCACGGTGATCCAGGTTCTCCAGGATCTTCAGCGCCTGCGTCACGATCGCATGACTCTTTTGCCCCTTGATGTGAGCCACAAAACCCACACCGCAGGCATCGTGTTCCATTGACGAATCGTATAAACAGGCCTCAGACATGACCAACTCCAGTTGTCCACAGAAAAAGGGCTCTATCCTAGGGCAAACACCAACCCCCACCAAGAAAAATAAATGGGGTCAGATTACATTTATTCGCCCCGCTTAAAAATCAGGCGATTAATTGGGGACAGATTCAAATTCAATTGAATCAAAGGGTTAGGTTTAATCAAGCCGATTCTTCACCATTTTGGCGCTTGGTCACAGGTCGGCCGGGCTTACCCGTGGTGACCCTTCGCCTGGTTTTGCCCTTGAGGCCTTCGAGGAACTCGGGGTCGCCCAGGGCCAAGCCTTTGAGGGCTGTGTCGGTCATGGCTTGGATGTGGTGGGGCAACAAACCTTGTGAGACCAAGTCCTCATAGGCCTGCTCGCGCGCAAACGGCGTGTTGCCCAATCCCCAGAACAAGGCGTGAGGCGTGAGCCAGCGCTGGCTGCCTTGCCCCACATAGTGGCGATGGCTGGACCAAGGAAAATCGATGGGCCGAACCACCATTCCTGCGCGAACCGGGTTGAGGTCGATGTAGGCCATGCACGACATGAGATGGCGTTCAGATTGAACCAAGCCAGAACGGAATCGCCCCTCCCATAATGTGCCCGTTCGGCCCCAACGCTCGTTGAAGCGCTTGACGTAGGCACGACCCACCGATTGCATGAATTTGGACATCGCGCCATCGGCTTCGGGCGTGATCAGCAAATGAAGGTGGTTGTCCATCAGCACATAGGCATGCACAGCCACGCGTTTGTCCTTGGCGTGGAAAGCCAGCAAATCCAGCAAGCTTTGCCGGTCGGCATCGTCTTCCACAATGCGCTGGCGGTTGTTTCCGCGCAGAATCACGTGGTGTGGCAAGCCTGCCAATGACAAACGGGGCAATCGGGCCATGATCTTGGTGGGTGGGTCAAACAAAATGTAATCTGACCCCAATTATTCAGGAGGCTGGAATGGTGGATGTGGTGACTTATGTGACGCAGTACACCCCTTGGGGTGAAATGGTGTTTGCGGCGAATGCGCGGGGGCTGGTGGCCATGCGCTTCACCGACCAGGGCGTGCCAGACCATTGGCAAGCGGCATCGCGAACCCAAGCCTCAACGAGCGAGGTTCTGGCGCAAGCGGCGGCTTGGCTCAAGCGCTTTGCCAGCGATCCCACGCAATGCCAAAACGCACCGCACCTGGATGAGGCCTCGGCCACCCCGTTTCAGCGCAAGGTCTGGCGGCTCTTGGACCGCATCCCAAGCGGAACCACCACCAGTTATTCCGATCTGGCCAAGCAACTCGACAGCAGCCCCAGGGCAGTCGGTCGCGCCGTGGGCAGCAACCCTTGGCTGCTCCTGCGCCCTTGCCACCGCGTGGTGGGCGCCAATGGCCAGCTCACGGGTTACGCCGGTGGGCTGCCTCGCAAGCAAGCGCTGCTTCAGCACGAGGGCGTGTGAGCGCAAAGGCAACCCATTCGCTTGCGTCAACGCGCGTCATCGCCCATGCGGGCATAGCGCAGCGGGCGCAAGTCCTGCAACCCAAATTCGACCAGCAAAGCCTCTAAGCGCACCCGAGCTTGGTGCTTGCGCTGACCGGTGTACTCGGCCAGGATGAGCTCGTTCTTGAGGCTGTGCTCCCATCCCACCAATTCGGTGACGGTGACGTGATAGCCCATGGCTTCCAGGTACAAACAGCGCAACACATTGGTCAGCTGAGACCCCATTTCACGGGTGTGCAAGGGATGTCGCCACAACTCGGCCAGCGGCGTTCGCGCCAGATCCAGCGCCTTGTGCTGACGCAAAGCCGAAGCCAGTTCGGCTTGGCAACACGGCACCAACACCATGTGGCGCGCGTGTCGGGCCAGACCGAAATCAATGGCGTCGTCGGTGGCCGTGTCGCAGGCATGCAGCGCAGTGACCATGTCAACGCGCTCGGGCACATCGGGGTGAAGCACGGCCTGCGCCGCACTGACGTTCAAAAAATGCATGCGCTCAAACCCCAAGCGTTGCGCCAACGCGATGGAAGACGCCACCAATGGCGCGCGCGTTTCGATGCCGTAAATCACGCCCTTGCCCAAAGCCTTCATGAACAAGTCGTAAATGATGAAGCCCAGGTAAGACTTGCCCGCGCCATGATCGACCACCACGGGCCCCAAATCGTTTGCCAGTGCGTCCCGGTCTTGGCCATCGGCCTTGCCTTGAGCCAATTCGGTCAATGGCTTTTCAATGAACTGAAAAAGATGCAGGACTTGCTTGAGCTTGCGCCGCGAGTCCTGGTTGATCTTGCCCTCGCTCGTGAGGATGTGCAGCGCCTTG
>JACCDO012362668.1_pt1 | contig 10723 bp, 10 predicted proteins | sample 7446101 | NCBI WGS metagenome assembly JACCDO01 (sample SAMN15323440, study PRJNA562643) | freshwater metagenome | isolation source: river surface water | place: USA:Blue River Watershed | collected 2017-08-16
AGCAGTAGGACAGAAGCAGTATGCAAGAAACTCGTCGCGCACGTCTTCAGGCGGTGATCCTGGAAGAACTCTCCTTGGTCATCCGGACACTGAAAGATCCGCGCGTGCCGATGGTGACTTTGACTCGAGTCGAAGTCACCCCCGATGGCGCGCAAGCTACGGTGTACTTGCAGCTTCTAGGGGCTCTCTCGATCGATTCGTCGGACGAGAAAGCCGCTGCAGCAGCACGGGAAAATATCCGGCAGTGTCTGGAAGGCCTGAAGTCGGCTTCAGGCTTCCTGCGCCGGCACCTGGCTGGTGTGCTCACTGTTCGCCACATTCCGTCGCTGATTTTCAAAGAAGACCGCGGTCTGGAGAACACTCACCGGGTGCACGAACTTCTGAGAAAAATTGGCTCAGAAGGCGGCTCCTCCACAAGCAACGATCCGTCGTCTTCTTCTAAGCCTGACTCGGGTCAATGAGCGCCCTGTCCCCTTTCGAAAACCTGCACGGTGCTCTGGTCATCCGAAAAGCAGCGGGGATCAGCTCGTTTGGAGTCGTCGAGCAGCTCCAGCGCTCGCTTCGCGAGCAAGCGGGAGGCAAGGCTAAGCGGAAGGAACTTCCGAAGCTGGGCCACGGCGGGACGCTGGACCCCTTTGCAACGGGAGTCCTCCCTATTTGCGTGGGAAACGGCGTGAAGCTAGCTCGTTATTTTTTGGAGTCGCCTAAAGAGTACACGGGTGAAATCCATTTCGGGAAGGCGACTGCTTCGGGTGATCTCACGGATCCTGTGACCGAAGAGTCATCCGTGATTCCGGATTCCTTAGAAAAACTCCGCGCAACTGCGCTTGAATTCACCACTCAAGACTACTGGCAGACTCCTCCGATGCACTCAGCAAAGAAGCTTGAAGGGACTCCCCTTTACGAGCTTGCTCGCCAAGGAATCGAAGTCGAGCGCGAAGCCAAGCTCTGTCGTATCTACGCTTTTGAAATCACTTCCTGGAATGCGCCCATCGCCCGCTTTCGCGCGCGCGTGAGCGCCGGCACTTACATCCGCGTGCTGGCTCAGGACTTGGCCAAAAAACTGGGAACAGTGGCCCGTCTGGACTCTCTTGAAAGAACGCAAGCTGCGTGGATGAAAATCGAAGCCTCGCTCAGTGCCGAGTCGCTTCAAGCTCCCTGGGAAAAGTCCTCGGCCTGGGTGCCGTTTGACCAGATCCTTCGCGGACTAGCATCAGTCGAGGCGAGCCCCGAAGAAGCGCTAGCGCTTGAGCGCGGCCAACAAGCGGTTCTGGATCGCCTCATTCAAAAAATTTTCCCTGCCGCTTCGGATCAACCCCAGGACCTTCGAGCCGTTTATGTAGCTGAAAAGCTGGTTGCTGTGCTTCGCCAGGACTCAGGCCCTGAAGCGCGCTGGGGAATCGAGCGAGTCTTTCCCCGAACCGGTTTGTAATTCCTGAGCGGAGCTTAAGCGGAGATAGAATCTTAGCGGAGCTTGAGCGGGGCGACTTTTCGCCCTTTTCCAACCTGCCACTCGACATTCAACGATGCGCTCTCTGCGCCACTCAGAAGCTGCTCCACCTGCCAGGAATCCAAGTCTTCGGAATCACGGCCAGCGAGAGACAGAATCAGGTCGCCCACTTTCAGTCCCGATTTGCGGGCCAGTTCTGCCGCTACAGACCCTGAACGAATCGCCTTCACACGAAGCTCGCGCTCTGCTCCCTGCGCCAGCTCGAACTCCAAATCTAAGCCCGATCGATTCTCTAAAACCGGTGCACGGGCCGTTTCACGAGGAATCCAGATACGGCCATTTGCGGCATCGAGAACAACCGTGCCTCGACCTAAAATTTCCATACCGACCGTGACTGCCGGCACCTTCGAACGGAACGGACTTCCTTCGCCGCCTAAGTCTTCCGCGCTCGGGGACGTCACCGAAAAAGCTTCCGCCACTTTTCCTACGCCTTCACATGCGAGCGACCAGGAGCTACGAGGAGTTCCCTCAGGAAGCTGTGAAAGCCAGGGTGAATGAAGATCACTCGCCATCTCGCTTCCTGAGTCCCAGCGAACTCCCGACCAAGACAGGCCCGTCGAGCGACCCTTCAAAACACATCCCGGAGAGTACCAATCCCCGCTTGGGGTGAATCGCGCTTCAATCCACGGAGTCCCTTGGCCTAAGCTGTAGCCTCGAGGATCCAAGAGCACGACGGCCGCAGGCTTCGTGGGATAAAGTTCGACCGCGTAATGACGAAGAAAATCCATTCCCAGGATTCCGTCACAACAATCCGAAGGATACTGAGGCGTCTCAAAAAGATCTGTCTCCATCAGCAAGAAAGCCGGAGTAATGACCGGAACATCGGCAATCTCGGCTCGCAGCGGGATCGCTCGTTTGGCTAGCCCTGAGCCTCCGCTCCAACTCACGCGAACCGGCGCGGCGCCTGCTTGTTCAATTTTCTCAGGGGAAATTCCTTGTGACCGAAGCCAAGCCGGGGAAACCGCGCTCACGGCAGAGCCTGAGTCCACCAGGAACTGACCAATTAAGGTCTTGGGGCCAAATACCAAACTCAGACGAATCGAGTACAAGCCACCCCAGCGCCGTGCTGGTGCTCGCACCCATTGCTTTCGAGAAACATCCGCAGAAGGTGGCTCCATCTGCGTTCGAACTGCCGGCCGAGCCAGAGTTCGCCCGTCCTTGCGACGCTTACCTGCTTGCGAAGCGCAAACGCCCAAGCGCGATCCTTCCTGCAAATAATGACGCCACTCGGTATGACGAGCCTCACGAAACGCCTCGCCGCGCCACAGGGGCTCTTCACGCTCCAACCATTCTTGGAGAATCTTTCGAGCAGCCCCAAGAGCCACTTCTTCGGAATCGGCTCGGACTCGCCCGAGCTGAGCCGCCAGTAAGTCTTGGGCTCGGCCGACTCGGCGATCCCAGTCACGAGCCGCTGTCGTGGCGGCTAGCTCCGCTCCTGCTCGTGTAGCAAACCCGTCCTGAGGCTCTGGTGAGCAGGAGAAATCTGAGATCGGAGAATACCAAGGACCTTCAGGGCGAGTCCGAACCAAGCCGTCCGTCCGAAGGCCCTTTGCCTGAAGCACCCACCCCTTTTCGGCCTGGGTCGCGCGCAACTCCTGCCAACGCACCTTTTTCTCAAAGTGCCAAAGCGTGCGATGCGGGTTGAGTTCCTGAAAGTCCAACTCGCCCAAGCGATCGTTGGAAAGCCCCTCAGGACTCAGCGACCAGCTAGATACGTAGGTCATCTCAGCCGTCTTGGTGGAAGCCGTCGAAGACCACACGAGACTACTGAAAAGAACCGCAGCCGTCAGGACGAAGAAAGGGCGTCGCATCGTGGGCAAATCCTAACGCCGGCCCCTAGGTAGCCTCAAGGGCGATAGCGTTCCAACCCGAGTTTTCGAGCCCAACCCCCAGCAATCCGAACCCGTAAGAAGGTTCCCTTCTCTAAGTGTTTGGATTTTTCGATGCTTCCGTGGGCATGAACTTGCGCTTCTAAGCGGCTCTCGGAATAGGGAATGACGATTTCCCAAACTTCCAAGTCTTTCCGGAAAGTCTCTAAAATTCGGTCTCGAAGGCGATCTCGGTCCGCGGGGTCGAGCGCCGAAATCAGGAGCGATCCCGGAGCCAGGATCCTTGCCTGCGCTTTCTCGCCCGGCGTTTTCAGGCGGTCCGCTTTATTCAGAACGACCAGCCTCGGTTTGTCGCTCACACCAAGTTCGGCCAAAACCCCTTCGGTCACATCCATTTGCTCACGCGCCTGAGGAGAGCTGGAGTCGACGACGTGAACCAGAAGATCGGCTTCATTCAGTTCCTCTAAAGTCGAGCGAAACGAGGCCACTAAAGAGTGCGGAAGATTCGAAATGAATCCCACCGTATCGATGGCCACAATGGGCGGATGTGCATGAGGGTCCAGCATCCGAACCGAGGGATCTAAAGTCGCAAAGAGCTTATCTTCAGCCAAAACCTTGCTGTGGGTCAGGGAATTTAAAAGCGTCGATTTTCCAGCATTGGTGTAGCCAACGATGGCCACCTTCAGGACGTCGTTTCGCTTCGCGCGCTGAATTTTTCGCTCTTTTTCGATCTCTTTCAGACGACCGCGAAGAATCGACATTCGGTCTTTGACCAAACGCCGGTCCACCTCAATCTGCTTTTCGCCCATGCCGCGGCTCGTAGCACCACCGCCCCGCTGTCGTTCAAAGTGCGACCAAAAGTGCGCAAGCCGCGGATAAAGGTACTGAAGCTTCGCGAGCTCGACCTGAGTTTTCGCTTCTTTAGTTCGCGCATGACGCGAAAAAATTTCCAGGATGATGCCACTCCGATCGAGCACGGGCTTTCCGATCAGTTTTTCAGCATTGCGCAATTGGTTCGGAGAGAGATCGACGTCAAAGATGACGGCTTCGGCCTCTTGCGCTTCGCAAAGGGAGCGGATTTCCTCAAGCTTCCCCTGCCCTGCATAAGTCGCGGGGTGAATCCGGCGGATCTGCATGATCAATCGATTCAGGGGTTTCACATCTAAGGTCGCCAGAAGTCTGCCCAGCTCGTCGAGCGACTCTTCCTCCAGGCCGGCGCAGAGCACCTTCAGGGGACCGTCATGGGCGGGTTTTGGTAACAGCGATTCGGTCGACTCAAGCATGGAATTACGATACCTTCGCCCACAGGTATGCAAAACGCTCTGGTGAACGTCAACGGACAGATCCTTCGTCCCGAAGAAGCCAAGGTTGGCGTCTTTGACCGCAGCTACCTCTACGGCGACAGTCTGTACGAGGTGGTGCGAACTTGGGAGGGCAAGATCCTGTTCATGCAGGAACACCTAGAGCGACTCGAAGCCTCAGCGGCACTTGCCCGAATGAAGCTTTCGCAGGAACGAGCCGAATACCAGCGCGAAATCATCCGGACTCTCGAAGCTTGGCAAAAGCTTCCGGGTAAAAAGGGACTGGAAGCCTATTGCCGGCTCATCGTCTCGCGTGGCGAAGGGAAAATCGGCTTTGGCCTTTCCAACCTTCTCACACCCACTCAGTTCACGATCATCGTTCAGCCACTCGAGTTACCCAACGAGCGCCAACTCAAAGAGGGTCTGAGCCTGGCGTTCTGTCAGCGCCTTCGAAACGACGCCCGAGCGCTCGATCCAGCGATGAAGTCGGGCAATTACCTGAACAGTCTCTTGGCCTTCCTGGAAAGCACTTCCGAAGGTTTTGAAGATGCCATTCTGTGCAATGCCGACGGCCATGTGACCGAAGGAACCACCTATAACGTGGGCTATTTCAATCGGGGCATTCTCACCACGCCGCCGCTCGACATCGGTATCCTCGCAGGAATCACTCGCGCAAAAGTCATCGAAGTCGCTCGACACTTGGGCATTCCGGTTCGCGAGGTCCGCTTCCCGAAAGAACGCATGTGGGAAGCCGACGAAGTTTTTGCGCTCTCCACCACAAAAGACATCTTCCCAGTGACTTTGCTGAATGGACGAAAAATCGGTAACGGTCGCCCAGGGCCCCTCACTCTGAAAGTGCGAGAGGCCTTCCAAACTTTCATGAAGGAACGCGTTCGCCATGGCCACAACTAAGCGCAGGCAGAAAGCCTCTCGCGCCACACGCTCTCGGAAGCCGAAGGCTCTGAACGATCCCACTCCGAAGTTCCTACTTCAAGCTTTGACCGAAGCCGCTTTGGCAGCCGGCAAAGTCCTGGCGCGTTACCATGAGCGTGCCTTCAAGGTTTCAGAAAAAGACGGTGCAGGCTTGGTCACGGAAGTTGACCTCGCTAGCGAAAAAGCCGCCATGCGAATTCTGAAACGCGCCCGTCCCGACTTCACGTTTCTCAGCGAGGAAGCTTCTCCCGAGGCCGCGAAAGCCCCTCAAGGCGGACGCTGGATTTTGGATCCCCTCGATGGGACGACCAACTTCGTCCATGGTTTTCCCATGTTTTGCGTTTCCATCGCAGCCGAGTGGAAAGGCCAGATTCTCGCGGGCGTCGTCCATGCTCCAATCCTTGGGGACACCTATGCTGCAGCCAAAGGGCTGGGTGCTCGCATCAATGGCAAGCCCATGCGCGTGTCAAAGACCACGCAACTCAGAGATTCTCTCCTCACCACGGGATTCACTTACCGAAAGGACCAATGGCTCAGGCGCGAGATGGAAGCTTTCGAGCGCTTAAGTGAAACCGCCCGAGCCATCCGTCGTCCGGGAAGTGCAGCCCTAGATTTGGCTTATGTGGCCCGTGGTGTTTTTGACGGTTTTTGGGAACGCAGGCTTTCCCCTTGGGACGTGGCCGCAGGCTTGATCCTCGTGGAAGAAGCAGGCGGACGAGTGACCAACTTCCGGGACCAGAATTTCGATATTCACTGCCGAGAAATCATCGCCACCAACGGAAAGCTTCATTCGGACCTGCTCAAATCGGTTGAAACCGACTTCTGCCCCATTTGACACCCTCCCTGTCCATTCTTTACAATTAAGAAACAAGGACTTGCGCCCAGGAGGGGCCCGACCATGTTCAAATCTTGGGTACATCTCTTTTCGGAGTTCACTCCTGAGGCACTCATCTTCGAACTGCTAGCGATTTGCATTCTCCTCGCCAGCTACACGGCTTTTTATGTGATGAGAAAACGTCGACTCGGGACCATGGAAGAGACGGTGCCTACCGGCGTCGTCAAAGCATATTTGAACGAGTTGATCGTCGATGCGCAGAACATGAGAGCCTTGCTGTTCGGGCTTCTCCACGGACGCGACATGAGCGGCAATCCCATGCTCCACCAAATGATGGGGCAATCCATGATGGGACAGATGGGTGGCGGAATGCCCAGTGCAGGGGGCATGGTGGGCGCAGCACCCGTCTCCGGCGGAATGATCAACGCAACTGGAGCAACCACCGTCGTTCCGGTAGATCCTTTGGCGCTTCAGAATTATCTGAAAAACGCAGGCGTCACGATCGATCCGACTGACCTGCCGAAAATTCAGCAAGTCATCGAGTCACAGCTCACCGACCAAGCTTCGCGCTTGGCCTTGATTCAAGCCGAAAAAGAGCGAATCGAGCAAGAACTGGCTTCGACCAAAGTGGTCGCAGACAAAGCCGCTCACATGGGCGACTACGACGCGAAGTCGGCCGAACTTCTGGCACTCAAAAAGAAGATCGCCGACATGGAGACCCGCCTCACCGAATACAGCATCATCGAAGACGACTTGGCCGATTTGAAGCGCCTCCAAGCCGAGAACAAGACCCTTCGCGATCAAGTCCAAACGGCAACCGAGCAAGCCCAAGCCGCAGCAGCCGCGGCCAACGAAATGGCCATGGCTCAGGCCCAATCACCCGCTCCCGCCGCCGCTGCTCCAGCACCGGCAGCAGAAGCTCCTGCCGGCCCGACCCCTGAAGAGGAAGAAGCTCGCCTGAAAGCGGAAGAGGAAGCTCGCAAAATTGCCGAGTCGGAATTTGCGATGATCGAGCAAGATCCTCCTCCGGTCGAGCCCGAACCGGCCCCAGCACCGGAAGCTGCTGCTGCACCCGCCGCAGAAGCCAGTGCCGAACCAGTCGCCACCGACAACGCTGCAGCCCTAGCATCGGCCGACACCACTCCATCACGTGCAGAAGCGACTGCCTCTGCAGATGCAGCTGCCGATCCTCTGGCCAACATCGACTTCGGCGCAGCACTTGCGGCTCAGCCGGAAACTCCGCCCGATTCGGCCGGTGCTCCCGATCCGTTCGCCAACATCGACTTCAGCGCAGCGATCGCAGCTCAGCCAGAAACTCCGCCCGAGCCGATTGCAGCCGCTCCGGCTCCCGCTCCTGCGCCTGCGGCCGCCCCCGCGAAAGCCGACGCAGGAATTTACTCCTCCGATCCGTTTGAGCGTCTCTCTGCTCAGGTTGCGCAGCAAAGCCAGAAACCCGCAGCACCTGCGCCGGCAGCAGTGGCCCCGCCTGCTGCTGATCCGTTCGCCAATCTGGTCGATCAAGTCGAAGACACCCTACAAGCTGATGGCGGTGCAGCCGCACCGGCCGCACCCGGAGAAAAATCGGATGACGAATTGGTCGCAGAATTCGAGAAGCTCCTTGGTTCGTAATTCACTGGCAGCAGGTCTTCTGTGTTTTCTTGCGGTCTCACCCACGCTTTCAGGCAATGCCTTTGCCGCCCTGAGCCCCTTGGGGGCGACGCTTCGGTCCGATCTCACTTCGCGCCGAAACAACTCCTTTGAAACGTTGCTTCAGCACTGGGCAAAGCAACACGGAGAGAAGGCTTCCTTGCCGTTACTCGAGCTCACACGCGATACTCGCTTGGCCGACGCCGATCGTTACCTAGCCCTCATGGGCGCAGCGCGACTCGGGGGGCAAGCGCTTGCGCCGCAGCTGGTGCCTGCGTTGAAGGATCGCTCTTGGATGCTTCGCTCGGGCGCCCTGCGTGCGCTTTCCGCTCTCCAAAATCCTACTACTCGAGACTCGGTACTCCCGTTACTCAAGGATCCCTCACTCGTGGTTCGAACAGAAGCTGTGGAAGCGGTCCGAATCCTTCGTCCTGAGAACGCTCGCGATGCCCTTTTGCAGGCCTTAGAAAACCCGGCAAACTACCACCGAGGAATCTCTCAGTGGGTGCCAAAACGAGCCCTCGAGGCGCTCGTGGCCATTCAGGCTAAAGACGCAGCACCGCGCCTACTCCCCCTACTCAATCGATCGGGCGACCCCGCACTTCAAGCAAAGACGATCGAAACACTTGAGTCTTTGACCGGTAAAAAGCTCGGAAAAACTGGCACCCTCAAGGTCCGGATCGAGGCCTGGAAGCGAGAACTTTCCAGCCCCTCTCCCAATATCACCGCTTCGGCGAAGCGCTCGCTTCAGTCGCTTCGTTGACCTTCTCGAGTTCTGCTAGCCGGGTTCGGATTTTCACGACCTGCCCCACCCGGTACAGAAAGGTTTTTTCCTCGACCCCATCGGTTTCCAAAGGCCGCCAGCCTTCCAGAACGTCGCGCTGAACCAATTGATCGCGCTGAACCTGAACTTTCACGGAAGCCTGACCCCCAACCATGCCCTTGATCACGCTCACTCGGTACCGAAACTGGGCCTTCTGGTAATTCGGCGTTCCGCCGTAGCTATCGAAGAAATTACGCTCGGCCGTGTTCTCGGTCCATCGGGTCTGTAGGTACCCGCCCTCCCGATTGCTCACATCCAACCGGTAGGACTTCAGTGCCTCCAAAACTGACTGCCAAGCCGTATTGAAGTCCGTGCGGTAGACGCGCGTCTCGACCCGGTCGGTGTCCGCTCCAACGCTCTGAAGGTAGGCTTTCATGCAGCCTGCCCCACTCAGAGCGATGCCCAGAGCACAGCCCAACCACCCCAGTTTCCTGTTCCAGCCCCCTGCCTTGGGATTCATCGTTTCATTTTAGCACAGGCAGTGTTTTAGTCGGGCCATGGACATCATCCAGGAAGTCATCCGGGTGCTTGAAACGGAAACCGAGGGCCTTCGCGCCTTCACCGAGCGCGTCCGGCAGGATTCGTCGCGCACCCTAGAAAAAGCCGTCCAGCTGCTCTCGGATTCCTTGAGCCAGGGCGGGAAAATCGTTGTCACTGGCTTAGGAAAGTCCGGGAAGATCGGCCAAAAAACGGCTGCGACTTTCTGTAGCACCGGAAGTTTAGCGGTTTATCTTCACCCCACCGAAGGCCTTCATGGAGACCTCGGGGTCGTCTCTGAAAAGGATTGTGTGTTGGCGTTCTCCCAAACGGGAAACACCGAGGACATTTTGAATCTACTTCCCGCGCTTCGCGAACGTGGGGTCAAGGTGATCGCAGTCGCAGGCAAAGGCCAGTCCCGACTCGCACAAGCAGCCGACCTCTGGATCGATTCATCGATCCCTCAGGAGGCTTGCCCTCATCAGTTAGCCCCCACCACTTCGACGACGCTCGGACTCGCCATCGGGGATGCTCTCGCCGTCGCATTGATGCAGCTTCGTGGGTTTGACGAGAAATCGTTCGCCAGAAATCACCCAGGTGGTGCTTTGGGCCGCAGGTTGACCCTGAAGGTTTCTGACTGCATGCATTCTGGCACCGCAGTGGGGACCGTCTCTTCAGACACGTCCATGGAAGAAGTCGTTCATGCCGCGACCCGCAGCCCGCTCGGTGGGGTGCTCGTCACCGACGGTCCACGCCTGGCTGGTCTGATTACGGATGGCGACATCCGTCGTGCCCTTTCGCATCGGGAGAAGTTTTTCACCCTGAAGGCGGCCGATATCATGACCCGTCAACCCATCACGATCACAACCGACCAGCTAGCCACTCAGGCTTTGAGTCAGATGGAAAGCAGCGAGCGCCCCTTGGGAGTGTTACCGGTTGTGAACGCAGAGGGTCATTGGCAGGGACTAGTGAGAATTCATGACCTCGTCCAACTCCTCTGAGGCCGCTTGCCCACACTGTGGGGGCCCTACAGCGCAGCGGCATAAGTTTTCTTATCCGCTCCTGACCCAAATTTTATTTGGGTTGAGCTTCCTCGCCTTCTGGATCGTTTCTGAAAAGCACACGCTGTCCCCCAAAATTTTGATCGGCTGGAGCGTTTTTCAGGCACTTATAGGCGTGCACCTAGTCAGAGCCCGGCTCCGAGCCCGCGTGCTCGAATTGCGTTGCATCCGTTGTGGGCAGGTCGTAGGCTGACCGCCAATCGATCGCCTGTTTTTCAGCGACAAACCCGTTCATTTCCGGAGGATTTCCAAGTGAAGAAACTGTCCCTGATTTCTACCGTCGCAGCTGCAGGAGCCCTCGCGGTCA
>JACCDO012378719.1_pt1 | contig 10723 bp, 3 predicted proteins | sample 7446101 | NCBI WGS metagenome assembly JACCDO01 (sample SAMN15323440, study PRJNA562643) | freshwater metagenome | isolation source: river surface water | place: USA:Blue River Watershed | collected 2017-08-16
AAATGCACAGCAACTTGTTGATAAACTCCAAACAACAATTTTTCTCTGACAGATATTTGTTTTGCTAGCTCTTTTTTTGCGTCAGCAGTAGAGGCATCGTTTAATTTTTTATCTAAATCTATCAAAACAGGATCTATTCGATGCGCAGTAGCAACTATATCCCTGTCTCTAAATTTAATACTAGCGGCACCAGCAGCTTCTAATACTCCGCCTCTTGCATCTTCAGCGGCGTAGAACTCCATTACATCCGCATTAATAGTGCTGTCTACCACTACCCATGCACCACCTCTTAATTCTGCAAATGGTGGAATGTATACGAATAAAGGCTGTTTATAAGCTACCAGTGCATCAACAATCATACTACCAAATTTCAATACTTCGTCAAACATGTCTCTCTGACCACCAGAAAATCCTCTCCAATTAGCAAATATTATACAAGGTATACCTTCTCTATTAAAATCACGTAAAGCCTGTGCAGTCTTGTACGCCGAGTCAGGAAACCATACACCACCTGCTTGTTGAACCATTTTCTCTCTTGAAGTACTATCGGCTGGATCAGCGGGTTTCAAGGCTTCAGAAGTACGATTCTCAGTAACGATAACACCCATTGGAATTCCACCGAGTCTACCTCTTCCAACTACTACAGTTTTAGCCCAACCACCAAGTGCTTCAACAAATGAATTCTTGTCAAAAAACCCAGATTGCCAAGGGACTAAATCTTCATTTTCCCCTAAACCAACGCCAGTAAGTAATAAACGAGGATCATATGTAAGCTTAGTAGGTGCAAAAGTAACGTATCTATCAATCGTGTCCACAGCAGAAATATCACAAATTGGAAGTTTACCACCTTTCTTGGCTGGAACAAAAGATAACCAATGTAATGCTGTATTTACACTTTCCATATGCGTTTCGGATAGTAAATGAGATACACCATTAGGGAACATAATCATTGGTCCACCTAATTGATCATTCGTGGTATATATTTCACGACCCATTAACTTGTTCAACGCTTGATAACCAGTTAAAATAATCGGACAATTTGTCTTTTTTTGTATTGTACGTTGTCCAAGACGCACCAAATACGCACCAATACCAACAGTGCGACCTACTACTAAAGTAAGTGTGAATATTTCATCATATGCACGAGAAGTTTCACCAGCGATTAATCCCGAGCCCATTAAATTTTCAACACCTAAATCTGGCTCCTCCCCGATAATATCTGTTATCATGTATCGATCTTCTTCTCCAGGCACTGTAACGTGACTGCAGATAACTGGAAGACTATTAACATCGCCATTATATTTTTGTAGTAGCTCATTATATGATGCCTTAGTCAAATATACGTACTTGAAGCCTTTTGATGGATCATTTGAATCAGTCCAACAAACCTGGAAAAGTGATTTTAAGCTTTGCGCCATTCCTATTCGAGCACCTGAATTCGCAGCCAAAAACAACCTAGGCAATCCTCGCAGTCTAGCATACTCAGAAGCCTTATAAAAGATAAGATCTTCTTTGGTTCCAAAACTACCCGCTTGATGTGTGATATCATTACAAATAATTACAACATCACGTCCATCGGGGTACTCAGGAGTGCAAAATGTTCCCAGCCAAACAACCATACCTGCGTCATTTAAGCCTGGTTCTCTAGCATAAGGTCTTAACTCTGCATTTTCCCCATCTCTAGCTGACCAACCTTTAGGTAATGGTTCATTATTTGAACATAACACCAATTCGGTACAGGTGAACAGCTTCTCCGGTGGTGGGATATTCACCATATTTTTTCGCTCTTTTGAAAAACGTGCCCAAGATTTCTCAGTCGCATGACGAAATAAGACGGGCCAATCATATGCATACAATGTATCGGATGATGCCATAGCCTCAGCTCTTTGTTGCTCAAACCTTTGTGTTAAAGGGTGTGGAGTCTGCGTATCCATGTTATCCCAACTACCTGGTTCTGATCCAATAGTTTTAAATACTTTTTTTCCGTCGATATTTGCTTCATAATATTGCTCAATTTTTAAAACGAATCCGGTAGGATTCGTCGCGACAAGTCTTACATACATAGGTTCAGCATCCGCAGTTAATTTACAACTCAATTTAACTTCAACCGTAGAAACGGCAAGTCTAACCATCTTATACCAATATTTGTTACAAATTCTGCTCAATTCATTCATAAAATGATCAGGCTGCACTATTGCATCAGGCGCAATAATCGATAAAAATATGTGATTAGCAGCATGAGACACCATGGCAACTTTAGATCCAGATGCTTCTTGCTGCCCAATTACAAGACCTAGATAATCTAAAGCTTCCACGAACAATGATTCCGCATCACAACTTGCGATATCAGCAGTAAAACTTACGAGACGAGAAAAATATCTTACCAGACCTTTGCCACTACTTGGGATAGCTTTGTACAAGAAAACATTACCAGATGATGTTTGAGCAGTGTCTAATGACACAGAGAAATTGGACAAACGTGGTAAGTCCAAATGGAACGCATGTGGTGCCTCAATATGACGAAACAAACGATCTTCAACTGAAAAATTTAATTTATTTCTAAATGTATAGATACCGATTCTTTGATCTTTGTGACCTACGAAGAATGAAACTCTTCTTACTCCTCGTTTATTCAAATCATCTCTCTGAGTCGAAATAAATCGTGAAATTTCCGCTGATGTTTCATCTTCGCTGGTATCAGGACCATTTATGACTATTACATGGACAGCGTTAATATCTAAACTAGCATCATTAGAGACAACAGGAATTTTACCAATTATCATTTGAAAATTGCCAGACAAATCATTCAATGAATCAATAACTGCTACAACACCAATTCTATTACCTTGTACTACAGGATGTCTAAGTTCTTGAGATGGTGTGCGCTTATGTCCCTTCGTAGAAGGAGAAGGCAATAATTCACTATCAACACTGCTCGCTTTGACTAACTCACCCAAATCAGAGTACGATAATCGATTTTTAGGTTTTTCTGGCATGCTTTCAGTAACAGCTTCAACTTGCCTGGTCATAAAATCAAATTTAATCCAAGGAGAATTGGTTCCATCATTCAAACCACTTAACGTTTTCCCGCTGACTAAATTTGATAAATTATGAGTCGCTTGATATGTTTTCATAAGATAAATTTCCAAGGCAGCAATCTGATACTCGTTATCTTGTCTCAAGGCATCAATTAATAAATCTCGAACAACGATATTAGAATCACAAAATTTTTTAATAATTGTAACTCTATCCCCTTTTCCGACATTGTCACCGGATGTTAATGCAGCAGTAATTGTGTCATGAAATCTTTGACGTCTTGCCTCTGGTTTCATAGAGAATTGTTTAATGAGCACTAAGTTAGCCACGAAAGATACTCTGGAATAACTTGTTTGGCGCAATTTTGCAATATCGCTTAATCTGACCTTTAAATTACGAATATTGATTTCATTTCTTAACGGTATACCAGGTGGACATCCTTTAGGTCGCGATATAGCGGCTAATATTGGTAATGACTTCATTTCCTCCATAATCTTGACCATTAATAAATTTTTAGCCTTTAAATTCATATGCGATCGACATAACTCGAGTACTTTATCTAAGTTATTACTATGGTCTTTACGCAATTGACTAACTACATCCGTGTAAGACATATTATCAAATAATTTTTCCACCGCTAAATATTCTTCAATAAAGTGGAGAAAAGCAGACAAAACTCTTACTTCCGTGGAGTATAGATACTGCTCAGCAATATTCCACAATGATGATGTTGAATTATTAAAAATAACACGCTTATCCGTAGCTAATTGAGACGAAAACTCATGGAGATACATTAAGATAGTACCCGATGGGAATTCCAATTCAGAATTATTGTTCGATTCCAAAATCTTGTTCTTAAAAGCCATATTACAAGCCGAAATCTTTGAAAATAACGCAGAGTCAATCCTGCCGCGCAATACTGACAAAGCTTCTTCAAGTTCATATACTGGTAATAATTTATCTGCTGCCATATCCATGTAAGCATTGTAGGCTTCTTCAATAGCAGAATCCGATACTAAATATCCACCAAAAACTATATCTAATGTGTGCAACGCTTCCCGCATGATAAGATGGGGAGGGGAATTGACTGGCATATGTAAATACTTAAACTTCCCAATATCTCCAGTATCACTTTTAGATATTATCAATGATCCTGTAAATAGTTCAGCTTTAACTACTTTATCCGGATTATCTAATTTCATAAAAGCGATCACATCTCCCGGAGACAACGTTGCACCTTCGCTCATTTGAAAAGATACGAATCCAGCTTCAGGAGCTTTCAGAGGCATGTACATTTTCATCACTTCAATCTCCACGTATGGATCACCAGCATTTACATGGCTATCATCAGAAACTAGCAAGCGTGCAAGTTTCCCAGCCACAGAAGAAGTTAATCTTGTTGGGTCATATTCTGGTGTAAAAATACAAGTATGGCCATCCAAAATCATGCGCAGACTACCACCACTTTCATTAGTAGAATACACTACGTGACTTTTCCCTTCGACATTGAGTAAATATCCACTATCAGCTAACAGGCGAAGATGGACATGCTGTCGTGTACCATTGCATTCGACAATGACGCTACCAGGTCCACTTTGGGTTAAATTTGCACGATATTTTATGTTTTCATAAATTAATTCAATCGTGACTTTTGGAGATAAAATATCAATCGAGCCAGTTTGCCCAACATTCAACATATTTATGAAGTCTAATCCACATTGCTCAAAATGTTTAAACCCTTGTAATGCCGTACCACAAGTAGCAATCAGAGCGGCTGGAGGGCAATATTTTAAGTTCTCCTCGATGGCGAGTTGTTTATGAATTGCGATTCTACCATCTAACCATTGAGTATGAATGGTATTGTTGATGAAGTCAGATGACTGCATCAATTTAATAATGTATTCAACAGTTGTGCGGATATCACCCCGAATTTGAAGTTCCTTCAATGCTACTAACATCGCTCTCCTCGCATTTTCCCGAGTGCTACCAGATGCAAATACATGACCAAACTGAGAGTCCGCAAATTCGTGAATACTTCCACTATTATTGATAGAAAAATAGCCCCACACATCAATAGAAGATCGAAATTGTAACTCTTTGATTTGACCTGAAGTAGGTTGGAATGAAGCATCGGGATTCTCTGCTGTAATTCTGACAGCTATACAATGTCGTGGAGGAACTACTCGCTCACTGAATTCAAAGTCTATAGTATCTTTACCTCTTGGATGCCTACCGTATAGTCTACGAATATCTACGATTCGATGTAATGGGATTCCCATAGCGACTTGCAATTGACATGATGGTAGATTAATTCCAAGAATATTTTCTGTTACCGGATGCTCAACCTGTAACCTTGGATTTAATTCCAAAAAGGCAAAGTCATGTGTGTCATCCATAAATAAATACTCGACTGTTCCCGCATTACAATAACCAACAGTTTTTGCAAGTGCGACAGCAGCTTGTTCCATCTTTTTGAAAACACTTGGTGGGGCAGCAATAGGCGGACCTTCTTCGATAATCTTCTGATGTCTTCTTTGCACACTGCAGTCGCGACCAGATAACGCAATAGCTTCTCCATATTTATCTGCTAATAACTGCACCTCTAAATGTCTCGCTGCAGATGCCATTTTCATGATAAAAATTGGAGAGCCAGGAATTTCACCTTGAACTTGTCTATAAGAGGTTAAAACGTCTTCCCTTTTAGTAACTTTTCTAATACCTTTACCACCACCACCTTCACTAGCTTTAATCATGACAGGATAACCAATGGAATCACAACATTGCAATGCAGTCTCTTCATTGGTGACATCAGCTTGATCATAAACAGCTTGTGGCATACCATCTGTTTTGTAATTAACTCTTAGATCTTCACCATTCCAAGAAATAACAGGAACACCAGCAGATTGTGCAATAATCGTAGAACCAATTTTATCACCAAGAGCATGCATGGGTGCTGCTGGTGGCCCAATAAAAGTAACTTTGTGTGGAAGTTTCAACAAAGAGTTGGGCAAAGCAGGGTTCTCACTTGCATGACCCCACATAGGCATGACAGCATCAACTCTTAACCTTTGTGCTATCTCACATATTAATGTAACATTTGCATAATTATTATTATTTGTTCCACCTGGTACGTCAACTATTTGATCCGCCATTCGTATAAACTCAGCATTTGCTTCCATATCCTCAGGAGTTGCCATACAAACGAATTCAATCTATACATTACTATATTAGGAAACAAATAATTAGTAGTGAATTCAAAATACTTACCATCTTTTCGTTACCAAAGGTTTCAAAGGACCACCGACGGATAGACCTGATAGCCTTTATAGCACCTATACCATTATTTGCAATCAATATCTTTTTTATCGCATGATCACCACCACTGAATGCAACAAAGTCCTCAACACTTTCCCACTTTACATCCATGTTGAGCGAATTATATTTCTAAATTCCTGGCGATTAGGAATACAAAGCATACGCAACTAGGAATTGATGTCAGGGTTCTGCTAAAACAAACACTAAGTTACAAATTACAAGAATAAGAACCGCAAGATTTATAAGAAAATCACCGTTGCGTTGAGCTGAATAAGCTACATTTCTTTGAACTTACTGTGTAATTACACAAATAATTATTCGTGCTTTTGTACAATAAAATAACTATTTCTAGCGAAGTGGCAGAAAGCAACAGTAAACGTATTACATGTAGCAAAAATTTCTACAAAGATGTCAATTCTTAAACTACAACATAAAATAGGACTGATATGTTACCGGTGACATCACTTTTAACTCACTCCTGCTCACTCCACTTCTTACAGGAAGTTCAAGTCTTAATAGGTCAGAGTAGACACCATGAGACGCCGCATAGCACTTATCTGATCTACCTGAATCCTGCATATCGCTCGAGACACGTCACAGAAATGTTTGCAGCATCATTATGCCTGATTTTAGCGCTAATAAGATGCAAGTATAATGAAGGATTCCATAAATCTTTAGTTATACATCAGGCTAATCGCTTTTGGTTTATTCCGAAGTATCACATACCAAAAGGTATCCTTTTTGGAGATAATATGGACTCTAATGGCGATCTTAATACAAATAGTAATAGTAACGGTAATATAGATAATTTCAATAATGAGAGCCCATCACTGGAATCTTTATTCAGTAACGGCGTTATATATCTTGATGACGATGACAAGGAAGGCAAAACAGTTAGATCAAAGATTGACGACAAGCTGTTGTTTAGTGGTAGCAATATAATTCCACTAAATTTAGATAGTCGAAAGCGAACAACAATGCAATTAGCGTTAATGCCCTTTGAAAATCCTCTTTTTGTTGGGTGTAAAGAATTCCTATACTTATATGAGAAGAGATATAGAAAGTTATTGGATGATATTGAAAATGTGGCTGTTATTAAAGGAAGTGATATTCAGATAGGCAGGTGTTATATTAACGAGTTGGGTAAAATTGGCCGCATAGGAAGTCTTTGTGTAGTCGTTGAAAAAAAGAGACTAAATAATGGCAAAGGTTTCCTTGTCATTCAATCTATTTCTAGATTCAAAATTATTAGACTTATTAAGCGAACCCCATATTTACTGGCTGAAATAGAACTAGATTATGAAGATGATCATGCTATTGGCACCGAACAGTTAAACGAAAAGTTATGTAAAGATATTTATATACTATTAAAGATATATATGAGAATAAATCATATACAAAGTGTTAGTAATGAAAACGAGGAAAAGGAATTTAACACATTATCTCCTGGGATTAGAGATAATAAACCGGATTCAAATGTCAAAAATATTGATATGATAATCCAGCGACATCAATCTTTCAGTATGCACTGTGCAAATTTATTATCTACAGAAGCCGATATTATGCAACAATTACTACAAAGTAAATCAACTACATACCGATTGCATGGTTTGAAACGCATTTTAACTGAGGCAGTGGAAGAATTAAGTACTTTATTAATTGACGATGGTTTGATAACTGAAGAAATACTAACAAATATTCAATCTAAATGCAATCATGATGATGACGACGATAGTGATTTAATGCCACCAGCCAATTACAATGGTGTCACAATAGAAAGTGAATTAGATGATATTGTTATGGACGGATTTTTCACTGATGCGGAGGACGATGAAGACGATAATAATGATGAAGGTGAAGATAACAATGAAGATAACAATGAAGATAACAATGAAGATAAAGATGATATTTGGTCTGAGAGCTATGGTGGAGATGATGTGCTTCAATAAAATATTGTAATAATTATAATTCATTGTCTACATGTTCATAATAATTAATCATTATGTAATATTTGACTATCATCATTGCCACCTATTTCTTTATGATGTCGATGATGTCGATGATGACGATGATGACGATGTCCTCTCTTATGGTGTTCAACATGTTCAATGTCATCATGAACTGTTGCGGGCGTATCAACATCATGTTGATTCTTCATATCCCCATTATTACTGCCAGTTGATAACTTTTCAGTGTCATCATTATGTACTTGCTCATCTTTTTCATGATGTCTACGGTGGTGATGTCTATGCCGTTTATGATGCCGATGTCCTCTCTTATGATGAGTTTCAAGTTCTTCAACCTCATCCTGCGTCATCACGGGAGCATTATTATCTCGGATATCTACATCATCGCGATTTTGCATATCCTTATCGCTACTATCTGTTGCATCTTTTATCTCTTTATTCTCATTAAGGTTCTGCTCATCCTGTTCATAACTTTGTTCATAGTTTTGTTCATAGTTTTGTTCATAGTTTTGTTCATAGTTTTGTTCATAGTTTTGTTCATAGTTTTGTTTACTCTGTCCATGATATTGTTCATAGTTTTGTTCACGATGTTGTTCTTCTTCATGTAGATGATTATTTTTTATTTTAGATTCATTAGATCTTATAACGTGATCAATATTATGGACCATTTCCACAACTTCAATAGTTTTGACACTTGTTTCTTGCACAAGTTTCATTTGGTGATTAAATCGATCATCTAAATAATTTACTTTTTGTATAATATTTAATAGTTCATCTTGAAATTTATCTACTGGTATGGTTGATGTAGATACTAAAGAATCTACAGAGGTATTGATATTCCGACTGCCTGGTGGTATTGCTGTTTTTTTTGTTATTTGAAGATCAGTTTTTAACTTAATAATTTCATTTCGCACGGACAACATTGAACCACCTACATTATTTCTCAAGTCTTCCAAGCCTTTCTGTAAAATTATAAGTTCATGCATTGCTTTTCTACCTGTTCTAGGTAGAAAATGAGAATTGTCACCTCTTACTCTATTACTAGACATCGATAAATTAGGACTGGTCACTGATTTATTATCCCCAACAGTTCTAGCGCTTGTTTTAATTTCATTATGAGGTTTTCTTTGAGATTCTAAACTAAGTATTGCTTTTTGATTTTTCCTAATTTCATTCCGCATCTCAGCTCTCCGACAGCCTTCAAAAACTTTAATAAAGTTCTGATATAATTTTTTTATTTTTATTTTTGCTAAACATTTTCTAAAAAAGCATTGAATTATAATTATAAAAATTTCTTGGCATTGAAGAAATAACATTTTTATATGACTACTAAACGATTCAGAATCAAAATTTGATGATACTATGGAATTCTCTACAATCCTTAATTTGGTACATACTAATATAACTTTACAAGCCATTATGATGATAGTGTTAACATTATCAAATTTTAATACTTTATAATATATATTACTGATAATTCCACCAAAACAAAGTAGTTTATTAATTATTGTAGAATATCTGAATAGCTTATTTAATTGGGTATTAAGGGGAACTAAAATAACCCAACTTTGTTTGGTTTTTTCTATAAACAATGATATTGAATAATTTCTTGATACAATTTCATTAATTGAATAAAAAAGACTGATATTATCCCTAAGTATAGTTCCTTCAACCAACCCATATTCATTGCGTGACACTACCTTATTACTTTCCACTATTGTATCCGTAACTCCCAAACCCAATGATAAATCATAAATTACATTTGGAACCTTATCTACTTTTTCTTCCACTACTCGCTTATTGACCGATTTAAGGGTTTTGTATAATTGAGCGACTTCGTTACATTCAATATCATCCGTTCCTACATTGTTCCGAAAAGTTGATGCGACTCTGCATCGGGATGGTTTCGGTGATGTTGGTGATGGAACCGGCGATGTGTAACGCAGTATAGCCAAAGGCTTGCCCCGAGCCTCCATCAGCGATATTCCTTAGGAATAGAATATAGTAATCTGTCGGTTTGTAACTTTACAGGTAGGTACCGCCGGTACCGCAATAAAGTTAAAATTTGTTAAATAAGTGTTAAAATGACTCACCGGAAGTCGGAGTGGAATATGAAAAGCGTAAGTACCAGGCATTTATCTGGTTTACTATTCCTGGTTATCTTTTCATTTTCGGAAATGAATTTTTACATGAATTATTTATAAAATATAACATAAAATTGATCATTAATCATGAAGGTAAAGCCATTTTGAATCATCAGCTAGTGTCAGTCATAAACCACTATTTAGAATAAACAAATAGTAAGAAGGCCGGATTTGTGTGTAACCCTACAGGTCCTTGAAATGAATCATTGCGTCAACACAAAGCAACACAACTTGCAAGCATCAAAAATGTTCAGAGTCATT
>JACCDO012135131.1_pt1 | contig 10722 bp, 6 predicted proteins | sample 7446101 | NCBI WGS metagenome assembly JACCDO01 (sample SAMN15323440, study PRJNA562643) | freshwater metagenome | isolation source: river surface water | place: USA:Blue River Watershed | collected 2017-08-16
CGATTGTGACGATCTGAAGAAGATCCTGGCCATCCGGTGTCCAGAGCGACAAACCAAAATGGCCGGTCTCGTAATTCAAAAAGCCCTTCAACAAATGAACCGGCTTTTTCCCGTCCAAAAGCTCAATCCGGTAAGATTGACCATCAAGCTGCTTCTTCACCTTCAGCTTGCGGGACTTAAACTTTGAGTTCTTCAGAATACCCGCAACCACCGTATCAGCTTTTTCGCGCAAAGCGGCCACAGGCACCGGCTTCTTACTCTTAGAAGTCCAAAGAGACGCCAAGAACCCCTTCAAATTGATTGCTTCGTCTAAAACGTCCATTAACGCAGCGCCTCCAAATATACGATCAAGCGGGTGAGATCAGAGTCTTTGGGATAGTAGCGTTTTTGAAGGTGATTCAAAAGCCGAACGGCTTCCGCTTTTGCCTTCTTTTTCTCCTCATCAAGCGTGCTCATTACGAGTGACCGGCTCTCAGTTACTCGTAACGGCGCTCCAGAAAGAGAAGCCGCAGCCCGGTAAGCCAACCGATAAACTTCCTCAAGGTGCTCAGCAAAATCCCGCTTAGGGATAGTCAGCTTATGTTGCTTCATGAAAGCAGACACCCGCTCATCACTTGCGGGATCAATCTCACGACCAGCCAAATTCAAAATGAGAGCAATCGCTCCCGGCTTGTCGAATTTAAGAAACGCATCAAAACCAATCGGCCACTCCCGCTCCAAAATCTTCAAAACGCGAGAGGCAGAGCGAGTCGCTAAGAAGTCGTCGATATCGAGTTTCTTTTGCTTGAACAGTGCAGGCAGGAACGCCATCAGCTCCTGATCTCGCTGAGCAAAAATCTCCGTCAGATCAGGAAACTCTTCCTGACTGATCTCTGCCAGCGCGTCAGCCAAAAGAACCTTTGCTGTAAAATCGACTGAATTCACTTTAGTTTCTCTCTCAGTTTATCCGAGCACTTAATTTTGGCCGGATCATCGACGAAAATATTGCCACCAACTTCCAGATCGTCTGGCAGTGACGCGAGAGAAGTGTTGTTCAACCAGAGACTCCCTTTCACACTCAACCCCTCGGGGAGTGACGTGAGAGAGGCGCAGCCTCGCAAGTTGAGATGCACTCCGACACTCAACCCCTCGGGGAGTGACGCAAGAGAGGTGCAGCGCGACAAATCGAGACTCCCTCCGACACTCAACCCCTCCCCGAGTGACGCGAGAGAGGTGCCTCGCAAGTCGAGACTCCCACCCACACTCAGCCCCTCGGGCAGTGACGTGAGAGAGGTGCAGCCGTACAAGCTGAGCCACCCACCCACACTCAGCCCCTCCGGGAGTGACGTGAGAGAGGTGCAGCCCGACAAGTCGAGATCCCGACCCACACTCAACCCCTGCGGAAGTGACGCGAGAGAGGTGCAGCCGGTCAACCAGAACCACCCACCCACACTCAGCCCCTCCGGGAGCGAGGTGATCGCGGTGCCCGACAAGCTGAGACTCCCACCGACCTTCAACCCCTTTGTCTTCGAAAACTCTTCTAAGGTGAGAAATTTCCCATCCACTTCTACTTTCAATTCACGCTTGGAATAACGAAACTTCGGCTCTCCATCAGACGGAAAATCATCATACTCTTCGTCGTTCGCATTCCAAAAAATAACCTCATCGGGCATCACATGTGCCGCAATTTTGGATTCACTTCCACGGTCAGTCTTTGAGATGTAAAAATAAAAATCGCCATGATTGTAATAATTTCTCCAGTATTTTCCGTCTTTCTCGGTAATGCACCACTTGGTATTTGAACCATAAAGCATCGCTGCTTCATGGGTGGTGATCTTGTAAACGTACCAGCCGGAATTCTCAGCTACCAGTTCAGCACCCTCCATCTTCGCCAGCTTCTTTGAAGCTGTCTTCGATTTCGTGCTGCTTAGCTTTTCTACAAATTCAGAAAATTCCTCAAAACTCTTCTTCGCCCACTGATCAATATCGCGATCTTTCGCGTCCTTGATCCGGTCCTTGACCGCTTTAAAAGCGGAAATAGTCTTCTTGACCGCCTCTTCCTCTGCCCCTTGGGCGAGAAATTTTTTCTCAGCGGTCTTAAAATCTTCCAGCAAGAGGGGCAGACCCCAACGATCGACCTGATCTTCGAAGATAACCATGACTCTGCCTTTCCCCCATCTCAAAAAATCGGGCCACACCCCAGAAGAGTGCAGCCCGAAATTTTCCCTAAACTGTCCCTAAACTAATGATTAGTACAGGGTAGTTCCAGCGCCGAAGCTGCCAGCCGACAGACCGTTCAGGTTCGAGAGCGTGAGCACGCCGAAACCTTCCGAACGAGCCATCAACTTGGCATAACGGGTACGCAGACCTTTACGGAACTTGAAGTCGTTCGGATCAAGGAATGCGTTGGTGATTTGCATCGGGATGTATGGTGCCCAAACGTAGGCAGCGTCCACGAAGCTCGAACCCTTGTAACCCATAATCACTTTGTTCGATTGCAGGTAGGGGTCTTTGTACGAGGTGTAACGCGAAGCAAGCGTTCCCATCTTCGTGATGCCAAACGACTGAGGCTCAGCTTTCGCCATAGCTTCTGCGTCGCCTGCGAAGATCGGGCGGAAGAATCCGTCCGTGTAAAGCTGCTCAATGTGAGCGGCGAAGTCATACGACATCACAACCCAGTTTGCAGGACCACGGAGCAGGTTCTTGCCAATCTGGTTGGCAATCAAGGTCATCGGAGTGAACACGCCACGGATATGGTCGAGTTCTTTCACGCCGCTCGGAACAGCCATGTTGTACGAAGCCAACGCGCCGGTTGCACCCAGCTTGATGTCTTCGATGATTTCACGGTCGATTTCGAGAGCAAGCTCGGAACCCACGCCAGCAACAAGCTCTTGCTCGGCATCAATTCCATGGAGGGCCTTAAGGTCGTCCGCTGCCTCTGAACTCCAAAGGGCTTTCAGCTTGCGGCTCTTGGCCTGGACGCTCACCAAAGCGATGTCCACGTTGACCGACGGAATTTTAGCCGAGCCTTCCGAGTTGTACTCGTAAGTCGCCTTGATTTGAACGCCGTTTGCAGGAGCAGCAGCCAAGGTCAGGACCACTTCGCCGGTAGCGTAGTTGATCACGCCCGAAGCAACGCCAGCACCAGTCAAACCGCCCATGCCATCGTCAGAAGCGGTCACGCCGCCAGCGACGATCTTCAGCTTGCCCGGAACAACCGGAGTCCAAGCCAAAGTGTGGGTGATTTCAGTCATCGAACCGTTGCCGGTAGCGATCAACTGGTTGTCCACATAAACCGAGCTGTAGGTCGGCTTCATGTCTTTGATCAGCTTGTCGCCAGCGGTCACGCTGCCTTTGGAATCGCCGTACTTCAGCTCGAAGTAGAACACAGCGCCCACGGGCTGGCTCATCGGCTGAACCGAGACGATTTCAGGAGCGATCAACGACGGCCACACCCGGCGCAAGAGCGGGAAGGTGTACTTGATGAAAGGAGCCGTGTTGGCGGTCGTGGTGTCTTCGCCGAGGATGTGCTTCTCTTTGAAAGACTTCACTTCAGCCAACTGGTTTTCAAACAGTTGGGCCAAGCAATATTTTTTGTAGACATCCATGGCCATCGGACGACCGAACTGGTCTTTTTGTGGAATCCACTTGTTCCATCGTTCGATCAAAGCCGCCCGCTGAGGGTTCTTTGCAAACCCTTCAGGCGACAGGTCCGACTTCATTTCTTGAAGTTTACGCTGTTCCATTTTTGTTTCTCCTTAAACAATCAAACCCTAGAGACGACACTTCACATCAAATCTTTGACCGAATCCAAGCTCACGCCGGGAAACAAGTCTTCCATTTCGCCGTCTACCCCTTCAACAGCACCTTGCCTCTTCTTCTGTTTAGAAGTGTCTGCAAGATGTTCCTCTACCAACTGGGTAGAACGGAACTTTTCCAAACGCCGACGAACGGAATTGTAATCCTCCGAAACTACCGGCTGAGTCGAAAACCGCTTAATCACGGAATCGATTTCTTCTTTGGTCAATTTTCCTTCGCACAAACGGCGAATCTGGGAAGCGTTCGGGTTATCCTTCACGCGCTCCTCAAGATAAACTCGGAGACCAAGCTGCTTGGCTTGATCGAGCGACTCCTTGAGCTGCTTCTCAAGCTTTTCATTGCGATCTTTCGCCTCAGCAATTTTAGCTTGGTACATCTCCTCAAGGGCATTCATTTTGCTCTGAATGGCTTCCATCTGCTTGGCTTTTTCTGCCTCTTCAGCCTTGCGGACAGAATGAGCCTTCACTGCCTCGGTCAACGCCACTTCAGCTTGCTCAACCGTGGCGAATCGCTTGGACTCACCCAAAATCGCAGCCACCGCACCACGATCTGCCGCCTCAAGCTTCGATAGGCTGCGCTCAAGATACAGAGCAGCACCCAGTCGGTTGCAAGTCGCGCCAAGCTTCTCAACGCCTTCTTCTAGTTCTTTGTTGCGCTGGGCCATGACTGCAATCTGAGCCTCGCGCTCGGCCAACATCGCCTTGGATTCTTCAGACAAAAACGGACGAGTCAAAACTCGCTTCACCGACTCAACCGCCAATTCAAGAACTTCCTGATCCAAAGACTCAGGGCTCTTTTCGGTCTCTTTGGCTTCCGAATCAGCTTTAACTTCTTCTCCAGCCTGAACTTCAACCTGAGCTTCAACTTTGCCCAAAGTCAAAACAGCCTGAAGCAAAGCCTCAAGCTTTTCTTTGGCCTCTTTGCTCTCAGCTTTGCCTTCTTTGACCAAGGCTTCATAATCAGCCTTCAAAGTATCAACGCCAGTTCCTTCGGCGGCCTTCTCGGCTGCGTCCGCTTCAGGCTTGGTTTCTTCAATCGCGGGAGCATCCTCCGAAGCAGAAGCCTTCAATTCAGTCTCATCAACTTTTGATTCAACTTCTTTTTCTTTCTTCATCTCTGCTTCGTCCTTCTTAGCTTCAACCACTACCAACTCGGGATTAACCCAGCGAACTTCAGTCTGAAAACGCGGATAGCTCGTGATGACCGCAGGATCAGCCACGAAATCATGCGTGATGTACGAGTAGTCTTCTTGAACCACCTCAGAACCAGACTCCCCCATCATGGTGGAACCGAGGCCCCGAGAGCTAATTCCAATCGCGCCACCTGCCTCAAGAATCGAGCGCAACTGACGGCCATACTCGTTGTTCAAAATCTTAGCCTCGCCCACGATCTGACCATCGTCGGTCATCTCAAGGCCAGTGATGATGTGAGAGGCTTTCTCCAAGGTGGTCTTGCCTGAAGCGGGATGGTCGATATGACCCAGCACTTTTCCCTGCTTAATCGCTTCTTGAATCCGACCAATCTCACGCGCCCACACGGAGCGCGGATAAATTCGGCCATTCTGCGTTGGGACATCTGCACGACCAAACTCACCACGAGCAATCAAATGTTTGCCGGGTTCAGAACTTTCCTGAAGAGTGAGTCGGATCGCACTCGCAAAATCGACAAGAACCTTTTTATTCACATCACACTCGCTTCTTTAAGTAGGTTGCCGCTCCTGGAATCCGTGACTTCTTCAGATCCACGAGTGAAGTTTTCCTCTTGCTCCGAGCGTAAACCGCGCCAGACAACTTCTCAAGATGTCTTCCAATTTCCCCAACTGACCCACCTACACTCCGGTAACTTGCGTAACTCGGTTTCTTCATGGCGCTGCGCGTTAATCGTTAAAGACGTAAATATCGCCGTTAACTTCTGCGACAGTGATTCCACTCAACTCCAAGTCCCGTGCGATGCGCTGATAATCAACCGACACAAAGCTCTGCTTCATGAAGTCTTCGGCAGTGTAGGCTCCAATCTCATTTACGAAATAATCAAACGCATCCCGCTTGATCGCTTCTTCAATCGAATCCGCCCGCTCAGTCGCAATCTGTTCGCGAGCCTTGGCCACGATCTCATCGGGCTTTCCTACCGCTGCCATCTTCTCAAGCTGAGAAACAATTTCAGCGATTTTCGCCTGATCGGGCTCCTCTTCGCTTTCCAGTTCTTCTAGCTGAGCCTGAAGCGATTCTTTTTCCTCTGCCGCCTCGTATTCGTCCTCAAGACCGGCCTCGGAGACCGCATCCGACTCACTAAGATCAGACACATAATTGTCCGCGTCCTCAATCCCAATGGTTCGCGCAGTCACGTCATCAACGTAAACTTGAGACTCGGAAGGCTGAATCAGACCTTCATCGATCCAGTCAAAAACCCAATCCGTGCGGTTGTCGTATTGCCCCATACAAGATTCAAGAATTTCTGAAATCTCTTTGGAGCCTCCAACCTTCTCGAAGTAGGCAGAAACGATCGCTTTTTCCCGGTCATCAAGAGCAATCCAGTCCCAGAGTTCGGGCTTAATGTAAGACTCGCCGTAATACTGCTCAGGGAAATTCATAGAATCCTGAAACATCAACTCAGGATCGGATTCGTCTTTATGAAGCTCTTTTGCTGCTTCAAGGAACTCTTCAAGACTCTTGTAGTCCTCAAGATTCAGCCACTTACCCTCAATGCTGCCAGAGTTGTACTTGCCGTAAGTACCAACATAAACCTGGGGAGCGTCGCCTGAAGCGGCCTCATCGAGTGGCTTTAATTCTCTTGCGCCAACATAAAAAAGCTCTACAGAATCAGCTTTCCAGTTAGAAGAATCTTCCTGCCATTTTGCATAGTATTGAGTGGGCTTCATGTCTTTCACCCAGTCTTTAACAGCAGACAGCGTGGCCTTGCCCTTAGCGCCAATATGAGTTGTTTTTGCAGTATCAGTAAATTTCTGGATTTTTTTCAAATCATCAAGCTGACGACCCAATGGCAACGTGTAAAATTTGCTGTCAACACCGTCTACGTTGACGGCGTAATTGTACTCTTCATGACGACCAAAGCTTTCAGTAACAATCTCAGTTTGAACGACAGACTCTTCAATGGTTTCGCCATTCTCGTCTTGAATGTCGAGCAACATGTAGGAGTGTTTGTCTCCGAACGAGTTCACATCCCAGATGAAGAGCAACAAGTCTGGAGTCCAGACAGAAACCTCACGTCCGCCATAAGCAAACTGGTTGTCGCCAATCTCGATCTCCTTGCGACCATCCTTGATGGTTTCTTCAATCGAGATTTTTTTAGAAAACTCAGCCAACAATTCATCGGCCCGGTCCTCAAGGCTTAGCTTTAATTTTTTAGGTTTTTTAGCTCCGCAGCTATCGCAGTCGTAAAGGCCGCTCCCGAGATCCCAATTCACAGCGTTACATTTATCGCATTGGAAATGATCAACATTTTCAACAAAATGTTTGCGTTCAGCTTCGCTGTCCTTCTTGAACTCACTGCCAAAATCTCTCACAAGAGCATCATAAGCGTCGTCAAATTCTTGCGAAGATGCGCCCGTGCCAGAGAACAGGTGAATCGCCCAAAGGCCGTAACCGTGTTCGTGGGCTGCGTTAATATCGCAAGAGTGCTGATCGCAGCCATAAATATGCTCACTTTCCAGCATCGAAATAAGTTCGTTGGTCAGTTTCTCGTAGCTTTTCTTTTCAGGCTCATCGGCTTGGTTCTCAGGGCTTTTCTTTTTAGCCTCAGCCATCACCCGGGAGGCCAAGCCATACACCTTGCCGTCAACCATCACGCTAAGACCAGCCTCAAGCTGCTGGCTCTCAATAAACACCTGACCCCTGTCGTCAATGGCGTAAATCTCACCAAACTCTTGTGAAATTTTGGTCAAAATTTCCCCAACGCGCTTCTCGTAGTCTCCATCCCAGAAACCTGCCCCGTGGCCATTTCTGGTCAGCCAAAAATCATGGCCCAGGAGTTCTTCGTCAAGTTCAACGATGTCAAATCCCTCTGCCTTCAAAGCAGCCTGGGCTTTTTCGTAAAACTGAGCGCAATCTTTTTCTGCGCGAGCAACTGACTTAGCCGAAATGTCCTCAACCGAATAGTTCCGATCAAACGGCTCATCGTTACGGTCACTTTCTGCCCAAAGCGCGGTTACTAAATATTGCTGCACCATCTTTTTATTGTTCATCGCGCCTCTCCTTTTGATTCGATCCCCGCGTCAGACTCTTCCAGGGCAGAAATGTTTTCAGAAATCCAAGCCTTCGCCTCACGCTCAATCTCAGCGTTTGAGCCAGTCATCAGATCGCAAACGACTCGAACCGCTTGGTCAAATCGAAGCGCACTCCAATACTCGCCCCCGTCGCTCACAATCTCCTGAACCCCGGCCCAAAATAATCCAGAATCCCTCGTCTTGTAAGTCGCATCGTTTGCCATCTGATCCAGCTCAAATTCAGTGAACTTGAGCGCCTTTGGCTTAAACAACTCCACCTCTGAGCCGGGCACCGAAATCCAAACTTCAAAGCCAGACTCCTCATGAATCTGAGCACTCATCAGTTTTTCCAGCAACTCTTCCGAAACTGATCCCGCCTGAGCGATTTTTCCAGAAAGCTTAGAAATAAACTCCTCAGCACACTCCTGGAACTCAGCTTGTGCAGGGCGCTTTAGGATCAAGTCCTGCGTTTGGCGCATTTCCCGAATCACATGCGGCTTCAGCTTTGCCACCACATCATGCTCTAGCGAGCTTGAGTTCAAGTAGGCTTCAGCCTCTTCTGCATCTAAAAACTCATAGTCATCATCAAAGCCGTACTTCTCACTCAATTCCTGAATTTCTTGAGTCAGTACGAAAGGCTCCGAGAAATCAATCTTGACCGTCTCTTCGGTCAAATACTGCTCAGCCACCAAATCCAGAGATTCGGCGACATGACAAAGAATCTGACGCGCCTCTTCCAGATCAATCGCCTCATTCAAGCAGTCCTCTGACAACCGCTCGGCGTCAGCCGCCATACGGGCCAGATCCATCTGACCGGACTTAGCTTCAACTTTTGGCTGAGGCAAAATCACCTCAAGGAGATCGTAATCCCACTCAACCGCCTCAGTGCGAAACTCAGGCAAAGCGGGAAGATCGCTGTCCAAAACGAGGCCGGTTTTTTCAACCTTCTTTTCGGTGAGGGCAAGATTCAGATTCTTAGCCAGCTTGGCTGCGGATCGAAATGCGTTGAATAAATCCAGTTTGTTGTTTCGATCCATACTGCCCTCTTGAAGAATTCTTCCGATCCGAACCAAAGAATTGGCGAGCCTGATTCTGCGCCGAGATCCAGGCTTGAGCCCAAGACGTTTTCTCAGTTTTGTCCGGCGCTTGGCCATTCGCTTAGCGAGTGGTTTTCTGCGGCGAATCTTGCTCAGCCGCTTAATCCGAGCCTTGCGTTTCCGGTAGTACCGCGAACGCTTTCTTTTGACGGACGGAGGCGTGCGACGGGAGCGCGTAACACGCACCTCGTCGAGCCTCGCTTCAAGCATCTCAAGAAGTAACCCAAGATCCATTCGAACCCCTAGCTTAATCGCAAATCCTTACGAGTGACAGCCCCCGGTTACTCGTAATTGGGTGTCATCTCAGGTCAAAGAATCCCGAATCTCTTTCAGAAGACTCCTCGTTTCAGAGAGCTTCCGCTCCAACGAATAGTTCTTGGCCTGAATCTCGGCCAATGAAACCGCAGTCTCACGAGCCCGCTTTTCGCCAGAATTCATCAGAACTTTCTGATTCTTTTCGATCTGCCGCCACGCAACTTCCGGCGACTCCTCCGGCTGCGCCTGCACACGAGGCTCATCCCGAACAGGCTCACCCTGATCCGAAGCCACAGCCGGAACCGCAGGCGTCCCGCGACGACTCAATGCTTGCTGCAAAGCGCCATCGCCGCCGCCACCGAAGCTTTCTGGCTTGTCAATACCGCCAGACTCTTCTTCAGCTTGTAGCTTTCTCATTTCCCGAATCTCGTCATCCGAGAATCCAAGTACGTTCTTCTGAATCCAAGTCTTCGGTGCCCAGTCCGTGAACTTAGAAGCAAGCTCAAGTTCCGCTCCCCGAATCTCAAGCTGACTTAGCTCAAAGATCGCCGAAGGCACCGTCATCCTGAGCCTGAAGTCTACCGTATCGGGATTCACTCCCCGTGCAGCTAAATGCACCCGGCAAACTTTGGTCAAAGCCTGAATGTACTCACGCTGAACCCGCATCACTGAGCGGGCAAAGCGTGCGTCCTCTGCCGAAAGGTGCGTCTTCGCCGTGGACTGCTCGTAGGTCAAAAACGGCTTCGGAATCCGGTAAGCCGCAAAGAGCTTCTCTTCGAAAAATTTAATGTCCTCAATGTGGTCATAGACCGGCCCTTGAAGAGACTCCACCCGAGTCGATTCCTTGCCGTCGCGAACTGGCAAGAAGAAGTCATCCTGAGACGAGAGCACGTCAAACTTGTAATCAAGCTTACCCGTCTGCGGGTTGGTGAACTTTTGCTTCTTCAAAGCCTGCTTCACCCGGTTCAAATACCCTTGAGTCTCCCCAGGCGGGATCGCAGTAACATCAATGTAAAACGCATAGCGCGAAGGAGCACGCGACAGCCGGTGCAAGATGATCGAATCCTCAAGCATTTGAAGACGCTTTACGATCCAGCGAGCTGGCTCCCCCACTCCGTAACCATACACAGAGTTTGGGTTCTTCCCCCTCAACCGGGCGTGAACCACTTCCCAGCCTTCAAAGACAACAACAGAATGCCGCCTCTGAGCATTAGGTAAGCGACTCAAAACTTCCTGGGACGGACCATCCACTCGCCCATTGAGTTCTTTAATAAACTCACTCGTTGAGATCGAGAAAAGCCCGCTCGGGTCATAAATGAAACCCATCGTATCTGAGCGAAGATCCATCCG
>JACCDO010177440.1_pt1 | contig 10721 bp, 5 predicted proteins | sample 7446101 | NCBI WGS metagenome assembly JACCDO01 (sample SAMN15323440, study PRJNA562643) | freshwater metagenome | isolation source: river surface water | place: USA:Blue River Watershed | collected 2017-08-16
AACAGCATGAAACTCTTGGGAGATAAGCCATGAGTGACATGCTTGGCATTGCCAGTAATGCGATTGGTGCCTACCAACGTGCCCTGAGCACGGTCAGTAACAACATTGCCAACGTCAACACCGAGGGTTACTCGCGTCAAGACGTGGTGTTGAAAGACAGTGCGCCAAAGAAAATGGCCAGCATGTACATCGGTACGGGCGTGATGTTGCAAAACATCAAGCGCCAGTATGACGAGTTTGCTGAATCCAATTTGCGCAACAGCAACAGCGATTTGTCTGCACAAACGCCAATGGTCGATTACTCCAAGCGGGTGATGGACATCATGGGCGACAAAAATGTGGGTTTGAGTTCAGCCCTTGATGCGTTCTTTGCGTCAGCCAACGCGTTGTCAACCGATCCCGCTTCGACCGTTTTGAGAACCAGCTTCTTGCGCAGCGCAGATGGCGTGGGTTCACGTTTTGTCGAGCTCTCTGGACAACTCGATTTGATCAGCAAAGAAACACGCCAAGGCATGGAGAGTGTGGGCAATCAAATCAACACTTTGACCAGCCAGTTGGCATTGATCAACCAAAGCATGTCGCGCTCTGCCACGGTGGAGGGTCAGCCTCCAGAGTTGTTGGATCGACGCGATCTCACCTTGCGCCAATTGTCTGAGTTGGTACGCGTCAAACTCAGCTTTACCACCAACGGTACTGTCAACGTCAGCTTGGGCTCGACCATGAAAGAAGGCCTGGTGGTGGACGGGCAAAAAGCACGTCCCATCGGTGTGAACAGCAGCGTGGATGGCAAAAGTGAATTCGTTCTAGACCCCTATGGCGCCACAGAATCGTTGTCTGCCATCAGCGGTGGTTTGATGGGCGGCTACCAAGCGTTCATCGGCCAAGTGTTAGAGCCCGCACAAAAAAATCTGAGCTCTTTGGCGCAAGTGTTTGTCAAAGAAACCAACGCCGTACAACGCAATGGCATTGACGGTTACGGTCAAATGGGTCAAGACATTTTCGCCATTGACCCATCAGTGGCAGAAGCGGCTGCGGGCGTGCACGTGGTCGCGACAGACGCTATGCGTGTGGCTACGGCAGCGCAGTTTCGCGTGAGCGAGGGCAATACCAACGTCACCACCACGCGTGCCACTGTGAAGTACAGCGGCACGACCTCGAGCACAGCCCTGAGCAACCCCAATATTGTGAACAACCCCAACGCTTCGGCGGGGGTGACATTCAAGGTTGACGGTGCGCGTGAATACATTCCCGTGACATCCTTGTCAGCCGGCGTGGGCGCTACCTTTTATTTGGATGAGGCAGAGCAGGGGCAACAACTGCAAATTTTGACGCGCGATGGACGTCAATTGCTAGGTCAAAGTTTGACGGAAACACAGAAGTTTCAGTTGATGACACCCAGCAATGGTTTTGCAGCTGATGCCAACTTCAGTGACAAATATTTGAACCAGCTTGGCAGCAAGGCCTATCGCGGCATTGACATGTTCTACGGTGCCAAAGCTGAAATTTTGGTGGCGCAGAATTACGACAACAATGGTGTTGCGGGTGTGCCTACCCCCACGCCAGCCAATTTGCTGGGCAAGCGAATTGACCGTTCTGACTTTGCCATTTCAGCTGGTGCACTCAACCTCAATGGCGTTCCCTTGTCTGCGTTTACACCTGACAGTCGTACCAATGCCACCATCAAAGGCATTGATGTGGGTACGCCTCCTGCAGGCTTCAAATTTCATGCGGTGATCGCTGATCAGATGGTGAATGCTGTAGTAACGGCTGCCGATGCAACAGACATGATCAGTTTGGCAACCAGTTTGAATGCCCAGTTGCAGCAGTATGGATTGACAGCTTCCTTGATCAACAACAAGAAAGATTTGTACATCAGCGATGATCAAGGTCGCGATATGGCAGGCGTCACACTGTCGCCAGAATCTGAGCAAGGCAATGGTGGCGAAGTCACGGTGACCTCTGCAGCGTCTCGCGTAGCCGACTGGCTCAATGGTCACACTGTTGTGACAGTGGATTCACCCAACTTCAAGGGGTTTACTGCTGACATTGGTGGCGTGGCTTTCAACGTTGACGGTTTGACGGCAAACACCCCTGCTGGTTTGGCAGATCAGTTGCAGGCTTCGTTACGCGGGCTGGACAAGAGCAACAACATCCATGTCGTGGTTGATGGCACCAATTTGAAAATTTCAGATGTGCTTGGGCGTGAGTTCAGGAATGTCAACCTCACTCCTGCCACTCCCAACACTTACCCCGGTGGCGCTACTGTGGTCAACAGCACGGTGTCGCAAAGCGGTGTCCGCGCAGAGTTGTTTTCGGAAATCAGGGTGCCTGAATCGCAAATCAACCTCAGCAAGCCCTTGATCTTGAACGGTCAAGTCATTGCAGGTTACACCACAGTCGACGAACTCGTGACTGCCATCAACAACTCACCTGCAGGCTTGTCTGCAACGCTGACGCAGTCGGGTGAATTGGTGATCACAAACACCCAAGGCAGCCCCATCAAAGTCAATCCGACCGTCAGCGGTAACGCATTGAATGTGCAGTCAAGCACTTATGGCGGTCAAATCCGCTTGGTGCAAGTTGTACGCGACATGCGTGTTGCCGCATCGGGGTTGGACTTCAAACAACCGCTGCAAATCAACGGATACAACTTAGGTCAAGTGGCCTACGATGTTGTTGAGACCACACCTTCTACAACTTATTCAGTGACATTCGGCTTTCCGGCAGTCTCTGTATCGGCAGACACACCTGAAGCTTTAGTGCAAGCGTTGAGCGACGACACGGTATTTAGCAGCAGCTATCAGGCAAGTCATGTCGATGGACGGTTGTTGATTTCTCCGCTCGATCCCAGTGTGACCGATGAAACCTTGGCCAGTGAAATTTTGGTCAAGGCCGGCAACATTCCGCTGAATACACAAACCAAAATCAACACCATCCATGATGTGGTTGACCGTATCAACGCCAAGCAAGCCCTCACAGGGGTGGTGGCTTCACTCGACATCAACGGTGACTTGCAATTGGCAACCACCGATCTGAAAGGCACGCGCAGCATCTCTATTGGCCCAGGCAAAGACAAATTAGGTTTGTATGCCCCCAATATGTTGGGTATTGAGCCATTGGATTACGACGTCACGCGCCGTTTACAAGCCAAACTGGCCGACGAAAATTTCAGCACCGACCCTAACAAAACGGACATTCGAATTTCGTTTGGTTCCTACATGGAAGGTAATCCACCGGTTGAAAAATATGGTGACCCTGCGGATTTGGCCAACGTTGGCTTTAGAACGGGTGCCTATATTGAAGACGGCTGTACAGACGACCTGTTGTTGTTTGTCACAGGCAAGGGTTCTGCCAATGTGTCAGCTGGGTTCACTGGCGAGCCACTCAACATGCGCGACAGCTTGCGAAGCCAATCGCTGATGGTGAAGTTCACGGCCCAAGACCGTTACAGCATCATTGACACTGCAACAGGCACTGAATTAGCTGATCGTCATTTTGATCCGTCAGCCCTAGAGCCCGAGATTGAATTCCAAGGTTTATTGGTCAAGCTCAGCCACTCCGCGAGCGTGGGTGACAGTTTCAAGATTGACGGTAACTTTGATGGCTTGGGCAACAACGTCAACATGCTTGACATGGTTGACTTGTCAAAGAAAACGGTCATTGGCGGCAAAACGCTGCATGACGGCTACATCGATCAGGTCAACAACGTCGGTAACTTATCGCAACAAGCCATCACCACACAAGAAGCTTTGACGGTGGTGAATGATCAAGCCGTGGCTGCACGCGACAAGGTCTCGGGCGTTAATTTGGATGATGAAGCTGCGGCCTTGGTGCGTTATCAGCAAGCCTATCAAGCGGCAGCCAAAGCGCTTCAGGTGTCTGGACAATTGTTTGATGCAATTGTTCAAATCAGATAAGGGTGGTAGATAACGATGAAAATTTCAACATCACTTTATTTTGATCGCTCGACGCAAATGTTGAGCAATGTGCAATCAAACTTGACCAAAACGCAAGAGCAGTTGTCAACCGGCAAACAAATTGTGAGCCCCAGCGATGCACCTGACAAAGCCGCGTTGGTGACACGGCTTGACTCCACATTGGCGCGTCAACAAAGTTATCTCGACAATTTGAAGTCGGTCAATATTCGACTGACTGCTGAAGAAACGGCATTGCAAAACACCAGTGACGTGATGTATCGCATCAAAGAATTGGCCACACAAGCGGCCAATGACACACTGAGTGCGCAAGATCGCAAAGGTATTGCGCTTGAGATTGGCACGCTGCGAGACCAAATTTTGAGTTTGGCCAACAGCCAAGACAGCAACGGAAACTATTTGTTTTCGGGTAGCCGCGTGGGTGAGCCGGCTTTTAGCAAGGACAGCAACGACCGTGTGTTGTATCAGGGGGATCAAGCACGCATGAAGGTCGACGTTGGCGACAGTCGACGCATGAATCTGAACTTGCCGGGTTCTGATGTGTTCACACGCGTTGTACGAGACGATGGCAAAGGCGGCCGAGTGGGTGTCGATTTCTTTCAGGCGCTCGACGATTTGGCCAATGCCGTGAAAGCTTCTGATCGCATCAGCATCCAACGTGGCATTTCAGAGGTAGACATTTTGCAAAACGGCATCAGCGAAGGCCTGGGTCAGGTAGGTGCTGATTTGACGGTGATCGACATGCAAACCAGCGTGCTTGATCAGGTGATGTTGCAGCTCAAAACCACACGTTCTGATGTGCAAGATTTGGATTACACCGAAGCCATCACCCGTATGAACAAGGACCAATTGGCTTTAGAAGCAGCACAAAGCAGTTTTGCAAAGATTTCGCAATTGAGTTTGTTCAAGTATTTGAACTGATGGGTTCAAGTTTTCAACGCTTGAGACGATTCAACCAATAGATTCAAATACCGCGTATGGCCACCACAGTCGCTAGTTCCACCTCAACCATGACCTCAGCGGCAGCAGCCAATAAGTCTGCTGCGCAGGGTTTGATCAAGTCACTCAGTGCTGGCTCTGGGGTGGATGTCGACGCGTTGGCTCAAAATTTGGTCACGGCTGAGCGCACGCCCAAAGAAAACGCGATCAACGCCAAGATCAGCAAGAACGAAGCCCGCATTTCAGGGATGTCCGCCATTTCGTATGTGGTTTCGCAGTTGCAAACGGCGGTCACTGCGTTGAAAGATCAAAATAGTTTTGCTTCACTGACAGCATCCAGCAGTTCTTCTGCTTTTTCTGCGACAGCAGGCGCGACGGCATTGGCTGGTAGCTACGATGTGAATGTGGTGAGTTTGGCTAAGTCACAACGCAGCATCAGTGGCGGTTTTGCCACCGCAGCTACCTCGCTGAATGGTGGTTCTGGACTGTCGCTGACTTTGAAATTGGGTGACACAACCAACATCGCGCCAACCGTCAGAACACGACAGGGCGATGCCGTGACCACCGAATTGAGTACTGTCACCTTCACAGACATGGTGGCGGGCCAAACTGTGACTGTGGGGGGCTTGACCTACACCGCCACCACAAACACCACAGCAAGCGACGTGGCTCTGGCTTTTTCTGGCGCCTCAGACGGCGCAAATCCACCCACACCTATCACGGGTAAATTTTCTGGCAAGTTGGTGGGTTTCAGTGCCGGCGTGAGCAATGGCACCAGCCTGTCTTTCACCAGCAGCAGCAACAATACCAATGTGACGGATCTCGCAGTCTCTGCAAGAAGTGCAACGACATCGGCTGCCTCGGCACGCATTGCAGTGGCGGCAGGCAAAGACACACCACAGGGTATTGTGGATGCCATCAATGCCAGTTCAATGGGTGTGAAAGCGCAATTGCTCAATGTCGGCAACAGCAACACACCCTTTCAAATCATGTTGACAGGACCCACAGGTGCCGTCAGCAATTTCAACATTGATATGGAGTACGGCAGTGGTGCCGGTATACCAGGTGCGAGTTTCACCAACAACCAAACTGCATCTGACGCCGAGGTCAATGTCAATGGCATCACCTATTTGCGCTCTACCAACGCTTTGACCGATGTGATTCCTGGTGTCAATTTGAACCTCACAGGTACCACCAACGGCACATCTGCAACGCTGAATTTGAACCGTGACACCACCGGGATCAAAGACAAAATCAACGCCATGGTGACCGCCTACAACGATGCCATGAGCATGTTGAGCGTTGTGTCTGACCCCAAGTCAACCGTAGAAACTTATGGTGCGACCTTGGTGGGCGATTCCACCGTTCGTCTCATCAAACAACAATTGCGCAGCATGATGACGGGTGCATCAAGCACAACCAGCAACGGCATGGGCGCCATGTGGCAGATGGGTGTGAGCGTTGACCAAACGGGTGTGATGTCAGTTGACGCCACCAAGTTGGACGCCGCGTTGACCAACAAATTTGACGATGTGGTCAAGGCCATGACAGGTAATCAAAACAGCCTGTCAGCTTCTAGCGCTATTCCTGGCGGTATTGCTGGTGACGCATTCAAGAAGCTTTCAGCGATGTTGGGCGCTAGAGGCCCGATGCTGGCCCGCAGTGAAGCGGCTACCACGCAAAACACAAAATACCAGTTAGACCTGAGTAACTTGAACGCGCGCATGGACAGATTGCTGGAGAGGTACCAGAAGCAATTCGCCGCCATGAACAGTTTGGTCGGCAGTGTGAACTCACAGAAGACCAGCTTGAAGTCTACTTTTGAAGGCATGATGGCTCAGTACACCAATAAATAATAAATAAATAGTTTTCTTATTTTGTTTTTTTAGAAAATATTAAAAAATTTTCTAAAGTTATTTACCTCCAATCCGATTGGTCAAGGACCCCCAAAAAGTCTTGGGGCATTTGCATTGGTGAGTCTTTTAGACAAGAGGTGATAGCTATGGACAAAGACATTCTTGGAAAAACGGGATCGACATTGACGTCGACCGGTTTCGGGCATGCTGCCACTGCCAAACCTGCCCCAACTGCGCATGCTGCGCAAGCCAGTTCAGCTGCCGCTGCGGCGGAAGCGGCTACGCAAAACTTGGGCACAAAAAAAGCCAATGTGCTGATGTCTGTTGACAAGCAGCGAGAACAACTCAGCGCTGCCATTGATAACCTCAACCGAATGATGAAAGAAAGTTCACGCAATTTGTCTTTCGCTATGGATGAAGTTGTCGGTGGTCCAGTGGTTGTGGTGAAAGATGCCTCTTCGGGTGAAGTGATTCGTCAACTTCCCAATGAAGTGGTGGTGCGCATGGCGCATCACTTAGCAGATTTCAAGGGGAAATTACATAGCAGCGCTGTTTAATAACACGCAATCGCTAAAGTTTCAATTCATCGAGACGATTCACTGTGTATCAGGATTTGGAATCCCTAAATCTTGTAATCACAAATTGATGGACTTTTTAGGAGAAACACCATGTCCGTGATCAACACCAACGTTAAAGCTCTTGCTGCACAGGCCTCTATGAGCCAAGTAGAGCGCAATCTGCAAACCTCGATGGAACGCCTCTCCACCGGCCTGCGCATTAACAGTGCCAAGGACGATGCTGCTGGTCTGGCCATTAGCAATCGCATGACTTCACAAATCCGTGGTTATGCAGTTGCTATTCGTAACTCGAACGACGGTATTTCAATGGCTCAAACTGCCGAAGGCGCTTTGGGTCAAGTCAACTCTATGTTGCAACGCATGCGTGAACTCGCAGTGCAAGCAGCCAACGGTGCAGTGACTGGTGCAGACCGCTCATCATTGCAATTAGAAGTTGACCAACTCAAGCAACAAATTCAAGATGTGGCTGTTAAAACCAACCACAACAATATCAACTTGTTGGACGGTAGCGCTGGCAATGTTGTGTTGCAAACTGGCGTGAAAGCCGGCGACACCATGAGCATCGGTTTTGGCTCAGTTCAAACCAAAGACATCGGTGAAGGCACACGTGCTTCATTGACATCTGTGGGCGGCAAAGTTGTGGCTGGTAGCAGCAACACAGCATTGGTCGACGGCGACTTGGTTTTGAATGGTGTGGTGGTTGGTGCTTCTATGGCCACTGACGACACCAAGTCATACGAAACCGCTGCAGGCGACGCTGCCACCAGCGCGATTGCCAAAGCTGCTGCGATCAACCGCGTGGCTGAACAAAGTGGTGTGTACGCAACTGTGGATAAGACAGTTGTGTTTGGTGCCACCATGACTTCTACTGCTGCTACCAGCGGTAAAGTCACCATCAACGGTGTGGATACAGCCACTGTGTACACAACTGACAACACTGAATTGAACCGTACAGCTTTTGCACAAGCCATTAACGCCATTTCTGAGCAAACCGGTGTCAAGGCTATCAATACACACGACGACAACCAAGGTTTGACCTTGGTGGCAGCGGATGGTCGTAACATCACCATCAAAACAGATGCAGCCTTGACTACTGCCATCACTGGTTTGGCCATGACGGGTGTGACTGAAGAAACACATGTCGGCACTTACCAATTGAACACACGCGATGGTTCACCCATCACCATCGGCAGCACTGTTGCGCAATCGCAAGCCGGTGAATTGCACTCTGGTTTGGCTTTTGGCACCTACAAAGCCAACGAAGCGCAAATCGTGACGGTCAACCGTGCCTCTGGTAACGCAGCTCCTGCTACTGGTGCTGGTGCTGGTTTGCTCAAAGGCAACACTTTGGTGATCAACGGTGTGGCCATTGACGCTGCTGTGGGTTCTGATGACTTGTCTTCTGCTGTTGGCACAAGCATTCCTGGTTCTACCAAGGAATCTAGCGCGATTGCTATTGCCGCTGCCATCAACAAGAAATCTGAATTGTCTGGCGTGACCGCCGTTGCAGAAGCCAATGTGCTCAAAGGAACAGGCTTCACAGCAGGTGCTTTGACTGCCATCAACATCAACGGCAAAACCATCACACAAGCGTTCAACTTCACCAACCGCGATGATGTGGTCACTTTCTTCAATTCATATGAAGGCGAAACCGGTGTCAAAGCTTCTGCTTTCGGTACAGGTATTCAGTTGACTGCTGCCGATGGTCGTAACGTGTCGATCGGTGTAGACGGTGCCGGTGGTGCTGCTGCTTTGGGTCTGACTGGTATCACAGTTGGTACAACTGCCGCTGCACAAACCTACTACTCACAAGTGTCGTTGCACTCTGACAAGCAATTCAACTTGTCAAGCGGTTCAGAGGGCAACACTGCCGCAGGTGCTGACAACAACTTTGCGTTGTTGGGTTTCAAGAAGGGCACTTTCGGTGGCGCTGACAACACTGTGAAGGTCAAAGATGTGGACATCTCCACCATCAATGGCGCTTCAACAGCCATCACTGCGATCGACGCTGCGATTGAAACAGTGTCTGCTATCCAAGCCAAAGCCGGTGCTTACCAAAACCGTTTGGATGCCGTGGTGAGCAACTTGACCGAGTCAAACCAAAACATGTCTGCTTCACGCAGCCGTATCTTGGATACTGACTACGCGACAGAAACCACCAGCATGGCCAAGAGCCAAATCATCTCGCAAGCTGCGACAGCGATGTTGGCCCAAGCAAACCAGTCAGCACAGTCAGTGCTGTCATTGCTCAAGTAAGCAGACCTTTGGTCGTTACTCAAAAGGCGAGCCTTACAGGGCTCGCCTTTTTCAGTTTGAAGTTTCGAATATTAGTCAATAGTTATTATATTTTTTGCTTGTTTTTTATTTAAGCAAATAAATCCAATTTTTCGCTAAAGTTTTTCCGTTTCAGTCCGATTAGCAGATACCTGCAAAGTTTTTTGGGTGATGTGTTGCTGTTGCAACGATTCCAAGAAACGCCTGCGCTAACAAAGGACTGATCATGACGGTTTCACTATCAACCAATTTGTTGCCTTCCAGCTACGGAAGCTCTGCCTACACATCCAACTCTGATGTGTCGACCTACGGCTCCGCAGACTTGGCGGCCATGACCAGTCGCCAAATTGGTTTGCTCACCACGGCGCAAGTGGCCGCTTTAGACCCGGCGGCGTTTGCGGGTTTGAACACAGCGCAAGTTTCCGCTTTGAGTGCCACCAGTGTGGCTACCCTCTCAACGGCTCAGTTCACCACCTTCTCAACATTGCAGTTGAGCGCCATGTCTGGCAGCCAACTCAGCAATTTGAGTACATCTAATGTGGCAGCTTTGACGAGCGACAAAATTGCAGCGCTCAAAGGCACCCAACTCAAAGGCTTGACCACAACACAAATCAAATCGCTGACGACGGATGAAATTCAGGGCATCACCACCACGGCGATTCAGTCTCTGTCAGTGGATCAAATTTTCAATCTGATCACAGCACAAATTGCAGCTGTCAGTACGGGTCAGCTGGCTGCTTTGTCGAGCGCGCAAATTGCAGGCATGGGCACCGACGATGTGCAAACTTTGAGCTCTGGTCAACTGGGCGCCTTGTCAAGCTTGCAAGTGCGTTCGCTCACTTCTGCACAAGTGGCAGCTTTGAGTTCTGATCAAGTCAATGTGCTGTCCACGGCCCAGGTGCAGTCACTCACTTCTGCTCAAGTGAGAGCACTTGACACCGTTGATGTTGCCAACATGACCACCGATCAGGTGGCGGCTATCGCTTCAGCGGCTGTGAGCGGTTTGAGTTCAGACCAAGTCAAGGCCTTGAGCAGTGATCAGTTCAAGGCCATGGCCGCGAACCAACTGCGGGTTTTGTCGGCAACTCAAATCAAAGGTGTTGACACTGTTGATTTGGCACAGTTGTCTTCTACCCAAG
>JACCDO011605637.1_pt1 | contig 10721 bp, 11 predicted proteins | sample 7446101 | NCBI WGS metagenome assembly JACCDO01 (sample SAMN15323440, study PRJNA562643) | freshwater metagenome | isolation source: river surface water | place: USA:Blue River Watershed | collected 2017-08-16
ATGATTCTACAGAACATCTATGATAAGTTAGGTCGTGCTTATCCTTGGAACTTTTGGCAGATGCGTGATACAAGAACATTGTTTGATCTAGCAGATCCAGATATGCCCACCGATTCAAAACACAACGCTTTAGAGGACGCAAAACGTCAAGCAATAGGAGTAAGAAATGTCTTCAAAAAACTCGGACATCAACCCCGACGTTAAAATTTCTAAAAGTCCAGGTCGACATACCTTTCAAAAAGAAGGTTATGTCAAGCGTCAGGTTGAAAAAGGTGAACCTATCAATGAAGATTATCTTGACTGGTTTGAAAAAGTTCTAGAAGAACACAATACTAAATTCGACGATCCAGAAAGTCGTAAAAATAGTATGGAATACGACTTGTTGACTACAGACTGGATTTTAACTAAAGTTCGCGCCAACGAAACCTATGCACAGAACTTATATGCGGCTATGTGTAATATGAGATTTGTAAGAAAAGAGTTGTTTCCGTACTTGCGTCAAGACCCCGACAAAGATCTGTGGAGTGCCAGTTGGAGATATGCTGGTGGAATTATAGCAGACATGCGCCAGGAAGGCGATTACATTGACTGGTATTGTAGTGGTATTGCTAACGGGGATTTTCCCGACGCGATTGACGTTCCCTATCAAATGAAAAAATTTGTACCCGAAGGCACTGTTACAGAAGAAATAGAAGCAGACTTATTTAAATTAGGATGGGTTCCAGTACCCTGGAACAAAGATTAATTTCTACATTTTACCCGCTACGGCGGGTATTTTTTTGACTATTGTATCTACATCAAAACTCGCTAAATATAGGATAAGCGAGGATTTCCCATGGCATATACACCATTGAATTTAGGCGACGGCATTAGTAGAGAACCGTTAGGATCAGCCTTAAAGAAGATTGATACAATGATCAGCGAATTGTATACTACAATTCCAGAAGGTGACTTTTCAGCAGTATCACAAAACATTGTACCAGGTAATGATTTAACATTTAACTTAGGAAGCGAAACTAATCGCTGGCATAGTTTATATGTTGGTTCTGGATCAATTTATGTAGGCGATGCTGTAATATCAGCGACAACTAACGGGCAAATTATTTTGCCAGGCGTATATGATGCCATAGACTATCAAGCAGTTGAAATATATCCCGAAGGCGGATTGGAGCAAACTAGAACTTGGGGTGCTCCGGAACAGGTTAAATTAATAGATGCCTTTTCGTGGGCCGCATTAGGCGGACAGCCTGGAATACCTGTACCCCCAAGTTGGGTACGTGCAACTTATAATGCAACTATTGACGGTGAAGGATATATCACTGGAGGCTCTGTGGCCACTGGAGGTAATGAATATTCAGATATAGCCGTCAACGGTGTTAATAATGTTGCCACAATATGTGCAGATTTTATGTATGTTTATATTGGATTGGAAGTAGATCCGTTTGCTAGTTTTGTACCATCTGACTGGGAACAGATTCCATTTGCTGTTAGATGTCAATCTACTGATGTTAATCTAAGTACAACTATTGGACAGAACGTAAGTTACAATGATCTAGCAGATTTGCCTGATCAAAATTTAAACACAACAGATAGTGTAGAATTTGCAGGAATTTCTACAACATCTTTGGAAACAGACTCAGTTACTAATACCACAGCGTTAGATATTACAGTTGGTAGCAATACCTGGGCATTTAATAACCAAGGTGTATTGACTTTTCCCAACATAGTACAGTTTACATCGAGTAATCCTGCTTGGCCATCGAACGTTGGCTTTGCTTCTGGAATTGGAAAATTTTTAATCGACAGTGTCACTGATGTTGTTATTCGAACAGACAACGACGGTGATGGAGTATTACCAACATGGACCTTTGGGGCTGATTCGGAGTTAACATTACCATCCGGCGGAAGTATTGATTTCGACGGAGCAACTATATCAGCAACTCAGTTATTTCGAAACATAGAAGAAGATTTCAATATTAAATCTGCAGGCACCGATGGAAGTATTGTTCTTAACTGGGGACTAACTCATACTTCATATTCTAATCAGGTTACTGTGAATTCCAGTGGAGTAAAATTAACTACAAGCTCAAATAAAAATTTTACATTCAGTACAGACGGTTCTGTGACATTGCCAAACAACAGCATTATTAATGCAGGTAGTGCTGCCAACGGTTTAGGATCAGTAGGATGGAAAGAATTTTTAGCAGGGCCAACAATTGGTTGGGGATTGTATGCAGAAAATGATATCTATATTCAGACATTCAATGATATTACAAAACCAACTTGGATATTTAGAGAAAACGGCACAACAAAACTTCCAGGCTTTACATTCCCAGCCACAGACGGAACCAATGGACAGGTACTGGCAACAAACGGATCTGGAACACTAGCATGGACAACTATTGTAGGTGGTGGTGGCGCTGATATTTCTACTTCTAGTATCAACGATCTAGCCGACGTTACAATTTCAAGTCCAAGTCCTGGACAGGTATTGAAATGGAACGGCAGTGCTTGGATTAACGATACAGATGCAACAGGCGGTGGTGGAGGTGGTGGCACACTGTCAACAAGAACAACTCGTTCTGTAACTACTTCATCTATAGCAAATTTAGCCAGTGCTAATGCTACAATTACAGGCTTTAGTGGTTATGCGTTATTAAGTATTCAAACTAGTGCGGCGGCATGGGTAACAGTATATACTTCTTCTGCGACAAGAACATCTGATGCTAGTCGAGCAATCACAGACGATCCAGTACCAGGTAGCGGTGTAATTGCCGAAGTAATTACCACAGGCGCTCAAACACAGGTATTCACACCAGGTGTATTTGGTTATAACGACGAGTCAAGCCCAACAACAGATATACAAATTAAAGTAGTTAACAGAAGTGGCTCAACACAGGCTATTACTGTAACTGTAAAACTACTACAACTGGAAGCATAATATGACTGCACCTATTCCTCATTTAGGAAATCCTGATGATCAAAGTCTTAAAGAATATGTTGTAACCTTAAAAGACTTTAATGATTCTGAAGAGTTTTACAAAGACATGGAAACTCCTGGAGGAAATTTATATATTCCTGATAGGATAGTTGAGTGTGCTAATCGTAGACCCATTAGTCGTAACACACACTATATGCTGACCTACGACGAGGCTGCCTTATTAAGAGACGATCCCAGAGTATTGACAGTAGAATTAAATTACGCAGATTTAGGTATCGTTATTGGCTGTGACGGATTTATACAGACCAGTTCAAATTTTGACAAACGAGTAGCATCTGATGCTACAGATCTTAATTGGGGATTATTGCGTCTAAATAGAAAAACAGATATATCAAACTGGGGTATCACTGGTACTGTCAATCAAGCCGCAACTATTATCATGGACGCCAGCGGACGAAATGTTGATGTTGTAGTTATGGATGATGGTGCACCTTTTCCAACAACCTACGAATATTCACAAAATATCGACGGAACAGGTTATAGTCGAATGGTTGAATACAATTGGTTTCAACACAATCCTGTAGTCACCGGCGGCGCGGCAGGAGATTATAGTTACGCTGGTAATCGCTTACAGGAACATGGTGCTCATACCAGTGCTAATTGTGCTGGTAACACTCAGGGCTTTGCCAAAGATGCAAATATTTACAATATTACTTTCTACGATAGTATCGATTATGTTCGTGAATTTCATAAAAACAAACCAGTCAATCCACTAACAGGTGTAAAAAATCCTACTGTAATGAATAACAGTTGGGGCTATAGACTTAACGGTTGGAGTGAGTCTGGCATTAGTAGTATATATTACAGAGGTGTTACTTACACAAGACCATCGACCGGGTGGACCACAGCACAATTAGACGGTTTCAGAATTAGGTCTGGTGCGGCATTACCTACACAAAATACAGCCACCGATGTTGATATGATCGAAGCGATGAATGAAGGTATTATAATTGTTGCCAGTGCTGGTAATAGTTATTGGTATGAAGATGTTCCTGGCGGACCAGACTACGACAACTTCTTTGTTTACAACGGTGTGTCTTACTATTTCCATAGAGGTAGCAGTCCAGGTGCGGCAAACGGTGGCACCGAGAATACAAAAATTATCTGTAGCGGTGCTATAGGACAGCACAATGAAGCCACAGGTGCCAGTATCTATAATTCAACCGGAATTGAAGTAGGTGATTACAAAGCAGAATTTAGTAATTATGGGCCTAGAGTCGATGTGTATGCTCCCGGTTCAGGTATTCAAAGTATTTGGAATAGCGGAGCAACATTATATGACGGGGTTGCCGCAACTGATCCTAGAGTTGCAGCCTTGAGTGGCTCTGACTCCATAAACAACAACTATAAAAAGTGTCCTGGCACTAGTATGAGTTGTCCTAACACTGTAGGTGTGTTGGCCTGCTATGCTGAAAAATATCCTAGAATGACACAGGCCGATGCTCGTGCGTTAATAGTAGCAATCAGCACAGACACTGTGTTAAGCACTAATGGTGGAACATTTGACGGAAAGGATGCAGGTTTTACTTATAATCCAGACAGTTGTAAACGTATGATGTTTTTCCAAGGTACTAGACATCCCAGTCAAGAAGTAGGAGGATACTATCCTACACCATTCCCAACAGTAAACAATTGGTATAGACCAACTAGCGGACAGGTTTATCCAAGAAAGAAAACTTTTAACAGTTATAATAAGTCGGCGACATTTAGTTTGGGTGTAGATGACTCAACTGTATCAAATGGACAAACAGCCACAGTGACCTTGACCACTACCAATATCGCCAACGGGACGCAAGTTCCATATATAATCACAGCCAAACCTGCAACTTCAGGATTAGTTCTTAGTACTACAGCATTTTCTGGAGTGTGTACAGCCAGTGCAGTTGTTGGCGGAATCTCATTAGATACCAGACCAAATACTGGAAACAGATTTACAACTACTGGTGCCACTACAGGAACTAGTTCGTCGATTACTAATAGTTTATTAGGTGCGGCTTCTTTAGCATCATCGACGCCAACTGCACCCGGCGCCCTAGGGTTTATAGGTGGACAGGATGACGGATTTTGGGGTGTGCCTTTACCATTCAATGTAACTTTTTTAGGTACCAGTTATAATACATTATATGTGGGGACAAATACATATATAACTTTTACAGCAGGATCTTCTAACTACAGCCAGTTAAATGCTTCGAATCCTCCGTTGCCAAAAATTATGATAAGTTGTGCTGATAATAGTTGTCAAAGAATTTATTACGGTGCAGAAGGTACTGCACCAAATAGAACATTTAGAATACGTTGGGAAGGCACAGCCAGTACTAGTGGTATACTAGGTAATCCAAATATGGTTTACGAAGCAGTATTCTATGAAAACACACCTGCTCAGGTTGACATACATACCGGTGTAAATGCTCGCTGGACCAGCACAGTATCTACCTATCCGTTTGGCAGTTCTGATATTAGTGTACCGTTAACTGGCGTTATGACCGTGAACAGTAATACCGCTTCATTGCCAATTACCATTACTTCAACTGATCAATTAACTATGAATGTTAGATTGGGGATCTTTCCTTCACCGAATGTCAATATAACGGTGAACTAATCGTTGACAAATAATTAAAAAGAAACTAATATAGCCACATGACTGAACAAAAAACTTATCTAGTTGAAGAACTTTTTGAAGATATTCCCGGAGATCCGGACAATGTTCTATTCAAAATTCCTCCCGAACTCTGTGAAAAAATGGGTTGGAAAGAGGGCGACAACATTCACATTTCGGCCACTGAAGGTCGTATCATTATTTCCAAAGCATGAGCAAAAGCGATTTAATTGAAATGGAAGGTTCCATTTCTGAAGTTTTGCCGGGCAATATGTTTCGGGTTACTTTGGACAATGGACACGTTATTACCTGCTATACCAATGGCCGATTGCGCCAAAATAAAATCAAAATAATCATGGGCGATTCGGTAAAAGTCGAAATGAGCCCTTATGATCTTTCCAAAGGTAGAATCACGTATAGACTGTGATTGACAAACCGGCCTCTTGATGCTATAATACTTTTATCGTAACTAGCTCAAGAGGCTTTAAATTGGCAAAAGTATCTAAAACCAAACAGAAAGAACAACGCATTAAGAATTTTTTGGATCGATTCCAAAACAAATTCGAAATGGAAGATGCCGCAATAGATTTGCGTACCATGGCATCTAACTATCCAAATGGTGTTATTCCTAGTAAGGATATTACAGAGGCCGTTGAAGCAGTACTAGGCCCTGCGCCTATGCCTAGAGGCACTATTGATCCTAGAACTTTAAACATTCCTCAATTTACTTGGGCACCAATTGACGACGTCGGCATTGATCCAAGATTCCAGCGAGATATTGCTCCAAATCACGTGAGCAAGATTGAAGTGGATTTTCAAAGCGACATGATTATTGTTCCCTGTGCTGTCAAAGATCCAGTCAGCGGTAAGTTTTTACTGTGGGACGGAAATCATACTAGGCAGACCTGTGAACGAATGGGCTGGAGTCATATTCCAGTTTGGTACACTGAAGCACAGATCGACGACGAACATAGCCTAGAACAAGCAACAAAGATTCTAATTCTTCACGCAGGCCGCAGTTTCTTAACTATCAATAAAAAGAACAAACGTCCAGTGAGCCGTTACGATGAACACATGGTTTCCGTTGAATGTGGCGAGCCCGAAAGCATTGTTGTTCAAAATATCTGCGATGCCAACGGTGTAAACATTAAACGCACAAGTTCAAAAGCCGGTGACATCAGTCACATCGAACACTTATACGGTGCTTACAACTTGACCAGCCCTATGGGTGTAAAAGGAATTTATCTAGCTCGTGCATTAAAATTCCATCGTGCCACATGGCCTAAAGAAGAAGTACGTGCGATTGTTATGTTAGGTATGGCTAGACTGTATCAACAAACAGAAATTCAAACTGGTGTATTGTTGCCGCAGGCATTTGATGATGAATTTGGAGAGATTCTTAAAAAGAAATACGGACCTGCAGAAGCAGTCCACGACGAAACTACTGGTTTTAAGGCACAGTATATCAAACACTTCGGTTCGCTGGCTGGACACCCTGAAGTAGTTACCAGCGGTTTAGTGTTGACTTATAACAAACATGGTAAAGGCGGATTTAAGTTGGCACAACCTGAATCTACTTATCCGGTAAAATGATTAAAGATTACGTCTTATATTTTAAGACCTGTCCAGGAGTTAAAGATCCTCGGCATTTTAAAGTAGGTATCGCTGGATTGCAGAGTGCAAGAAGTCGGTTAGCCACTTATCAAAATGCTGTGGGTCCTGTATGGGAGGAAAAATTTATAAGAGTTTGGGTCGGGGATGAGAATCAGATTCGACTGGCTGAGAAAAAATTTAAACAAGTTTACAAAGATAAAATACAAAGTGCCGAGGCAGGCCTCAGTGAATGGATCTGCGATATATCTTTAACGGAACTTTTAGAATTTATTGAAGAACTTAGAAACGATTATTTTTTAAAATTCTATGATGCGCCAAGCGAACTGCAACCATTAACTATGCCAATGTGCGAAGATCTTATAGAATGGTATGAGTCGTTTAAGGAGATGAATAATGGAAGTGATTAATATCAATGATCGAAATCAAAAAAAGCGTAAAAGCGATTTGTTGGAAGTAATTGAAGAAGTTAAACGTCGAGTTGAAAACGGAGAAATAGAAGAAATTGTAATGACCAGTATCGACTCCGAAGGCGAAATTAAAATCCATGTCTGCACAAAGGACATGGTTGGCGGTGTAGGATTATTTGAAATTGGTAAGACTATTCTTTTTCAACAACACGCTCTAGGCAAATATGAATAATTATACTCCGGTTAATGAAAGAACCTGGCCTGCTGAAGAAGTTTTAACAATGGCCTGCGCCATTTATAGAACAAAAGGCTATACCAGTGTCAGTTCATTTGTCTCTTCAGAAGATCCAGAACTTAAATGGAATAGTAAAGAACATCTTTGCTATCAATTAGTTCCTGATTTAACTAAAGATTACAAAGTCCTTATTAAGGTAACACAGGAAGATAAAGACAATGCCGGTGCAATTATAAATTACTATCGACGGTTAACCTTTGGTGTTATTGCTGATAGTCTAAATGATTATATGCAACGAGTTTTTTCTACTACACAACAGCCAACAGTACTGTTTAAAGATTTTGGAGTATTAGCCAGTGTACCAAATGTCTATTTTAAAGAAATAGAAAAGAAAAAGATTATTAACGAAGCCAAATCTACCAAACAAGAGCATATCGGTGAGGTTGGTAAACCAATTGAATTGAATATTAGATATATCAATGTTAGGCACGTTCAAAAATTAGACTGCTATGCACACGATGCAGTTACCGACACTGGGCATTTGATAAATTTTTTGAACAAAAGTCAACTAGGAAAGTCTGGTGACACACAAAAAATTCGAGCCAGAGTCAAAAACCACGGTGTAAATTACACAACCAAAACAATAGAAACTCAACTTAACTATGTCAAACCACTTGACACAATCTTGGTCTGGCAGTAAAATATAGTATTAAATGTTTAGGAGCCCAAATGACTGACCCTTGTTATACTGTTATTTCTAGTTTGGAAGATCATCCTAGTCGTTTGAACAAAGAAGAAATTATTCTTGTTCAAGCAGAAGCAGGAAATAATGAATTTTTTGAAGGTTGTCGTTTAGCTCTTGACCCAATGATTACCTTTGGGCTTAAACAAATTCCGGAGAAAAAAGATGAAGACGGCCCTGGTTTACCTTGGGATAGTTTTACTCTCGCTATTACTGGCTTTACTACTCGTAATGTCACCGGTAATACAGCGAGGGATATGATTCAAGCAATGATGAAGAGTGCCACTAAGGCACAATGGAATGGTTGGTATCGACGCATCCTTATCAAAGATCTGCGATGCGGTGCAAGTGAGAAAACCATCAACAAAGTTGTAGAAAAGAAGTGGCCCAATTATGCAGTTCCTGTTTTTAGTTGCCAACTTGCTCATGATAGTGCTAATCATGAATCCAAGGTTGCTGGACGCAAACTTATCGAAGTCAAACTCGATGGCGTTCGCGTTCTTACTATCGTTCGTACTGATGGTCGTGTGGATCAATTCAGTCGCAACGGTAAAGAATTAGTAAACTTTGAACATATTACTAAGCAGATCAGTGAAGTTGTTAAAAAAGATCCTCCCAAGTATGATCTTGTTTTAGATGGCGAAATCATGTCTAGCAGTTTTCAAGACTTGATGAAGCAGGTACATCGTAAATCAGATGTTGCCGCAAATGATGCTGTCTTACACTTATTCGACTTGTGTCCGTTGGATAATTTCCAAGAAGGATATTGGGACAAGGATCAAGATACTCGTAGTAAATTTGTTCAAGCATGGGTAGAAAAACATCAAGCAGACTTACCCAATGTTACCTATTTGCAAAATGAAGAAGTAGAATTAGACACAGAAGAGGGTCAGCGTCGTTTTAAAGAAATTAATGCTAAAGCAATCGCTGGCGGGTACGAAGGCATTATGATAAAGGATCCAAATGCGCCCTATGAATGTAAAAGAAGTGTTGCGTGGCTTAAACTTAAACCGTTTATTGAAGTTTCCCTTTCTGTATTGGATGTCGAGGAAGGCACCGGACGCAATCAAGGCCGGCTTGGCGCCCTTGTATGCAGTGGCACTGACGACGGAAAAGATATTGTCGTTAATGTCGGCTCCGGCTTTACTGACAGCGACCGTGATATATTTTGGCTTTCACGTTCTGAATTATTACAGCAAATAGTAGAAGTCCGTGCTGATGCTATTACACAAAACCAAGACGGTTCTTACAGTCTGCGCTTTCCAAGGTTTAAAGGATTCCGCGGTTTTGTACCAGGAGAAAAAATATGAGAGAAGAACTAGATAAATTGTTGTGCGAGAAGTATCCAAAGATGTTGGTCAATCGTAACAAGCCTATGACTGAAACAGCCATGTGTTGGGGATTTGAATGCGGTGATGGTTGGTTCAATATTTTGAATCAACTCATGGGTAATATTCAACATCATATCGATTGGAAAGAAAAACAAGGAAAACCCGTAACACAGGTAACATTAGATCAGGTTAAAGAAAAGTTTGGTACACTGAGATTTTACTATACTGGCGGTGACGAGTATATTAGTGGACTAGTTAGTATGGCCGAAGCAATGAGTGGAGTTACCTGCGAGGAATGTGGAAACCCTGGAGAACGCCACGGTGGAGGTTGGGTTCGTACGTTGTGCGATGTACACGAAGAAAAATATCAAGAACGTATTCGTAGTAGAGAAATGAAAATGTCAGGACTGGAAGAATAATGGAAAACCTATATCGTATTACTCCTTTAGAAAAGAAAAGCGTCGAATACTTTGTCGATGTTTATGAACGACTACCAGATGGTACTATTCGTGGATTTGATGTAACAGAAACTTGGCGTTGGGGTCAGGGTTTTAGAGAAGAAGATAATGCTGTGATGGAGGAAGAAAATCCAGTTTATTGTAATCCTCAAGACGGCTGGGGGTGCGAACTTGATGATCTCTGTGCTGTCCACGTAAACTTCAGTGATGGATTTACCGAAGAAGAAAAAGCAGAAATTGAAGCAATACTTCGAGGTGAACAAGAAGACGAAGATGGTCGATGGGGTACTGCTTGGATCTATGACGGCGATCATAATTGGGAAGTCGAAGACGACCA
>JACCDO012370562.1_pt1 | contig 10721 bp, 8 predicted proteins | sample 7446101 | NCBI WGS metagenome assembly JACCDO01 (sample SAMN15323440, study PRJNA562643) | freshwater metagenome | isolation source: river surface water | place: USA:Blue River Watershed | collected 2017-08-16
CCACCAGCTAAGTTTTCAGTTAGTGTTTTTTGTTTTGGCATTGTTGCGTTAAATTTTGACATGACTTTTATTTTTTTTTAATTTTTTCTACAAAAAAAAGACCAGACTATCCGAAGATAAATCTGGTCTTTTATATAATGTTGCAAACAAGATAATTTAGCCTGAGCGTTACAAAGAATTCTCCCGAAACTCTGCCGATAGTTGTAGTGACCATCTCACTTAACCCTTTACGTGGAATCATCCGGACTTTTTCACCTCAGCCATCTTTCAGGACTTGTTGGTAGTCTTAGCTGTCGCCATTAGACACTTTTCGATCGTTCTTAATTGAAATTGTATCTCGAAGTATCTCAAACTATCGCTATGTTTGCTTTCAAACTATATAATTGACCAGAGTAAATTGTCAAAGAGTGTTTTTTCATAATCCAAATTTCGAAGTAACTCTCTAACTCACTACTGGGTAATTGTCAGTTAAACTTTTATTTCAAAAAATTAAAAAGTTTAAAAGAGTTTAATTTTTTTTCTTAAAAGTATGTTATATATCCACCTTTAAAATTTCGTTTTTTTCGAAGGTGGATTTTTTATAGCATAAAAAAAGGAGAAAGTTTAATTTTTTCTCCTTTTTTAATTTTTTTATGTAGATTAAGCTCCACAAGCTAAACATGAATCCGGATCATCCAAGGAACACGAGATTTCAGCCATTTGGTCTTCAACTGTTTTAACTTCTTTTTCTTCTTGAATAGTGAACTTAACTGCATCTGATGCAGATTTGTTTCTTAAGTAATACATACCAGTTTTAAGATTGTTTTTCTTTTCTCTATAGAATCTTGGACTACCGTCTTTATCATAAACAACTTGACAGTTTTCATCCTGTGGCAAAATTACTTGTCCCATATCATCTTTAAGTAGACTTCTTCTACCCCAACCATAAAAATGCATTGAAGTCAATTTTGCAAAGTTCGGAGAATCCATAAAGATATTCATAGACTGTGTTTGGTCAATGAAAGCTCCTCTCTCAGCAGCCATATCAATAACGTCTCTTTGTTTAATCTCATAAACTGTTTTGAAAATTTCCTTTATATTAGTAGGAATCTGTGGAACATTTTGAACTGAACCATTTTCTGAAATAATTCTTTTTCTTAAATTATCATCCCAGATACCTAACTTAACTAATTCCTTCACTAAATATTTGTTAACTAAGATAAAAGTTCCTGATAGAACACCTCTTGTATACATATTTGAAGTTTGAGCCTCACAAGATGCTTCATTTCCTAAGATAGAAGCAGTAGATGCCGTTGGCATAATACAAGTCGTAAGTGAGTTTCTAACTCCATATTTTTTAACTTCTTCTCTAAGTTTTTCCCAGTCCCATCTCTTAGTAGGTTTTGCTCCCCATAAGTCAAATTGAAATTTACCTTCAGACATTGGCGAACCTTTATAAGTAGCATAGTAACCGTCAACTTTAGCTAAATCACAAGATGCTTTAATCGAAGCGTAATAAATAGTTTCAAAAATCTCTTTATTGATTTGTTTTGCTTCATCTGAATCATAAGGTAATCCTAAAACAAAAAATACATCAGCTAACCCCTGAACACCTAAACCAACTGGTCTGTGTAATAAATTTGAAAATTTAGCAGCCTTAGAAGGATAGAAATTCACATCAATTACATTGTTAAGATTAATAATAGCTTGATAAGCTACTTCATAAAGCTTATTGAAATTATAAGTCTTATTTTTGTTAACAAATTTAGGAAGAGCTATTGAAGCCAAGTTACAAACAGCAGTTTCATTAACTGATTCTTCACCAATAAACTCAGATAGCCCTAACTTATTTAAAAGTTCTGTGTTCTTCAATACTTCACTTTGAACTTTAGTAACACCAGTTGCTTCAACGATTTCAGCACAAAGATTAGAACTTCTTACAATTCCAATATTAGATTGATTTGATTTCTCATTAATTGAATCTTTATAAAGAATATAAGGAGTTCCTGTTTCGATTTGAGATTCTAAAATTTTATTCCAAACTTCTCTTGCTTTAACAGTTTTTTTAGCTTTTCCTTCTCTTTCATATTTCAAATATAGTTGTCTAAATTCATCGCCAAAAGTTTCATTAAGACCCTCACATTCGTTTGGACACATTAGTGACCAATCCTCATCTAAATCTACTCTTTCCATAAATAAATCATTAACCCACATAGCCAAGAAAAGGTCACGTGCTCTGATTTCATCTTTACCTTGATTCTTACGAAGGTCTAAGAACTCCATAATATCACCGTGCCAAGGTTCCATATAGATAGCGATTGAACCTTTACGTTTTCCACCACCCTGGTCAACTGCTCTTGCAGTCTCGTTGAATATTTTTAAGAAAGGAATAATTCCATTTGATGTTCCGTTAGTTCCAGCAATGTAAGTTCCTTTAGCTCTAACTTTATTAAATGAAATACCAATACCACCTGCGTTTTTTGAAATTTGAGCAGACTCTTTAAGAGTGTTAAAAATTCCTTCAATTGAGTCAGTTTCTGTATCAAGTAAGAAACAAGAAGACAATTGTGGTCTAGTTGTTCCTGAGTTAAATAATGTAGGAGTAGCGTGTGTATAGTAACCTTCAGAAAGAGTGTTATAGGTTTCAATTACTCTGTCTAAGTTTTCTCCCCAAATTTGAAGAGCTGTTCTCATATACATATATTGAGGTCCTTCAGCAACTTCACCGTTTATTTTAAGCAAATATGATTTTTCTAATGTTTTATATCCAAAATAATCAAAATTATGGTCTCTTGAGTGAACAATTGCAGAATCTAATTCATCAGCATATTTTTTTACTATTTTAAAAAAACTTTCAGAAACAATTGGAGAATGTTTACCTGTTTTTGGATTTATATAGTTGTAAAGATCTTTAACTGTTTCAGAAAAACTTTTCTTTGTTTCTTTATGTAGTGCAGTAATAGCTAGTCTAGCAGCTAAAACTGAATAATCTGGATGTTTTGTTGTAAGTGAAGCCGCAGTTTCCATTGCTAATTGATCTAGTGTAGAAGTCTTGATATCAGGTGTCACACCAGCGATAACTTTCTGAGCTACATCAAATGGTGATATCCATTTTGAATCTAATCCATAAGTCTGTTGATTTATTCTTTCTAAGATTTTATCCAGCATTACTGGTTCTTTTTTACCATTTCTTTTCGTTACTTTAATATTCATATTTGCCTTATAATTTTTTTGTTAGTTATATATTGAACCACTTTTTAAATCAAAATATCAATTTTTAATTTTTTCGAGGTTTTTTATATCATTATTTTTATTTTTTTTCACATTTTTTTACAAAAAGTCTATGTTGTTTAATTTATTTAGGTTGTACTTAAATTTAGTATTATTTAAAATTTTTGTTATATCTAAAATCTCTACCCAATATATTTTTTCAAATGAATCAACTTTGAAAATTGAGTCTTCATAATTTGTTTCTAATACAACTCCAGTAATTAATTTATCTTCTTCTAACATATCATCAAACCAAACAAATTCAATTTCAGTTCCTTCGTAGATATTTCTGTTTGTTACATCTTTAGAGTTTTGATTTTTACCAATATGATCTTGAAGTTCATTAATTATCAAATTTCTCCAGCTATTATCTAAAAGTTTAAACATATTAAACAGATTATCAGAGAAATAGACCGCTAATTCATTAAATAATTCGACATTTGTAAAACTTTCATCTTTTAAATTCATTCTTAATAATGAATAATATTGATTAAAATCATTACGAGAAGGTTTTCTTCTGTTATTTAAGAAATTTATTGTTGTATTTTCTTTTAGGACATCGTAGACTCTCTCTTTTACAAGTTTTGCTCTAATGTATGATTCATTATCCATAGACTCTGTGTGATAAGCTGAAGACTTATCAACTTCAATAGTTTCTTTGAAGTAGTGTGAAAATCCATCTAGTGAGTCTTCATCGACAGGGTCTTCTTTTTTTCCTTTGAAAATAGAGTCGTATTTTAATGAGTGTTTTCCTTCAATTTTATGTTTTGATAAGATAATCTCATCTTCTGAACTCTCTGCTTCTGTAGTTGATTCAGGTTCATCAAGTTTTAAATCATCTTCATCTATTTCAATAATGATATCTAAATCAGAATCATCTTCATCTAATGACAATTCACTATCCGAATCTTCGTCTTCTGTTTCTTCTACTTCTTCTTGAAATGAGTCAACATCATCATCATTTTCAATGTCGTTTTCAAAGTCGTCTTCTTCATCTACTCGCTTTTTAGCCATAGAATTATTTTTATTTTTATATAATCAAATATTAATTTGTTTATTGGTCTAAAAACTGGTCATTTTCCAGTGTTAAATAGGTTGGATTCAAGTTCAACCTAATTTGTGATTTAAGAAAATCACCGTCTCTTTGTTTCAATAGCTTGAAACGATATAAATTCTGTCTTTTCATTTCTTCAGTTCTAATGATTGCAAAGAAAGTGTCTGCGGTCTCAGCAATCGCCTTTGACTCAGGAACACTTTCTAATGTAATATCAGATGAATTCCAAGCATCCTTTGCAACCTGAACTCCAGTTATGACAGGACATTTATACTTAGCACCAAGAGCTCTCAAACCCTCAGCCAAAGCTTTTCCTTTAGTATAAAGATTGTCAGCACCAACACCTTTTGGAGCAGCAACTAGTGTGATATAATCAACAATAATTAAATCAATCTTTATATCTTTTTTATCTTTTAGTTTTTGTAAGTAGTAATCAAAGTCAGATATAGTAGCAGTTCCAGCAGCCCAGAACTTACTATAAATTTTTCCAACTTTTTTCTCAAAAATATCTCCACCCTCTTTTATATTACCTAAAGATTTGATTCTTTTCTTAATCATATCAGTATCTTTGGAGACCGAATCATAATCATTAATAGGTATTTTAAGTCTCATAGCTCCAAGTCTTTTCATCACTTTTCTCTCAGACATCTCAAGTGTTATATAAAGAACATTGTATCCAGCATCCGCTGACTTTACTGCGAAATTTTGCATCCAAAGTGATTTACCATTATTAGTCTCAGCCATTATACAATTTAGTGTCTGTATATCCCAGCCACCACCTAACATATGGTCTAATGTCTCTAAACCAGATTTAATTTTGAATTTAGATGAGTCTTGAACATGATTTTCTGGATCATCAAAGTCTGAACCTAAATCATCATCTTGAACAAAATTTGTCGATGACATTTCATCTACAATTATTTTGATTCTTTCAGCGGCTTCAATTGCTTTATCAAAATCAGAAATTTGGTCTAAATTTCTAGTTTCATCGATAATATCAACGGTTCCGGTTTTAAGACGATTTGAAAGAACCCATGCATTGAACTTTGGTTCAATAAAGTTTTTTTCGTCATATTCTTTGAGGTCGACTTGTAAGATAGATTTTAATATTTCTTTAGTAATAACTCCTTCTTTATCCTCTAAAGAAATCATGTCTAAGATTTGTCTCGGTGTGGGTATTTTACTATCTGTAGAATTAATCATATAATTTCTTACTACACCATAGACAAACTGTATTTCTGAATTTCTAAAGAAAAACGGCTTTACTATTTCAAAGTATTTTTTATAAGATAGTATATAATTGAAAAATACCTTCTCTAATTGAGGAGTCATTAAATTAAAATCATTTTTTATTTATATGACATTTAAGCAACATGGTTTATTATTGCTCCTTAATTAAATCACCTTCCTGTTCTGAGTCTGTGTCACCGTGAGTAAAATCACCGAATTTTTGTATTACCGGTGTCTCAATTTCATCCAAAATATCTCTTTTACTTTTTGGTGAAATAAATTTTCTCAATCTATCAAGAATCTCAACTAATCCGTGTTTAGCAATTCTAGTAGCTACTCCAACAGATAGCATAAAAAAGTTTGCTATAACATCGTCAACTGACATCTTATGAAGTCCTATAACAGTCATAATAGCATTCATTATAGGAATTAATATAGACGTATAAGCAAACATATCAATAATTCCACCAACAGCTGCTCCCAAATGTTTTGCTATAGTAGAAAAGATGTTATTGATTCCACTAAGTGCCTTGATAACTTTTTTAACTATACCATCACCTATACCCTGCATTCTTAACTCTTCAAGCATTGACTTAGAATCTTTGGTCAATATTTCTTCCTCTTCTGGTTTTGCTTTTTTCTCTTCTAAATAAACAATTGTAATTGAAGCTATCGTCAGTAATACAACTGTTTGTTTTGAGATTTCAACACCTAATGACATATTTTGCATCATTTGAGAAACAACTGGATAAAGTGCTCCGATTCCAGCTCCAAAAGTCAATACCAATTTCGAATCAAGTTTTAAATCAGATATTACCTTTTTTTCGATAGATTTATAAGTTGAGAGGTCTTCTTCTATATCATCTTCTTCTTTTGGTATAAAATCATCTAAGACTTGAAATATTTCATCACTATCAAATCCCTCACTTCTAAGTTTATGATAAAACTCAGCAAATTGAGTAGTATTTGGCATAGTTTTTCCAAACTCTTGCTCAAATCTTTTTAAGATTTCATTTTTTTCACCACCATCGGATTCATTCAGAAAATTCAAGAAATCATCTACAATAACTTCTTGCCTATAATAATCATCAAATCTTTGAATTTTCATAATTGTATATATTAAAATCTAAAATTAATCTTTGGAATCAATCGTAGTCATAAACATCGTAAGTTCCATCAGTATTCATAAACCTCCAATATGTTCCTTTTGGTTCATAGTTGTAAGCAACGTCTTTATGAACATAGCTAAAAGTGTCCATATATGGATATTCTTCATCTGGGAATCCAAAAACATCTAAAATTTTTACACCTGTAAGAATTGTTTCTTCTTTTCCTCTTTTTATAAACTTAGTCAGACCTGTATTCATTTTTTTATAATAAAAATCGTTCTCATCAGCCCATCTTATAAATTTGTAGTAATCTTTATCATACACAAAATAAACTCTATCCATAATATTTCTACCTTCTAAGTCTTTCCAAAGAAGGGCTCTTCCTAATATAGCACCTTCTTCATCAAGCAAAACAAGTAGTTTAACACTTGGACAGTATTGATAAAAACTCACATATGGAACATCATTCATACAAGAGTTCATAAGTGGATTCATACCATTATCATAATCATTAAAATGATACAGTCTTGATGAATATCCTTTACCTATTTCACTTTTTTCCCAAATTTCAAATGTTGAAAGACCACTTAGTGATTTCCATTGGTTTACAAATTTTTCTATCTGAACATCGGTATACTTATCACCAAAAAAAGACCTAATGAATCTACCGATATTCATTTCAGTTCTTGCAAATTGTAACAAGCTATTGTCAAGTGATGGAAAATTGATTTTTTTTATAAAGTTTATGATTTCTTCTTGGTCATCAATTTGATAAGTATCGGATACATACTTGCTTACTTTAGCAGAATCAGTGTAGACTATCTTATCATCTGATTCAGATACAGAAATAAAAGTCCATTTACTTAAAACTTTATATTGAGAGCTACCATAAGTTGTCATTAATTGAAAATCTTTAGAAATCGGAGAATCAATACTTTCAACTCTTTTAATAAAATCTTTACTAAAAAGAGTAGGTAATTTGACATCAGTCTTAGATTCTAAAATAAACTCAAAGTATCTGAATAACTTCATATACTATATATAAAAAGTTAGAAAATGAAATAAAATTATTAATATATAACTTAAAATAAAACCTTTTATATATGAAACATCTTAGAAGATTTGAAAACTTTGACTTAGGTCATAGATTTCCTTATGAAGAAGAACAAATTCAACCAATTGAATTAGACAAACCATCTCACGAAGAAGAAGACATTTACTCAGAGGAACCTAAAGAAAAAAAAGGTGATGAATATTGTGAACCATGTGATTCTGAAGAAGGTGATGAAACTGGAGATACAAGAATCTGGGGCGATGAAAACATTGCACTAGAATCTATTGCGAGTTTTAAAAACTTCCTTAATGAGAAAAAAGCTACGCCAGCTCAATTAGCTGCTAGAAAAGCTTTTGCTGAAAAAGCAAAAGAAAAGGCTGATAAGAAAGACGATAAAAAAGACGATAAGTCAAAAAAAGAGGTTTCATATAAAAAATCAGGTTTAAAAAATCCAGAGAAGGCAGACTTAGATAAAAACAAAAAAATCTCTGGTTATGAAAAGGCTAGAGGTAAGGCAGTCCAAGATGCAATTGAAGACGAAAAAGAAGAAAAAGGGGGTAAAGGTTTGACTGCGGCTCAAAAGAAACTTCCAGAAGGTCTGAGAAAAGCTATTGAAGCTAAAAATAAAAAATAAAATTATCGAAAATGAAATACGTAAAAACATACGAAAACTTTAGTTCTCAAATCAACGAAGAAGAAGAAATCTTAAAATCTATAAGAAAAGCATTTGGAAAAGAATCAGAGGCTGATTTAGCTCCATTAAAAGAAAAGTTTGATGCTGAATTAGAGAATATGGAAAAACAAATTTTAGCTAATATGGAAAATCCTAATTCACCTATCAAAGTTCATTTGAATATACTCGATGAAGATGAAGCAGAAGCTAAAAAAGAAACCACTTTCAAAGGGGTTGTTGCTCCTCTCTCACCACAAGCCTACAAGTCAAAAGACTATCAAGAAAGATGGGGTAGTAAATCATACTTACAACTTCTACAAGTTCAATACATTCAAGAAAATGGATGGTTTGATTACACGACTGGAAAATACTCTACACCTGAAGAAATGAAAGGAAAAGAGTTAGAAGTTTGTAAAAATACCTGGGCCTCAATAAAACCTAAGATTCAAGAAAAAGCAAAAGAAATAAAATACAACGGACAGTTCCAAAAATACTCATTTTGGAAGTTACTTTTTATGAGTAAAAAAGGAGCTTATCCTCAAGAAGCATTAGATAAAGAAGGCAAAGTTTATTTAAGCATATCGAATGAACTTTTCGATAAAAATGCCGAAGCGAAAGGAACTTATGCCTCTGGTGGCTTTCACAGATAATTGATATCATGAAACATCTAAAAAAATTTGAGTCTTTTTCAACATTAAACATAGATTTTTCAGATAACACGGAAATTGATGAGTTTAAATATGTGTATGAGGAAAACTTCATGGACAATGATGACTTTTATTTACTAAGAGAATATACATCTAAGTATGAAAAATATTTGTTAGACTCAAAAGATTCTCGTGATGGTGTTGTAAGATATAATTTACCGATAGATTCAGAAATTTTGACAGAAATGCTAAAAAAATATGAATCTAAAATTAGAGAATTAACAGACAATAATTTAATTTATCTATCAGACTATCCGATAGAATTAAGAAAATATGTTAAGGGTTGTTTTATGAGCCCACATAAAGACACACAAATTTATAAAATTCCACAGTATGAGTGTGTTTTTACTATTTCAAATACAACAGATTCTGTTACTAATGTAGATGGAGATGAAATTAGAACAATTCCAAACTCACTAATAATACTTAAAGCATGTGGTGCTACACATCATGTGACCGAAGTAAGTAGTGGAGAAAGAAACTTTTTGAAATTTATTTTCACAGAAACTGATGAACTATTAGAAGATTAAGAATGTGAAATATTGACATTCACTCTTTTTATAGCTTCTTGAATCCAATCTGGTAAGTATTGAGAAGAATGTTTGATTACATCTCCGAACCCACCATCTATAATAATAGTGTCAGCATAGTCTATTTCAGACCTAACAGGTCGACCAGTCATCTGAATTAGACCAGATACAGTTTTCCAAGAATACCAATCAGGATTATTCATTTGTCTCATTTTATTCTTTTGAGAAGCAAGTGAAGGATAAGGAACTTTTGCAATAATTTGAAAACGAGCAGAGTCATTATCAAAACTAACACCTGTATCCATAGAAGGACTCACAATGACCGTTGGTTCATCAGATTCCATATGCATTCTTAAAACTTCGTCTTTATTTGATGAATCGTGAAAAACCAATCTTGGATCATTTATTGAATTTTCAATCCATTTTGCCAATTCAAAAGAGTTAGTGTGAATAATTCCTTTTTTCTTTTTATACTTATCAAGTAATTTCTGAATATAAGGAACATATCTTTTAAAAGTATCATCTTTGGACTTGAAAGACATTTTACCTAATGGCATATAATATATTGGTCTATTTTTTAAAGGAAAAGGAGATGCTATCGAATAATAAACAGCCTTAGTTACATCTAAACCATTCAATTGACAGAATAAATTCTTATCTAAGATGGTCCCAGACATAAGAAATACCATATCATAATTTGAAAATACATACTTATCTAAGTAATCATAAGCCCAAATTGGTTCAAGTGATAATTCTTTACTTTTCATTTTCTCATTCCAATTAGATTCCAATACCCAGTTGTTAGGATTATCTTTATATTCTTTAAGGAATACTTCAATTTTAAGTTGATACTGCTTCAAATCTGTTACAAGATTCATCACTTTCACATCTGAGTTTTTAGTTTTGAGAACTTTTGAGATTTTTAAATCTCTTTTGTCGGACTTAACATTTCTTGGAGCACTTGACATACCTCTTTCCATATCCTCGATTGTAGATACAATCTCACCGTTCAAATATCTCAAAAAATCAACATAGTCAGATATAGAATTAACAGACTTTAATTTCTTTAAAACATCATATTCATTTGAGAATTTGAATTTTTTGACAACATTATC
>JACCDO010603798.1_pt1 | contig 10720 bp, 7 predicted proteins | sample 7446101 | NCBI WGS metagenome assembly JACCDO01 (sample SAMN15323440, study PRJNA562643) | freshwater metagenome | isolation source: river surface water | place: USA:Blue River Watershed | collected 2017-08-16
CCCGTCCGTAGCCATTCTTGACCATGAGTGGGACGAACTTCTGAGCCAGGCGAATCGCGCCGAAGGTGTTTGCTTCAAGTGAGCCTCGAATCGTATCTAGCTTGGCATTGAAGATCGAGGCTCCCTCGGCATTAGGCGGATGTCTCGGAGGGTCGAGAAGAATGCCAGCGTTGTTAACGAGGACATCAAGGCGACCAAAAGCGCCGACGACGAAATTGTACGCGCCGACCACATCGGTTTCGGAGGTTACGTCGAGCTTCAACGGGCTAACGTTGAGCCCTTCGGAGCAAAGAAGGTCGGCGGCCGCTTTACCCTTGGTGATGTTTCTGGAGCCAAGCAGGATGCTGTAGCCCTGTCGGCCTAGTTGGCGGCAAACTTCGAGGCCGATGCCTCGATTTCCTCCCGTAACGAGAGCAACGCGCTTTTCGGTCATGCTAAACACTCCTTCGGAAAGAGACGAACTCCCTGAGCCTCAGCCGTGGCGCGAAGATTCGGGTCGAAGGCGATCTTGCCTGACAAGAGGACTGCTCGCTGCGTGAGCCCCTTAGAAACAATCAGGTCTAAGCCGTTCGTCGTTCCGCCAAAGTCGTAATCCACCAGGAGCATCGCGGAATCTGAGCCGTCCGCGTTTTTGAGGAAGTCTTCCTCGGACTGGAAGAAGGAAACCTTCTTACCTGGGAAAGCGGCGGCGAGCTGGTGGGCCATTGTCGCGTCGTCGTCCAAGGCAACAATCTGCTCCGCCTTGCTGCGGGTGATGTCGTGGAACCACGATGGCGTTCCAAGTCGCTGTAAGCGAACTCTCAGAAGTGCGCCGTCCGGAAAACTCTGGATGTCGAGGCTTCCGCCCGACTGCTCGATGATTGCGCGGGCAGTAAGAAGCCCGAGGCCATTTCCGTTCGCCTTCGTCGTTGTGCCGCGTCCGGAAAGAATCTTCTCAAGAACCGAAGAGTCAAATCCCGTTCCGTAGTCACGAATCGTAACTTCGCAGGCGTCCTCACTGAGCTGGGCCGTAATGTAGAGGCGCTTCTTTCCCTTCTCTGATGCATCAACAGCATTCGTCACCAGATTCGAGAATACTCGGCAAAGGTCAGAGAATGACGCTCCCGTGAACGACTGGAAAACAGACTTCGGAATGTCGGAAACAATCTCTACTCCACGCTGTTGCGCCTTAATTTGTTCCTCTTCCAGGATTGTGCGAATGGCTCCGCCAATCGAGCTAGACGGCTTCTCGACCGCCTTCGCCGCAACAGCGGGTTTCACATTCTTGGCAAGAACGGTGGCAGAATACTCTTTCAGGTTTGTATCTACAATGGCGCGAATTCGCCCGAGAACTCGTCGAATGGAGTCTTTCGTCTCCGCTGGCACTTGCTTGAGATCGGTCTCAATCATCATGCCGAGCGTTCCGAGTGGAGCTTTCAGATCGTGAAGAATGCGTTGAGACAGGTCGTGCATCATCGACTCGGTTTTCAGTCGATGCGCTTCGCTAGTCGCCCGATCCCGTTCTTCGAGTAGTGAACGTAGTTTGCCTTCGATGCGTTGAAGTTCGACAGGCCAATCCTTGAACTCTTCGTTCTTCGGACCTGTTTCGAGCAAAGCATTGATGGGCCTCAAAAGGTGCCGCCGAATTGCGGACCACTGGAGAACTATGCCGCCTAAAAGAACGCCGAGGAGCGAAAGGGTAGCCACCGCAAGAGTGGTCAACGGAATGGCATCGGAGAGCAGCGTGTTCGAGCGACCAACGAGCACAAAGTGTTCCGTCGGCAAGTGCGGCAATCGTTCAGTGGTCCATACATATGACGAAGTTGCGTGGTCCTTGCACTGCGATGAATCTGGCGTCTTGGCGCAATCCACCCCTTCGGGCAGAAGCACGATGGTGTCGACGTTAAGTTCTTGTCTAAGCCCCTGGACCACGGCGTCTACGTTTCCGCGTTCACGTACCAGGAGCTCCGCCGATAGGCGCCGAGCGATCACTGCGCTCTTTGAACGGAGGTCATCGGTAGCGCGTGACTTTTGGTTGTTGCGCTCAACCGCGATAAGCAGGACCAAAATAAATAGCGAAGCAGCAATCGCAGTGGCTCCAAGAATGAGCCAGCTACGAAAGAGTCGGTTGCGCACGGAATCTCTAAGGGCTATCCGCAACTTCATTGCCTGGAACTCCTGCTTTTCGATGCTTCCTGCCAATAGCTGACACGTGCGTTCTCAAGCCTGTAAACGCTTACGCCCCATGGAGCTGAAAAATGGTTGCGGCCGCGAGTCTTGAAGGCAGCGCGAAAGGCATCTCGATCCTTCGGGCGTGCCTTGCAGAGTAGATCCTTCGTACCCTCAATAATACGCAAGATAGCCATGCCTGGGCCGCTTTGAGGAACGAACTCGCCCGAAGCCTTGCCCTGGAGAACTTTCCTTCCAAGGGCAAACTTCTCAAGACCTACTTCCACTGGTGGAAAGCCACGAACAGTAAGGCCACTTGCCGTACTGAGAGACGGATTGCGGTCTACGAAGCCAAATTTGCCGTCGCCCCACCCATCGCCCCCGAGGAACAGCACGGAAGGAAACTTGCTTTGGATCGACGACATGACTTGCGATGAGACTTTGGAATAGTTCGGCAAAACAACGAAGGCCGGTTGGTGTTTGAGTACGGCTTCAACAACAGGCGCGGTATCTGGACTGTCGGTGACCACCTTTACTTCGCCGAGCTTCTTCAGTTTCTTACCCGCAGCCGCGGAGTCAAAGAGCGCGCTGAAGTCCTTGCAGAACAGGCAGTCGTCGCTAACCACCGTAAGGTAGGTCGGTGAATGTTTCGGCTTCAGAGAACGCTTGGCAAAATCAGCGAGCGCGGGCGCTAGTGCGGAGTTAGTCGCGTACACCGTCAAGTGGAGCGGGCCGAGAGCCTCAACCTCAGACGACCCCGCCATGAGGCTCACACTGGGAATTTGGGGAGCACCGTTTGCGACGAGAAGGTAGTGGTCGCTTCGGCGGGGGCCTACGACAAGCCAAGTGCCGGCCTTATCGGCCTCTTCCGATCTTTCCCTTGCCTGTAACGTGTCACTGGCACTGTAAAACGTGGTGTGCTGCTCGAAGTGATAGCCGCAGGTCTTGAGAGAGTCCTGGGTAAGCTTGATGCCCAGGGCGACCGAGGACTCGAACTGACGGCGGAATTCTTCTGAAGACGTCGTGTCCCTTGGCGCCAATGCTTCAAGAAAGTCGATCCTCACGGCCTTTGTGGGCCGTTCGGCGGCGGACGCCGCAACAGGGAGCATGACGACGATGAGAAGTATGGCGGTTTTCATTGCGCGATCCTCTTCCAAACGAGCGTCGCCTTTGGCGAAGCGTCGGGAGGCGTATCGAGAGTAAGCGTGTCGCCGTCGAGGCGGGCCTGTCGAACCATCTCTTTGCCAACTCGTGCGGGGGATGAAGCGACGGTGACTTGATGGAAGACCTTATCGCCATCGACTCGGTAGGTGCCGGAGTAAAACAGAATCGAGTCCAGTATGTTCTCTGACTCGTTGTCGCCGTCCGATTCAATGTCTTTGTTGATGCTGACGCTCATGTGGCCATCGAGCGTATAGATCAGGAGCCCACGAAGGTTCTTGCCCCAGGCCCGCTTTCCATCCTCGTCTTCAATTTGGAAGTTCTCGAGACGCCAAGTGCCAACTACCATCTTAGAGTTCATGTGAAACCTCCCCGGCTTCCTCGCCGTTGCTTCTGCGCAGACCAATGCCTTCGAGCGAACTTTCAGAAATCTTGGGCTGTCCTTGTGTCAGACCGAGAGCCGCAAGACGGCGGAAGATGGTGCTGCGGCCAATTCCCAGATGAGAAGCGGCTTTGGCGATGTTGTACTCGCAGAGAACTAGAACGGAGCGAAGATACTCGCGTTCCTGGAACTCCAAGTAGTCGCCATAAGTCTTGTTTGACACTTCTTCGAGCGTCTTTGGCAGCATCGGACCCGCGAGGCGCTGCTGGCCCGAAGGACTTGGCGCCCTGCTAGCGAGATCTTGCTTTTCGATCACCAGTGAACCCCGGCGTTTCGCTAGCAGAACAGCGCGTTCGATGGTGTTTTTCAGCTCGCGGATATTTCCTGGCCAGACCTGCCGAGTCAGGTAACGAATTCCGTCCTGAGAAATTTCAAAACGATGACCAGCACCTTGCACGAGAAAGAACTGGGCAAGATCGGAAATGTCCTCGGGGCGTTCGCGAAGGGGTATCGTGCGAATCGGAAAGACATTGAGCCTGTAGTAAAGATCGGAGCGAAACTTGCCTTCGTCGACGAGTTGTTCAAGAGGGCGGTTGGTCGCAGCAATTACACGAACCGAAACAGAGAAGGTGTCCTTGCTCCCAACGGGGCTAAATTCGCCCTCCTGTAGGACGCGAAGCAACTTGATTTGAGTCTGCAACGGGAGCTCGGCCACCTCGTCGAGGAAAAGGTCTCCGCCGTCCGCCAAAGCAAATTTGCCAACCTGATTTTCAGTCGCGCCAGTAAAGGCTCCTTTTACGTGGCCGAAGAGAGCACTTTCGACAAGGTTTTCCGGAATCGCTCCGCAGTTCAGAGTCTGGAACGGGCGGGATGCTTTCTCTTCAACTGCATTGAGGCGTTTCGCTACCAGCTCCTTTCCAGTTCCGGTTTCGCCAGTGATCAAGACAGGAGTGCGACTTCCTTTCAGGCTTTGAACTGTCGTGCGTAGTTCGTGCATTGCCTGCGAGCGACCTACGATCTCGTAACGGAAAGCCTGTCGCAGACGATCAGAGAGCTGCGCAGATTCTTGCTCCAGGGCAACTCGGCTCACTGCAAGCGGAACGCGGACGAGAAGATCGGGTACGATGTTTTCAGATTTGTAGAGGTAGTCAGTTGCGCCAGCGTCGAGACACTTCTTCACGAGGTTGAAGTTGCTGTCGCCTGTGAGAACGATGACGACAGTGCTGGGCGCTTGCGCCTTGATCTCGGGGATTAGATCGAGCCCATTTCCATCTGGAAGACTCTTATCGAGAAGTACGACGTCGAAGCGACTGCGGCTCAGTTTGGCTCGGGCTTCACTCATCGAAGCTGACTCGGTGATGTCATTGTAGACCCCCAGGAGCTTCACGACCTGCTCGCGAAAGGTGGCGTCATCCTCGACGAGAAGGATGTCCAAATCCTGTCTCTCGTTTGAAACTTTTTTCATTCCGAATCCCCTCAATCCCACTTTTGGTACGGTACGCGACTCAAAAGTGGGACTCTTCTAAATCAGCCAAAAATCAAAGTCTAGTAATTTTCAGCAAATACGTCTCATTTAGAGATGGCACTGCCGTTGCTCTAGTGCGCCATCACTGGATTCACCAGTTCAAAACTGAAACGCAACGGAGGCAGGCATGTTCAAGAAATGGAAAGAAAAGCTGAAGCGGTTGGCGGGTCGAGCGGGAACCTTCTTCAATCGGGTCGTCGAAAAGTGGAGCGAAGCAGGCCGTTATAGGCTGGAGCGCGAGTACCCGCAGCTCGGATTCCAGGAGCTAACGCCCTTGGAAGAGGCACGGATTCGTACCGGTTACTGGAATCCGCGTTGGTGAGGAGGACGTAATGATGAAGCGCGACCTCTCTCATCTCAGTGAGGGCCTTACGGTCCTCGTGGAAGAAGAAGCCTCGATCCGGAAGACCTGGATGGAGTTCTTCGACAAGTGTGGCCTGAAGCTCCTCGTATTCGAGTCGGCCGAGGCCTTCATTTCGGATTTTCGGCCCAACGGCGACCCGGTCGAGTTCTTCTTCGATCAGGACTTTGGTTCGGTCCGAGGCGTTGGGATCAAGTTGGCTGCCTACGTCCAGACTTGGCCTGGGCGTACCGGCACATCGCTGGTCACGTCTTACTTCCCTGAGATGTTCGAGGGCGAGCTCGCCGACGGAATGCTCGACGCCGTTCTTCCGAAGTTCCCGAAGGAGATTTTTGGCGAGGGCTACTACGGCAAGCACGTGAATCGCCGAATTGCAGACGAAGGTCTCGGACGATTTCTGGCCGATTCCGTTGGACGGATCAGCGATGCCTTCGAGCAGTTCGAGCGCGTGGTCGGTGCCGGCGGCTTGGCGAACACATCGCGAGAGGTGGGCACCTAATGAACTTCGAGCGTCGCTTCATCATCAGGATTCTTAGCGGTGCATTCATTGCGGCGGCGCTCTTCTCGGGCTGCACGAAGAAGGGAGATGCGGACAAAGGTAACGGGGGTGGCGCGGTAATCCCACGGGAGTCGGGGGCTCCCAGCAATACTCAGGATTACGTCAGAAGCGCCAAGGACAGCCAGTTCGGGAAGATGGAGATGTTCTCCATTACTCCCGAGGCATTCAATCGAAGGAAGGAGGAACTTTTAGGACACGCCATCCGGCGTCTCGAGCTTTCCGGCAATTTCAATACGGAGGTTTATGCCTTGGATGGCTACGAGACGCCGGGGGCTGTCATCGCCAAGCCTCGGCTCTTTCTTCGCAGCTCGGTTTCGGGTGGCCGAGTTCGATTTCAGGAGAACAAAGACGGTCTCGTTGTTGCTGATGTCTCCGTTGCGCTCGTCGACGGCATGGCACCGCAGATTTTCACTGGGAAAGGCACTCGAACCTTGCCGGAGGAATTTCTCGTCAAGGACCGTGAGCGCCTACTCGGTGCGGTCGAAAATGCGTTGAAGCGCAAACCTGTATTCGTCGCAAATGTCAGGTGCCCAGAGGAAATTCGTCTCAAGGCTAGCGGTGTAGGGATTTTTCCGGTCGCATTTAAAACCAAACTCAAGAGCTGCCCGATCAATACGTTCTTTCCGGCAGAGATTGCCTTCAAGAAGGAGGAATGGGACGGGTTGCTCCTCGCGTTTGCGACTGGCGAAGCGGTTGAGGTTGAAACGAAGCTAAACCTCACTCTTCCTCTCGCTTTGGACTATGCAAAGTTCAGCGTCAAGCAATCTGCGATTCCTCGGGTGCTGCGCGAGCTTCTGAAAGACTTGAAGGAGCCGTTCTCCGTTGAGCAGATCGCTGAGGCGGGAAAAAACCTAATCGACCTCATTCAGAAGTCGTTCGACATTTGCATCCCTCAGGAGCTGTTTACATCCCTTCAGGACGAGATCGTTCGTGACCACTTCAAGATGATGGTTCAGCCGGACTGCCCCAATGGGGTTGGGGTTTGTTTTGTCTGGAGCCCCGAGCCCGGAGCCGGCGTCGGAGAGTACACGCTGAACACTCGTCGCGAGGAGTTCTTTGGCCGTCCGCTTTTGCTCGACAGCGTTGCGCCTGTGAACGATTACCTGGCGGATCGTCAGGAGTTCATGATTCGAGGGCTGCCTGATAATCCTTTGGCGCCGCCGCAGTCCAGTGAGATCAGTCAGCTCTTCCGCACCATTCGCGAAGGAGAGATCGCCGAGTTCAAGATCAAGCACCTTCAGCTTGGGGAAGTTTCCTTCGACGAGCCCAAGATCGAGCGCATTTCCAACCGGGTTTGCGTCGCCCCGTTTGCCCTTTGTATGGAAGGCCGGTGGAGATGCACCAACCCTGACTCGGAGGACTACAACTGTCGGGACGTATGCACCGCCGGTCATGATCGACGATGCAAGCGGGCCTATCCATGCTTTGGATGCCTGGAATGGGAAGACGTCTGCCGGGGCTGGAGTCGTGTATGCGATAGACGGAGAGTCTGTGATCGCCTTTCGACTCCTGGCCAGCCGACTCTTCCGTACCGCACCGACAAGGTAAGCCCGGGCGATCCTAACTTTACCTGGGACTGCACTAAGTACGCCCAAGATCAGTGTGACCCAGACAAGTGGGAGGATCACTGGCAGCGCGTGACTACGTGGTCCCTGCCCTCGGTCACTCCGAGAATGCGGCCGACCGAGTGGAGTCCGGCCTATTGGTCACAGGTTCTTTCGGGCGTGAGCGTGAAGTTCTCCTACGCGACTGAGCAAGGAACGGCGACGACGGTGTGTCCCATCTCGGCGCTTGAGCCGCGAGTGGTCGGTGGGGATCGGCTTGTCGTCTTCTTCCGCAATACTGCCAAGTGTTCGCCCTTCAACGAGCAGAACCGTAAGCCGGGATATGGGCCGTCACTCAGCCTTCTCAACCAGATCGTATTCCCGTCTGAGTTCCAGTGTGGAGCGATGACGGAAAGCTGGGAGGGAAAGCGCCGTTACGTCTGTCGGCTGCCGGATGGTTCCGAGATCGCCTTGGACACTTCGGTCGCGGACGACGAGCAGCGCATCAAGCGCGGAGAGCCGTTGGGCATTCACAAAGCTTACTACCCCCGTGTGGAACTTCAGGGAGTGCTTCGCATGGTGGGGTCTTACTTTGAAAGTCGAGGGGAGCGTCAATGAAAAGGGAAATTGGTTTGTTCTTGGTCGCGGTGGGAATCGCGGCGATGTCCACGAGTTGTGGGTTCAGTAAGAAGAATGAGCAAGGAGGTGGCGACTCGCAGTCAGGGCAACCCACCCCTGGAAGCCTGTCTTCTCTTCAGATCGGGCCTGAGGATTGGATTGTCGAAGATGGCGAGCATGGGAAAGCTCATGCCGTCGTCAAGACCGTGAAGCCGGAGAAGATGGCAGTTGTTCGCAAGCACTTCCGCGTGCCGCGACTACACGCCGTGACAGTGCCTGAAAGCAACGGCTTCGAGCTCTATGACGTGCGTGGATACACCGAGCTCGAAAGCGCGGTTTATATCCATCCGAAGGTTTACATCAACACCGGCAACGGTCAGGGCCAGGTCCTCGGATACCGAACGGGAAAGAAGGACCCAGCGGGGCGTGACCTGATCGAGATTTCCGTTCCCGTGGCCCTCGTCAACGGGCTGGTCCCGAACATTCCGACAATCGGTGGCATTCAAAATGGCCCTGGCGCAGCAGTCACGCTTCCGTCGAAGTATCAGATTCCTGATCTGAGCGCGCTGAAGGCGCGACTTGCCAACAAGGAGATCGCGACGCTGCCGGTCTGCCCGAAGTTGTTTCGGATGACCTTTGAGGGGCGCGAGTATTGGGCGCGATCTCCCTTCGACAACCTCTCGATCTGCCCGGTGAACCAGTTCTTTCGGATTGCGTTCCAGGCTCCGGCGGAGGAGATGCGGGGGTTATTGGAGACGGCCGCAGTCAGAGACGAGGCCGTGAGCCTTATTACTAGCTTGGCGGTGGTCTTCGACGTTCCTCGGCAGGTTGTCGAAGTCAGCTTCCGGCCCGAGGACTTCAAGAATGCGCTGCCACCCGCTTTAGCGAACATTCCCGTTTCGGGAAAGGATCGGCAGGGCAACGACGGCTACATGGTTCAAGACTTGGAGGAGGCCGTCGCCGAAGCGCTCTTCCAGATGGCAAAGGAGGCTGGGTTCGAGCCTCATTATAGTAGCTCGCTGGTGGCGACGATTAATCCATTGATCGCCAACTACTTTGGAGCACCCTATGCGTGTGCGGCCGGTGGAACCTGCCGTTCACTTCTGCGGCACCATTTTCAAAGAATTCCCGTGCGCTATGGATGGATGGCGACCGAGGAGCTGGCGGCTAGCCTGGAGACGGAGAGCGTAACGGCGCTTGGGGCAGTAGCTAACTCCAGCGAGTTCATGGCGAAGCCGGCGCGTGAGCAGCTTGAGATGGTTCGCCGACCACAGTATTTCCGCGGCCGAGCTCTCACCGACGTAATTCGGGAATGCGCTGAGCTTTCGGCGGCTGGGTTCGCGTTCATTCCTGAAAACACCGAAGCGGGCCGTGAGTATTTCAAGTCGTATTGCCTTACGCTGGTGGCGAACGGGGTCCGTGACGACGGGGATGCGAACCAAGTCGACGGTTACTATCCGCTTGGCAGCAATACCGTCGTGTACCCAGGTGCCTGGCTCAAAATCGACATCGACGACATCTCGGAATTCACTACGGCGAAGACTCGCACTCTTCCCGACGGAAGAGTCATCATCGAGTCGGAGGTGGTGGACATCCTGGCTTCCGATCCGAATGCAAAGCGAACGCAATGCCTGGATGGAAACGCAGTTGCTTGCACTGAGTACAAAACCAAGTCGATCCCTGTTCGCTCAACGAGCGGTGATCAGATGTATTCGAATGAGCCGTGCAGAAAGGGAGAGCCCGGCTGCGACTGCGTTAGGCCGACGAACTCAGATGGATCGCCCGGCGAAGAGGTCTGCACTCGAAAGCAGTACCTTTTCCAGGACGTAATGGACTTCTCCTGCAATGCCGAGGACCAGTTCGAGTATTGCCCCTACTGGCGGAACCAGGAGGATGTCGTTGATTACGAGGTGGAGTGGGACTGTCAGAACGTCAAGGTCGAGGACCGCTCCACGTTTCTCTGCTTTGGCGGCTGCCACGAGCGGTACGAGATTCAATGCAAAGAGAAGTCGCGTAAGCCGGTCAAGGCGATCCGACAAAAGCTCAACTGCATCGAGGACGACCCTAGCGGCAGCGCGAAGCGGGAGCGCATGTGCAAGGCGCCGAAGTACAAATGCAAGAAGTGGTCAACGGCCTGCACCAAGTACAGCGTCAACGAGGTGTTCAACGTCGTTCATGAGGACATTGCTGCGAAATGGCGTCCTTTCGCAATCCAGAAGGGCGAATATCCAAAGCGTTTCGAGGAGGACATCTACCTCAAGTTCGTCTCGCCAGGACGGGTCGTAAGCAACTGTCGGCTCAATCGGTTCCCTCGCGAGTTCCGGGGGAACTCCATCTACATCAAGATGCCGTCCGAGAAGAACGAGGGTTTGCAACCGTGCGATCAGCCCCTCTGGGATGAGCACAACACTCAGGCGCTCTA
>JACCDO011120339.1_pt1 | contig 10720 bp, 12 predicted proteins | sample 7446101 | NCBI WGS metagenome assembly JACCDO01 (sample SAMN15323440, study PRJNA562643) | freshwater metagenome | isolation source: river surface water | place: USA:Blue River Watershed | collected 2017-08-16
AATATAATCAATTTCATCAAAAATAGTACGTTCAACTTTTAATTTTAAACCAGACATTGTAGATAAAATTTGAGTATAATATAAACTTGTAGTTAAAATAATTTGCGAATTAGATAATTTAGATTTATCATGATATAAATCAATAATATCCGAATATTCTATAAAACTATTAAAACGAACTGGAGATTTTGTAAAAAATAAATTAATGGCTGTTGTCCATTGTTTATAGATATTGTGTGGTACTACAATAATATTTGTTTGTTTTGGATTATTAATTATTGAATCTAATAATAATGATAATAATACGTATGTTTTACCACTACCAGCTAAATCATTCATAATACCAAATTTATGATTTTTTTCAATATCTTTACATTTTTGTAACATAGCCAATTGATGTTTCCATAATTTAATCTCTGATTTTGGTTGTTCAGCACAATTAGAATTAATATTTAATAATGACATAATAAATAATTGTTATTATTAAATTGTTTTTATAATAATTTAATTAATTGGTATATTTTCTTATTTTATTTAATCGATTTTTTAAAAAATCTAAATCAGCTAGTTGATAATTATACGCAATATCTGCCATTCTTTTAAGTTCCTTTTTAGGTGTTTTAATTATTTTTTTAACAGTACTCGCTAAAATATCTGGATTAAAAGTATAATCATAATGCTTATTTATTTTGTCTTCCATTTTAGTTTCATATGGTATTAAAAATCCACATTTATTATTTATAATTTCGTTATATGGTTCGACATCAATTGTTATACATACACTTTTAACCTGACGACATTCATTCATATAATGTCCATATCCTTCTTTCATTGAAGGACAAACATGAATTCCACATTTATTTTTTAATTTAATTATTTCATTTAAATCAATACTTTCATTAATAAATATTATATTATGTTTTTTAAGATTATCAATTGATAAATCGTATTTATCTTTTAATGTATTATATATTAAGTTGAAACACAAACTATAACATGTAATATATATTGGTGGTAAATTATAATTTAACCATGTTTCTAATACAAGTGAAGTATTTTTAAATGGTGATTTACCTGCAGAATGTAAAAATAAATTAAAATCTTTTTTAATTAATGGATTATAAAGTTCAAATTCTTCTGAAAAAATCGACGTGTGTTTAGTATAATATGTTTTAATATTTGAACTTAACAAATTATCTTGTACCATTTTATGTATGCATTTTTCAGTAAATTTATATTTACAGATATAAACATCAATATATTGATATAATTTTAGATTTATAAAAAATAAATCTATATTAACCATAAAATATCTACGTTTAGCATTTTTAAATATATTAAAATTTGCAGGATATTGCATATAATTTAAATTTTCTAATAAAATAATATAATATTTACTAGGTATTATTGTACTAGATACATCTTTTTTATTTAATATAAAACTATTTGGTATATATTTTTGATAAATAATGGCATCTTGTATTAAACCAGGTGAATCATTATTAATAAATATAATAAATGGTATCATATATTATATATATTAATATTAATTAAAAATCTTCATCAAATGATAAATTATCATTCTGTTTTTCTAAATTACCAGTTACACCAGCTAAACTATATTCACTTACTCTTTTTTCGAAGAAATTAGTTTTACCTTCCATAGATATTAATTGCATAAAATCAAATGGATTATCGGAATTATATAGTTTATTATAACCAAGTTGAACTAATAATCTATCTGCTACAAATTCAATATATTGACTCATTAATGTAGCATTCATACCTATCATTGCACAAGGAATTGCATTGTTAATAAATTCTTTTTCAATATCAACTGCGTCTTTAATAATTTCATAAACCCTTTCTTTATTTAATTTATTATTTAACATAGAATAAATTAATACAGCAAAATCAGTATGCATACCTTCATCACGACTAATTAATTCATTTGAAAAAGTTAAACCAGGCATTAAACCACGTTTTTTTAACCAATAAATAGCACAGAAAGCACCAGAAAAGAAAACTCCCTCTACAATTGAGAATGCTACAATTCTCTCATGAAAAGTAGCATTTTTTTGATTCATCCATTTCATAGCCCACTCAGCTTTTTTTTGAATACATGGGATTGTCTGAATTGCAGAAAATAATTTAGTTTTTTCGGTATTATCATCAACATATTTATCTATTAATGTAGAATATACTTCGGAATGTATATTTTCAATTGCAGCTTGGAATCCATACCAACAACGACTTTCAGGGATTTGAATTTCATTTGCAAAATTCAAATTGATATTTTCTAACACGATTCCATCGGAACCCGCAAAAAATGCTAATATATGTTTAATAAAATATCTTTCATTGTTTGATAATTTAGTATCCCAATCATAACGGTCTTTTGAATAATCTATTTCTTCATTTGTCCAGAATGAACTCTCTGCTTTTTTATATGCCTTCCATATTTCAGGATATTTAATCGGAAATAACACAAATCTATCCTTATTGTCCTCTAATATAGGCTCTGGTAAAATAGTCTCATTCATAAAAATATTTGAACCGTTCATTAAAAATATATTATTTAATAACATTATTTTTTAATATTAATTATTTTTTAAATTTAAATTTCTATTTTATTTATTTACTTATTTTTAATTTTTATTTTAATTTATTATCATAACCTATTGTAAAATATTTAAAACTTTCATAATTATTATATAAATTCTATTTATTCTATAGTATTTTTAATAATTAAAATATGATTTGTGTTATTGTTAAACAATATAATTATTTTAAAATCATATACGTTTTTAAGCTCATAGATATTTGTTTGTTTATTATATAAGTATTAATATGGTTAAATATGTGTTTGATTTAGATTTAACTCTATATTCAGATAATGATTATAAAGAATCTAATAATGAAAAGATTTATTATAATTCGTTTAAAGAAAAATCATATATGAAAGATTTATTACGTACAATTAAGCATAATAAGTATATTTTAACTAATGCAACATATCCACATGCCGAAGAAGTTTTAAAAAGACTAGGTGTATTTGAACAGTTTGATGGTATTTTAAGTACGGATATGGTAGATGACCGTATGAAACCCTATTTGCCAATTTATAAAGAAGCAATAAAATTATTTAAAATAAAACCAAATGAACAAATATATTTTTTTGAAGACCAAACTATTAATTTAAAAACTGCGAAAGATAGATTTAAATGGAATACTGTGCTAATATGTCCAAATACTAAAAAAAAAGATAATCACGTTGATTTCCTGTTTAAAAGTATCGAAGAAGCATTGCAATTTTTTATTATTCGCGATAAATTAAAGATTAAATAATTTATAAGTTAATATCATCATTCAAATTCGAATATGTTAAAGTATTTAATTTATTTTTAATTTCATTTTGAGCTTGTTTACTTAATATTTTATTATCTATCACTTCTATTTTAACATGGTCATTATTATCAATTTGAAGATTATTAAAATCATCAACTAGTTTTGGTGTTCTATTAAAATCCTCAAATTCTAATACTTCTTCTTCAAAATCATCAGATTCTGTATCTCTATTCATTGGAATACTAACCATTACTTTATCTAAGTGTATTAAATGTCTATCAAAATCACTTTCATCTTTTATTTTATTATAAAAATCTCGACATCTGTCTATATCATTTGACATAAATCTTAATTTTGTTATTGGAAAACCACTAACTTGTGTTATTTGATAAAAAGTATTTATAACTACAAAGATGTTTGCTTTCATTTTTTTTATATATAAATAAAAATAATTTATTAAAAGTTCAAATTTTTTATAAATTATTTTCCTGTACTTCCAAAACCGCCAGTACCTCTTTCTGTTTCATCCAATGAATCTACTAAACGAACTGCTAATGGTGATAAATCCGGTGCGCATATTTGTAATAATCTTTCACCTCTCTTAACTTCATATACTGGTAAATTTATTTTTAATAATGAATCTGGTAATTCCATTTTATAATTTAAATCAGGTACATAACGTAAAGCTGCTATAATTTGTCCTCTATAAGATTTATCGACAATACCAACAGAATTCGCTAAAATTAATGGTGTATTACTTATACTACTTCTTGGATATAAATAATAAGGTACAGTATTATTATTTTCATCTAACATACGACATCTTATACCCATATTAATTTTTAAACAAGCAAAACAAGTTATTTTATGGTCATCTGGAAAGAATAAATCAACACCTGAATCACTTGCATGATTTGCACGTTTTATATAGAATTCTCTAATTTCATCATTATCTGCTAAAATCTCTAATGTATATACCATTTTATTAGGATATTTATATATCGTTAAATATCTTTATATATTAATATTTTTTTTTTAATAACCTAATTCTTCAACATTTTTATAACCATTTTCACGTAAATATTTTATTTTAAGTCTTAAACTGTTATCAGTTACTAACTCATCTGAATAACCTACTAGACTACCGTTATTAAATTTTGGATATGATAAAACAGCTTCGGTATTTAAAAACATATTTCTATTATTTAAAACAGTATCATCTATCTTTTTATTTCTAACAATATATATTTTTGTATTAGGATGTTGCTTAAAAATAGAATATGCATTGTCTCTTGTCATAATAAAACTTTTAATAAATTTTTGTTCATAATCTTGTTTTGGTACATTTGCATGATAACCATTGTCTTGTTTAAATTTTTGCATAAAATCAGAATATTGTTCATCGCTCATTTTATCAATATCAATCGTTTCAAACCCACCACCAATAACTTTAATATCTTTTTTTCTAATATTTTTAGTTGGACTCTTTCTTTTTATTTTTTTGCTTTGTCTCTTCATATAAAATAAAATAATATAAAAAAATAAATTGTTTAAATTATTAATTTATAATAGCCACTATTTTCTAAAAAATCTATAGACTGAATATAATTAGATTCTGTCAGTATAATATGTTTTATTTTATTATAATTATACATATAATAGCTTAAAACTCCTACAGAATCTGGTGTCATAAATTCATCTAATTTTTTATATCTTAATATATAAACTGTCTTATCTTTATTCTCAAATAATAATCTTTCACTTTCTTCACGATTTATTATTAAAAGAGAATAATGTGATAAAGGTTTTTTGGGTATTAATTTATCACTACCAATACTTTCAGGTTCAGAAATATTAGGTAAAAAATCCGGTTCCGGATCAAAATTATGTTCATCAAACATTTTATAATTATTATTATAATTTGTTTAAAAAAAATATTTTATCAATTTTTTATAAAACTCGTTAATTTAATTTAACTAAAATCAGAATATTACTTATATATATTAATTATGAAACACTTTAATTTATTAAAAAATGATATTAATAATAAATTTAAAGAAATACTTGAAAGAGAAATATCTAATCCACAATTACTTGAAATGTTTGAATATGTATTAGAAGGTGGTAAAAGATTAAGACCTATTCTGTTTTATTGTATATTAGATTCATCAATTGATAATACCTATAAAGAGTGTAAATATGAAATGTGTTTAGCTTTAGAATTATTACATACTATTAGTTTAGTATTAGATGATTTACCATGTATGGATAATGATGATATGAGACGTGGAAAACCATCATTTCATATTAAATATGGAGAAAGACAAGCAAACTTATTTGTAGGAATAGGTTGGTACTTAAGTATTAAAATAATTCGCAAATGTATTACAAATAAATTAAATAGTCAAATTAAAGAACATATTCAAACATGTAAATTAATTCTAAATGATATTTATTTAAATATGGGTATGCTAGGTGCATGTACTGGTCAATTTTTAGATCTATGTCCTATTTTACCTGGAATTAATAAAAAAGATTTTTTAGATACATATGCTACTAAAGAAGGATTAATGGAGATATTAAATCTAAAAACAACCACCATATTTCGTTTATGTATGAATAGTGGATATATATTGGGTAAATATAATTTTGATAAAAAGATAATGAATGAAATTGGTGACAATTTTGGTTTGGCATTTCAAATATTTGATGATTTTGATGATATTACACAAGATAAACTACGACAATCTGATGGTACATTTACACCAAATTATTTATTGAGTTTTGGTAATAAAGAAGCATATGATACGTTTAATAACTCAATTAATAAATTCATTAACCTATATAAAAAATATATCGGTAATAATGAAGTAATAAACGAAATATATAATTTATTGACAGATTCAGTTAATACACATTATAAAAATATGTAAGTTTATTAATAATAATTTATATAAATTTAATATATAAAATATTATGTCTGTTACTGATATACCTTTTGAATTTAGTAAAATATTTATCGAACAAAAGAATTATTCTAAACAAAAATTGTTATCATGTATTTTTCATATGTTATCAATAAGAGATGAATTTATTAAAGAAATCTTAAATTCTATATCAAAAAACAATTTTTATAAAGATGATAAAATTTATATTTTTTGTATTTCAAATTATTTATATACTATTGCTATGAATGTATTTACAATTCTATTTAAAAATAATACCGATTGTGCTGTAATTAATAACTATTTTTTAGATAAAATGCCTGCTATAAATATATACGGTGAATCATTGGTTAATATAAGTGTTGGAATATTATTTACAGAATGTTTAGATTTAATCAATAAAATACAAAATGATGAATTATCATTATTTGCTTTAGAATATTATGATGTTATTGATGAATTATATTTAAATCAATTCGAAATAATTGGAAACGAATTTATGTTAAATAATAATAATGAAAAAGAGTATATAAATAAATTCGAAAAAGCATTTACTAATTATAAAACTAAAATTTTAAAATATTTAGAAAGTTTCGGTAATAAAGATATATCTGAAATTAAAACTGAAATTGGTACTGATTTAGATGATATAATTAATGTAATTAAACAATAAAAAATTAATTTATATAAAAAAAATAAATTAATTATTTAAACTATTTTTTATAAAACAATACTTTTTTCGTGACCCACTACAATATCAGTATCTAACATGATTTGATAGCCAGCTTCTTGTAAGTTTTTACAAAAAGATACATCTTCACTTAACATATCAGATATAATTAACCCATCTTTATCCATTTTATAAGCTGGTTTATAAAACCATGGATATTTTAATGATTCAATAACACCCTTTTTAATAGCCATCCAACCCATACCTGCATAATCAACTTCCATATATCTAGGTTCTTTATCTTCTTTATATTTTTTCATATCTTCTACACTTAAAAATTGAAATGTTCCATTTTCTTTAAAATATTCTGTATTCCATTCTTTAACTACCGCAAATTGTGTCATATTTTGCATTCTATATAAACCACAAGTTACTGCATGAGGTGATTCTAATAATTTATTAAATTCTACATCTGAGAATACCATATCACTGTCAATCCATAAAATTAAATCATATTCTAATTTACCCTGAAATGGTTTTTGATTAACACCTGCTAAAACATCGCCGCCTAAACATAATGCTCTAGCAAAATGAACAACTGATGAATAATTTTGAGAAATAATTACTTCATGACCATTTTTAATACAATTGACTAATAACATAGTCCAACTAATTAAAAAATTATTACTATATTGACGTCCAGGTAAGCAAAATACAATTTTCATTATTTATAAATAATATTTATTAATTTTACTTTAAATAAATATTTTTTAAATATTCATTAATATTAATAGATTAAATGAGTCTTAATAAATTATTAGATGATAATTCTGATTATAGAAGGTCAGAGTGTTCGAATGGTAATAATTGGGATAATCCAGAAAGATGTCCAGCAGCGGATGATTACCGTAATAAATTAAATGAATTTACTAAAAATGCATATCAAACAAGTATTAATGATACAGTAAAAACATATAAACCGTTATATGAGTCAAGAGTTAATAACTTAGATAATAAACTTATATACCCATTAGTTAATTATGATTTTGATTATAAAACCGCTGCAAAACTTAAATATAATCCTTATACATTAAATATTACTAATAAGCCTACTATCGGTAATTTATTAGATGCACCTGTTAAATATTCTCAATATGCTACTGCCTTATTAAAAGATAAGTTTCCATCTAATGATATGTATGCGGGTGTTAGCGATATTATTAAAGAAGATACTGAACGTGTTAATTTATCAAATAAAACGCAATTATTAAGTAGTGAATTACCATATCCTACCTTTCGTAAAGATTATCCAGAATGTAACTACCCAACAACTGGTGAAAATTCTAGTTCATATTTTATACGTACTGGTTCATGTCCTACTAGAATTCGTACTAAACAAAAATGTATTGACCGTGGTTATTCATGGATTCCAAATACAAATGATACTAGTGATTTAAATGACCATGTTAAAACTAAAAATAAAGATTATGATGAAAGTACCGGTATAAAATATTCGACACCATCTGACAATGGTTCTTGTTTTAAACCTCGATTTTCATATATTGATAATTCTTCTAAAGGATTTTTAAATAATAACGGTATGATACCTTCATTACTTAATGATATTAATAGTCTATCTCCTGATAAAATAATGAGTGTTTTAGCTGGTCAAACAGTAGAAGGTTCTGGTCAATTACCATGTGTAGAAGATTTCAATAATTATAATTCTAATTCGAAAAATGATTGGTCGTTTATGATACCATTAATATCTATTTTGAGTGGTGTATTATTTATTAAATTATTTATCGATAAAAAATAATATAATATATTAAATGTCTAATAATAATTGTATTACACCTAAAATAGAATGTACTAATTCAAATATTGTTAAAAATTTTGAAAATATACTTAAGGAATTTCGTAAAAAAGATGGAGTTAATAATTTATCTTCTATATCTCCATTCTCTAATAAAGAATTAGATACAATGGAAGATGCTCTAAAAAAATATTATGATGAATGCTCATTATGTGCATCCGAAGGTAGAAATGATTATAAATGTATGGAACAAGTTGAAACTAATTTATTAAGAAGATTTCCTTATGATAAAAATAAGATTTATCCTTGGAAAAACTATGATTGGAATTATTCTAATTATGTTTCTAATAACTATTCTATTAAAAATACAGGTGCAACTACTGATGGTTCATTTGATTCATTGCGTAAAAATGCAAATGCATTTGGGAAACTAGTAGATGGATTTATAAAAGACCCAATACCAAATGATTTATCTAAATCTGCTGAAAATAATATAAACAGTGATTATCCAATAATAGATGAATGTAATAATAGTCCTATGTGTCGAACAACACAAAAAGTCAGACAAAATCTTAATCAAGATATACCGAATAAAGATACATTTTTTAATAAAAAAATTGATGGACAATATAGTTCATCATTTTATTTTAGAGCAGGTTCTTGTCCGAGAGATGATATAACTAATGAAAAAAAATGTAATGATATGGGATTTACTTGGACACCAATAGATAAAACTAAAGGGACTGGTAACTGTTCGATGGACCGCTATGCATTTATTGATAATTCACCTAAAACTTTTTTTAACGGTAGTGATACAAAAGGACTTGTAACTACGATGGCAAATGATTTAAGTTTATTGTCACCTGATAAAATATTCGCTAGTTTAACAGGTAAATCTATATCAGATTCATATGTAATTCAACCTTGTCCAAATATAAACCAAGAACAAATTAAAGAGGATTTTGAAGATTTATATAATAGCAAAATTGATAATAAAACAATTTATATTACAACTGTTTTATTTGTTTTATTGTCATCTTATATATATTTTCGTAAATAATTATCATAGTCAATATTATATAATAAGTTAAATGTCTAATAAAATAGACTGCGATAATTCAGACATTGTTAAATTAGTATATAAAGTATTAGATAAATTAAAATCTGAGAATTCTACAGATATTAATAAAGTACAGGATGCATTAAAAATATATTTAGAAGATTGTAGTATATGTACCAAAGACGGTCAAAATGATTATGTATGTCATAATATTGCTCTTGAAAAACTTATGAGACAAATGCCAGTTATAAGAGACAGTGTATATCCGTGGGTAAATTATGATTGGAACTATGGTAATTTTATTGATAATAATTATTCTGCTAGATCAACTGGTTCAAGTCCAGAAGGCTCTAAATATATAAATAATCTTAAAATATTTTTTAAAATAATGAGTGCATATTTATTAGATCCAAATCCAAATAATGGGTCGATTGCAGCTGGTACTGATTCAAACAGTGATTATCCAATATTTGGTTGTGAAGGCAACAATGAAGTATTCTGTAAAGCTCGTAATAAAGTTATTAATAAAAATCCACAAGATATACCGTATGATGATGCTTTTTTAAAAAAACATTCTTTAAAAGGTATAGAATCATCTTCTTATTATGTTAAAGTCGGTACATGTCCTCAAAATAAATATAAAAAGAAAGAAGAATGTATTAATAAAGGTTTTGAGTGGATATCTGATTCTTGTTATTCAAATAGATATGCATTTATTAATAATACACCTGGATTAAAACTTACAAATATTTTAAATCCAGATTCAACGATTACAGTTAGTAAAGGTTATATACCATCTTTAGTTAATAATATTGCATCATTATCACCCGATAAGATATTTAATTCTATGTTAGGTAAAGATGTGACCGGATTTTTAGAAG
>JACCDO011363040.1_pt1 | contig 10720 bp, 13 predicted proteins | sample 7446101 | NCBI WGS metagenome assembly JACCDO01 (sample SAMN15323440, study PRJNA562643) | freshwater metagenome | isolation source: river surface water | place: USA:Blue River Watershed | collected 2017-08-16
TAACTTTATAATAATGAATTATTATGCCTACTATTCAACAATTAATAAGATCAGAAAGAAAACGAGTTTATAATAAAACTAAATCTCCTGCTTTAAAAGCATGTCCTCAAAGAAGAGGTGTTTGTACTAGAGTGTATACTACTACTCCTAAAAAACCAAATTCTGCTTTACGTAAAGTTGCACGTGTACGTTTAACTTCTGGTTTTGAAGTAACTGCTTATATTCCTGGAATTGGTCATAATTTACAAGAACATTCTGTCGTTTTAATACGAGGAGGAAGAGTAAAAGATTTACCAGGAGTACGTTATCATATTATTCGAGGTATTTTAGATACAGCTGGAGTGAAAGATCGTGCTCAAAGTCGTTCAAAATATGGTGTTAAACGTAGTTAAAAAATAATTTTCTAGATAAATAAATAAATAAATAAATAAATATGTCTCGTAGAAGTACTCCAAAAAAAAGAATAATTGATTCTGATCCAATTTATAGAAGTAGATTGGTTACAATGTTGATTAGTCATATTTTAAAAGAAGGAAAAAAATCTTTAGCTCAAAAAATATTTTATCAAGCTATGAAAAATATTGAAGAGAAAACAGAAAAAGATCCTTTAAAAGTTTTGCAACAAGCTGTGCTCAATGCGACTCCACTAGTTGAAGTGAAAGCAAGACGTTTAGGTGGATCTACATATCAAGTTCCTAGAGAAGTGAAAGCAGAACGTGGAACTGCTTTAGCACTACGTTGGTTATTATCATCTGCAAGACAAAGACCTGGCAGAAATATGGTAGCGAAATTAACTAATGAAATTGTTGATGCTGCAAATGAAACCGGTAATGCTATTCGTAAAAGAGAAGAAACACATAGAATGGCAGAAGCTAATAAAGCTTTTTCTCATTATCGTTTTTAGAAAATAAAACAATATCCGACATTATTTCTAATCTATTTAATCATTAGAAATGATATGATGTTATTTTAGACGTGAATATTTAAAATAAATACCGATAGGTTAATAAGATTTATATTCATAAAAATATCTTTTTATAACAACCGAAATTAAATTATATCAATGATAAAAGAAAAGGAAGTGTATTTATGGCACGTGAAAAATTTGAACGCAAAAAACCACATATTAATATTGGAACCATTGGACATGTAGATCATGGAAAAACTACTTTAACTGCTGCTATAACAATGGCTTTAGCAGTTGGTACAGGCAAATCTGGTAAGAGATATGATGAAATTGATGCTGCTCCTGAAGAAAAAGCAAGAGGTATTACTATTAATACCGCTCATGTAGAATATGAGACTGAAACTCGTCATTATGCACATGTGGATTGTCCAGGTCATGCTGACTATGTAAAAAATATGATTACTGGTGCTGCTCAGATGGATGGCGCGATACTGGTTGTTTCTGGAGCAGATGGTCCAATGCCACAAACTAAAGAACATATCTTATTGGCGAAACAAGTAGGTGTTCCTAATATGGTAGTTTTTTTAAATAAAGAAGATCAAGTAGATGATCCAGAATTATTAGAACTTGTGGAATTAGAAGTACGTGAAACTTTAAATTCTTATGATTTTCCAGGAGATGAAATTCCAGTAGTTGCAGGTTCTGCTTTAATGGCATTAGAAGCATTAACCCAAGATTCTAAACTTGCTAGAGGCAGTAATCCATGGGTTGATAAAATTTATGCTTTAATGGATCAAGTTGATAAATATATTCCAACTCCTCAAAGAGATACTGATAAGCCATTTTTAATGGCTATAGAAGATGTGTTTTCTATCACAGGTAGAGGAACTGTAGCAACTGGAAGAGTAGAAAGAGGTAAAGTTGTAGTTGGAGAAAACGTAGATATTGTTGGTCTAGCAAATATACCACAAAATACTACAGTAACTGGCTTAGAAATGTTTCAAAAAACTTTAGAAGAAAGTGTCGCTGGAGATAATGTTGGTGTTTTGTTAAGAGGTATTCAAAAAGATCAAGTAGAACGTGGTATGGTTTTAGCTAAACCGAACACAATTAAACCTCATATACGTTTTGAGTCTGAAGTTTATGTATTAGCTAAAGAAGAAGGTGGACGTCATACTCCTTTTTTTCCAGGTTACAGACCTCAATTTTATGTAAGAACTACAGATGTGACTGGCAAAATTGATTCTTTTAAAGCAGATGATGGTTCTGACACACAAATGGTTATGCCAGGCGATCGTGTTAAAATGGTAGTATCTTTAATTCAACCAATTGCAATTGAAAAAGGTATGCGTTTTGCTATTAGAGAAGGTGGTCGTACTGTAGGTGCAGGAATTGTATCTGAAATCTTAGAATAATTAAATTGTCTTTTCATTTCATTTCATTTTAGTTTAGTTTAGATTGAAATGAAATGAAATGAAAATCAAATTCTGTTTCTAGAAAAACAAATAAAATTTTAAAACTCAAAGTTTTCTCTTTTTATTTTAAATAAGTCAATAGAATAAAATAATGAATTTATGAATAGAAATCAAATTCTTCAAAACATAGAAGCTAATCAAATAAAAGCAAATTTGCCTAATATTTATGTGGGTGATTATGTAAAAGTAGGTCTTCTTATTCAAGAAGGTAATAAAGAACGTGTACAACCTTATGAAGGTGTAGTTATTGCAAAACATAATTCTGCAAGCAATAGCACTATTACAGTTCGTAAAATGTTTCAAGGGATTGGTGTAGAACGTATTTTTTTAATACATTCACCAAGAATAACTAGTATTGAAGTTATTTCCAATTCTAAAGTAAGAAGAGCTAAACTGTATTATTTAAGAGAACGTATAGGAAAAGCAACACGTTTGAAACAAAAATTTAGTAAAGTTTAATTCGGCAAATTTACATAATTAACATAGTTTCCACATATTTATCTAAAATTAAATACAATGATTAATTTTTCTACTAATTCTGATTTAATTCTACGTGAATCAGTTGTAGGTTCACGTCGAATCAGTAATTATTGGTGGGCATCTGTTGTTTTGTTAGGCGCATCTGGATTTTTAATAGTAGGTATTTCAAGTTATCTACAGTATGATTTAGTTCCTTTTTTATCTGCCAAAAATATAGTTTTTGTGCCACAAGGTCTAGTTATGTGTTTTTATGGATCTGCTGGCATACTTCTTAGTGTATATTTATGGTTGACAATTTTTTGGAATGTCGGTGAAGGATATAATGAATTTGATAAAGTAAATGGTTTAGTACGTATATTTAGATGGGGCTATCCAGGAAAAGATCGTCGCATTAATATTGTCTATGATATAAAAGATATACAAGCTATTAGAGTAGAAATTAAAGAAGGTATTAATCCTCGTCGTGTTATTTATTTAAAAATAAAAGGAACACGTGATATGCCATTAACACGTATAGGACAACCTTTGACATTGGCTGAGATAGAAGAACAAGCTGCTAGATTGGCTCGTTTCTTACAAGTGAATATTGAAGGTATATAAGTTCTATCTTTACATAGAATTTAATCAATTGAATAATATGTTAGGTTTCTATATAAGAAAAAATGTCATTTATTGAAGAAATATTTTCTTTTTTTTTATATTACTGACATATTAGAAAACTGAAGTTAAAAATAAACAATTTGTTTCATTTAGTCTATTTATTAGGATTTCTATGATTAATAATCAAGAATCATTAAGAAGCCAAACATTTTTTTGTATTAAATATATAATTCATTGTCTTTTTTTTTTATTTTAATATATCAATTGCTTAATTTTTTAGTTTTACGACCTTATGCAGAATATTTGTGGAATCATTATCAAACAGATGTTTTTTTGAATTCTTCTCAAGAAGAACGCATTTTTGCAAAATTACAAAATTTTGAAGAAGAAATGCAATTTGATATGTTGATTAGCTATACATATCCATTAAACCCACAAGTATTACATAAAGAAATGGAAGAAAAAGCTTTTGAATTAGCACATATGTCTAATAACGAAAGTATTAATTCTATTGCTCATGTTTTTACTGATTTGTTAATAGCTTTTTTAATTTTTTGTTTATTAATAAATGCTAAAAAAGAAATCGCTATTATTCAAACTTATATTGATCAATATATATATAGTTTGACAGATGCAAAGAAATCATTTTTTCTAATTCTTTTCACTGATATTTTTGTCGGATTTCACTCATCTCATGGTTGGAAAATATTAATTGAATTATGTCTTACACATTTAGGATTGCCAGAAAATAAAGGTTTTATTTTTTTGTTCGTGGCGACTTTTCCTGTGATATTAGATACTTTATTCAAATATTGGATTTTTCTATATTTAAATAGAATTTCTCCTTCAGCAGTTGCTACATTTAATAATATGAATGAATAAATATTAAAACAAAAAAATTAATTTAACATTTTTTCTAGTTACAATTATTTTATAAAGAAAATTTAGATTAACAATTATGTCTAATAATGCAAAACATGTTTTCATTTTTATCAAATAAAAAAATTATAGCTTTATTCCTTATCATTGGCACAATATTTATGCCTTTGTCTTCTGAAGCTTATCCAATTTTTGCACAGCAAAATTATGCTTCTCCAAGAGAAGCAACTGGCAGAATTGTATGTGCTAATTGTCATTTGGCTAAAAAACCAGTAGACATTGAAGTTCCTCAAGCAGTTCTACCTGATACTGTTTTTGAAGCTGTTGTAAAAATACCATATGATACACAAGTTCAGCAGGTTTTAGGCAATGGCAAAAAAGGACCTCTTAATGTAGGTGCTGTTTTAATTTTACCTGAAGGTTTCAAACTAGCTCCTCAAGATAGAATTCCTGAAGAGATGAAAAGTAAAATTAGCAATTTATATTTTCAACCTTATAATGCAGCAAATGAAAATATTCTTGTTATTGGTCCTATTCCAGGTGATAAAAATAGAGAAATTGTTTTTCCTATTTTATCTCCTGATCCAGCGAAAGATAAAGGAACATATTTCATTAAATACCCTATTAGTGTAGGTGCAAATAGAGGAAGAGGTCAAGTGTATCCGGATGGTAGTAAAAGTAATAATACTGTATACAATGCTTCTGTCAGTGGAACAATTACAGATATTATTAAAGAGAAAAAAGCTTACAAAATTTCTATAGAAACTAAAGATGGCACTGTTGTTGATACAGTACCTGTACGACCAGAATTAATTGTAGCTAAAGGTGATACTGTTGTTACTGGACAACCTATTACTGATAACCCAAATGTAGGTGGTTTTGGACAAACAGATACAGAAATAGTATTACAAAATCCAGTTCGTATTAAATGGTTAATAGCATTTTTGATTCTTTCTACTTTAGGACAAGTATTCTTAGTCTTGAAAAAGAAACAATTTGAAAGAGTACAAATTGCAGAATCTAATTTCTAGAATTAACTCATTTTCTTAATTCTTATTGTATTGAAAAGAATATTATAAATAAGTGATCTTCTTTTCAATACACATAACTTAAGTGTTTGATTCATATCTTATGACGATAAGTGTGAAATTAATTTGATGTAATGATATGTAAAAATTCAATTGTAACTTCTTCTTCTAAATTATTCTACAAAATGTTTTTTATTGCTATTTCTATAGAAATACTTGAATATAATTATATATATCCATTATGCATTGAAATAGCTCAACATTCTGGCAATATAAAAATAGCTTTATGTTTAAAAGAAATATTACAAAAGAAAAAATATAATTTGATTTTGCTAAAAATCGCTTCTATAGTTATAAGCAATTTTTTATCAACTAATACATATTCTTTTATTTATACACCATATGATGTTGAAATCTTGTTTTCTAATTTATTATTAGAGAAATATGAAAAAGACAAAGAAATGTCTTATATGATAGATCTTTTTACAAGATTAAGTCATTTAAAACAAAACATAATTTATCCTTATTTATTTAATCAATTGAAACATGATTGTAATAAAAAACATATATTTCTTTTGTTAAAAAAATTGATTATAAGGATATATCTACGTTAATACACTTAATCTTTATAAAATAGAGATTCAATTTCTGTTTTTCAGGTGTCAATGACTTTATTTATGTTTTATTGTCTAAATAATTACATGTTTAGTATACAAATAATTATTTCAAAATATTTTATTTATTTTTTGCATGCAAACATGATTACATAGCATTATATAGAAAGTATTTTTAGCAATACTTTTGTACAAATAAAGATCTTTGTATACTAGTTTTATAGTCTTATATTTAATAGGAGATTATTCATGTTCACAGTTGTAAGTTATTTAGGTATATTAGCTGCGTTTGCTCTAGTTACTATTGGTATTTTTTTAGTATTAAGAACAATACAATTAATTTAAAACATATATTTGTTTATTTGTCTAAAAGATATAACATATATAGTCTAAACTATTAATTATTTTTTTTACTATATATGACATTTTAAATAAAAACGGAAACTCAATTTTTTATTTTTACAAATTTATGGTTGAATCTCTTTTGTCTGGAATTGTATTAGGTATGATTCCTATTACTTTAGCAGGATTATTTGTTACAGCTTATTTACAGTATAGACGTGGTGATCAATTAAAAATATAATTTGATCATTTTCTAATGATCAAATTATATTTTTAAGATTTTTCAAAACTTTTTAAAAATATTGATTTTATTACTAAATAAAAAAGATGATGGAGTATTTCAGAATACTCCATCATCTTTTTTTATTTTTATATAGTATTAAAAAAATATTTTATATTTTTAATAAATATTTACTATCTATTTTTGAAAATAATAATAAATTTATTTCTTTTTTTTGATTCATTTCTATTTTTTTTAATAATCAGAAAATTATATTTAGTTTAAATTTTGCAATTTTTTGACATGAATACAAAAAGCTATTATTTGAATAGTTATGAAATAAATTTTTTAATATTTTAATGTATAACTAATTTTCATAAAGACAATTAGCAAATTTATCAGTGAATATGCAATTAGGAAATTTTGCTTGAGCTTCTGACAATGAAGGTTTTTTTTCATCTTCTTGCCAATAATTAATTACATCTGTCGTTTGATTAAGTAATGCAATAGATTCATCATAAGAGATCCATGGCTTATTAGCTAAAGCATCTTTTAATTCTTCCCATGCATCTTTACGAGGCCAGAAAAAATATTCAGTGATAGGACTATTTCCTCTATTTGTGACTTGATCTACTGTTACAGCTAAATTTTTTTCTAACCAAAGAAATTTAAGTACAAATTTCTGCAACGGATACCTCCTTTTTACTGTAGATGAATTTTGTTTTATAAAAATATTCATCTATATCTGTATAATATATTTTTTTAGAGAAAATATATTTTCTATACTAAAAAATATATTTTAAATTATTAGACAATTGAATCCAACTATGTATATAAAGAATATATTAAAAAATTTATGTATGGAATACATTTATGATAACATGCGTTGCATAAGGAGGCATAGCTCAGTTGGTTAGAGCGCTATGTTGACATCGTAGAGGTCACTGGTTCGAATCCAGTTGTCTCCAAATGTTTTTAAAATATATAAACAATAATTTTTAAAAAAAATTATTATATTTGAAAAAAGAATCAAAATAATCAATAAATTTTTTATTATATTATACCCCCAGGGGAATTCGAATCCCCGTTACCTCCGTGAAAGGGAGATGTCCTAGGCCTCTAAACGATGGGGGCTTTTCACGTTCAATATGATAATAAATTTGATAATTTGTGTCAACACTTTCTATTCGAAATAACGACATTTTATAAATAAAGAATAGAAAATAAAAATTTTTCCCAACACTTGTTTTTTTATTTACACAGTCTAGAAAAAATTTTAAAGATCAATTTTTTTTATTCATTATAAACTAATCTATATATTTCATCAAAAGTTTTGGAGTTAATCGATGTGAGTATTTTAATAGACAATATTTCAAAAAAATTTGGCAATTTTCAAGCACTGAATCATATTAATTTGGAAATTAAAAGTGGATCTATAATTGCCTTGTTGGGCCCCTCTGGTTCTGGTAAGTCTACATTATTAAGAATAATAGCTGGATTAGATACGCCAGATGAAGGGACAATTTGGATATCTGGCAAAAATGCTAGTGGTTATTCTATACAGTCACGTAATATAGGTTTTGTATTTCAAAATTATGCTTTATTTAAAAATATGACTGTATACGATAATATTGCATTTGGATTAGAATTACGTCGTATTTCATTTAATGATATATCTAGAAAAGTTAATAAATTATTAGAATTAGTTCAATTACAAAATCTTGGACATAGATATCCTGCTCAACTTTCAGGAGGTCAACGTCAACGTATAGCTTTAGCAAGAGCTTTAGCTATAGAACCCAAAGTTTTGTTGCTTGATGAACCATTTGGTGCTTTAGATGCAAGAGTCAGAAAAAATTTAAGAGCATGGTTAAGAGATTTACACAATAAATTTTCCATAACTACTATTATTGTCACACATGATCAACAAGAAGCTATGGAAATTGCAGATGAAATTGTTGTATTTAATGCTGGTCGTATTGAACAAATTGGTAAGCCGCAAGATATTTATGATCAACCTGCAACTCCATTTGTGTTTAGCCTTTTAGGTTATGTTAATAAAATTTCTTTTGATAATGAAATAGCAAATTTTCTTTTATCTTCTTTTCCAGAAAAACAATCTGTTTTGATGCAAGAAAAACAATTTTATATAAGACCACATCAAATTGTTATTAGTAAACAATCAAATGAATCTAATTATTCAGCAAAAATTGAAAATTTACTTTATATTGGTAATTGGATACATTTAGATATATATGTTGCTTCTTTCAATGTTAATTTAAAAGTACACGTAAGTCCTAAAGAATTTGATAATCTTCAGCTTAAATCTTTTCAAGAAAATATATATGTAAGTTTACGTTCAAAAGGTAAAGAACCTATTAGATTCTTAGAATAAGTATTATATAATTTAAATATTTGATATTAATTTTTTCAATTTACATATTTAATAGATTTAATTAAATCAGAAACTAAATATGAATTGAATTTTTTTGATCATTTTTTTAATTAGCCCTTAACGAGAATTGAACTCGTGACCTTCTCCTTACCAAGGAGATGCTCTACCACTGAGCTATAAGGGCTTTTTATATATTCAAAATATAATGAAAAATGGGCCGAGCTGGATTCGAACCAGCGTAGGCGTAGCCAACGGATTTACAATCCGCCCCCATTAGCCACTCGGGCATCGACCCTTTTTTTCTATAGAAAATTCTATACCACTAAATAATATGCTATTTTTTGTATAATCAAATATATTTTTTATTATACAAATTGCTTATGCTTAAGACTATCATAGATAATTTATTCACACAAGTCATTTTTGATAATAATTAATTGCTCTATTATTTTTTTATAAAAATTAAGTTTGTTTTTTAAAAAAATAATTTTTTTAAAATATACAAAAAAATAATTACTATTAATAGAGTAAATATGTTATGTTATTAGATGAAAATAAATAACATATTCACTCTATTGTTTTTAAGGGGAGTGTGGCGGAATTGGCAGACGCAACGGACTTAAAATCCGTTGATTTTAATCGATCGTGAGGGTTCAAGTCCCTCCACTCCCAAACCAAAATACTATAATTACTTCACTTAGAAAAACAAATCAAAAAATAATAAATAAGCCTCAATCTTTTTTTGGAGAAATGTCCGAGTGGTCGAAGGAGTAGCATTGGAAATGCTATGTAGGGGTAACTTTACCGAGGGTTCGAATCCCTCTTTCTCCGTTATAATTTTTTTTAATTTCTTTTCTCGTCTACAAATAATTCAAAAAGTTTTATCAAGCAAATATTTTAATATTATTTGCTTTGATAAACTAATTTCTAAAGTTTTTATTTATATTAAGGAATATAAATAATTTTTATGTTTGACGAGAATAATATTCTACTACTAAAAGTTCATTAATTTCTAAAGGAATTGATTTTCTTTCTACTATTCCATTTACTGTAGCTGTCAAAGTATCTTTTTTCAAAAGTAAATGATTAGGAATTTTAGAAACAGATGGAGAAGCTAAATTATTTAAAATTAAATTACGTGATTTATTATTATTTCTTATAGATAAAATATCTTTTGGTTTACATTTATAACTTGGTATTGTAACAATACGATTATTTACCATAATGTGACCATGATTTACTAATTGTCTTGCTCCAGCAATAGTAGGTGCAAGACCTAATCTGAAGACTGTATTATCTAATCGCATTTCTAGATATTGTAACAACATCTGACCAGTCGAACCTTTTATTGTTCTTGCTTTACGTATATATAACAATAATTGTTTTTCTGTTACTCCGTAATTATATTTAAGTTTCTGCTTTTCTTGTAATCTAATTCCATATTGAGATAATTTTGTTTTTGTTGACTTTTTCCCTTTGTTTTGCTCAGCAAGTTGCAAATTTTTATTTATTTTACTTGTAAGTCCTGGTAAATCACCAAGCTTACGTACGATTTTTAAGCGTGGTCCTCGATATCGAGACATAATTTTCCTTTATTAGATAAATATAATATTCTGTTTATTAATAATATTCTTTATATTAATAATATTAACAATATATTGGTTGTTTATATATTAATTAAATGGATTTTTTACTTGACTATTATTAAATAGTTTTTATGATAAATATTTTTATATTTTTAAAAATTAAAAACAAAAAAATTATTTACTTCTTATGAAGA
>JACCDO012261244.1_pt1 | contig 10720 bp, 13 predicted proteins | sample 7446101 | NCBI WGS metagenome assembly JACCDO01 (sample SAMN15323440, study PRJNA562643) | freshwater metagenome | isolation source: river surface water | place: USA:Blue River Watershed | collected 2017-08-16
AGAAGAGTCCACTCTGTACCCCAACTGTCTGTGTTTCAGACCAGATTGACGTACCACCGGTTGGTGTGGTGTATAGGTTGAACTCAATGTCGTACGGACCATCAGCTACCGGGGCTGAGGAAGTACCGAGGAGCTTGCCTTGGTAGTTGATTTCAGGATTGATGGCAGCCTCTGCTTTAGGTACGGCAAAGGGTACCAGTGATGGAGGTGGTATGAGAGGTACAAGCACAGCAAAAAACAGGAAAAAACCTATATTTCTCTTTATATTTTGCTGTATCTTGAAGAGATTCACGGTACGTTAAAAGGCACTACGAAAGTAGCTACGAAAAAAGAATTCAACTTTTTCGTTGAACAGGATGCACAATATTATTTTTGGCTGTTTTTCCTCCAACTCCTTATTTATAGGAGTTATTTAAATTATACCTTGATGCTGCTAGCTATAATCATTATTATGCTTGCGTCTGTGTATAAGTATGACTAAAAATACCGCTCACTAGAGCGGTATAATTTATTTTAATGTATACGTGTTTTATACACTAAGATTTGTCAGTTTTTATTGCACAAAAGGCGGGTTACGTTGATGAAACAGTTGGTGTTCCTGCCGGCGTAGTGCTCGCTTCACGCTTATTTTTGAGGTAGGCCATGAGTCCGTTGACTAACGCGGCTGCCAAAGCAAATGCGGCTAAGTAGCCGAGAATAAAGTGAAGCAGCGAGAACGATATGAGTCCAAGCGGAAGTAAAGCACTCAAGACGCCCATGGTGTACCAACTACTCGCCTGGAGTGCTGGGCCGACTGTGCTTGGCATGATTCGCTTGGTCATCAAAATTGCGTTGACATACAAGACACCAATCAAAATAAAGAACGCAACACCGTATGGCGCAACTGTGTTGAGACTAAAGGTGTAGTAGCCATAGCTCGTGAGGATGGTGGTCGTGATCAGGATCAAGACCATTGCGACACGGAGCACAACGTACACCACACCCATCATCTTTCGTTCGGCGAGTTCAATCTTGCCGTCAGCTATCGCTACAAAGAAGTTACTAATAGCGAGCGTTGACGAGCCAACTCCCAGCGAGATGGCAATCGATTGAATAATAGCAACGAGTACAAAAATAATGTCCATGAATTGAGACTAATTGATATACCATAAGCATAGCAAATAGTTGCATAAATCAACGTTGATAAGTTCGAGTTCGGATCTCGAACTAGATATATACTTTTAATATGGCTAGACGAAACCATATATTTGCCGAGCATGAATACTATCACTGTTTCAATCGCGGTACAGACAAACGAACAATTTTTGCAGACAAGCAAGATTATTCCTATTTTTTGTCATCAATGAAGGCCTACAACAGCACTGAAGTGCTTGGTAAGCTACGACTACACAGTGCCTCAGATGGAGAGCCTTTGGTTGATATTGCTGCCTACTGCCTTTTACCTAACCACTTTCACTTCGTTTTAAGACAAAATACAGAAAATGGTATTTCACATTTTATGCAACGACTTGGAATCGGTTACACAATGTATTTCAACGAGAAGAACAAGCGGAGCGGTTCGCTCTTTCAGGGTGCGTTTAAATCGAGGCATATTACTGATGATCAGGCCTTACGCCAAGTCACAGCATATGTCGCACTCAACTACCGCATACATAACATCACTGATGCGCTTTTATACCGAAGTAGCGCAGTTCGAGATCCGAACTCGAACATAGTTATGAATGATACCGGGTCACTCGATTATACCGCTGCACTAGAAATAGTTGATATTATTAAAGCTCAACGGCTTGAAGCAGACTAATTGCTGAGTTTTATTCTATTATTAAAAGCAAAAGTTCGAGATCTGAACTCGAACTTTTGAGATTGCTGGACTAGATGAGTACGGTGGCGTGGTTTTGACTCACCTCAAGGGTGCCGCTGGTGATGGTGACCGTCTCAACTTCCCCATCAGCTTTTTTAATACGGATCTCTCCAGCGCGAAGTGGTGAGATGAGCGGCTCATGATTTGCAAAAAGCTCCATATTGCCGGCAGTTGCAGGCAGGGCTACCGAAACAACGTCCCCGGAAAAGACGGGGCCATCGACGCGAGCTATAGTTAGGTTTAATAGTTTCATGGTAGCAAGCTTAGACTACGCAACCTCTTCGATTGACCCTTTCATATAGAACGCCTGTTCGTTCTTGTCGTCATGCTTACCGTCGAGAATTTCTCCGAAGCCACGGATAGTGTCTTCAAGCTTTACGTACTTACCAGGAGCGCCGGTGAATACCTCAGCCACAGAGAACGGCTGACTCATGAAGCGCTGAATCTTACGTGCGCGGTATACGGTCTGCTTGTCGTCTTCTGAGAGCTCTTCAATTCCGAGAATCGCAATGATGTCTTGGAGGTCTTTGTAGCGCTGCAATACCTGCTTAACGCCCTGCGCGACACGGTAGTGTTCTTCACCAACGATAGTTGGATCAAGCGCGGTTGAGTTACTTTCAAGTGGGTCAATCGCTGGGTAGATACCGAGTGACGCAAGCTGTCGACTAAGCACCACCGTTGAGTCGAGGTGAGCAAAGGTGGTCGCAGGCGCTGGGTCAGTCAAGTCGTCGGCAGGCACGTATACCGCCTGTACAGAAGTGATTGAACCGCTCTTGGTTGACGTAATACGTTCCTGCATCTTACCCATTTCTTCAGCGAGGGTTGGTTGGTAACCCACCGCAGACGATACGCGACCGAGGAGTGATGATACTTCCTGTCCAGCTTGGGTAAAGCGGAACACGTTATCCATGAAGAAGAGTACGTCCTTTCCTCCGTCAGCGTCGCGGAGCGATTCTGCCATGGTGAGGCCAGTCAAGCCTACACGCGCACGAGCACCTGGCACTTCGTTCATCTGACCAAACACAAGGGCGGTCTTATCGAGTACACCTGAGTCTTTCATTTCGTGGTAGAGGTCGTTTCCTTCACGTACGCGTTCACCCACACCGGCAAATACTGAGTACCCGCCGTGGTTGGTTGCTACGTTATTGATGAGCTCCTGGATAAGCACAGTCTTCCCTACACCGGCGCCTCCGAAAAGACCCACTGTACCTCCCTTAATAAATGGAGCGAGCAAGTCTACTGACTTGATACCAGTTTCAAACACTTCGGTCTTCGTCGATTGATCAGCAAAGGCTGGGGCATCTTGGTGGATACCCTTTCGAGGAGCTTTGGTAAGCTCTTCCCCACCATCGAGTGTTTCCCCGAGTACGTTGAAGAGACGGCCGAGCGCCATTTCACCAACCGGTACAGAAATCGCTGCTCCCGTGTCTTCTACCGTGAGGCCACGTTCGAGACCTTGGGTGTCCTGCATCGCAATCGCGCGCACGCGATCAAGACCGATGTGCTGTGCCACTTCAAGTGTGAGCGTTGTATCGCCGTTCTGCACCTTAAGTGCATTGAGGAGTGCGGGTACGCCACTCTCGAAGTGCACGTCAACGATTGGACCGATAATCTGGGTAATAGTTCCTTTGTTCATAAATTAGTTGCTAGTTGTTAGTAATTGGCTATTAGACTTTGTGTGTTTGAAACTCAGTATTGCTGAGTAGAACACGTTCTTCAACCGAAAAACGTGCAGCTACTTAGTACTACTTCATCGCCTCGACTCCGGCGGTGATTTCACTTACTTCGGCGGTGATGGCTGCCTGGCGTTGCTTGTTGAACTTCACCGTCAGTGCCTTTACCATCTCCTTTGCCTTATCGGTTGCGTTCTTCATGGCGACCATGCGTGAGGAGTGCTCACTTGCCTTACTCTCTAAGAGAGCGTGGTAGATGAAGACCTGTACGAGCTGTGGCAAGAGGGTGTTCATGACTTCCTCGACTGAAGGCTCAACTGTGTAGGCAATTTGCTGGTCACTACTCACTTCATTATCACTGAACTTCCCTACCTTAGGCTTGATACCCTGCATGATGTAGTGAATCTCAGCAGTATCGAGTGGAAGCACCTTGCGCACGGTCGGCGACTGCTCAAAGGTAGAGATGAAGTTCTGGTAGATAACCATTACAGACTGGTATGACTCATTCGTGAACGCAGCAATAATCTTGCTCGTCATGTCGTACACATCGGCGACGGTCACGCCATCACTCACGTTGGTGTATGAAGCGAGCAAAGTCTTCTTCTCTCGGCCAGCAAACTCAACGGCCTTGCGACCAATAGCAACAACATCGACAGCTTCATGTGCAGCAAAAAGCTTCTCTGCCTGCTTTAAGACCGCACTGTTGACGCTCCCGGCCAACCCCTTATCACTGGTCACAATAACTGCGAGCACCTTCCCTTCTGTGCGCGGCGTGGTGAGTGGGTGTGACACTGCTTCATCTGACTGCGCGAGGCGCGCGAGGATACGGAGCGCTGCATGCACGTACGGACGTCCCGCAAAGGCACGCTCCTGACTCTTACGCATCTTAACCGCAGAAACAGACTCCATGGCCTTGGTGACCTGGCCGGTTTTCTTGGTGGCAACTATTTTGTTTTTAATTTGCTTAAGCGCCATAGGTTGCTATGCAGTTGCGAGTGTCTGCTTAAAGTCTTCAATCGCAGCGTTGAGCTTTGCAAGTACTTCGTCAGTGAGTTCACGGCCAGTTTCAATGGTGGTGAAAATCTCTTTTCGATCACGCTCAATGAATGAGAGGAGCGCGTCTTCAGTCTTTCGCACCTCACTTACCGGTACGAGGTTGAAGAGGCCGTTGTTGGCAGCGTAGATAGATACAACCTGCTTGTAAAACGGCATTGGGTTGTTCTGTGGCTGCTTCAAGAGCTCTACGTAGCGACGACCACTTTCGATGCGTGCCTTGGTCTCTTCGTCGAGATCTGAGGCAAACTGCATGAAGGCTTCGAGTTCACGGAACTGCGCGAGCTCAAGGCGAATCTTTCCGGCTACTTTCTTCATCGCCTTAGTCTGTGCAGAAGAACCTACACGTGATACCGAGATACCGACGTTAAGCGCTGGACGGATACCTTTGTTGAAAAGGTCAGTCTCCAAGAAGATCTGTCCGTCAGTAATAGAAATCACGTTGGTTGGAATGTACGCTGACACGTCACCTTCCTGGGTCTCGATGATTGGAAGTGCGGTGATAGAACCACCACCAAGCTCTTTAGAAAGCTTAGCAGAACGCTCAAGGAGGCGTGAGTGGAGGTAGAAGATGTCTCCTGGGTAGGCTTCACGTCCTGGTGGGCGGCGAAGGAGAAGTGACATTTGACGGTACGCGTTAGCGTGCTTACTGAGGTCATCAAATACAATCACCACATCTTTACCTTGCTCCATGAAGTACTCACCAATAGCTGCTCCGGCAAATGGTGCCAAGAACAAAAGCGGTGACGCTTCTGAGGCTGAGGTAGCGATAATCGTCGTGTACTCCATAGCACCCGCTTCTTCAAGCTTGGCCATGATACTGGCTGTTTTTGAACGCTTTTGTCCGATTGCGACATAAATACAAATAGGTCGCTTTTCTTTTGGTTCGTACTTCTGGTTGATGATGGTGTCGATTGCAATGGTGGTCTTGCCAGTCTGACGGTCACCAATGATGAGCTCGCGCTGACCACGACCGATTGGAATCATTGAGTCGATTGCCTTGATACCGGTGTGAATTGGTTCGTTCACACTTGAACGATCCATTACGCCGTACGCCACACGCTCAATCGGCATGTTCTTCACTGACTTGATTTCACCCTTGCCGTCAATCGCTTCACCGAGTGCGTTTACCACGCGCCCTACAATAGCCTCACCAACCGGAATCGAGAGAAGCTTGCCGGTGCGGTACACCTTCATGCCTTCAGCCACCTTTGCAGCGTCACCCAAGATCACCACCTTTACCATGTCCTCTTCGAGGTTCAATACGAGTCCATAGAGTGTGTCGCTGTTTGCAAGCAACTTCTCAAGCGAAACACCTTCGTCACCCGAGAAGACGACCATTTCCATCATCTGCGCAGAGCGAAGGCCGTCGATGCCGGCGACTCCGTCTCCCACATTGGCAACAACACCGATTTCGGCGGTCGTTACCGTGCTATCAAGAGATTCAATCTCTTTCTTAATGCGTTCAATGATTGCTGTACTCATAGGTAATTACTATTAGGCGGTTATAGACTCGTATAGATTGGTAAGGGCTCGTTTGTAACTGTGATCTTGTTCATGATGGGCGTAGGTAGCAATGAAGCCTCCGATAAGGGTTTCATCGACGACTTCTTCAACTGGTGTGTCGGCAGTGACACCAAGCGCTGCCAAAGCAGCTTCAATCTTAGCTTTGTCAGCCGCACTCACTGAAGCGTGCGCGGTACGTACTGTTGCTTTCAATACTCGTTTCTCTGCTTCCAAAGTGCGGAGCACGAGGCGGAGAACACCCGGCAAGAGCTTCGTGTGGTGCTTTTGCTTCAAGACAGACACGAGGCCGGCCAGAGCTTCATCAAGCGGTGTGCCTGATGTGATGTGTGCCAAGAGTGCGTTTGCGTAATCGTTTTGCATAGATTATGAAGCGCGCTCCTTGAGCACCTTTTCGGCAGCGAGAATTGAAAGTCGAGCAATTTCTGCCTCACTCTCTTTAATCGCCTTTGCTTTGGCTTCTTCAGCACGCAGCGTAGCCGCTTTTGCGAGCTCAGCAGCTTTAGCATTGGCTTCTGCAACAATCGCTTCCGCCTTCTCCGCAGCATGCGCTGTTGCGCGAGCAGCCATTGCTTCTGCCTCAGTATTGGCAGCGGCCACAATGGCACGCTTCTCTTCTGAAGCTTCGTTCAGGGCCTTCTCTGCCGCAGCAGCATCCTCAATTCCCTTGGCAATTTTTGCCTCACGCTCTTTGAGCATATTTAAAACCGGCGTGTACAGGAAGTAGGTCAAAGCCACCATCAAGAGACCGAAGTTAACGGTTTGGATGATGATGAGACGTACGTCGATGCCAAAGGCTTCAATGAGTTGCTCCATAGAGGGTGATTAAAATTGTAAGGTTGTTAATTTTGTAGACTGCGTAATTGATTCATGTCACTCCATCTAGAACTTTCTGGGATGTGCCAAATGCGCGGCGGGCAAACCTAGTATTGCGAGACGTACTCAATGTACGGTGAGCAATACTTGGTGCAGCCCAACAAAGCAGTTGGCATATATCCAGGAAGGGCTAGGCGAACTTGATGATGAAGGCAACAACAAGTGCGAAGATACCGAGCGCTTCCACGAACGCGATACCAAGAATCATAGTTGACTGAATCTTTGGTGCAGCTTCTGGGTTGCGGGCGATACCTTCAAGTGCCTTTGATACGAGGATACCGATACCGATACCTGGACCAAACACACCAAGGCCAGCTGCCAATGCCATAGCGATTGACTTGATTGCGTCAGCACTCAACTGTGATGCCTGAAGGGCGAATTCCATTTCTGGGGTCATATAATGTTTTGTATTTACGTCTTCTAATGGACAAATGCGAGCCAACTGTCAGCAGACTCGTTCTTATCCATTAGGATTACTAATGGTGCGGCTCCTCAATTGCCAACTTTATAAAGAAGAGCGTGAGGATAGCGAACACTGCGGCCTGAATCAAGCCCACAAAGAGCTCGTAGGCGTAAATCGGTACCGGCAAGATGTACGGCACGAAGAACATCGCCACGAGGAGCAGCGTCTTTCCGGCAAAGATGTTTCCGAAAAGACGGAATGAGAACGACACGAGGCGCGCAAGCTCAGAGATAAGCTCAATCAAACCAAGGATGAAGCCCATTGGTGAGTGGAAGTTAATGAACTTGCCCGCGTACTTCCATACGCCGATCGCGAGTACACCCGCCACTTCGATAGTCACAAACGCCACAATCGCAAGGCCAATAGTGATGTTGAGGTCGGTTGAGCCTGGGTAGAGCCACGGTACGAGGTGGCCATCGTGGTAGCTCCCGAACGCACCAACACCCGGGATCAAACCAATCCAGTTGATACCAAGGATGAAAATGAAGATAGTCGCAATAATCGGAAAGTAGCGATCGGTTACTTTCTTGTCTTCGAGTACGTCGTGCACGTAGTCGTAGGCACCACCAACGAGGAGTTCAAAAAAGCTCTGAAGTTTGCCAGGAACGAGTGAAATACGTCCCTTGAGGAGTACCGCAGTCCCGATAAGGAGAACCATCACGAGCCAGACTGTAATAAGCGTGGCCGTAATCGGCATATCACCGATATGCCCCACAATGTATGGGTCAAGGTGCACGGAGAGACCGGCTTTTTCTTCGGCTGCGTAAGCTGTAGCGATAAGGTTCATAACAAACAGAGCAAGTCAGGGGTATGGCTCTAAATAGCCATTACTTCCCTTTTGCGGGCGTATAGTAGCACAGAAAGATGAAAAAATAAAACCAAAATGGGGATTCGCTTTCCGCCACTTTTAGAGCCGTGCTAGAGTTACAGAACCTATGCAATACAAACACATATTCTTCGATATGGACGGGACGGTTACTTTTACCCGCAGCAAGATACCCCCCCACATGAAGGAAGCGCTGGCGGAGCTTATGAAGGTCGCTACCGTAGGGGTGATTTCGGGTTCAACCAATCAGCAGATGGCGTTTCAGGTAGACGGGCTCCCGGTCATCCGCATGGGGCAAAACGGCAACCATGTCATCGACCCTGAAGAAGGCGAGCTGTGGTTTGATGCACTCACTGAAGCCGAGCGTGAGGAAGTATTCGCCCACGGCGCCCTCTTGCGCGAGAAGTTCACCCACGAGGTACCCGATGAAGAAGACCTCATCGAAGACCGCGGTTCACAGATCTCCTTCAGTATCTATGGGCATCACGCAGACCCTGCCACCAAGAAAGCGTTCGATGGCGACTTCAAAAAGCGCACTGCGCTCCTTGCGTCCACGCCGTTTAACTCCAACACCCTTGAGGTACGCATGGGCGGTAGTACTACCTTCGACTACTTCCGCAAAGGGAGTAATAAAGGGTTCAACATTGCAAAGCTCCTCAAACACAAAGGCTGGGACGCCAACGACTGCCTGTTCTTCGGCGACGCCCTCTTCCCCGGTGGCAACGACGAAAGCGTAAAGGGTGTGATTGAAACAGTTTCAGTGATCGATGAAGAAGACTGCTACGAAAAAGTGAAAGCGCTTCTGGCGGGAGCGTAAACACGAAACGACCGGCGCCTTTGGCGCCGGTCGTTTCGTATGCTCATCTCCCCCGCCCTACCTACTTCCGCTTGAACCAACTCGTCGCCTTCTGCCACAAGTTTTTAGGCGCCTCTGTCGCCACCTCTGGAGCAGCCGATGTAACCACTGGCGCTACTGGTGTCTCCATGGCAGGCTTCTTTGCTGCGCGCTTGCGAGCGGCCTTTAGCTTGGCTGGTCCTTTCGGCTTTGGTGTCGCTTGGCTCTTGGTACATGCTGCCACTGCAGCGCTTACTGATGCCGGCGACTTAGCGCTCGTGCGTGACGTTTGTTTCGGCGTTGATTTCGGCTTTGGCTTTGGTTGCGCCACGTAGTCACGCTTGATGTAGGCCATCAGCGACGGCTCGTAGATGTACCACGAGCGCCCAGCGAGTCTCGCCTCCACTTTGCCGCCCCGAGCCAGCTGTCCCACGTAGTCAGAGGTATACCGGTGCTCACGCGCCAGTTCACTGGCTTTAATGTACACCTTTCCATCGAACAAACGTGTCTTCATGTGCACCTAGTATACCAAACACTCGCTCGCACAAAGGTGCTGTTGACGAATAGTCTGTGACTGTTATCGTTCACAGTAGAGCTCTTAACCACACAGTAACGGAGGCTGCCATGACTGACACGTTTGTTCTCGGTGGACTCACCGTTCGTATCCCCGATATTGATGACTTCTCCTACGAAGCACTTCTGCCAGAGTTGTTTGATGAGCATCAACGCTTGCAGGCTTCGGCAGTGATGCCTCATGGCATCTTTCAGCATGTGGCTGTTCTTCAGCTTGAGCCCGAGTTTTTGTCCATCATTGATGAACACACGCCACCCACTGGTAGCAAACAAACCACCAGTGATGCCTCTCCGTGGAGTCGCCACCAGTGCGCCAAAGCTGAGGTGATCTACATCACCTACATCGATATCATTTGTGCCGAATTAGTTCAGGAATCAAATAAGGCCAAGAAGCACACCGCGAAGCTCCAGCGTCGCACCAAGGCCAACCTGACCGATCTCACCATTGCACGCATGCTCGTCTTACTCCTCGATGCGGTCGACAACCTCGAGACGTACCTCCTTGAAAATATGCACGACAAAACAAGTAGCTAACCTTTTGCCTCTGGCAAAAGGTTTTTTGTATGTATGAACTAGTAGATAAACGCAGCGTCTTCTTTCAAAATCGCTTGGTACGGGAGCGGAGCACCAGCTTCAGCAGTCATATACGGGGCTTGGCGTTGCGTGAAGCCGACGATCTCCTTCGTATCGGCCTCCTTCCACTTCTTCCAAATGGTTTTAATGAGTTGGAGCTCTTCTTTAGAGAGCTGAGAGAGCTTCGTCTTTTGCGATGTACGTGTCTCTTCAATCACGTACATATGGTAGTCCTCACGGAGCACCTGGGTGATGTTGAGCTCACCGCGCTCCTCAAGCTGCTCAACGAGCGCAAAGTAGGCATCTGCGACCGGGCCGAAGTCGAGCTTGCGGTACGTCATACCGCTCATACTTGTTTTGTGCGCATAGTACCAGGCAAAGTCAGCCAGGTAGAGGAGCTTCGCAAGCTTGGTTTTCTTTACCGGTGTATCGGTGCGCTTCGCTTCACGCAAGAAGGCTAAGA
>JACCDO010210109.1_pt1 | contig 10718 bp, 13 predicted proteins | sample 7446101 | NCBI WGS metagenome assembly JACCDO01 (sample SAMN15323440, study PRJNA562643) | freshwater metagenome | isolation source: river surface water | place: USA:Blue River Watershed | collected 2017-08-16
GTATCTTTGCAACTGATGTTGTCCTTACTTCAAAGATGATTAAAGAAGGTAAAAAATCACTCGATGTAGGTGATGTCGAAGAAATGGGTGTTGAAGAAATGGGTGTCGAAGAAATGGGTGTTGAAGAATTAGGTGAAGACGAAGTTGAAGCTGTAGATAAAGAAAATCTTGAACAATATGTTGAAGATGATGATGCTGATGAAGATGATGATCTCGGTGAAAAAGAAGGCGAATATGGTGAAGAACCAGAAGATGATGATTACTCTTATTAAACTTGTGGTTGAGTAGAGATTTTAATGAAAACTGAGAATTGTGTAAAAAAATGTATTGAATGGTTATAATTTGTTTAACTAGATTTTAGGTAAGTTTATTTTTTCACAAGGCCTCCATAGACTTCTCAATAGAGATAAGTCTATGGAGGCTTTTTGTCATTTAAAAATTCCAATATAAATATTTGTTCTATATATTTTAAAATATAAAATGTTAGATGTTATAAAAGAATACCATCCTAATGGTTCTATTAAGGCAGAATATACTATAAAAAATAATGAAAAAGATGGAAGTTATATAGAGTGGTATGAAGACGGAAATAAATATAAAGAGTGCACTTATAAAGAAGGAAGATTATGCGGGATATATAAGACATGGTATAAAGAAGATAATAAATGGGTTGAATTTATCCTTAAAGAAGATAAAGAGAGAGATATATTTTCTCCTATTTCTATAAAGTATATTTAAGTATATAAGTAATAATTATAAAAATGAGTATAAAAAATGGTGAATATAAAAGTTATAGGCTTATAGAGAACTATAAAAATGGAGAACTACACGGAAAAAGACTATATTTTTATCCTAATGGAAATATCCATCAAAAGGCTATTTATATTAATGGTAAAATATCATCTCTTGTCGTCTATAACGAACAACAACAAATAACATATTCTTCTGCGGCTTTTTAAATGAAAAATAAAATTAATTTTATTAGGTAAATATACTTAATAAAATGATACCAATTTATGGTGAAATAAACTGTCAAAAAGAATCTTGTAAAAACAAGGCTTATTGGGATTGTAACAGCGAGTATTTATGCGGAGTTCATAGTAGAAAGTATAAGGATAGAATTGAACTTATAAAAGATAAAAATAAAAAAGAAGAAATCCTCAACTTAAAATTAATAAGAGAAAAAGAAGAGTGCGAAGAAGCTTCACGATTAAACAAATTAAATGATAAAAAGGGAGATGTAGTTTGTACAAAACTCAGAATGATGCACAATCCAGATGATATAAAAGGGTATATTAAAGTCTTTCCTAATTTTAAACACGGAAATAGAAGAGATGGTTTAGGCATGCCAAGTCTTTCTCCTAAAAGTATAGGTCCTGTATATCATAATCAGCCTTGTTTACCTCCTTCAAAGAAATTAGAAAATTTCCATCAGGGAAATAAAGTATTTTCTTCTGAGGTAGATAATGATGGAGAACCTATGGAAGTATTTTTTAAAACACGTTTAGAAATGTATAATAGTGATATTCCTCTAAGACATAAGTTAACATCTGGTGGTAAAAATGTTCCTTTATATAGTATATGGACAGATAGTGATTTTATAGAACATAAAATATCATACTTTACATCAAGACAATTTTACTGTCATTTTTACGAGAGAGAATTGTTAAAAAAAGGAACAAAAGCAAATGAAGATTATACATATCTTTTAAACCTTATAGATAACGGATTTAATCTTCAAATTATAGGATATGATGGATATCAAGTAACTACAGATATCGAAAAGTGTTATTTAGATTGTTCAAGACCTTTTGGTCATGAACTTGTTTTATATACTATGTTAGTTTATAAAGAAGATGTTTGGCCTTGGAGAAAGTATAAAACATTTGATTTTTAAAATGAAATTAAAAGTTTATTTTCAGTTATATTTATAACTGAAAATGATGTCAATAGTATCAACAGAAAAGAGCTCTCTATGTACTTTAAACAATTTCGTTACAAACGAGTGGTTAGATTATATTGAAACTCTCCCTTTACTAAAGTATCCAAAGGGTAAAATATTTGGTAAAGAAATTACCTTTCATAGGTCTATAGGGTTCTTTAGTGATGAAAGTAAAGGATATAAATTTTCTGGACAAGTTATAAAGAATGGTAGTTTGACCCCAAAATTAAAAGATATAATGAATAAAGTTAATAAGGTCTTCTCAAAGAACTACAATGGTGTATTGATAAACGTTTACTATTCAGGAGAAGATTATATATCAGCTCATTCAGATGATGAAAAAGAGTTACAGAATAGTGATGTTATTGCTATAAGTTTTGGTCAAAGTAGAACTTTTAGGGTTAGACCAAAAGATAAAAATTTAATAATAGAAGGAGAACCAAATACAAAATACAAAACACCAGTCTACGATATACCTACAGAAAATGGTCAACTGTTAATGATGAGAGGCGATTTTCAAAGAGAATTTACACATGAAATTCCAATTGAAAAAGATAAAAATGGGGTTCGTGCAAGTTTAACTTTTAGATATCATTCGGTTTAAGTATATTTTACTAGTTAAGTATAAGATGTCTAAATTTAAAAATTATAACTCGGCTGAGTATAAGGTATTATTAGATGTATTCAAAGATATGCCTATGATGGATAAGTATCATTAAGAGTGTATCTAACCTTACTAAAATATCAAAAGGATAAAATATTATCTATTAAATTAAAGGTATAGTTAAGTATTATAATCTGTTGATAAATTAAAAATTATTTTAAATATTCTCCTTTAAAATTCCACATTGAAACACTTTGATTGTTTAAAATATTTCCATCTTTATATTCACAAACAAATAAAGCTTGTAGTGCTATATCAGCTGATATACAAATACCATTTTTCTTACCATTTTTATATATAGAATAAGTTAATAACTTATCAGCTTTGTTTTCATCTATATTTATGTTATAAACTTTTATAAGTTCTTTTACTTTATTTATCCAAAAATATGATGGATATGGTTTATAATACCATTCTATATATTCACCATCTAACATATTATCTTTATAGTTAACCTCTTTATAAAGATAAAAATTAAATTCATTTTCATTAGTATCTAATTCTGTATGTTTATAGCCGCACCTTATATACATTTTTGATTTTCCATTACGTATATTATTTTTATATTCAGTTTCCTCTACTAAAAGATCTTTTTTATCACCTCCGTAATATTCTTTTCTAAGTTCTATTTTATCCATTTAAACTAAATTTTGATATTGCTTTAAACCATTATATAATATGTTTAAGATAAAAAAATTAAATGAAAAAGGGTCAGTATAACTTAAGTATCATTAGATTTAAGAATATCTTTACAGCCTGTATAATACTTGACTTTATTATCATTAAAATTATGAAATGATCTTTCACATTGACTAAAATCAACGGTATCTTTATTTACATTAATTTGTTTTCCGTTTTCATATGTGACTCTTACATTATCACCTTCTACTCTAAGTTTACACAACATTTTAATTTAAAGACAATTATGTCTTTAAATTAAACTTTTATACACTTCATTTACCTTCTATTAAACAACACTCATTTGAAGTTTTTTATGTTCATTAGGAGAAGAACAAGCTACAACTGAAGCTATGTTTATATTTTTAGTATATTGATAGATATTAAATAACGCGATTAATGATAAGAATGAAACTAAAACTAAAGTAGCTACTTGAACTCCATTAACATCAGATGAATAAACAGTAACTGTAGTTGGTAAATCCGGATTTGCACCTTTACACATCCACAAATTACTTCCACAATCTTGACACCATTGTTGTAAATTTTTAGTTTTATAAGTTGACCAGAAAGTAGAATAATCAATTTCACATTCTTGTCCTTCTACACAGTTACCTAAAGCAATAGGAATACTGTTAGAAATAACACCATCCCAATATCTAATTTTAACACTCCAACCACTTGGAAAGTTTACATTACCTGTTTTATTATATAATTCAAAAGTTATAACACTGTTATAATCTGGGATACTTTGAGATACAATACCAGTATAACCTAAACTAGCTAATAAATTTAATTGAGTAGCATAATGAGCTGAACTTGAAACCCATTTATGTCCGAATGTTGGATTTTTATTTTTAAACATTTCCATACGATAGTTAATAGCAGCTAATAATGTTGACCCTAATAAATTACCACTAATTCTTGCACTTGATTTAGTAGTTTCTACCCAGTTAGCAGCTTCTGTCAAAATTCCATAAGTATAAGCATCAATAGGAGTTGATAATTGACCTACTTCTGGACGGTTTTGTTGAATCCAATATAAATCCCAAGTTGAAAAGATATTTGATAATGTAATTGTTTTTTTAGGTTGTAATAAATTATTTAAATATGAGGTTAAATTTGAGTATTTAATAACTTTTTGATTCCATTCATCTGTTTTTTTAAAAGCTTCCCATGCCGCGTCATAGTTTGGACATTTATCATAATTATATAATGTATAATCAAATTCCCAAGGATTAGAATAAACGGGAATTGCTCTTGTATCATTTATATTATATAATCCTGCTAAAATACCATGTGCAGTAGAAATAGTTCTTTCCCAAGAACTTGAATTAACTCTAATTTCGTCTGTTTTATAAGTTGAAGATAATAAATTTGGATACATTTGTCTCAAATGTTGACCTTTTATATAAAGTCTATCATACGCACTATTTAACAATAAAGCTCCTCCTTCGTGAGGTGAATTATCCCTTGCTTCTCTTACACCATGTCTATTAATATTATAGATCATTGAAGGCTGTTGTTGACCAAAAACATTTCCAATACCACTAAATAATAAAGCAGCTATAGATAGTAACTTTAATATCATTCTATTTTGTTTATATATAGGTAAATTATTCTTTAAATCAATTATTAAAATAGTCCCGTTTAAGATCGTTAAATTAAGTTTAAACTATAATTTTAATTTATTTCTATTTGTGTTAAATTTTGAAGCTCTTCTTCGTTATCAGGTTTAACGGAAATAAATTCTCTTAATAGGTGTATAATTATACCTACTAAGAACCCTGTATAAATATTTGTTTGTAAACAAATACCAATACATATACAATAATCTAAATAGTTATCTTTAAGTTTATTCAAACCTGCAACTGCTAATTCACCCCCACTAACCATTAATAATATTCCAAGTATAGAATTAGGGAATGCTGTCATTAGATCTAATAAGATGCTTCCAAATAATATAGAAATTAAAATATAAAATAAACCCGTAAACATAGGTGTTAAACCATTTCGTCCTTTAAATTTATAAGAACTGGCCATACCTCCACAACCAATACAAGTTGCGCTTCCACCAAACCATATTCCAACAGAATTAAATAGTCCAACTGTATACGATATATTTTCAATTGAAAGATTATTTCCAGGAAATAAAGTGTGGGCTAAATTTACTGTAGAAACTACACTGTTGAGAAGTGTTAAAGGGAGCTGGGTAAATGTTGCTTTTAATCCTTCATAAAAGTCATTTCCTGACAGTCCACTATAAGAACTTATAAAAGGATTTATTATATAATATTTTGTTGATGATTTATATGTGCTTCCAGCCATAATTAACCCAATAATAAAGAGAATTAAAGATGTAGGCATATATTCTGCAACTCTTTTAATCTTTTTATTCTTCCAAGGAAGCCATGTAAATAATATAAACGAACCAACAATTATTGATGTTAAATAACTATCAACACCAACCCAACTATTTATATTAATAATACTCTTTAATCCCTGTGTAACAAATATCAACCCTTGAGCCATTTGAATAACACTTATAAGGTGTTGAGGAACTATAAGAATAATCTTTTTTAATAAACCAGTAAATGCTAAAAAAGAAGTAATTATACCTGTAAGAAACCCTGCAGTCATAACACTATAATTATTTAACTCTCCTTTTATATCTAATGCTGCTATAGTTTTTTGAGGTTGAACTACCATAGGTAGATCATAAAACCCTCCTAATAAAATATTATATAAACCAGCCCAGAAAAATGTAGATGATATATTTATAGAACCTATTTTACTCATAGCAAGGGTTATAGGAATAAATGTTCCTGTGTCTGCAAGCGAAGCACTAATTTCATTAAGAGAAAATCTCTTATAGAACCACTCAAACATTATTTACTTTATTTAATTTTAAAGATTCATTTCCTTATATAATAATAAATATGTTATATCTCGATAATGCAGGAGCAGCAGTTCCAACAAAAGAATTAATTGAAGAATGTTATTTTGAATTTATTAACAACACCTATGGCAATCCTCATTCTGACCCTAAAACTTACGAAATCATTGAAAAAACTCGTAAAGAGGTTATTCGTTTTATCGGATTAAACGAATATGAATATACACTTATTTTTACTTCAGGTGCAACTGAAGCTATAAAATTTATAGGTTACAACTTTCAAGTTAAAAAGTTTTCTTATACAAGATGTAATCACAACAGTGTTACAGGTCTTAGAAATCTCATCAAAGAAATTAATGTTCTTGATGATGATTTTAATATTATTAATTCCTGTGGAGAAGAAGGAAAAGAAGGTATTAATTTAGTAGCATACCCTCTCGAAAGTAATTTCTCAGGGAAATTATTCCCTTTAGAGAAAGTAAATGAATTACAAAACGAAAATACTTTTGTTCTTCTCGACTGTGCTAAATATCTTACTTGTAGAAAACTTGATGATACATGTAAACCTGATTTTATCCCTGTATCATTCTATAAATTATTCGGTATGCCTACAGGGTTAGGAGCACTTTGTATTAATAAAAGAGCTTTACCATTCTTAAAGAAAGAATATTATGGAGGAGGAACATACTCTATTATTGATCCTTTACAAAAAGATGTTTTTGTTCCTCGTGAATTCCCTCAAAATTCAGAGGATGGAACTGGAAATTATCAAGGTATTATCTCCCTTAGTATTGCTTTAAAATTAAATGAGGATTATTACATCAAAAATAAAGCTGTAGAAATAACAAAATATGCTTTCAAAGAACTAAAAAAGTTAAGACATTACAATAATACCCCTCTACTCCAAATATATGGTGTTGATGATATTAATAATCATGGTAGTATTATAGCATTTAATTTAATGGATCAAAATGGTGAGTATATTGGATTTAAGGATGTTGAAAAGTTGTGTGAACAGAAGGGTATAAAAATTAGAAGTGGATGCTTTTGTAATCCCGGTGCATGTAACTTCTATCTTAACCTTACATCAGAAGAAGTTATGGAGAATTATAAAAGAGGAAATAAATGTTGGGATACAAAGACAACCTCATTAAACGGTAAACCAACAGGAGCTATTAGAATATCTTTTGGAAGTAATTCAACCTTAAATGATCTTAATCTTTTCGTTAAATTCTTACAGGATAATTACGTTATTAAAGCTCACGAAAATATATCATTTGATAACTCTAATAAACCACGTATAACAGCTTTATATATTTATCCTATTAAAGGAGCTCTTGGTCTTAGAGTGAATAACTGGTCTATAAATAAACAAGGACTTAAATGGGATAGACACTTTGCAGTATATGATAATAAGGATAAAAGTATATCTCTTAAAAGTAATGTTAAGTTAGGATTAATTCGCCCTGAAATACATTTAGAAGATGGTTTTATGACTCTTGTTAATGAAGAAACAAATGATTCTATTTCATTCTATATTAGAAGATTTAATACAGTTCAAGATAGTGTTAATGATTGGATATCAAATACTCTCGGAGAAGAAGGTTGTAAATTAGTTGAATGTGGTGATGAAAAGAACTTTAGTAATACCTCGCAATATCTATTATTAAATATGAATAGTTTATATGATCTTAATTATCGTATATTATTAAATACACAACCATTCCTTCAATGGTTTCCTGATAGCGTTAAGAAGTTAGTATGTAGTAATTATATACGTTTTGGTTATGGTATAGGTATAGAAAGATTTAGACCAAATATCGTTGTAGAAGGATTACCGGCGTATGAAGAGGATAATATAAATGAGTTTACTATAGGGGACATAGTATTAAAAAATGATATGGGATGTGTTCGTTGTTATACTACAACTGTAAATTCTCGTAGACAACAACAAGATGAAAATTTAGAACCTATGAGAACTCTCTTAAAATATAGAAAGAAGGATGGTAAGGTTCTTTTTGGAACCTTGTTTAACATGAGAGAAGCGAACGATAGAGATTATCTTAAAGAAGGAGAAATTACTTTTGTAAACAAATAAACTTAATTTTAACATATAGTATATGTTAAAATAAATGAGTGAGTATGGACCTTATGAATACTATCATAACGAGAATAATGAACCTATGTTTAGGGGAATTAAGGTTATAAATTTAGCCGAGATGTTTGATAAGTTAGAAGGTTCAAGAGAATATACTTTAGACCAGTTTAAAGAGTGGCTTAAGAGAGTTACACCAACATACGATTGGACCTACATAAATGAGTGGGGAAGATTAGGAGAATTTGATAATATTCTAATAGAAAATAATGATATTATTGAATATCTTTTTAAGTTGGGAATGGACCCTAAACCTTATTTCTTTGATTATCTTTATTATATAGAAAAATATAAAAATTATATAAAAGAAGCTGATAATGAGGTAGATAACCCAATTATTATAGAAGTTATAGATAAATGTAAAGAGATGATTGATATATGTAAAAAATATATGGATAATTAACAATATAAAGAGACTTAATGATAAGAACCTTTTTTGTTATTTTTCTTTTTATTTATTAAAGCTCTTGTTAAAGGACTTTTATTACTTCTTTTACTATTAGCCCTACTATTTTTATGTTTTTTATTTACAGTTACTTTTAAGGTTCTTACTTTTTTATTATTTTTAGCTTTGGCAATTATATTAGAACCTCTACCTTTTAAATCTTGTAATTGTTTTATATGTTTTTTATGACCTATATCTCCTTCAAGATAGTCTTGAGATATAAGGTGTATTTGTTCTTCAATTTGGTCATCTTTTCTTACACAATATTTATGTTGATTTAATCTCATTTGTATACAGGTATCTAAAAAATTTTCTATAGCATATCCTTTTACCATAGCATCTATTAATTCATCTTTTGTTATATTTGGATTTGTATTAATTTTATAATCAATATCATCTAACATATTATTGTAGTCTTCATAGAAATTTTCTTTATAGTCTAAAGGATCATTAGGGTAAACGTGTTTATATAAGTTCTGATAATCTTTCATACACGTGAATTGATAAGCGTCTTCACAATCTACACACCAGTCATCTTTACTTTCATGATAAGGGTTATTATTTGAATGGTTATTAACAGGTCTCATAATACCTTTTGATATTGTATCATGTGGAGGAGGAATGAGACAATCATTAGCATAGTATTTCTTCTTACTTGACATTTATTTATAATCTATAAAAGAAAATTTAAACTTAATTTTAAGATACGATATATCTTAAAATAAATGGAGTATGCTGTAAATGGAATTATAGCATCTATAGTATCTACAAGTATATTTTACCCTCTTGATACTTTAAAATCTCGTAAACAAGCTGGTTTACCTTTAGGATCTTTTGGTTCATTATATAAGGGTATAAAACCAGAGTTATTATCTTGTACTCCCTCTGCATTCGTTTACTGGGGGACTTATAAGATCTCCAGAGATAAAAAAATATCAACAACAGAAAGTGCTTTTCTTAGTTGTATTACAAGTAATGTTTTCGATACTTATTTTGATATAAGAAAAAAGAGAAATCAACTTGGGGATGACTTGATAAATAAAGGTAATATTTATAAATATTGTTTTGCAAATGTCATGTCTTCAGTTGTTTATAACCTCTTTTACTTGAATGTTTTAAAGAAATTAAAAAACGATTATGGGTGTAGTAATGTAGTTTCTATAGCTGGAGCTAGTAGTGTAAGCGCTTTTTTTTCGTATGGTTTTGACAGGTGGAAGACAGGTATAGTATATCCTAACAAAGTATCATACTTTAAAGGATTAGGATATAGATTACTGCATGCAAATATGTATAGCGGACTTTATATGTCTTTATTCTTATGGTTAAACGGAGACAAAATTATTTAAAAAGACATTTGGTCTTTTTTTTTACGCTTTAAAGTCTCCACTTTTTCCTCCTGTTTTTGATAATAAACGGATATTATTAATGACTATCTTTTTACTTACAGCTTTCCCAAAATCATAAACGTTAATTGCAGCTACTCCAACTGCGGTTATCGCTTCCATTTCTAAACCTGTTTTGTCATATGCCTCTACCCTTGAAGTTATAATCATTTTTTTAGGTTTTAAATCAAAATCCAAAGTTACACTTGAAATACTTACAGGGTGACAAAGCATTACTAATTCACTTGTTTTTTTAGCCGCAAGAATACCACTTAATCTTGCTGCAGCTATAATATCTCCTTTCTTTAAAGCATTTTCTTTTATTAATGTGTCAAGACCATCAGGTAAGTAAACAGAACATGAAGCCACAGCTGTTCTTAATGTGGGAGATTTATGTCCTACACTTACCATAGAAGCTTCTCCTTTATTATTAACATGGGTAAGTTTTTTAGTGCTGAATTGTCTTACTAAATTTCTAATCATTTATATTAAAATAAAAGCTATCTTTAACCCGATTTAAACATTCTTCTTATTAAAAGAAAAATGATTAAAAAGA
>JACCDO010624289.1_pt1 | contig 10718 bp, 9 predicted proteins | sample 7446101 | NCBI WGS metagenome assembly JACCDO01 (sample SAMN15323440, study PRJNA562643) | freshwater metagenome | isolation source: river surface water | place: USA:Blue River Watershed | collected 2017-08-16
CCTGGCCGGTGTGCTGAATTAACGAGGTTTTACCGTGCATCAGGGTTTTGGCACGGATGATGCGCCCCCCAAATGCCTCGCCAATCGCTTGGTGGCCCAGGCACACGCCGAGCAGCGGTATTTTCCCTGCAGCCTGCCGAATCAGATCAATCGAAATGCCCGCCTGTGCGGGGCTGCAGGGCCCGGGGGAGATGACGATCCGATCCGGCCGGCTGGCCGCGGAACGCGCCAAAATGTCGTGCGCCGCGATGGCATCGTTTCGGATCGTGTCCACCTGGGCACCCAATTCACCAAAATACTGCACCAGGTTATAGGTAAAGGAATCGTAATTGTCGATCATCAATAGCTTCATGGATCGACCCCCGACGAGAACTCTCCCGCAACAGAAGTGACCGGGGTCACCAGCCCATTTTCCGCCAGTTCAGCGGCCCGGATCATGGCGCGGGCCTTATTCTCGGTTTCCAACCACTCGTTTTCTAAAATCGAGTCCGCCACAATGCCCGCCGCCGCCTGGGCATGCAGCACACCGTCTTTTAAGACCCCTGTGCGAATGGCGATGGCCAAATCCATATCACCGGCAAACGACAGATAACCGCACGCGCCGCCATAGAGCCCACGCTTCGTAGGCTCTAGCTCATCAATGATTTCCATGGCCCGTATCTTCGGTGCCCCCGTGAGTGTTCCGGCAGGAAACGACGCCCGCAGCACATCTAAGGCCGTGAGACCTGGTTTGAGCAAACCATCCACGTTGGATACCAGGTGCATGACATGGGAGTAACGCTCCACCACCATTTGCTCGGTGACCCGCACCGAGCCCACTTGGGCGATGCGGCCGATATCGTTACGGGCAAGATCAATCAGCATGACGTGTTCGGCACGCTCTTTGGGATCCGAAATCAGTTCTTTCTCCAATGCGAGGTCCTGCTCCGCTGTGGCGCCGCGCGGGCGCGTGCCCGCAATCGGACGGATCGTGACACGGGTCTCGGAATGGCCATCGACGCAGACCTGATCCTGCCGCACAAGAATCTCGGGGGAGGCGCCGATTACATGAAAGTCGCCAAGATCATAAAAGTACATGTACGGCGATGGGTTAATCGAGCGCAGCGCACGATACAGCGTGAGCGGTGAGCCAGCATAGGGTTTGCGCAAGACCTGGCCGATCTGCACCTGCATGACATCGCCCGCCGCTATGTAGTCCTTGGCGATCGCCACCGCTTTTAAGTAATCTTCTTTTTTGAAATCCCGAATGACTTGGGTGGACGGCAGAACGTCTGGCTTAGGCAAGGTGATCGGGGCGTTGAGCTGCGCTTCTAAACGGTCCAACTGGGCCTGTCCTTCATCAAAGGCCTGACCTGCGTTCATACCTTGCAGGGCGGGGTCGACATACACGATCAGATATAAGCGCCCCGCCAGGTTATCGATGATGGCCAACTGCTCGGTGAGCAAGAGCACGATATCGGGCACCTGAATCGGGTCATGCTTTTGTTTGGCCCGATCCGTGGAAAGTCTTGGCTCAATATGGCGAACGGTGTCGTAACCAAAGTAGCCCGCTAAACCGCCACAAAACCGCGGCAAACCGGGGGTTATGGCCACCTTGAAACGCGATAGATATGATTCGGCGAAAGCGATCGGATCCGACCGAAGCGTCTCCACCACACGACCATCGGTCGTGACCGTGATGGCATCGTCACGCGCTTCAATCCGCGTGCGTGCCGGCAACCCAATAAAGGAATAGCGCCCAAACCGCTCGCCCCCTACGACCGACTCCAAGAGAAAACTATTGGGCGCGTTGGCGAGTTTGAGGTACAGCGACAGTGGCGTATCGAGATCCGCCTGAAGCACGCGCACCAGCGGAATGCGGTTGTAGCCCTGACTGGCCAGTGCCTTGAAATCGGCCTTGGTGGTCACTACCGTCTACGACGCTGCCAGCGCCGAACGAAATTTCGACATGACGCCCCGATAACCGCCATCCGCATCGGGCGCGCCAAACACGGCCGAGCCGGCGACAAATGTGTCTGCACCGGCGTTCGCAACCTGCGCGATGTTGTCAACCTTCACACCGCCATCGACTTCCAACAAGATCGACTGACCGCCGTCGGCCATATGGTGATCAATCTTTCGACGCACGGCTTGCAACTTGGGCAGCGTGGAGGCGATAAACGACTGCCCACCAAAACCCGGGTTCACGGACATGAGCAGCACGATATCGAGCTTATCCATGACCCAATCCATGTGTTCGATTGGGGTACCGGGATTCAGCACAATCCCCGCCTTGCACCCTTGGTCTTTGATCAGCTGCAGGGTACGGTCCACATGGGGAGACGCCTCGGGATGAAAGGTGATCAGATCGGCGCCCGCCTTGGCGAAGTCCACCACCAACGCATCGACCGGAGAGACCATCAAATGCACATCAATGGGAATCTTGACGTGGGGCCGAATGGCTTTGCAGACCATGGGCCCAATGGTGAGATTGGGAACGTAATGGTTATCCATCACATCGAAGTGGATGAAATCGGCCCCGGCCGCTTCCACCTGACTGACTTCCTGGCCTAATCGGGCAAAATCGGCAGACAAAATACTGGGCGCAATGCGAAAGGTTTTCGGGTGACTCATAACTGCTTTCTCCGGAATAGGGGCATTCTAGATCAGCGCTTCCCGCGCATGGTCCACCAGACAATGAATATGAAAATGGCCAGAGCAAGGCCGGCTTCCAGAAAAATGACCCACATGGGCGCACTCCCAGTCTCCAAACCATTGCATTCTAGGGTGGGGGCACGGATGGACCGATTCCTGCCGTGGTTTCGGCGGATGGGATTCGTTGTCTGTACAAGCCTTCTGATCCCGTCGATGACACACGCCTTAGGCCCGGAGGCAAAAACCCGGCCCATCACGTTTCAGGAACTGCCAGGATGGGCAGAAGACGGCCTGTCCGACTTCTGGCCAGCGCTGCGTCAGAACTGCTCCGTCATGCGACTTCGCCAGACCCCTTGGGCCAGAGTGTGCAACGAATCTGAACGCGTGCAGGGCCAGGATGCGGTCGCGGTTAAACAGTTTGTCGAGACCTGGTTTGCCCCCTACGAACTCAGTGACGCCAAAGGAACGCGATCGGCCACGGTAACCGGCTATTACGAGCCGCTCCTGCGTGGGGCACGCACTCGCGGTGGCCCCTACCAGATACCACTCTACCGAACCCCAAAAGATCTGGTGAACGTGGATTTGTCATCCATTTATCCGGAACTGAAAGCCCTGCGCCTGCGTGGTCGCATGGAGGGCAATCGGATCGTGCCCTATCCGACCCGTGCCGAGATCGAGACCAAGGGCCTGTTGGCCGGGCAGGAGTTACTCTGGGTAGACGATCCGGTCGAGGCATTTTTCCTGCAGGTGCAGGGATCGGGCCGTATTCAATTACCCAACGGCGAGACGGTTCGCGTGGGCTATGCAGAGCAAAACGGTTATCCGTATCGATCGATTGGCCGCTATCTGATTGATAAGGGAGAGCTCAAACCGAACGATGCGTCCATGCAATCGATCAAACACTGGGTGGCGGCGAACCCTCATCGGCGCGACGAGGTATTGCATCAAAACCCGAGTGTGGTTTTTTTTAAAGAGCTCGGGAATCTAAACCCGTCGCTTGGTCCCTTGGGATCGATGGGATTGCCCCTCACGCCGGTGAGGTCCCTTGCCGTGGATCCACGTTATGTCATGCCAGGAAGTCTGGTGTTTTTATCCACACGTGTGCCACGACCCGGAGCGCCCCCAAGGGATGTCGGCATCGCCTTTCAACGGCTGATGATTGCCCAAGACACGGGAAGCGCGATTTTGGGACCCCATCGCAGCGACATCTTCTTCGGTACGGGATCAGACGCCGGCGAGATCGCGGGCCGTATGCGATCTGAGGGGCAGATGTTTCTACTCTTACCGAAATAACCTATTTCAACTCCGCCAAGACCTTCTCCAAGCGATCCTTACTGATCGCTCCCTGCATACGACGGCCATCGGACAGAAATGTGGTGGGAGTGCCCGACACGCCGAGGGATCGGCCGAGCTCTACGATTTTCGTGGACTGAAAATTGCAGGCGCCCGCAGGCTTAGGCGGCTCTTTGCCAAATAACATCCAGTCGTTCCACGCCTCTTCCCGATTTTTCGCACACCACGCGTTCTTTGCAACGGTCTCTGATTCCGCACGCAGAATTGGGTAGAAAAACGTGTAGATCGTGACGTTATTCAGATCGAGCAGGGTTTTGCGATAGGTTCTGCAGAAACTGCAATAAGGATCTTCAAACACGGCAATGACCCGCTTGCCGTTTCCTTTGACGGTTTTCATGGCCAGCTCACGCGGCAGTTTCGAGAAATCAATCGTATTGATTTCCTCTAAGCGGGCGGCCGTAATGTTTTCACCGGTCCTCAGGTTCAGCATCTGACCTTCCACGATGGCAAAGCTTGCCTTTTCATCGGCATAAAGAAGATCCGTACCGATGCGGACTTCCACAATGCCCGGCATCGGTGTTTTCAAAACGCTATCTACCTTAAATCGACCTTTTAGCCAGCCTTCCACTGCGCTACTTACCACCGACTCCACCGCAGGAGACGCTTTTTCGGGTGCGGCACTGGCCAAGGGCAAACACGCCGTCCACAGTACAACCCCCAGCCAGGCATATCGATTGGTGCGCATTGCGTTGATCTCCAGGTTACTGAGGCGATATCGCCTGTCGAATAAGGAACTGCCGAAGCGGACCAATATCGCCCACCCACTGCATGCCCCACCGACGGAGCCGCGAAAACGATGGATGTGACGCGGTGACCGTACGCTGCAAAAGGTCTAACCCCCACTGCACACGCTTCACGCGGAAGCGCCGCGATCGGTCATAGGCCCGCACGATGCCAGACGCCCCCGGATCCGGCTGAGCATCTTTCAAAATCTCTTCTAAAGAAATGAGATCCTGCACACCGAGATTCAGTCCATAACCCGCTAACGGGTGGACCGTATGCCCGGCATCACCGACCAATAGCGTTCGCAACGCAGACTGCGCATCGGTAAGCGTCATGCGCAGGGGCGCCGCAAACGCGCTGCCTTGCAAGATAATCGCACCAAATCGACCGTGAGAGCGTTCTTGAATCTGCGCAACAAACTCCTGCAGAGCATGCTCCGAGGTAGGGTGCTCCCGCGAGGTACTCCACACCATGGAGACCCGATGCGGATCACGCAAGGGCAGCAAGGCCAGAATGTCCCCATGATCGAACCACTGAGAGGCGACCCCCCCGTGAGGGTGTTCCAATTCAAGTGTGGCCACTACCCCTTGCTGACCGTAGTCACGCTGACCCCATAAGATCCCGGACTGCGCCCGTACCCACGACCGGGCACCGTCGGCCCCAATCACCAGTTGAGTAGTGAATGATCTGCCGTCGACATGAAGGGTGACATGCTGCGGGTGGGCGGTCATTGACTCGGGTCGGGCCTTCATCCGCTGAATCTGGGGGCGAAACTGCACCGCTGACTCCAGCGCGGCCAATAAATCCGTGTGCAACACCATCTCGGACAGGAACTCGGCCCCCGCATCCGTGGCATTGAGATCAATACGCGCGTCCTCCGAAAACACTTCCATCCGCGTCACCGTGCAGGTGTGCGGCTCGAGTGCCGTCCAGACTCCAAGACGTTTGAGCAGATCGACCGTCAGGGGTGCCAGTGCATAATTGCGTGCATCCGCGCCATCTGTACGACCGTGTTCTTCAGGGCCGCACCAAAGCACCGAATAGCCAAGATGCGAGGCGACCAGGCTTGTGAGCGCACCCATAATGCCGCCCCCAACGACCGTGATGGGATGGGCAAGTGCTGGTGGAGTCGACGTGTCCATAGAAGCACAAGGATCCCCCGAGAACGGCCCTTGTGGCAAGTCGCTTGATCGGCAGATGCTCGGGAAAGGCGGCTAGGCTATACTTTTGGCTTCACTTCGGCGCAGCAACACCTGCGCCAGGCGTGGCTCGGTAGCTCAGTTGGTAGAGCAGAGGACTGAAAATCCTTGTGTCGGTGGTTCGATTCCGCCCCGAGCCACCATTTCCATCCGTAAAAGCATTGCTCCGATTTTGTTATTCATGTGGGCGTGAAAACGATGTCTAACTTGTTAAATTCGACAGCGAAATCAAAGCGCCATAGTTGACAGGAATTCTAGTAGGTTCTCCCTTTTTTTTGGCGACAAGCCGTTTATCAGCCTGGTAATTTTTATCGTCTCCTCGGCGAAGACATCGCTCCCACCCTCTCTATCTCTTGCAGAGGAAGTATTGTTGGCTGAATCAAAAACCGAATTTATATCTAACTTTAACCAGTCGCTTAAGATACCAAAGTGTGTATATCTGGGTATCGAAACACCTCGCATCCATCTGCGAGCGGTTTCCTGCGATATTCCGTCGTATTCACTGACTCGACCATTGAAATGAAGCGCCACAAAAGCGGCTGAGGGGAGTCGCCCGTATCTGAGTTTTAATCTTTTTCTCAACTCCGTTGAAAACACCTCAGCCGTGAGCAAAATGTCCCCACTTTCTTAATTTTGATAAGGTTAGCGACAACTTCTAAGGTGAAGTATGAGGCTTTAAAACCTCATATCCACTAGGGACGGATTAAATCCACATTCGATGTGGATTACTTTTTGAGCAAACGAACAACTGGAACTTGGAGAACTATCGCTAGTTTTACTAGCACCTCTAGTGTCGGGTTGGCGATGACACGCTCAATCTTACTCACGAGAGTTCTATCCACGCCCGCCTCCAGCGCCAGGCGCTCTTGGGAGAGCCCTCGTTGCCCTCGTAAATATCGTACATTCTCCGAGAGTCTGAGTTGCAGCTCTCCTAGCTCACGCTTTGACATCGGTGTGTTGGCTCTCGGGTATGTAAAAACGTATTAACCCTTGTAACCCACCGCGAGTCCACGGTGTGCACGCCACGGTTTTAAAGCATCAGTTTGCGGACTCGTCGGCGCGGTTTCTCCTGTTCCATGTCCGCTATTCAGCAACGACTTTTAACGCTACAATTCCATGTCCGCTATTCAGCAACGACTTTTAACGCTACAATTTGGCCACCAGAGGGCGAAACAGTCATCTTTGTGACATTACACAATGTGTCGCACATGACACATTTGTTGGACAAAACTACGTAAAAATAGTGGTTTTAGATGGGCAAAGGTTCTGAAAATCCTTGTGTCGGTGGTTCGATTCCGCCCCGAGCCACCATTCTCGTACCTTAGTTCCGCCGCTCTCAATTCGGGGCGGCGTTGGCGTGAAAATAATCGACGCTGGTTTAATGCTTGTGAGTGCTGTGGTCGTGCGTCGACTTTTCGTTAGTGGATATTCCCATTGCCACTTTCACAACACCACGCATGCCCGCCTCATAATGACCTGGGATCAAGCACGCCATTTCAAATGAGCCAGCTTTGTTGAATTTGATCACGAGATCGCCAGTTGCTCCAGGTGCGACAGTAATAGATGCGCCAGCGGAATGATGATCGTGGGTTTCGCCCGTTTTCATGATCTCGGCATGATTGCGAATCTCAATCTCAGAACCGAGCACTAGCTCATGCGGACTCTTTCCCACATTCTTAACTACAAGTCTTAAAGTTTCACCCGCCTTGACTGATAGCTGATTAGGCGTAAATCGAAACTTGTCATCCATTTGAATATCAATAGTGCGCTCTACCTGTAGAGCCATTAGATCTGCAGCGACCTCTTTACCGCCGTGTTGCCCGTGAGCATGAGCGCCGAGGAACTCAGGATTCCGCTCAAGCCACTGCCAAGCACCATAACTTCCCAAAGATATGAAGGTGCCTAAGACCGCCGAATAAACAAAGCTGTTTTTCTTCCACTTGTACGAAGCATCAAATGCAAAAGCTACGATCGATATGAAAAATCCGAGAGGAACTACCCAAGCGCTTCGGGCTGGCGAGTCAGGGAAGTGCTGTAAACCTCCTGTAAAGAAACCTAATCCGATAGAAAGTAAGGCGCCAATCACAAGAGCACGGAAAAGCCCAGCGCTCTCATCGCCATCACGCTCGCTTGTTAACCGATGCTCCGTAACCGCACCAGCAACAAACAGGCCCATGCCGATTGCCGCAGTCCACAGGGATCTCTCACCGCTAAAAAATCCATGATTGACTGCCCCAGCGATAAAACTTATCCCGCTGTATTTGAGAAGCATCGCAGCGTGATGACGCTGAAAATTTATTTCCATGATTATCTTTTTTGGGGATTTTTAACGATTTCCATCCTAGCATTTAAGAAACGTTGGGCAACATCAGAGTTGCAATTCCCCGTGTTGACTGTGGTCTCTTTTTGCGCTGGATAAAGTGGCTTGGCCTTAAATATCCTCGGCTCTGGTCAGGTTCCGCCCCGAGCCACCACTCTCAGACAGGAAGACGGCTACTGTTGTCGCTTTACTTTTGACGAGAGATAAAATTCTCAATCAAGTCAAGTGTCTCCCCAAACGCACCCTCATACATATGGTACCCAGTTGAGCAAGGTGCGCCGCTGCTTACTCCGCCAACCACAGTTGCGAATTCAGAGGGGCTCGTGTTGGCCTCTTTGATTCGAGCATAGTACCGCTTGGCTCCATTAAAAGTGGTTACATCACAGCCATCTTTTTCGTGATGAATTACAAGTGACGGGACTTTCCAGTCTTCTTTTATCCTTGTCTCATCTCGTCCAGCACTTAGAATGGCCCCAACGAGCGAGCGACGCGTTTCGTCGGATTTGTTCAGATACTCAGATACGCTAATAGATCCATCGCTATGGCCGAATAACCACACGGGTACTTTCAATCGCTCTCTGTAATACCTCACCACACTTTCAATCCTGCTCAAATGATCGCTACTGGAGCGAGCACTAATACCTTGCAATGGAAACGGGCTATCGAGAATCACCACATTGGCCTTTATCTTCGTCCGATAAGTGATATCCCGCATCATTCTCGCAGTTTGATTTTTCACAAATAGATCGCCGACTTTCAGACCAAAATGCCCTGGATGCCCCATAACCGCGACAATCGTCAACTCTGCGTCACTTCGCTCATACAGCATCGTCATCGTCTGCTGCGTTCCGAAAAGTCCTTTAGTAAGAGGCTCTACAGGAATAACCTGCGCAAAAACCTGAACTGAAGAAAACACAGAGAGCGCGATAAAAAGGTGCTTGAGGTATTTCATTAGTAGCCCTGGCTTAGTATCAGAATCGGACAAACGTGGATTTTAAAACAGCATCGGCCTGAAATTTGCTCATTACTCATTTCTATCGTAGCCGCACCGCGCTCGACTTCGAATGACCGCGGTCACCGACCTAAAGCCTCTTGGGCGGCTTGTTGCTTAATACTGGGAGGGCACGCAGGCTAGTGAGCGTCCAGCTATTAGAGGTTTCTACTTAGAGGGTTTTGCTACTCGGCGCTGGTCGGATTCCGCCCCGAGCCATCATTTCTTGTATTTAAATCGCCAATAAAAAATCTATTCGGCTGTTAAAGTAGTATTGTGTGATGTGGCTTTAGCTTTCTTGCTAGCAAGTTGCTAAACCTTGGAGTCAGCTTACAAGTCCACCGCAGGCTAAGGATCGGAGTAGCTTATATCAGACGATGCAACTGATCAGCAGAAATTGCTCTTGATTTTATATGTATTTTCTGAGAAATTACTTAGGTTGGTTCAACTCGCTGCCAATAACAGATTGTGTAAAAATTTAAAAATTTGGGAATAATCAAATGAAAAAACTGTTCAACGCTTTAATGGTCTGGCCCGTTCTATTTTTTACTTCCGCTGTATGGTCGCAACAAGCGCAGCCTTCGCTATCTTATGACTACTTAGAAGCGGGTTACGCAAGCGTCAAGATCACGACCGACGGCGGATCAAAAGTTACAGTGGCAGGCTTTGGTGGTGGTCTTTCGAAGTCTTTTTCACAGTTGTTATACGGAACTCTTACATACTCGTCTGTGAAAAAAGATGATTGGAATGTAGGTGGAAACCTATATGATTTTAAAATCAACCAAGCGAGTGCAAACTTAGGTGCTAGAATGCCGCTAGGTGCAACTTCAGACCTTTTCGGAGAGGTTGGAGTGCTAAGGTCGACGATAAAGTTCGAGGGCGACCCAGACGAAAATCAAACGGACTATCCCGTGACAATTGGTGTGCGAAGCGCATTATCAGAGTCAGTTGAGACTATAGTTTCAGCCTCTGTGGTAGACGGCGATTGGTCTGGAAAATTGGGCGCAATTTTCAAGTTTAACAAGCAGGTTGGCTTCGGTTTGTTTTATGAAGCGGCAGACAGCGTCACCTCTGTTACGGGCGGTTTAAGGCTTTACTTTTAGAAATTGATGGAGGGCCGTGTTTGTAGAGAACAGGGCTCTCCAAAACCATATCTACCTCGACGTAAAAAAATTTGAAAAACCCTCAGAGTCCGCAACGGCCTGACGGAGAGTGGCCTCACCCCAGTGCGGAAACTCCTTTTTGACCTGCAAAATCAGGTTCTCTACCTGAAACGGCAGCTGATTGGCCAACCGAAACGGGCGACGACTGCGATCCGTGAAGGCCTCCATCCCGCAGTCCTTATACCGATCAATAATCTTGTGGCCCGTAACCCGTGAGATCCCAAACTCCCGGCACAACCCCGCAATCTTCTCCCCGTCCAAATACCGGGCCACAAACCGAAGCTTCTCGTCCATCTTGTTACATTCTCTTGCCATGGCATAGCGAGTTCCCTCCC